>Ga0247844_1002400_pt1 | contig 30705 bp, 27 predicted proteins | sample LaCtaG_FD_192421 | JGI IMG/M metagenome (GOLD analysis project Ga0247844, IMG submission 192421) | Freshwater microbial communities from meromictic Lake La Cruz, Castile-La Mancha, Spain - LaCruzMarch201714.5m_1 | ecosystem: Environmental > Aquatic > Freshwater > Lake | place: Spain: Castile-La...
CTGGAAGCCGGGCCCGGGCGGGCGAAAGAAACGTCCGGCTCAACCCCTGTCGTCACGGCCGCGAAGACTGCCTTCGAAATCCATCAGGATATCCATCAGCTCCTCGCTCCCGACAACCCGCCGCCTGGAACCAAACCGATAGTTCGTGAAGCTGACAATATGCTGAAGTGCGCCGATTTGCTCACCGAGCCGAGAAAACAACGACGGTGCCCTGAGCAAAAACTCACGGAAAGCGACAGGATTCCCTTCCTGGGTCAAAGCAGCATACGCCGTATCGTATATATGAAGCGTAGATTTGACTTCTTTGCAGGTACGCAAAATTCGGGAATGAATGTTTCTTCGACTTCGATTAATGTAAGCCTTTGAAATTGTATCAGCAGGACCGATAGGCTTTATAGATTCAAGCTTTGCAGAAACCGCAACGATGTCCTTTATAAGAACGCCAAGCGACCATTTATAATACAGGAACCCCTTCCAGCAAAAAACGCCTTCATGATATTCGGCGGCGCTCAGACGGAGCGTTCTTCCAAGAGTATTTGTGTCATCACCCGGCGTATTGGACAGGATTTTTGTCGCCATTCGCTCGATAGAGCGCATTCCCGGTACACCCGTGCTTACGCTCAAATTTACCAGCAGCGTGATTTCGACCCGCACGAACTCCATCATGCTTTGAAAATCAGATTTACTTAGCGAGAAGTAGCATTCTGCAGGTTCAACTCCCACACAGGAGAGTTGCTCTCTCAGCAAAAACGGATCAAGCGACGGCATCTGATCCATGACATCAAGAATCATGCAGTCTGGATGGTCCGGGGCAATTCCAAAGGCTTCAAGAATTGCCTCTTCGTATTTTATCTGACCGACAAATATATAACGACCGCCAGTTTTGAGATCACGACGATCGATCGGTATGACAATTTTCAGCGCGACCTGACGATCGTCCATAAAGCGATCGTACTCGTTGCTTCTTAGCCTGTGCTTGATCAGCAAGCATCGGTTCAGCCCTGGCGTAAGGAAGAGCGGCTTTTCTTTCCAGTCCCAATCACGGTCGTGCTCCCTTGAGACTTTCAGAAGGTTCAAGACCCTCGCTGTTGACGCCGTCCGCTCGAGATTCTCGAGACTGCGGAATGATCGATCTGCCAACATACACCCCTTGGCGCGAGGACACATAAACTCCAGCATTCGTCCAATCGCGCACGCCGGTTTTCCAACATGCCTCGATAATTCGGATTCGTCGCCTTCCCGTTCGCGCATTACGAAATATTCACCTCCAGAAAAAATCGGCCGGGCACCGGCTCATTTTCACTTTCGCGTCGCACGGTTTGTCGGCATCCCGACCTCTCCTCGCGGGACTCCCGAAACAAGATTGCGTTCCGTATGTTTGTACAGTGCCGCTGGCGGGCGTGCCCGACAGGAGCCCGACCGCTCAGGCCCGGGAGAATGCTTCCGGTCTCCGGACCGCCTTGGGCCTGACCAAGGTCCGCCATGGCGAGGATCCGGCTAAGTCGCATCACGCTGGACCGCAACGGGTCCCCGCTTTCACGGCGATGGGCGGATCCGATGTCCGGGCGTTACGCCGGTTCCGCCAGCAAGGCATCCACGAGCGCGCGCGCTTCCGGGCTGGCCCAGTCTGCCTCGCCGGAGAAGGACGCGCGGATCCGACCCTTGCGGTCCAGCAGCACGGTCTGGGGCATCTTGCCCTCACCCGGCAGTTCGAACGGCAGCTGGAATTTCATGTCGCTGTAGAGCGGCAGGGGTTCGTGCACGTCGATGAAGCTGCGCGCGTCGGCCAGGCCGTCGGGCGTGGCGTCGACATTGATCGGCAGGACTATCAGTTCACTGTCGGGATAGGCCTCATCCAGACGGGCGAGGGTCGGCATCTCGGTGCGACAGGGCGCGCACCACATGGCCCACAGGTTCACCACCACCACCTTGCCACGGAAATCCGCGAAGGTCGCATCCGCACCCTCGCGGGTCTTGAACACATAGGCCGGGGCCATGGGCGTGGCCTTGAGCGTCTCCAGCCGGGTCAGCGACCCCGTGGCGAAACGCGCCAGTTCGCTTTTGGCCGCCGGTTCCGGCGTTGCGGCTTTGAAGAAGGCGTCGCGATTGACGTATACCAGCCCACCGCCGATCAGAGCGCCGGCCAAGAGGCCGCCCGCAATTGCAATCCCCGCTGCCTTCGAGCCCTTCATGACCAAGCCTTCCCCGTCGCCAGCGTCACTTAAGCCTTCTCCGAACGCGGAAGGTCAAGACATGTGGGGCGGACGTTTCTCGGCGCGACCGGCCGATATCATGCAGGCGATCAACGTCTCCATCGGTGTGGACCGGCGTTTGTGGGCCCAGGATCTGGCCGGCTCGCGGGCCCATTGCCGCATGCTGGCGGCGCAGAAGATCATAACCGGGGCCGACGCCGAGGCCATCCTGGGCGGGCTGGACGCCATCGAGGCCGAGATCCGCGACGGATCCTTCCCCTTCCGGGACCAGTTCGAGGACATCCACATGAATGTGGAGGCGCGGCTGGCCGAACTGATCGGCGAGCCCTCGGGCCGGCTGCATACGGCACGCAGCCGCAATGACCAGGTGGCGACCGATTTCCGCCTCTGGGTCCGGGGCGCCTGCGACGCTGCTGTCGAACAGCTGAGGGGGCTGCAATCCGCCCTGCTGGTCCGGGCCGAACAGCATGCTGGCGACCTGATGCCGGGCTTCACCCATCTGCAGCCGGCCCAGCCGGTGACCTTCGGCCACCATCTGATGGCCTATGTCGAGATGTTCGGCCGCGACGCGACCCGCTTCACCGACGCCCGCGCGCGGATGAACGAGAATCCGCTGGGAGCCGCCGCCCTGGCCGGCTCGCCCTTCCCCATCGACCGCCACATGACGGCAGCGGAACTGGGCTTCGACCGGCCGATGGGCAATTCGCTGGATGCCGTCTCGGACCGCGACTTCGCGCTGGAAAGCCTCGCCGCCGCCTCGATCTGCGCTGGCCACCTGTCGCGTCTGGCCGAAGAGATCGTCATCTGGATGACGCCTCAGTTCGGCTTTGTGACCCTGCCCGACGAACTGACCACCGGCAGTTCGATCATGCCGCAGAAGCGCAACCCCGACGCCGCCGAACTGGTGCGGGCCAAGACCGGACGGATCATGGGCTCGCTGGTCGCCCTGTCGACCGTCATGAAGGGCCTGCCGCTGGCCTATTCCAAGGACATGCAGGAGGACAAGCCGCCGGTGTTCGAGGCGTTTGACGCCCTGACCCTGGCCCTCGGTGCCATGACAGCCATGGTCTCGGCCCTGCAGCCGAACACGGAGCGGATGCGGCAAGCGGCAGGATCGGGCTTCTCCACCGCCACTGACCTGGCCGACTGGCTGGTGCGCGAGCTCAACCTGCCCTTCCGCAAGGCGCACCACGTCACGGGCGCAGCGGTGAAGCGGGCCGAGGCCCTGGGCGTGGATTTGTCGCAACTGCCGCTGGCCGAACTGCAATCGCTTGAGGCGGGCGTGACGGAAGCGGTTTACAAGGTGCTCACCCCTGAGGCTTCCTGTGCCAGCCGCCAGAGCTTCGGGGGCACGGCGCCGGAACAGGTCCGCGCGCGCATTGTCGAGTGGAAGACGCGTCTCGCGTAAGGGGTTTGGGATGAAGAAGATCGTGCTTGCTGGCGTCACCGCCCTGATCGTCGTCTCCGCCGCCGGTTGCGGTCGCATGGCCGACCTCGACGCCCCGCCGGCCAGGCAGACAGAGCGCGGCATGCGCGACGGACGGGCCCCCAACCTGCCCGAGCCCGCGACCGTCAACCGTCCGGCCAGCCAGGTTCCCATCGACGGCGGCCCCAGTTCGAACCCCTACGGTGGTTCGGGCGCCAACCCCGGCCAGGCTTAGCTTGCACCCTTCCGAGCGGCTCAACGGCGCGCTTCAGGCCGGGGCGCGCCGTTGAGCCGCTTGCCGGGGCGGTGATCAGGGCGCGTCCTTAACAGGATGAGGTGCTGAATCGGGCGCCGGGGCGGCGCAAATCGCGGCGGCCAGCGACCAACGCCTGACCCCTCAGTCCAGCGCGCACACATCCGGCAGTCCGCGCAGCGTGCCCGCGTGATCCAGCCCGTAACCCACGAGGAACCGGTTCGGGGCATCCCAGCCGACGAAGTCCGGCTCGGGGGCGCGCGGCAGGGGCCAGGGCTTTTTGGCGAAGACAACGGTGAGGACTTCCGCAGCGCCCTTTTCCCAGGCGATTCGCACCGCCTCGGCCAGTGAAAGGCCGGTGTCGAAGACGTCGTCGATGATCAGGACGCGGCGGCCCTCGATCGAGCGCTGGAAATTGGCATGGACGTCGATCCGGCCCCGGCTTTCGGTCCCGTCCCCATAGGACGCCAGCCACAGCGCGTCGAAGCGGACATTGCGGCCGATCCGCGACAGGGCGCGGGTCAGGTCGGCCGCGAACCACAGGCCGCCGGTCAGAAGCACGGCCGCCACGGTCTCATCGTCGATCACCGGAGCGATCTGCGCGGCCAGATCCGCCACGATGCGCTGAACCTCAGCTTCGGGCAGCAGGACGGTGGGCTTTGGGGGGGTGTCAGCCATGCGAGGCGGATACCGCCTCTTAACGGTGGGTGTCCACCACCGGCACGGCGTCGATGGGGCGCATCTCCGGCGGCGGGGCGGGAGTCAGTGCGGGGCGCAACCCACCGTCGGCACCGACGGCTGCCGCAGGCGTGGGTGCCTTGGCCTCATGGGCCGCAGCGTGAGCCGGAGCCGCCGGCGGACGGCGGGTGTCGGCATGGACGGGGGCCGGATGCGGGGCCGCCTTGTCCCGGTCTTCGTCCAGAACAAAGGCAACACCGACGCCCTGGCCGCGCGCGCCCGGATCGGGAATCACCACGGCGAAGCCCTGGACCTTGCCGGGCAGCACCGGCGCAGCATCGATGCGGACGATGGCGTGGCCGATCTCGGCGCCGTGGGCGTCCAGCAGGGCGACGCGGACCGGCGGCGCGATCCGTTCATTGTCACGGACATTCCTGAGGGCACCAGAGACCAGCACCTTGCCCGGGTCGGACGGCACAGGTCTGGCGCTGACCGCCTCGAAATCCAGTCCGGTCGGGTTCACGGTCAGGCCGATGGCGGCATAGGCGGCAGCCGCGCGGGGGGCCATCTCGACCACCTCGACGCGGAACAGCCAGGCGGAGGCGAGCAGGGCGGCAAATCCGGAAGCGATGCCGGCCCAGACCACACCATGGGTCGCCGCGCGACGCAGGCGGCGCTGTTGTTCGGCCCGGGCGCGGAAGGCCTTGGGCAGTTCGGGAGCCGGAGTCTCGGCCAGTGATTCGGGTTCGGGGTCGTCGTGCTGGCTGAAACTGACGGCCTCGCCGGGTGCCGGGGCGTAAGAGAGTTCCAACGGCTCTTCCAGCATGGCCCGCCAGGTGTGGCGGCACGATTTGCAGCGCACGGTCCGGCCGCTGGCCCCGACTGCCTCATCCGGGGTGAAATAGCTGGTGGCGCAGGACGGGCAGGTCAGTATCATGGGCGCTGACTGCGAGGCTCTTCGCCCCCTCCCGTCGCGGCCTGGCCGCGTCCTGATCCGAAACTCATGCCCGTCCAGCCCCGCCGCGCCTATCAATCCGACTCCGCGACCGCCACCGTCCGCCTGTCTGGCGTGGGTTTTGGCTATGCGGCAGCGCACCGCACGCTGCAGGGCGTTAACCTCATCTTGCCAGCCGGCTCTTTCCACTTCCTTACCGGGCCGTCCGGAGCCGGCAAGTCGACCCTGCTGAAACTGCTGACCCTCGCCGAGCATCCGCAGACCGGAACCCTGCATCTGTTCGGCGAGGACGCCACCATGGTTCCGCGCCGCGCCCTGCCAGCCTTCCGTCGCCGGATGGGGGTGGTGTTCCAGGATTTCCGCCTGCTGGACCACCTGTCAGCCTTCGACAATGTCGCCCTGCCCCTCAGGCTGGCGGGCGGGAAACAGGCCGACCATGCCGGCGACGTCGAGGAGATGCTCGACTGGGTCGGGCTGGGCGACCGAATGCACGACCGGCCGCCGTCGTTCTCGGGCGGTGAGAAGCAGCGGCTGGCCATCGCCCGCGCCGTGATCACCAAGCCCGACCTGATCCTGGCCGATGAACCGACCGGCAGCGTCGATGCGGTCATGGCCGAACGGCTGCTGAAACTTTTCCAGTCCCTGAACCGGCTGGGGACCACGGTGCTGATCGCCAGCCATGACGAGGCCCTGGCCCAACGATCCGGAGCGAACATCCTGAGACTCGAAGGTGGGCAACTGACCGGTGGCGGGTCATGATCCGCCGCCTGTTCAACACGCGCGCGCCCCTGCTGCCGCGCGACGCAGGGGGCGAGGCCTGGCTGGCGGGGCTCATCGCCGTCCTGTGTTTTCTGGCCTGTCTGGCTGCGGTCGGGGCCGTTTCGGCGGACCGGGCCGCCCAGGGCTGGGCCCGCGCGCTGAGATCCGAGGCGACAGTGCAGGTGCGACCGCGCGTCGGCGAGACCGGTGCAGAGGCCGCCGCCCGGGCCGCCCAGACCCTGGCCGGGGTTGAGGGCGTCGATGAAGCGGAGGCCATGGACCGCAAGACCGCCGAGGCCCTGCTGCGGCCCTGGGTCGGAGACGCCGTCCTGCCCGACCTGCCCATACCCTATCTGGTCACCGTGCGGCTGGATCCGGCCGCGCCCGCCAGTGCCGTCACCCTGGGCCGGGCCATGGCCGAGGCCGGGCTCGACGCCACGGTCGATGACCACAGCCTGTGGCGCGGCGAGGTCGAGCGTTCAGCAGGGCTGATCACCCTTCTCGCCGCCGCGGCCTTCCTGCTGACCGCCGGGGCGGCCGGAGCCGCTGTCGCCTACGCCACCCGGGCGGGCATGGCCGCGCAGTCGGCCGTGGTGGACACCCTGAGCCTGAACGGTGCCTCGGATGCTACCATCGCCGGCCTTTTCCAGGTCCGCTATGGCCTGCTGGCGGCCGGAGCGGGGGCGGTTGGGGCCGTTGTCGCCATGGGGTTGGTGGGTGCCCTGCGCTTTCTCGGCGGGGCCGAAGGTGTGACCCCCGCCCTGCCGCTGGCCTGGGGCGACCTCCTGATCCTCTCGCCATGTCCGCTGCTCGCGGCTACGGTGGCGGTTGTCGTCGCGCGAGTCACCGCTCTGGCGCGGCTCAAGCGGGGTCACTAGGTCCAGGACATGAAGTTTCTGACCTTCATCGCCACTCTGGTGCTGATCTGGACGATCGGCCTGTTCGCCTTCGCCGATCGCGTGCGGGGATTCACCCCCGCGCCCGAGCCGGCCCGCGCCGACGCCATCGTGGCCCTGACCGGCCCCTCGGCCGAACGGGTCAATGCCTCCATCCGCCTGCTCGAGCAGGGCAAGGGCAAGCGGGTGCTGATCTCGGGCGTCAACCGCGAGGTCCGCCGTCAGGAGCTGCGCGCCCTGACACCCGGCTCCAACCGGCTGTTCAACTGCTGTGTTGATCTGGGGTTCGAGGCCGAGGACACCATCGGCAACGCCCAGGAGATCGCCGCCTGGGCCGGGGCAAAGGACTATGACAGCCTGATCGTGGTGACCTCGGACTATCACATGCCCCGCGCCCTGACCGAGATCCGCGCGGCGGCCCCCGGGATCGAACTGACCCCCTATGCCGTCGAGACCCCGTCGCTGGGCAATTCGCGCTGGTGGAAGGCCGCCGTCACCGCCCGGCGAATGACGCTGGAATACATGAAATATCTCGCCGCCCTCGCCCGCGCCATGGTCGGCAGGATCGATCGTCCGGCCACGGACGAACCCGCGATGGAAAAGGCCGCCTGAGTGATCACAATCCGTTCGCTGCTGTTCGTCGCCTGGCTCTATCTGTCGCTCGCCATGTTCGCCGTCGGTCTGTCCCCGGCCCTGTTGATGCCCTACCGCCCGGCCATGTGGGTGATCCGTAACTGGGCGAGATTCTGCCTGTTCGGCCTGCGCTGGATCGCCGGGGTCAAGGTCGAGTTCCGGGGCGTTGAGCACATGCCGGTCGGGGCCTGCCTGATCGCCGGCAAACACCAGTCGATGCTGGACGTGATCGCCCCCTTCGCGGTCCTGCCGGACAACTGTTTCATCATGAAGAGGGAACTGGCGCCCCTTCCCTTCTTCGGCTGGTTCGCGGTCAAGACGAAGATGATCGCCGTCGACCGCTCGGCCCATTCGAAGGCGCTCAAGGACATGGTGCGGCAGGCGCGTCTGCGCTTCGCCGAGGGCCGCCAGATGCTGATCTTCCCCGAAGGCACCCGCGCCCCGGTCGGCGCGGCCCCCGACTACAAGCCCGGCATCGCCGCCCTCTACCGCGACCTCGACTGCCCCTGCAACCCGATGGCCACCAATTCGGGGGTTCACTGGCCCGCGCACGGCTTCCGGCGGTATCCGGGGACGGTGGTCTATCAGTTCCTGCCGGCGATCCCGGCGGGGCTGAAGCGGGACGCCTTCATGGCGACGCTGGAGGAGCGGCTGGAGGGGGCGTCGAACGCGCTGCTGACGAACCAGCCTACCGCAGCGTCTCCCACGCCAGTGCGTGCACCCGGTCCCGCCCCAAGGCTGCAGCCATAGGCGGCTCTGGGAACAGCCCCGCGATCGCCGGGTCCCTGACATCCAGCCCGCCCGTAAACGCCCCGAAGGCCGGCAGCACCGCCCGCCGCCCGTCCGTCACGAAACACGGCCGCCGCACCCCGCGGCCATGGGCCGCCACCCGCGCCGCCGGGTGCAGGTGGCCGGCGATCTCGCCCGGCTGCGCGCCCGGCCGGGGCTCGTGGATCAGGCGCAGGGAGCCCAGCGCCATGGTCTCGACCACCTCGCCGACAAGGTCGTCCATGGCCCCGGCCAGCGCCGCGATGTCGTGGTTGCCTTCCAGCCAGATCCAGTCGCGGTCCTGCGCCAGCCGGTCCAGCCGCGCCTTGTCGTCGGCCGCCATCCGGCCCACCGACTTCGCATCGTGGAAGCTGTCGCCCAGCAGGACCACCGCCGCCGGCGACAGCGCCTCGATCTCGGCCTCCAGCCGGTCCAGGGTCGCGCGGCTGTCATAGGGCGGCAGCATCTGGCCGCGGGCGGCGAAGGCCGATCCCTTTTCCAGATGCAGGTCGGCGGCGATCAGGGTGCGTTGGTTCGGCACCCAAAGCGCCCCTGAACGACGCAGCACACAGGGCTCGCCCTCGATCAGAACGCGCAGGCCGCCGCTGGGGCAGCGGGCCGGGGACAGGGCCTGTCTGAGGGCGGCGTTCATTCTGCCCCTGCCAGCTCGGGCGACGCATCCGCCATCACCTCGGCGATCAGGGTCTCCTCGTCGAAACTGCAGGCCGAGGCGTCGAGGATCATCTCCGCCGCCTGCCCGCCACCGACCCGTTCGCGCCCGATCTGGACCAGCACCGGCACGCAGAAGGGCGAGGGGCGCTCCAGCGGCACATGTCTGATCCGGCCCTGGATCCGCGTCAGCAACTGGCCCAACCGCGCCACATCCAGCAGGCCCGCCGCGGCATCGGCGCGGGCGGTCTGCAGCAGCAGATGGTCGGGCTGGTGGCGGCGCAACACGTCGTAGATCAGGTCCGTGGAAAAGGTCACCTGCCGCCCGGTCTTCTCATTGCCCGGCTGGCGCTTCTCGATCAGCCCCGAGATCAGGGCGCAGTTGCGGAAGGTTCGCTTCATCATGAAGCTCTCGGCCAGCCAGCTCTCCAGATCGTCGCCCAGCATGTCGGGCTCGAACAGGGCGTCGAGGTCGAGAGGGTCCATCGGCTTGATCGACCAGATGGCCAGCGAATAGTCGGTGCAGACAAAGCCCAGCGGCCCGACGCCCAGCCGGTCCAGCCGCCGCGTCAGCAGCATGCACAGGGTCGCATGCGCCAATCCGCCCTCGAACGGATAGGCGATCAGATAATGCCGCGTGCCGCGCGCAAAGGTCTCGACCAGCAGGGTGCCGGCATCGGGGATGACCGAGCGCGCCGCCTGCATCTCCAGCCATTCCTGCACATCGGGCGGCAGGACGCGCCAGTGGTCGCGGTCCTGGATCATGGTCCGCACCCGGTCTGCCAGCGAGGTAGACATGGGAAATTTGTTGCCGCCCCAGGACGGGATCTTCGGGTCCTTGTCGATCGCCTGGGTGACCAGGGCATCCATGCCGTTGATGCCCTGGAAGGCCCAGACCTGACCGGCGAAGACAAAGGTGTCGCCGGGCGACATCTGTTCGAAATAGTGCTCCTCGGCCTCACCGATCTTGCGCCCGCCGGTCAGCTGTTTCGAGGCCCCACCCCGACGCGAGGCGACACGGACATTCAGCGTCGCCGCCGCCACGATCGTCCCGACATTCATCCGGTGGCGCTGCGCCGTCTGGGCATTGCGCACGGTCCACCGGCCATCCCGCGTCCGGACGATCCGCGCGAACCGCTCATAGGTGCGCAGCGCATAGCCGCCGGTGGCGACCAGATCGACCACCGCCTCGAACTGTTCATATGTCAGGTCACGATAGGACCCGCAGCCGGTTATCTCTGTATACAGATCATCAAGTGAAAACGGTTCGGAACAGGCACACCCCATGACGTGCTGGGCCAGGGTGTCGAGTGTACCCGTATGCACCGGTTCCCGGTCAAAGGCGTTCTCGGCCACGGCTTCGCGCGCGGCCTGGCATTCCAGCATCTCGAACCGGCTGGCCGGGACCATCAGGGCCCGCGACGGCTCGTCCAGCCGGTGGTTGGCCCGTCCGATCCGCTGTACCAGCCGCGACGATCCCTTGGGGGCCGCCATCTGGATCACCAGATCGACATCGCCCCAGTCGATGCCGAGATCGAGCGTCGAGGTGCAGACCACGGCCCGCAGGTCACCCCGCGCCATCGCCGCCTCGACCTTGCGCCTCTGCTCCGCCGCCAGCGAGCCGTGGTGCAGGGCGATCGGCAGGTCGTCCTCATTGATCGCCCACAATGACTGGAAGACGAACTCGGCCTGCCAGCGGGTGTTGACGAAGATCAGGGTCATGCCAGAGCGCTTCAGCGCCTCATAGACCTCCGGAATAGCATGCTGGCCCGTATGTCCGGCCCAGGGCACCCGGCCTTCGCTGACGAGGACATCGATCACCGGCGGGGCGCCGGGGTCGCCGCGGACGAGGGTGACGGGGGATTCCAGACCGGGCCTCAGCCACCCCGCAATCATCTCCGGATCGTCCACGGTCGCGCTCAGGGCCACCCGCCGCATGGCCGGCGCGAACTGTTGCAGCCGCCCCAGACCCAGCGACAGCAGATCCCCCCGCTTGCCGCTCCAGATCGCATGCACCTCGTCCAGCACGACGCATTTCAGGTCGGCGAAATAGTCGCGCGCGCCGTCCCAGGCACAGAACAGGGCCAGCTGTTCGGGCGTGGTCAGCAGGATGTCGGGCGGGTTCTCCCGCTGCCGCTGCTTCTTCGACTGTTTCGTATCGCCAGTCCGGCTCTCAACATGGATGTTCAGCCCGATCTCCCGGATCGGCGTCATCAGATTGCGCTCGACGTCGGTGGTCAGGGCCTTGAGCGGCGACAGATACAGGGTGTGGACCCCTGACCCCGGCCCGAACGCCGGCCGCGGCCCGCGCTCGGCCAGCTCGACCAGCGACGGCAGAAACCCCGCCAGCGTCTTGCCACCCCCGGTCGGCGCGACCAGCAGGGCGTGCGACTGGCCTTGCGCCGCCGCGATCATCTCCAGCTGATGCCGTCGCGGCGACCAGCCGCGCCGCGCGAACCAGTCGGCGAAGAGGGGGGGAAGCGTTGCGGGAGCGGGCGGAGGCGTCACGTCGCGCCTATAGCATGTTCCCGTTCCGTTTCACCTGCGGAACGGTTATCTATCGGTCGTGTCCACCGACTCCCTCACCACCACCTCCGCCCTCACCGGCACCGAGCCATGGCTGGCCCTGCCGCCGGCGCTCGCCATTCCGCCGGGCGCGGGGGCGATCTGCGATGGCGAGGGCGCGCGCAAGATCGGGCGGGGGGCGGCCGAGGGGGTGTTCACCACCGCCCCCGTCATGGTTGCCCATGCCAGCCTGACCGCGCGCCGCCTCGGCATCGCCCCGCCGGCGCGCTCGGCCGATCTGCTGGACGTGCTGGAGCTGTTCGCCTTTGCGCGGCCCGCCCGCTTCTGTGCCCCCTCGCCCAGCGGTCTTGCCCTCGCCATGGGCATGAGCGAGCCGAAGGGAGCAGAGGCCCAGGCCGAGGCCCTGCGGCGCGCCGCTGACGGCCTGCTGCGCGAACTGGCCGACCCGGCCTATCCCGACCGCGAGGCCGCCTTCACCCTGGCCGAAACACTGGGCCGCGCCGGCTGGGCATGGGCCTGGCGGGTCACGGGGGCCCTGCAGCATCAACCCGTCCGCGACCGCAACCATCGCGGCAGCGGGCTCGACGTCTGGTCGCGCCTGCCGGAGTGGGAGGACGAGGCCCCGCGTGGCGAGGCGGGCTCGGCCCCCGTCGACAGCGAGAGCGCCCGCATCCGTCTGGAGAAACTGCTTCAGGCGTCCGGGCTCGACGAGACCCGCCCGACCCAGTCCGACTATGCCGCCGAGACCGCCTATGCCTTTTCGCCGCGTAACGAGGAGGGCCGCCCGCGCGTCCTGCTGGCCGAGGCCGGCACAGGCACCGGCAAGACCCTGGGCTATCTCGCCCCCGCCAGCCTGTGGGCCGAGCGCAATCAGGGGGCGGCCTGGGTCTCGACCTATACCCGCGCCCTGCAGCGCCAGATCGACCGCGAGAGCGCCGCCCTCTGGCCCGACCCCGTCGAGCGCAGGAAGAAGACCGTCGTCCGCAAGGGCCGCGAAAACTACCTCTGCCTGCTGAACCTGCAGGACATGGTTCAGGCGGCCCAACTGGGGAACGGCGACCTGATCGGCATGGCGCTCGTCAGCCGCTGGGCCATGCACAGCCGTGACGGCGATATGACCGGCGGCGACTATCCCGGCTGGCTGCCCGGCCTGTTCGCCACGGGGCCGAGCCATCAGGCCAGCGCGGCCAACCTCGTCGACCGGCGCGGCGAATGCGTCCACGCTGCCTGCCCCCACTACCGCACCTGTTTCGTCGAAAAGACCATCCGCGCCAGTCGCCGCGCGGACCTCGTCGTCGCCAACCACGCCCTCGTCATGACCCAGGCCGCCTTCGACGGGGCCCGGTCGGCGCGCGGCCTGAAACAGGACGGTGAGACGGCGGCGCTGAAGCGGATCGTCTTCGACGAGGGCCACCATCTGTTCGACGCGGCCGACAGCGCCTTCTCCGCCTGCCTGTCCGGTCAGGAGGCCGCCGAGCTGCGCCGCTGGCTGCGCGGGCCCGAGGGTCGCGGCCGGCGCGGACGGGGGCTGGAACAACGGCTCGGCGACCTGTGCGCCGACAATGAGGCGGCCACGAAAGCGCTTCAGGACGCCGTCCGCGCCGCCGCCCAGCTGCCCGGCGAGGGCGTCTCCGGCCGCATCGCCCCGGCTTCCGGCGAGGTCAATCCGGTCGGGCCGATCGAGCGCTTCCTGCTGGCGGCGCTGGAACAGCTCAGGGCACGGACATCCGAGAATGCTTCGGGCAGCGGTATTGAGTTCGGCATGGAATGTGCCCTGCGCCCGGTCACCGAGCCGGTGCTGGAAGCCGCCCGCGAGGCCGCCCGGGCCCTCGCCGCCGTCGAGGCACCCCTGCTGGCCCTGTCACGCCATCTGGAGAACATCCTCGACGACGAGGCGGCCGATCTGGACGGTGCCTCACGTGCCCGGATCGAGGGGGCCCTGCGCGGTCTCGACCGCCGCGCCCGCATGACCCTGCCCGGCTGGCGCTCCATGCTGGCGGCGCTGGAGGTCTCTTCCGACGAGCCCGACCCCGACTTCCTCGACTGGCTGTCGGCCGAGGCCGCCTTCGGCCGGATCATGGACGTGGCCCTGCGCCGCCACTGGATCGATCCGACCGTGCCGCTGGAGGCCGCGGTGATCATGCCCGCCCACGGCGTATTGGTGACCAGCGCTACCCTGTCTGATCCGAGTGCGCCAAATAATGGGGGTGATCCCTTCGACATGGCCCGGCTGCGCACCGGCTCGGCGCGGCTGATCGAACCGGCCCGGACCCTCAAGGTCGAAAGCCCGTTCGACTATGCCGCCAACGCCCGGGTCATCGTCGTCAACGATCTGGTCAAGGACGATACCCACCAGACGGCGGCGGCCATGCGAGAGCTGTTCCTCGCTGCCGGCGGCGGGGGCCTCGGCCTGTTCACCGCCATCCGCCGGCTGAAGGCGGTCTATGAGCGGCTGGGGCCCGACCTGGCCAGGGCGGGTCTTCCCCTCTACGCACAGCACATCGATCCACTGGAAGTCGGTGCCCTGGTTGATGTCTTCCGGGCCGAACAGGATTCCTGCCTGCTGGGCACCGATGCGGTGCGGGACGGCGTTGATGTCCCGGGACGATCCCTGCGCATCCTCGCCTTCGACCGCGTGCCCTGGCCGCGCCCGGACCTGCTGCACAAGGCGCGCCGCCTGCGATTCGGCGGCGAAGGCTCCGGAGGCCGCAATTTCGACGACGCCCTGGCCCGGGCGAAGATGGCCCAGGCCTTCGGCCGGCTGATCCGCCGCGCCGACGACAAGGGCGTCTTCGTCATGCTCGACGCCGCCGCCCCAACCCGGCTGTTCGCCAGCCTTCCGCCCGGCACCGAGGTCCAGCGCATGGGTCTGGCCGAGGCGGTGGAACTGGTTGGCGGTTTCCTCAAGCCGGACTAGACGGTGCCCCGATGACCGACACCGCCCCCCGCCACTCCCGCCGCGGCCTCGCCGTGCCCTTCATAATCGTCGGCCTTCTGCTCGCAGGCTGGACCGGCTGGTGGTTCTGGCTGAGCGACCAGGTCGAGACCCGGCTGGCGGCCCAGGTCGAGGTCCTGCGACAGGACGGCTGGACCATCTCCCATGCCCCGGTGCGCATCACCGGCTGGCCCTTCCGGACGCGGGTATCGATGCCACAGACCGACATCCTGGCCCCCTCCGGCCATGGCGTGGCGGCCCCCGAACTGGTGGCCGAGGCCAGCAGCTGGAACCCCGACCACTGGGTGGTCGTCGCCCCGGATGGCCTGATCCTGACCCGGGCGGACAAGGGCCGGATCGCCATCGCCGGCGACGGTCTGCGCTTCAGCATCAGCCACCTGAGCGACCGCTTCCCCGACCTCCGGGCCGAGATGATCCGCCCGACCTTCACCGCGCTTGAGGGTGCCCAGCCCTTCCCCATCGCCTCGGCCGAGCGGATCCAGTTGGAGACCCGGCCGCATCTGACCGACGGCCTGGCCTCCACGGACGAACTGGATGTGTTGTTCCGTCTCATCGACGCGCGCGGCCGTCCCGGCGGGCCGGTCGAGAGTGCGACCGGACAAGGCCGGCTCAGCGCCGATGTCGAGGGCACGATCGTCGGGGCAAGCCGCCTGCAGGGCATGGATTCAGCGGGCGTCTTCACCGCCTGGACCGCGGCGGGCGGACGGTTCACCGCCGTGCGGGGCCGGTTGAAGGCCGGGGACAGCACCGCCCTGATTTCCAGCGAAACCCTCTCGGCCCGGGCCGACGGACGGCTGCAGGGGTCGCTCGCCGTGACCGCCGAAAAGCCGATGGCCGTCATCGCCGGCCTGGCCCGCGCGCAATCCGGGGCGGTCAACCGCCCTGGCGCGGCGGGTGCCGTCGCCGCTGCGGCTGCGGCGGGCGAGCGGCCCGTCGATCTGGTTATCCAGTTCCGCGACGGCCGCACCTGGCTGGGGCCCTTCCCACTGGCCCCGGCACCGCGGCTGTTCTGATGCCCGCCAAGCCCCTGGAAGAGCCGCAGGCCGACGCCGAACGGCTGGCGCTCGATCGGGCGGTGGCGGTGGCGGTCCGTCTGCGGATCACCGCCGGCCCCCGGCCCTCGCCGGACGCCGACGCCATCGCCTTGCGCGACCTGCTGAAGGATCTGTCACCGGCCGCGGCCTCCGCGGTGCGTGCGGTTCTGGGCCGTATCGATGCAGCGACCGGCGCGCCGCTGGTCGTCTGGGGAGCTACAAGCCAGACCCTCGCCGCCGATCGCTTCGGCCTGACCGCCCGCATGGCCGCCGAGCCGGAGCAGGCCATGGCCGCCGTCCGCGAAGGCTCACGCGCCCTGCTGGACCTGACCCCGGGCAAGGCCTGGTGGGGGCGGCTGCTGGCCGAGCCCGCGCTGCGCGTCGTCGCCGCCCTGCCCGATGACCGCCAGGGCCTGCCCCGCGCCCTGATGATCCAACGGACCGAACCTGGCCCGACCGGCGACGACCGCACCTTCTGGGCCACCGACAGCCAGGCTCCCGATGCCCGGATCGTCGAGATCCTGGGTGCCGCCGGCCTGGCCGCCAGCCCCCTGATCGCGGCGGGCGGCTTGAAGCTGTTCATGCTCGCGGGCTATGTGCAGGCAGAGGACGGGCGGCTTGCATCCGCGCCCGGCAGCCTCTCCGGCGTCATCGGCGCCGCCCCCCAGTTCTGAAAGCGCCCATGACCGACGCCCCGCAAAACGCTCCCGTGGCCAAGCCCGGCATCCTCGACATCGCCCCCTATGTCGGCGGCAAGTCGCGCATCGAGGGCGTGGCCGAGCCTATGAAGCTGTCGTCCAACGAGAATGCCCTCGGCGCCGGCGGGAAGGCCCGCGAGGCCTATGCCGCCGCTGTCGGCCATATCCATATGTACCCGGACGGCCGGGCGATGAAGCTGCGCGACGCCGTGGCGGAACACCATGGACTGGAGCCCGAGCGGCTGATTTTCGGCAATGGCTCGGACGAGGTCTTCGCCCTGCTGAACCAGACCTATCTGACCGCCGGCGACAATATCGTCAGCGGCAAATACGGCTTCCTGGCCTATCGCATCAGCGCCCTCGCCAACCAGGCATCGGTGAAGCTGGCCCCCGAGCCCGACTTCCGGCTGACGCCCGAGGCCATCCTGGCCGAGGTCGATGACCGCACCCGCATCGTCTATGTCTCCAGCCCGTCCAACCCGACCGGCAGCTACAATACAGCCGAGGAAATCCGCCGCCTGCACGCGGCCCTGCCGCCGCACATCCTGCTGGTCATCGACGAGGCCTATGCTGAGTTCGTCGCCGAGCCGGACTGGGAGACCAGCTTCCCGCTGGCCCGCGACAGCGACAACATCATCGTCACCCGTACCTTCTCCAAGATCCACGGCCTCGGCGGCCTGCGCATCGGCTTCGGCTATGCGCCGCTCAAGGTCTGCGAGGCGGTCGACCGCATCCGCCTGCCGTTCAACGTCTCGGTCCCCGGCATCGAGGCGGCCGTCGCCGCCCTCGGCGATGCCGAGCACCAGAAGGCCTCGCGCGACCTCGTCCACGCCTGGCGGCCGCGCCTGACCCAGGCCATCAAGGGCTTCGGCTTCGACGTCTTCCCCTCGGCCGGAAACTTCGTCCTCGTCCGCTTCCCTGACGCGACCCGCAACGCCGCGGCGGCCAATGACTATCTGAACTCCAAGGGCATTATCGTCCGCCCCGTCGGCGGCTACGGCCTTCCGGATTGCCTGCGGATCACCGTGGGCACGGAAGACCAGAACCGCGCGGTGATCGATGCGCTCAGCGAGTTCGCGGCGGGTTAGGACGGCCGGCTACGGCCGCCGGAACACCCGGCTCGCGCCCCAGCCCATCAGGGCCGCCAGCAGCACCGTCAGCACGCCGTAGCTCCACGGCCGCCGATGGGCGAACTCATAGACACTGCGCTCGATGCCGACCTTCTCCACGGTCAGGGTCAGGTTGGAAACCGACACCGGCGCACCGTCCTGAAACAGCCAGACCTCGGCGAAATACTCGCCGGTCGGGGCCACGGCGGGCAGTTCCAGTTCGGCCCGGAACAGGCCGGTATCGACGAACTCCACCCCGTCCGGATCGGTGTTGTAGAGCGCCGCCGCCTCGCGCAGCCGGATCACGGCGCGGCGGTAATCCAGATAGTCCTCGCCCAGCCGGCTGACGACCACATCGCGCACGCCATAGCGGGTGACCGAACGGCTCTCCTGTGGCGCATTGATCCGCAGGTGGTCGACGCCGACGCCCAGACGGCGCAACTGGCCGAAGTCGGCGATGTCGGACAGGGGCCGGGTCGAGGCGGTCATGTAGAAGCCGGGCGCACCCTCGAACAGGACCGGACGGCTGTTGAGCCAGAAGCCCATGTTGCGGGTCTTCTTGACCAGACGCACCGGGCCGTCGGGACCGCGCACCACGACCACCACATCGGCCGGACGGTCCGTCGGATTGAAGACGGCCCCGTACAGGACGATCGAGGCCCCGCTGAACCGGGAGTCGATCATGACCCGCGCGTCGGTCATGGCGGCAGCGACCCGGACCTGGCCGATCGTGCCGGTCGAGCGTTCCGGCGCAGGGGCGACGATCGCCGGCGGCGGGGGTGGAGGGACCTGCATCACCCGGGCACCTTCATTCCGGAACCCCCGGCGCGAAGGCGAACAGGTCCGACGGCCGCACGAACAGGTCCAACCCGATCTGGATGCCGACCAGCAGGACGATCAGGGCCAGCAAAGCCCGCAGCACGTCCGGCCGGAACCGTCCCGACAGCCGAGCCCCGTACTGGGCACCGACCACGCCGCCGACCAGCAAGAGGGTGGACAGGACAATGTCGACGGTCTGGTTGCGCCCCGCCTGGAGGATGGTGGTCACGGCGGTGACGATGATTATCTGGAAAAGGCTGGTGCCCACCACCACCCCGGCCTTCATTCGCAGCACATAGAGCATGGCCGGTACGAGGATGAAGCCGCCGCCGACGCCCATGATGGCCGACAGGATGCCCGCGAAGCCGCCGAGCACCAAGGGTGGAATGGCACTGATGTAGAGACCCGAGCGGGGGAAGCGCATCTTGAGCGGCAGGCCGTACAGCCACAGCGGCCGGCGGCGCTCCCGGTGCGGCAGGACCTCGCCGCGCACCCGACGCAGGATCTGGCCGAGGCTCTCGTAGAGCATCAGGGTGCCGATGGTGCCGAGAAAGAGCAGGTAGGACAGGGCCACCACCATGTCCGCCTGACCCAGCAGACGCAGATAGCGGAACAGCTCGACACCCGCCAACGCCCCCAGGGCCCCGCCCAGCGCCATGACCCCGCCGATGCGATAGTCGACCGCCTTCTGGCTGGTGTAGGCGATCACGCCCGAGGTCGAGGAGGCCACCACATGGCTGGCCTGGCTGGCCACCGCCACCGACGGGGGAATGCCCAGGAAGATCAGGATCGGGGCCATCAGGAAGCCGCCGCCGACGCCGAACAGACCGGACACGAATCCGACCGTCGCGCCCAGCAGAACCAGGAGCGGCCAGTTCACCGAAACCTCGGCGATCGGCAGATAGATATCCAAAGGACGCGCCTTCGGCTGGAACTGAGGCTAGGCGCCGGAAAGGCGACGACGGAATTGTTGGTGTCCTAGACCCACCGGACGGCCCCCGCCACCCGATGCGCCAGAAAAGCTCGCCCCTCCCGCGTCAGGCGAGTGGCTCGACCGAGAAACTCTCGGCCTCTGTCCGGGCCGTGGCCTGGGCCGGGGCCGGGAGCGAGGCCCGCAGGCGCTCGACCGCCGACCGGGCGTCGTTGTCGCCCGCGCGCGCCGCGATCAGATACCATTTGTAGGCTTCGGTCAGGTCGGGCTCGATACCCTGGTCGCCGGTCTCATAGAGTTTGGCAACATTGAACTGGCTGTCGACCAGACCCAGCTCCGCTGCCCGCTTGAGCCAGTCCAGCGCCTCGGCCCGGTTCTGGTCTCCGCCGGCACCATCGAACAGATACATGCCATAGGCGTGCATCCCTCGTGCGTCGCCGCCATCCGCCGCCCGGCGCGCCCAGACCCGGGCTTCCGCCAGATTGAGCGGCACTCCCTTGGCACCGTCCTGATAGAGGCCGGCCAGATGCAACTGAGCCGGCGTATAGCCCGTAGCGGCAGCCTGTTTGAGCAGGTCGACCCCACCGGCCTCGTCGGCATCGAGCCGGGCCGTCGCCTGCTCGTAGAGGTCCTCGCCGCGGGCCAGATCAGCAGATGACGCCACCGCCGGAACCGCCGGCACAACGGCGAGCGCCGCGAGCGGTGCCGCCGGGTCCATCCCCGGCAAGCCGGAGAAGGCCAGACCGGTGCCGGTCAACTGGCCGGTCGCATAGGTAACGCCGGCGGTCAGAAAGATCGCAATGGCCGAAGCCCCCAGCGCCTTGCGGACCGTGCCGCCCCCCTTGGCAGCCTGTTTGTCCAGCCGCTCCTGCAGGCGGGATTTGCCGCCACGCTTGAGGCCAAAGCCCGAACGAACCGGTGCCTCGGCGACAGGAGTCGCCATGGCCGCGCGGGCAGCGTCGATGGTCTGACGGGTCGATGAGGCGCGCCCCTGTGCCGCTGCGGCACGCAAGGCCCGACGATCGACGAAATCGGTCTCACCACTGAACCCGACATCTTCCCCGTCAAAGGCAGCGGCGAGCCCGGCGGGTGCCGTCGCTTCGAGGGCGTCCGCGACGTCAGCGCCGCCGAAGTCATGGTCGACGGTCGCCGATGCCGAAGGAACCTCGGGCGTGGACCCGAACTCCTCAAGCAGCGATGTCGCGGCGGCCCGGCTGCCGAATGGGGGCGATACGACCAGCGACGCGTCATCCACGCGCGGGCCGCGCAAGACAGCATCAAGGGTAGCCTCGGCGCTGAACACCGCGTCGACCGGGGCAAGGCGGCCGGCGGGCAAGGGGTCCTGCTCGGGGGGAGCCAGCCCGGCGGACCAGGCCTGCTGCTCGGCGTAGATCGGATCGTCAAAGACCGCGTCAGAGAAGGGTGCGCCCGGGAAGGCCGCATCCGGGAAGGCCGCAGCCCGCCAGTCGGAATCCGGCGCAGGCACGGGGAGTTCCGGCTCGGCCCGGCGCTCGATATTGTTCCGGGCCTCGGCGATCAGGGCCGCCGTGCGCTCCTCCGACATCCGCATGCGCTCGGCCAGCTCGCCGGAGGCGCGGTCGTAGCCCTGTTCGATGCGGGCAGAACTGTCCGCCAGTCGCCGGCCGATATCGTCCAGCGCCTGCTGCGAGCGGCGTTCGGACTGGGCAATCCGCTCGCTCAGCCGGTCTGAAATACGGGTAATCTCACCGCCCAGCTTCTCCAGGGCGAGGGCGTGGCGGTCGTCGGTAGCGGTCAGCCGCTGTTCGAAGCCCTGGGCAAGCCGGCCCATGTCGAACTCGACCTTGCGGCTCAGCTGCTCGAAACGGACCGGGGCCTCGGCCTCGATGGATCCGACCCGGCCGTTCAGGTTCTGGGCGATCCGCAGAACCTCACGGCCCATGGCCTCGACCGCCTTGGCAGACCGCTCCTCGGACGTCTTGACCTGGTCACCGATGGCCAGGACGGCGCGTTCGATGCGGTCCATCCGGCCTTCGGACTCAGCCGTGTCGAGCCGCCGCATCATCTCGGCGCGGTTTCCCTCGACCTGACGGCTCAGCGTCTCGGCCAGTTTTTCGAACCGGGCCGCCTCGCGGAAACTCTCCGGCTCGGCGCGGGACTCGGCGGCGCGCAGGCGCTGGTCCAGCCCGGCGAATGAGGCCTGCAGATTGCGCAGGGCCTCGGACGTGCGCCCCTGGGCCTGATCCAGCCGCTGGCCGACCTGGGCCAGCAAATCCGGCCCGATACCGGGCCCGGCCACCTTCTCGACCCCGTCCATCCGTTGGCGCAGCTCGTTCACGCTTGAACGCTGGCGCTCCTCGATATCGTAGAGGCGACCGGCGAGGACCCCCAGAGTGGTCTCGACCTTGCCGAAGGTTTCGGCGGTTTGCGGCCCCACCTCCTGCTCGAAACGGCGCAGGCGCCGGTGCCCCTCGCGCAGCTCCTCGGCGATATCGTCGATGCGGCGACTGCTGGCTCTGCCGGTCTCGTCCTGTCCCTCCAGCCGGCGCACAAGGCCGGTGACGGCCTGGTCGACCCCCTGGATGGCGACGGTGGAACGGCGCTCGGCCGCCTCGAGCCGGGCAGCAATGGCATCGACCGAGGCACCGAGCCGATGCAGCTGTTCTTCGCTCGCGCCGGATCCGTAGGCATCATCAACGCGGCGGCTGCGGCCGCGACGGTCGATACTGTCGGCAGCATGGGAGCGGCGCGACAACGGCGTGAACCCGCCCTCGTCATCGTCACCGTCTTCCATGATGATGGTGTTCAGCCACTCGCCCAGAGTCATGCCAGAGCGACGCGCAAGGTCCTTGGCGATCTCGCGCGCCTTGGGCTCTATGCCCTTCACGCTCCAGGGTGCCGCGGCTGCCCTCACTGATTCGACTCCCGACCTGTTCACAAACGCTAGACGCCAAGATGAAGCGTGTAAACGTGTCGTTAACCCCAAGATGTAGCGGTGCCCGATCTTCCTGTGGAAAGCGTCGTGACCCGATGAATATCTCGCGCGGACATGGTTAACGAGGCATGAGGATTAACTTTCCGGCAAGGCTTTCGCCCTTGCGTTCGGGGTCCCGACAGACCACCTCGCGCGAATGAGTCTGACCCTGACGATTGCCCTGCTCTTCGCCACCCTGGCCCTGGCCGTCTTCGCCGGCTGGCGGGGATCACGACCCTGGGACCTGACGCGGGGTGTGCGCATGATCCCCTGGCGGTTCATCATGCTGCTGTCGGGCGCGGTGATCCTCGTCCTCGCCGTCCATCTCGGCGCCCTGCTGGGCGTGCCGCAGCGGCCGTACTGACAGGTCCCGGGAACCTAGCCCCCGGCTGTCTCCGCGAAACACCAGGCCAGCACGGCCTTCTGGGCATGGATGCGATTCTCCGCCTCGTCCCAGACAAGCGACTGTGGACCGTCGATGACCGCATCCGTCACCTCCTCGCCGCGGTGGGCCGGCAGGCAGTGGAGGAAGACGGCATCGTCCGCGGCAAGGTTCATCAGGGCGTCATCGACACCATAGCCCTCGAAGGCCTCGAGCCGGGACTCATAGTCGCCGTCACCCATCGACACCCAGGTGTCGGTGACCACCACATCGGCACCGACGACAGCCTCGCGCGGGTCGCTGGTCAGGGTGACATGATCGCCGCCCCGGGCCAGGTCGTGCAGGTCCGGATGATAGTCCGCCGGGCAGGCCACATTCAGGTGGAAGCCCAGCTTCGGGGCAGCATGCATGAAGCTGTGGCAGACATTGTTGCCGTCCCCGACCCAGGCGATGGTCTTGCCGGCGATCGGCCCGCGATGCGCCTCGATGGTCATGATGTCGGCCAGGATCTGGCACGGATGCGAGCGGTCGGTCAGGCCGTTGATCACCGGTACGGTGGCGACGCGGGCGAAGCGTTCGACGTCCTCGTGGTCGTTGGCGCGGATCATCACCGCATCGACCATGCGCGACAGGACCCGGGCGGTGTCCTCCACCGGCTCGCCGCGACCCAGCTGCATGTCCCCTGCATTGGCGATGATCGAGGCCCCGCCCAGCTGGCGGATGGCAGCGTCGAAGCTGAACCGGGTACGCGTCGAATTCTTCTCGAAGATCATGGCCAGCACGCGATCCTTCGCCGGGGCGTCGGCGTCGGCGCGGCCCTTCGGCCAGCCCTTCCGGGCCGCCTTGCGGGCATGGGCGTCATCGAGGATGGCGCGCAGGTCGGCGGCTTCAAGCCGGTGGATGTCGAGGAAGTGGCGGACCATCTTCAGCGCTCCGTTCAGGCCGCCGCCATTTTGCTGCGCGCGAATTCACACGTCCGCTCGAACCGTTCGATCGCCTCGCGCGCCTCATCCAGGGTCAGGTTCAGCGGCGGCAGGATACGGCAGCAGTTGTCACCACCCCCGGCGATCAGAAGATGGTTCTGGTCCCGCGCCCAGCCCATGAATTCGCGATTGTTGGGCACCAGTTTGACGCCGAGCAACAGACCCTTGCCGCGCACGTCCACGATCACATCGGGGAAGCGCTCCTTCAGCCCGTGCAGCTGCTGCTTCAGATAGCCGGCGATCTCATTGACGTGGGCCAGGGTCTCGGGCTTCGAGATCTCGGCGAAGGCGGCGCCGCCGACGGCCATGGCCAGCGGATTGCCGCCAAAGGTCGAGCCATGGGCTCCCACGGTCATTCCACGGGCAGCCTCGGCCGTGGCCAGGCACGCTCCGACCGGGAAACCGCCACCCAGCGCCTTGGCGATGGCCATGATGTCCGGAGTCATGCCGCCCCATTCATGGGCCCACAGCTTGCCGGTCCGGCCCATGCCGCACTGGACCTCGTCGAAGATGATCAGGACGCCATATTCGTCACACAGCTCGCGCAGACCGCGCAGGCAGACCTCGGGAATGGCCCGGCAGCCACCCTCGCCCTGCACCGGCTCAACGATGATGGCGGCGGTGTTCGGATTGGCGATGGCGGCCTTGAGGGCCTCATGGTCGCCGAAGACCAGCTGGTGGAAACCCTGCATCGGCGGGCCGAAGCCGTCGGTATAGCTGGGGTTGGCCGCCGCATTGATCGCACCGTAGGTGCGGCCGTGGAACGAGCCGTCGAAGCCGTAGATGTCGATCCGCTCGGGCTGGCCGTTGGCCGAATGAAATTTCCGCGCCGTCTTCAGCGCGCATTCGACCGCCTCGGTGCCCGAGTTGGTGAAGAAGACCACATCGGCGAACGACTTTTCGCACAGGGCGTCGGCGAGGGCTTCCTGCCCCGGAATCTTGAAGATGTTGGAGACGTGCCAAAGCTTTTCAGCCTGATCCTTGACCGCCTGGACGAGGGCCGGATGGGCGTGGCCGAGAGCATTGGTCGAAATGCCCATGACGCAGTCGAGGTATTCGGTCCCGTCGGTGCTCCAGAGACGTGCGCCCTGACCGCGATCCACCGCCAGCGGCGCGCGATTGTAGACACCCATCAGATGTTCGTTGGACACGGGACAAGCCTCCAAAAGCGAGACGGCCCCGCCGCTGAGGAGCGCCGGGACCGCTGGAACAAGGGTCAGGCCTTGTCGGCCGGAGCACGGTGTTAGTCAATCCTGTTGGGCCGCGGTCGTCGGGCCTTCGGGACCTCCCGACCCGGAGCCTGTCCTCGGGTCGACAGAAGGTCGGACCCGGGGCGGCCCGGCGCTTCGCGCAGATCAGCGCGCCAGTTGCGCGTCCAGCCGCTCGACCAACGCCGCATAGGTCGCGCCGGCGAGGGCCACCGTCGCCGGATCAAGCTTGTCCATCGTGTCCTCGGCCGAGTGGATCAGGCGGAACACCTGCGGCACGAAACCTTCGGCCAGGCCGTTGGCCTCGCCGCCGTTGAAGGCCAGCCACATCTGGTGGGCGCCGATCTCGTCCTGGAAGCCCAGCGACACGACCGGCGCGCCGGCGGCGGAGAAGGCGCGGTCGTCGGAAGGAGGATAGACGGGGAAGCCGACGCACTGCATCGCCCGCTCGGCACACAGCTCCTGCACCGCGCGGGTGACGAAGGCGGACTGGGGGCCATTGTTCTGGCCGTACATCATCGTGTCGCCATAGCCGGCGACGTCCGAGTTCACCACGGCGGCGACATTGGCCAGTCCGTGCGCCTCGATCCATTTGCGCGCGCCGATCAGGCCCAGCTCTTCCTGGTCGAACAGGATGATGCGGATGCGGTGGTTCAGGGCCTTGCCGCGCAGGATTTTCGCGGCCTCGATGAGCCCGACCACAGAGGCGGCATTGTCGACCACGCCGTGGGACATGGTCCCGTCGCGCAGCTTCACGGCGTCATAGTGGGCGGTCAGCAGGATTTCGCGCGGGCCGTCGCCGATGGTCACGACCACGTTGCGGCCCTCCATCTCACCGGTCCGGCCATTGCCGCCGGCGAATGTCTCGATGGTCGGCTCGAACCCGGCGGCCCTCAGCTGGGCGACCACGACAGCCGTGCGGGCTTCGTTCGACGGCTGGACGAAGGCGGCGACCCGGGCGCGGAGGTCGAGGTCCTGGGCCGCGACGGGCGTCGAGGCAACCAGCAGGGCCGCGACGGCGGCGAGCGAACGGAACAGCATGGAACCCCCTTGAGACGAAGCACCATGGCTAGCGCGGCTCAGCACCCGGCGCACCTTACAACTGCGTCAGGTCTTCAGCCGCCAGCCCGAGCGGAACACCAGCCAGCAGGTCACGGCCATGACCAGCGTCAGCACACCGCTCAGCACCATGCCGATCATCAGGTTTCCCTCGGCGTTGGCGGTCCCGATGAAGCCGGCCCGGAAGCCGTCAATCAGGTAGAAGAAGGGGTTGAAATGGCTGATCGTCGCGAACGGCTCGGGCAGGTTTTCGACGAGGTAGAAGGTGCCGCTCAGGAAGGTCATCGGCATGATGACGAAATTCTGCACCGCGGCCAGCTGGTCGAATTTCTGCGCCCAGAGGCCGGCCAGCACGCCCAGCATGCCCATGGTCAGACAGGCCAGCAGGCCGAACCACAGGATCAGGCCCAGGTTGGCGACCTCCAGCCTTGCGAAGGGCAGGACGCAGACCGCGGTCACGATTCCGACCACCAGGCCGCGCGTCGCGGCACCGAGCGAAAAGCCGATGGTCAGCTCCAGCGGGCTGAGCGGCGGGGTCAGGAAATCGGTCGCCGTATTCATCACCTTGGCCTGGATCAGGCTGGAAGAGGCATTGGCGAAGGCGTTGTTGAGCATGGCCATCATGACGAGACCGGGCGCGACGAACTCCGGAAAAGGTGTGCCGTGCAGCGGCGGGCGGGCCCCCTGCAGGGCCACCACAAAAACCAGCATATACAGCAGGGTGGTCACCACCGGGCCGGCCACCGTCTGGGCCCCCACCTTCCAGAACCGCCGCACCTCGCGCAGGTAGAGGGTCTGGACGCCGATCCAGTTGATCCCGGGATAGCTGCGCGGCCGGGGGGTGGTGGAGGCGGTGCTCAGGTCGGTCATGGGGGCGGAAATGCGCTGACGGACGCTGCGGCGCAAGGGGGATGGGGGTGTAGGGTCTGGGGGATGAAGGCTGGCGGCACATCAAGCAGCGACCTTCTGGCCCGGGTACCCCAAACCCCACACCCCATCCCCAACACCCCACGCCCGTTAACCACCCCCTACATCTGGTTCCTGTGGACGGACTGATTCGCACATCTTGCGTCCGTTAAGGGCTCGTTTACGATTAGTGGTAGGTCGAGGCCCCGGGAGGGAAGCCTGGACCCCATATGTTGAATCTGAGACCCGGAGGGTTGGCTATGACCGCAGGCTGGACTGAAGACCGCGTCGGCGCGCTGAAGAAGCTCTGGCTGGAAGGCCAGTCGGCAAGCCAGATCGCCAAACAGCTGGGCGGCGGCGTGACCCGCAACGCCGTGATCGGCAAGGTGCACCGCCTCGGCCTGTCCGGTCGGGCCGCCCCGTCGCAGCCGGCCCGTGCCACCTTCCGCCCTTCGCGCCCCCGTCCTGCCGCGCAGCCGACCCAGACGCCTTCGGCCCCGCGCCGCATCGAGGCCGTCCAGCCGCGCGCGGCGGCCGTGCCTTCGGTCGCCTCCACCATGCCCGACCTGCCCGGCACCGCCACGGTGATGACCCTCGGTGCCCACATGTGCAAATGGCCGATCGGCGACCCGTCCTCGAACGAGTTCAGCTTCTGCGGCCGCCGCGCTTCGGAAAGCGTCTATTGCGTCGAACACGCCCGCGTCGCCTACCAGCCGCAGGTCAAGCGCGGCGCGACGGATCTGGCCCGTTCGCTGCGGCGGTATATCTGACCCCTTTCAGCCATACGGCTGTCATGAAAGGCTCCTGGAGAGCCGCCGTCCGCCTCACGGGCCCACCCGCACGGGACCGTGAGACTGGGGCGGGGCTGCGCTTTTCCGGGTTGACGCAGCCCCTCACCCGCCCGCTGCGCGGGCAAGAGTGATCAATGGCTGGCGCAGGCCGCTCATCGTTAGCGGAACGGCGGCGCTGACAGCGCCTTCGCACGGGTGCCGGCCAACCACCAGTCACTGGCCACCAACCACTCAGTTCAACACACGCCGCTCCCCCGGCACATCGAGGCTGAAGGCAGGGATGGCCGCCTCGAAGATGCGGCCCGTTGCGTCGGTCATGGAATAGCCGCCCACCATCGAACCCGAGGCCGTGCCCAGCGGGCAGCCCGAGGCATAGGCATAGCTTTCACCCGGCAGGATGGTCGGCTGTTCACCGATGACGCCGGGACCCCGCACCTCCTCAACATGACCGCGGGCATCGGTGATCAACCAGTGGCGAGCCATCAGCTGCACCGGGACGCCGGTCAGGTTGACGATCTCGATCTGGTAGGCCCAGACCCAGCGGCCGCCCTCCGGATCGGACTGGCCCGCCAGATAGCTGGGGCGGACACGGATCAGGATCCCGTCGGTTTCGGCTTCATAGGCGGGCGTGTCGTGCATCCGCCCATGGTCGTGCAACGCGGGCCTGCGTCAAGCGCACGGCACCGGGAAGGGGAGACGGACCGCGGAATCGTGTAAGCCATAGCCATGCAGTCCATCGAATTCCCCATCCCCGGCATCCTGCCCTGCCAGTCCATCGAGGCCCTGATCGCGGCCGGCGCGATCGCCTCGGACACCCCCTTCGACGCCGATCAGGTGCAGCCGGCCAGTCTGGACCTGCGCCTGTCCGAGCAGGCCTGGCGCGTCCGGGCCTCCTTCCTGCCGGGCCAGCGCACGGTCGAGGACCGGATCTCCGATGTCTCGATGCACACCATCGACCTGTCGCCCGGCGTCGTGCTGGAGCGCGGCTGCGTCTATATCGTGCGGCTGCAAGAGCGCCTGAGCCTGCCGAAGGGCCTGATCGCCCGCGCCAATCCCAAGAGCTCGACCGGCCGGGTCGACGTCTTCGTCCGGCTGCTGACCGATCGCGGCGGGCGTTTCGACGATGTGGCCGAGGGCTATGAGGGGGCGCTGTATCTGGAGATTTCGCCCCAGACCTTCCCAATCCTTGTTCGCCCCGGCACCCGGCTGAACCAGCTGCGGCTCAAGGCCGGCGAGCCACCCCGGCTGGAGACCCGCAGCGTCGGGGTCGAGCTTCAGGGCGGCGAGGGCTCGATCGTCGGCTTCCGCGGCCGCCGCCATGCCGGGGTGGTCGACCTCGACAATATCGACGGCCACGACCCGCGCGACTTCTGGGAGCCCCTGACCCTGCGCCGCGGCGAACTGCTGCTGGACCCGGGTGAGTTCTACATCCTCGCCTCATCCGACGACGTCGAAATCCCGGTCGACCAGGCCGCCGAAATGACCCCGATCGATCCGTCAGTCGGCGAGTTCCGCGTCCACTACGCCGGCTTCTTCGACCCCGGCTTCGGCACGGACGAGGCGCACGGCGCCGGCTCCAAGGGCGTGCTCGAGGTCCGCACCCACGACACCCCCTTCCTGCTGGAACACGGCCAGATCGTCGCCCGGCTGGTCTATGAGCCCCTGACCGAACGCCCCACCCGCCTCTACGGCGAAGGCGGCAGCCACTACCAGCGGCAGGGGCTGAAGCTGTCGAAGCATTTTCGGCCGTGGGGGTGAAGGCGAGGGCTTAGGGCTTAGGGAAGCCGCGCGGCTCTGACTACCAAGACCTAAGCCCCAAGCCCTAAGCCCTACTCCAGCCGATCCGCCTTCCTCAGGTCCGGGAACCACCGCGCCCACAGCCCGGTCGCCGTCAGCGCGCCGATGCCGCCATACACCGCGGCCCCGATCGGCCCGAGGAAGCGCACCGCCACCCCGGAATAGGCCTCGCCCAGTTCGTTGGAGGCTCCGATGAACAGCATGGACACCGAGCTGACCCGGCCGCGCATGTGATCGGGCGTGGCGAGCTGGATCAGGGTCTGTCGGATGTTGACGCTGATCATGTCCGCCGCCCCGCCGAGGAACAGCACCGCGCCGGACAGCCAGACGCTGGTCGACAGGCCGAAGGTCAGGGTGCAGAGGCCGAACACGGCGACCGAGACGAACATCCATTTGCCGGCGTGTTTCACGATCGGGAACCGGCTCAGATAAAGGGCCACAAGCAGGGCCCCGGCCCCGAACGACGCCCGCAGCAGCCCGAAACCGACGGCGCCGACATGCAGGATGTCGGCCGCAAAGATCGGCGTCAGCAGGGCCACGCCCGCCAGCAGCACCACGATCAGGTCCAGCGAAATGGCCCCGAGCACAATCTTTGTGTTCCAGACATAGGCCAGCCCCTCCTTGACCTGATCGACGGGCGAGACATGGGTCGGGGACGCAGCCGGCTTGCCGCTGGTGCGGATCAGGACAAGGCTGGCGAAGCCGATCGCGAACATGACCAGCGCTACGCCATAGGCACCAGGCACCGAGAAGCCGACGATCACCCCGCCGAGCGCGGGGCCGGCTATGGCCCCGGTCTGGAAGGCGATGGACTGGGCCGCGATGGCCGACGGCAGGGCGCGACGCCCGACCACCATGGGCAGGAAGGCCTGGCTGGCCGGGGCGAGGAAGGCCCGCGCCGCGCCGAAGACGGCGGCCACCGCCAGCAGCCCCCACAGCGGTGGCGATCCGTGCAGCGCCATGAACAGGAAGGCGAGCGCGCAGCCGCCCTCGACCATGACCGACAGGGTGACGGTATGCTTGCGGTCGCGCCGGTCGGCCAGTGCCCCGGCCGGCAGGGTCAGGGCCAGCAGCGGCAGGAACTGACACAGGCCGACGAGGCCCAGATACAGGCTGGCCTCCTCGATCGGATGGTCGCGTCGGGCGATCTCATAGACCTGCCACAGCAGGGCCGACGACTGGATCTGGATACCGAGCACCGCCGCCACCCGCCCGACCCACAGCAGTCGGAAGTCGCGGATAGCCCAGGGGCTGGCTGGCCCTTCAGGCGGCAGGACCGGCTCGGTCGTCTCGATTGGTCCGG
>Ga0247844_1002411_pt1 | contig 30607 bp, 28 predicted proteins | sample LaCtaG_FD_192421 | JGI IMG/M metagenome (GOLD analysis project Ga0247844, IMG submission 192421) | Freshwater microbial communities from meromictic Lake La Cruz, Castile-La Mancha, Spain - LaCruzMarch201714.5m_1 | ecosystem: Environmental > Aquatic > Freshwater > Lake | place: Spain: Castile-La...
GGGGGGGCCTCCGGCGGCCTGGCAGGGGCCTGATTTAAAAATATCCAAAACCGAATTCAGAAACACTTCCCCACGAAGTCATGTTTCATTGGTTCGGGAAACTACAGAATGAATGTTGCACTACCAGACGTTGCTGGGATGGATCGATATCGCATCGAAAGATCTGTCATCGGCGATAAAGTTGGCAACCCCACCAGAACCCCAATGGGAAACTGCGGTTTATCACTGTCAACAAGCCGCAGAGAAAGCGACTAAGGCGCTTCTCATTCTTCATGGGCAAACACCACCCAAACTTCACGACATTGGATTGTTGGTGGACAAGCTAGAGCAGTTTGACCATCAACTGAGCGACTTAGCGATCGCTGCGGAAAGGTTGACAGACTTTGCAACAAAGTATCGATACCCAACTTTTGATGATGACCCACTCACCCAAGAAGTAGTGAATCAGGCCATTGCCGATGCTGGCCTTTTTCTGGAACGTGCGAAGTCCTTGGTAAAAGATCACATTCAAAAAACTGCATCCAATTGTGGAAATAGTTGACGCTTCGAAGCGGCCCCCACGTCTGAGACAATAGAGGTATGTTTACCGGAATCATCACTGGCGTGGGGCGCATCGTCGCTGTTCACGCACTAGGCAGCTCTTCAACCCACGGCAAGCGCCTGACCATTGCGTGTCCACCCTCCTACCTCGACGATGTGGGCTTGGGCGACAGCATTGCGCTCAATGGTGCCTGCATGACCGTGACCACGCTGGACGCTGCACAGCAGCAGTTCACGGTCGACATCTCGTCGGAGTCATTGGACAAAACCGCCGGACTGGCGCAGTTGGGCACCATCAATCTGGAAAAGGCGCTGCGCGCCAATGACCGTCTGGGTGGGCACATTGTGTCGGGCCACGTCGATGGCATCGGCACCGTAGAGTACTTTGCGCAGGTGGGAGAGAGCTGGGAACTGCGGGTACTGGCGCCTAAAGCGCTGGCCAAGTACCTCGCGTACAAGGGCTCGATCACCATCAACGGCGTGAGTCTGACGGTCAACCGCATTGCCGATTGCGATGCAGGTTGCGAGATGCGCATCAACCTGATTCCCCATACGGTTCAAAATACGGCACTCGGCACCTTGGGTGTTGGCTCGCAGGTTAATTTGGAAATTGATTTGATCGCGCGTTATGTGGAGCGCATGCTTTCGACATCGCCAGGCGAACCATCCTAACGGGGTGCCGGCCAAGCGGTAATATTGGTCACTTCAGCTAAAATTCGCATGAAACCTCAATGAGGATTGATGCAATGACACTGACAACCACCCCCATATCAAGTTTTTCACCGCCGCAGCGGCAGTACGCGTTGGATCAAGTGGCAAAGATGCTGAACGCTGGCAAGGTGTATCGCAGGGAAGACTTGATACACCTTTCCAATGCCGTTGACCGGCATCTTCGTGAGTTGGTCTCTGGCGGAATGCTGAAGCGGCTGGCACAAGGGCTTTACTACGCGCCCAAGAAGTCCGTGTTTGGCGTGCTGCCCCCTGACGATCAGGAGTTGGTCGCCACATTTCTGCGCGACAAAAACTTTTTGGTGTTCTCGCCGTCTATCTACAACGCGCTCAGTTTGGGAACATCGCAGCTCTATAACAAGACCCTTGTGTACAACCACAAACGGCATGGTCTCTTTTCTTTTGGCAACCGTCAGTTTGACTTTCGCGTTAAGCCGCGCTTTCCCAGGACGCTTACGCCAGAATTTTTGTTGGTTGACACCATCAACAATCTGGACGAATTGGCGGAAGACAAAAACCACGTGCTGCAGATGGTGGAGCGCAAACTGCCTGACTTCGACACTATCCGGTTGAGGAATGCCGTGTCAGACTACGGCACGGTCGCCACCAAGAAGCGTTTCATACGGTGGCTTGATGCCTGATTTTTTGCACGCGCGCAGCGACTTCGGAGCGCTTTTGTCTATCGTGGCCGAGCAACGCGGAATTGATCCGATGCTAGTCGAAAAGGACTACTGGATCATGCATTGCCTGTGGGGCTTGCAAGCGTCCAAGTTCCGGTTTGAATTAAAGGGCGGTACGTCGCTCTCGAAAGGCTTTGGCATCATCCATCGGTTTTCTGAAGACATCGATATTCGCATAGAGCCGCCCGTTGACTTATCTGTCAAAGTGGGGCGCAACCACGACAAGCCTGCGCATATCGAATCCCGGCGGGCCTATTACGAATGGCTTTCCAAGAATATTGTCATCGCCGGAATTGACACGGTCGAACGTGACACCGCGTTTGATGACGACAAAATGCGCAGCGCCGGGATTCGCTTGCGCTACCCCAACCGTGCCGGCCAGCACAGTGGTATCAAAGATGGGATCTTGCTGGAACTCGGGTTTGACGACACAGCCCCCAACCGACCGGTCACAATCTCATCCTGGGCCTACGATGCAGCGGTAATTGCGGGTGTGCGAATTTTCGACAATCGCGCAGTTGACGTTTTGTGCTATTCACCCACCCACACCTTTGTTGAAAAGTTGCAAACGGTATCGACCAAGTACCGACTGCAGAAAGCGGGGGAGGCATTCCCAGCCAACTTTATGCGCCACTATTACGACACCTACTGCCTGCTGGCGTTGCCCGAGGTTCAGGCTTATTTAGGTACGCCAGCCTATGAAGAGCGGAAGGCGCAAAGATTTCGGAATGGGGATGAGCTAATTGCAGCCAAAAACCCTGCTTTGCTATTGGAAAACCCGGAGGAACGCGCCCGGTTTGCACGCGCGTATCGAAAAACATCGGCCCTTTACTACAACGGCCAGCCAGACTTGGATGAGATTTTGTCCCGCATACGACAATTTATTCACAAGATGTAGTCGACCATCCTGCTGGTACGAAGAAATTGTTCGGCTTGTTCAACCGTGCAAAATTGACACGTTCCAAGCAATGCGCAAACCCGATCTGGGACAATGCAAGGCTGTATGAATTAAATGGCACGGGAAATGACGGCATTTCTGACGGAATTCAATAAATTTGTGAAAGACACGCGCATGACAGCCCCCTCCCCTGCGGCCCTATCCCTGGTCGAAATTTCTCCGGTCGCCATTTCTCCTGTTGAAGACATCGTGGCCGACATGCGTGCTGGGCGCATGGTGATTTTGGTGGACGAAGAAGACCGCGAGAACGAGGGCGATCTGGTTCTGGCCGGTGACCACGTCACGGCCGAGGCCATCAACTTCATGGCGCGTTTTGGCCGTGGGCTGATTTGCCTGACCCTGACCCGTGAGCGTTGCGAGGCTTTGCAGCTGCCCCCCATGACTGCGCGCAACGGCGACAAAAAGGGCACCGCATTTACTGTTTCCATTGAAGCCGCCGAAGGGGTCACCACCGGCATTTCAGCCGCGGACCGGGCGCAAACCGTGCGGGCCGCTGTTGCCAAGAACGCCAAGCCGGACGACCTGGTGCAACCCGGTCACATTTTCCCGCTGCAGGCGGTGGACGGTGGCGTGCTCATGCGCGCTGGCCACACTGAGGCAGGTTGTGATTTGGCAGCCATGGCGGGTTGCTCACCCACGTCGGTGATTTGCGAGATCATGAAGGACGATGGCACCATGGCCCGCCTGCCGGACCTGCAAATATTTGCGGCAGAGCACGGGCTGAAAATTGGCACCATTGCCGATTTGATTGAGCACCGTAGCCGCGTCGAGTCGCTGATCGAAAAACAGGGCTCCCGCACCGTTCAAACGGCGTTTGGCGAGTTCACCGCCCACGCATTTCGCGACACTACCGGCCACGGCGTGCATCTCGCGCTGGTTAAGGGCGAATGGGCCGATGGCGACACCGTTGCGGCGCGGGTGCATGAGCCGCTGTCGGTGCTGGACGCGTTGGAAGTGAACCGCACCATGCACTCTTGGGGCCTGGACGCGGCGCTGGCGTATATTGCCAACGAGGGCAAAGGCGTGGTGGTTTTGCTCAATTGTGGCGAAAGTGGCGCCCAGTTGCTAGCCCAGTTTGACGGCACAGCCCGCCCCGCCCACGCGCCGGAACGCGGCCGCATGGACCTGCGCACCTACGGCATTGGTGCCCAAATTCTTCGGGAGTGTGGCGTGAAAAAAATGCGTCTCATGGGCAGCCCACGGCGCATGCCCAGCATGACCGGCTACGGCCTGGAGATCACCGGCTACATCAGCAAATAACACACACAAAGCAAGGGAAATCCACATGTTTGGCGCAGACAAAGGCGACGTAGCCTCTAACGACAGCCGGTTGAACGGCAAAAAGCTCAGCATTGGTATCGTGCAGGCACGCTTCAACGCGCCCATCACCGATGCATTGGCAAGCGCTTGCCAAGCCGAATTGGTGGCCTTGGGTGTGGCGGCCAAAGACATCGACCACGTCACGGTTCCCGGTGCACTGGAAGTGCCAGTGGCGTTGCAAGCGATGGCCGAAAAATCCAAATACGACGCACTGGTGGCAATAGGCTGCATTGTGCGTGGCGAGACCTACCATTTCGAGCTGGTGGCCAATGAGTCTGGCGCTGGCGTGACCCGCATCTCCCTGGACTACCAACTACCCATTGCCAACGCCATCCTCACCACCGAGGACATGCCCCAAGCGGTAGCACGTCAAACAGAAAAAGGGCGCGATGCGGCCCGTGTCGCCGTGGAAATGGCCAACCTGCTGGAGACTATTTAATGAGCGATTTCAACACCCCATCCGCGCCAGTTCGCCCACCCAGGCAGTCCCGCACGGGGGTCACCAGCACCGGTGCCCGCAAGGCAGGCTCCAAGTCGGACCGCAGCCGGGCGCGCGAATTTGCACTGCAAGGGCTGTACCAATGCTTGGTTGGCCGCAACACGGCCGAAGACATTGACACGTTCACCCGTGACCTATCCGGCTTCAACAAGGCCGATGCCGTGCACTTTGATGCGCTGCTGCACGGCTGCATTGAGCTGGGTGTCCAGCTCGACGCCTTGATCACGCCGCTGCTGGACCGCCCCATGACCGAGATCTCTCCTGTTGAGCACGCGGTGATGTGGATTGGCGCCTATGAGATGACGCACTGCCTGGATGTGCCTTGGCGGGTCGTCATCAACGAATGTGTGGAGCTAGCCAAGGAATTTGGTGGCACCGATGGTCACAAATACGTCAACGCGGTGCTCAACGGCATGGCACCAACCCTGCGCGCTGACGAGGTAGCCGCCGACCGCAGCAAGAAGAGCCGCGGCTAACCCAGCTCAGCACTACGCACTTCGCACCCGGCAAAGCCATGCAGATATCGTCACGCGCCCAGAAAATAGAACCGTTTTATGTCATGGAGGTAGCCAAGGCTGCCGCTGAATTAGGCCAGCAGATTGCGCACACCGATGCGCCCATGGTCTTTTTGAACATTGGCGAGCCTGATTTCACGGCACCGCCGCTGGTCCAACAAGCCGCGGAAAAAGCGGTGCGCGATGGCCGCACCCAGTACACACCGGCCACCGGCCTGCCAGCACTGCGCGAAAGCATCAGCGACTGGTATTCCAGCCGCTTTGGTGTGAACGTTTCTGCCAATCGCATCGTCATCACAGCGGGCGCATCGGCGGCGCTGCACTTGGCCTGTTTGGCATTGATCGAAGCGGGCGATGAAGTCCTGATGCCGGACCCCAGCTACCCCTGCAACCGGCATTTTGTGAGTGCCGCCGAAGGGCGCGCAGTGTTGATCCCCACCACGGCGCAAGAGCGCTTTCAGCTAAGTGCCGACAAAGTGCAGGCGGCTTGGGGGCCCCGCACGCGTGGCGTGTTGCTGGCCTCGCCCTCCAACCCCACCGGCACCTCCATCCACCCCGATGAGTTGCGCCGCATCCACCAGGTAGTGCAAGGGCGTGGTGGCATTACCGTGGTGGACGAGATTTATCTGGCACTGAGTTTTGACGACCAGTTTGGCCAAACCGCGTTGGGTATTGACGAACACATCATCAGCATCAACAGCTTCAGCAAGTACTTCAACATGACCGGCTGGCGCTTGGGCTGGATGGTGGTGCCAGAAAAACTGGTGCCGGTGATTGAGCGCCTGGCGCAAAACCTGTTCATTTGCCCCAGCACTATCGCCCAGCATGCGGCACTGGCCTGCTTCGAGCCCGACAGCATTGCGCTGTATGAGCAACGGCGCGCAGAGTTCAAGGCGCGGCGGGATTACTTCATCCCGCAACTGAACGCTATGGGGCTGAATGTGCCGGTCATGCCGGACGGTGCCTTTTACGCCTGGGCCGACTGCTCTGCGGCCTGTCAAAAACTCGGTATCAAAGACAGCTGGGATTTCGCCTTCGAGATGATGAACAAGGCCCATGTGGCCATCACTCCAGGGCGTGACTTTGGCAGCGCGCAGACCCACCAGTTCGTGCGCTTTTCCACCGCCAGCTCGCTGGAACACCTGCAGACCGCCGTTGCGCGGCTGCGTTCGGTGCTGATGTAATTTAAGCCCCAAAATACTCACCATGAACCAAGACCTGTCTATTCTCCATTTGGTACTCAATGCCAGCATCGTGGTGCAAGCCGTCATGCTGCTGCTGATGGTGGTTTCCATCGCCAGTTGGGCGGCCATCTTTAAAAAGCTGTTTGCCCTGAACCGGGTAAAGGCGCTCAATGAGGTGTTTGAACGCAATTTTTGGTCGGGCTCCAGCTTGAATGACCTGTTTGCTGCCGCTTCCAAAAATGCCGCCCAATGCGGCCCCATGGAACGCATTTTTGCCAGCGGCATGCGCGAATTTCAAAAACTGCGCGAACGCCGCATTACCGACACCGGCACCTTGATGGACGGTGCGCGCCGCGCCATGCGGGCCAGTTTTCAGCGGGAAATGGATGTCGTTGAAACCAACCTCTCGTTTTTGGCATCGGTGGGCTCGGTGTCGCCCTATGTGGGCTTGTTCGGCACCGTGTGGGGCATCATGCACGCCTTCACGGGCTTGGCTGCGCTGACACAGGTCACGCTGGCCACCGTGGCACCGGGCATTGCAGAAGCTCTGGTGGCCACTGCCATTGGCCTGTTTGCGGCCATTCCGGCAGTGGTGGCTTACAACCGGTTTGCGCGTGACATTGACCGTATTTCCATTCAGCAGGAAACCTTTATTGAAGAGTTTTCCAATATTTTGCAGCGCAACGTCAGCGCCCAGGCCGCTGCGCCCCGCACTGCTTAAGAGGGACTGACTATGGCATCGCTTGTAAGCCGTGGCCGTGGCCGGCGCACCATCAACGAGATCAACATGGTGCCCTTCATCGACGTGATGCTGGTGCTGCTGATCATCTTTATGGTCACAGCGCCGCTCATTACCCCCAGCATGATCGACCTGCCCAGCATCGGCAAGGCCGCCAAGCAGCCGGACCAGATCATTCAGATCATCCTGGGTAAAACCGAAGGCGTGGTGGAGATGAAGGTAAAAGACCAAACCACACCCCTGCCGCTCAAAGAGCTGGCCAGTGCCGTCAAGCGCGCTCAAGGTGCTGAGGGTGCCAAGGACGGTGTGGCTGCAGCCAACTCTGTAGTGGTCATCAGTGCCGACAAAAATGTGAAATACGAGAGCGTGGTGAAAGTCATGGACGTCTTGCAACGCGCGGGCATTGCGCGGGTCGGGCTCTCGGTTCAACTGGTCAATTAGCTCCAGACATGACGACGGCCAACGGTCGCAACGAATTCGCACCCCCGCCCACCCCGGGCTTTTTGCGTGCGCTCGGGCTTGCCATATTGGCGCACGGCCTGTTGGTGGCCATGCTGACCGTGGGCGTGCAGTGGAAGCGTGAAGCCCCGCCCATCACGGTGGAGGCGGAGCTTTGGTCCGCAGTGCCTGTGCTGGCGGCCCCGCCCGCGCCGGAGCCCGCCACCGAGCCCGAGCCCGATCCCACGCCTGTGCCCCCAGAGCCACGCGTTCCCGTTGTACCGCCACCACCGGTGACGCCGGTGGCCCCGCCGCCACCAGTGCCGACACCCGATGCCGACATTGCACTGGCCAAGGAAAAAGCACGACTCAAGAAAGAAAAGCTGCTGCAAGACGAAAAACGGGAAGAAGAAAAGCAGCTGAAACTGCGGCAGGACAAGCTGCAAAAGGAAATACTGCAAAAGGAAAAGCTGGATAAAGAGAAGCTGGAGAAGGAAAAACTGGACAAGGCGGCACGCGACAAGAAACTGCAGGCGCAGCGCGAACAGGATGCAAAGGCCGCCAAAACCGATAAAGCTACCGACGCAGCCAAGCTGAAAGCGGCAGCAAAGTCAAAAGAAGAAGCCAAAAAACTGGAAGAACTTCGCCAGCAAAACATGAATCGCATGGCGGGCTTGGCCGGTGGCGTCACTGGCAATGGCGATGCGCGCTCCACTGGCACGGCCGCGCAGGCCTCTGGCCCGTCCGCTGGTTATGGTGGCCGCATTCGGGCGCGCATCAAACCCAACATCACCTACACCGAGCCGATAACTGGCAACCCCACGGCGGAAGTCGAGGTGCGCACCTCGCCGGACGGAACCATCCTCAGCCGCAAGCTGACCCAATCCAGCGGGGTCAAGTCATGGGACGACGCGGTGCTTAACGCGATCGACAAAACAGAAGTTTTGCCCCGCGATACCGATGGCCGGGTGCCATCGTCGCTGGTGATCAGCTTCCGCCCGAAAGACTGATCGGGATCGGCGAGCAAACGGTTTCGCTATTAATTTAATAGCTGCTTACGCATATTCCACGGGGGCTAGAGCCCGATTTGGCTAAAAAGCCCACTACTGTCCGGTAAATTTTGACCATTTTTCAGAAGAGCTCCGCCTGTGACTTTAGCTCTTCAAAACTCTCGTCTTTGAGCGCGTTGTCCACCATCTGCGCCAAGGTGATCTTCTCGAACATATTGACCTCCACCAGATGCAAAAAATTGCGCAGTGACAACTCCGTGTTTAACTCTCGGTGTGCGACCAATGCAATCAGATAGGTGCACACCGCAATCCAGATTTGTGAACGTACCGCGTTCAAGGAGTTGCCAAAGAAGTGTTTGACGTTGAGGTTCTGCTTGAGCCATTTGAAGAACAGTTCTATCTGCCAGCGCTGCTTGTAGATAGCGGCAATGGTCAAGGCGGATAGGTCAAAACGGTTAGTGAGAAAAACGAGTTCTAAACAACTCACTGCGTCATAAAAGCGCACCCGGCGCAATGGCACAGGGTATCCCTTCTTGGAGCGTTCACCCGTGTGTTGCCGCCGACCGAAAACTGACCCACTTGAGGGCATAGTGCCGATCCAAAACTGACCCAGGTGTTTTACTGGCTCTGCCCGTTTTTTGGGCAGGAGCAAAAAAGGTGATCACCATGGAAATGTTGGGAAGAATTCGTCGGATGTATGTGCGCGACAAGCTGTCGCTGCATGAGATCACCAAGCGCACGGGCATGTCGCGCAACACGGTGCGCAGGTGGCTCAGAACGCCAGAAGAAGTAAAGGTGCCGACCTACAGCAGGGCTGTGGGATTTGGCAAGCTTGGCAGCTTTATTGCTGAGCTCGAACTTGCGCTCAAGGCAGACGCTGGACGCAGCAAACAAGACCGGCGCACAGGCAAAGCCCTGTTTGTGCAAATCAAGGCCAGCGGTTACAAGGGCAGCTACAGCTGAGTCACCGACTACATTCGCGCCTGACGGGCCAATGCAGGCAAAGACATAAAGGCGTTCGTTCCCTTGAAGTTCGAGCTGGGCGAAGCGTTCCAGTTCGACTGGAGCGAAGAAGGCATGGTGGTGGGCGGCATCTATCGGCGCATGCAGGTCTCCCACATGAAGCTGTGCGCCAGTCGGGCCTTCTGGCTGGTGGCCTACCCCAGCCAGGGTCACGAAATGCTGTTTGATGCCCATACCCGCTCCTTCGCAGCTCTGGGTGGCGTGGCGCGCCGGGGCGTCTACGACAACATGAAGACGGCGGTGGACAAGGTCAAAAAAGGCAAGGGACGAACTGTCAACGCCCGCTTTGCCGTCATGTGCGCGCACTACCTGTTTGACGCTGATTTCTGCAACGTCGCCAGCGGCTGGGAGAAGGGTGTCGTGGAGAAGAATGTGCAGGACAGCAGGCGGCGAATCTGGATCGATGCGCAGAGCCGCAAGTGGAGCAGCTTCGAGGAACTCAACGCGTGGCTGGGAGTGCGCTGCCGGGCATTGTGGAGCGAGATACGCCACCCCGAATACAAACAGTTCAGCGTGGCTGAAATGCTGGAGCAAGAGCGCACCGAGTTGATGCCCATGCCCACCGTATTTGACGGCTATATCGAACGCTCAGCCAAGGTATCGAGCACCTGCTTGGTGGCGGTGGCACGCAACCGCTACTCCGTGCCGTGCGAGCTCGCGGGCAAGCAGGTCAGCACCCGGCTGTACCCCAGCCGGGTGGATATTGCCAGTGACGGGGCAATAGTGGCCAGCCACGCGCGCGTGGCCAATGAGGGCCACATCTGCTACGACTGGCAGCACTACATTGCGCTTATTCAGCGCAAGCCAGGCGCATTGAGAAACGGCGCACCCTTTGTCGACATGCCAGCGCCATTACTGCGTTTGCGCCAAGGACTGATGCGGCACGATGGCGGCGACAAGACCATGGCACAGGTACTCAACTGCGTATCCAGCCACGGGCTTGAAGCGGTGCTGGTGGCGGTCGAATTGGTCATTGAATCCGGCGCACTCAGCACCGAACATGTGCTCAATGTATTGGCCCGGCTCAATGCGCCGCCAATGCCTGAAACGGTTGACAGTAGCTTGCATTTGGAGGAGGCACCAGTAGCCAATACGGGCCGCTACGACAGCCTGCGTGGTGTGGCAGATACCGATGGCGAGCAAGTCGCTACCGTGACGGAGGTCGATCATGCAGCGTGATATCAGCACCGAGCTCAAAGAGTTGCGCCTGCACGGCATGTGCCAGGCCTGGGATGAATTGACAACACACGAGGGAAAGCAAAACGATGTGGGCATACAGACCTCGCGCTGGTTGATTGAGCACTTGCTGCAAGCCGAACACGAACAGCGCGCCTTTGCATCGGTACGTCACCAAATGAAAGCGGCCAAGTTTCCACTGCACCGGGACTTGGCGGGATTTGACTTTGACGGCACCAAAGTGGACAAAAAGTTGGTCAATCACTTAAGCACGCTGGACTTCACCGATGCCGCACAGAATGTGGTTCTCATTGGTGGGCCAGGTACGGGCAAGACGCATCTGGCTACGGCCATTGGGGTGGCTGGAATTACCGCAAAAGGCAAGCGAGTGCGTTTCTATTCCACGGTCGATTTGGTCAATGAGTTGGAGAAGGAAAAGCGTGAAGGCAAGGCAGGCCGCATTGCGCAGGCACTGATGCGTATGGACCTGGTCATCCTCGATGAGCTGGGCTATCTGCCCTTCAGCCAGGCCGGAGGTGCGTTGCTGTTTCACCTGCTCTCCAAACTGTACGAGCACACCAGCGTGGTGATCACCACGAACCTGAGCTTCTCGGAGTGGTCGGCCGTGTTCATTGATGCCAAGATGACGACAGCACTACTGGACCGGCTGACCCACCATTGCCACATCGTGGAGACGGGCAACGAATCCTACCGGTTCAGACACAGCACCATGACTGCGAAGACGCGCATCAAGGCCAGGGAGAGCGAGCGCAAGGGCGGCAAAGCGGTACCAGCACAGCAGGAACCTGACGAGCCTTTCTGAGTGCGATAAAGCAGGGGGAATCCGCTACGGGCTGCGCCCTTTGCTCCTTCCCCCTGCTTGAAATCAAAAACAAGGAGGCCGGATACAAACCAGCTACTGAGTACACTTATCCACAGTTGCTGATTCAAGAATTGGCAACCCGCCCTGGGTCAATATTGGATCGGCAGGGTGGGTCAATATTCAATCGGCGCTGACAACCCGTGAGCACAATGGTTTGATCTGAGTGCACGCCAGCCTGGATATCGGTGGCGTGCGCTGCGCTGCAATTGAAGCTCAAGTTGCCTTTGGCGCGCACCACAAAACTGCACCCCCGTTGCACCAGGCGGTGCAGCCTTGCAAAGTCCACGTAGCCCCGGTCCAGCACGACGATGGAGCCCTTGGGTAGCCTCAATGCATCGAGTTGACCCACGTCGCTCACTTTGCCGGTGGTGATCGACAGCATGACCGGAATGGCGCCCCGAAGGTCGATCACCGTATGGGCTTTGATGCCCGCTTTGGTTGACCGAAAATCAGCCTAGGGAAACAGTTTCAGGCACAGATCGATGGTGGTGGAGTCCATGGCATACAGCGGCTCCTTGAGACCCAGGCCAATGTCATGGTCTTTGTATAAATCCAACGCAATTTCGATCAGCCGTTGCCCCAGTGCTTCGAACAAATGTGAGTCACGCCGCTCGTTTGCATCGGCCAGCATGGAGCGCGATACACGCTGGCGTAGTCCACAGTGGTAGAGCTTGGTGCTTTGCGAGTTCAGGCACACGATCAGGTCGCGCAAACCTTCTCGGCGGGTGAACTGCGCGTAGACCATACAAATGAAGTGGCTCCAAGCGGTGAAGTCCCGTGTCCAGCGGTTGGCTTGGTACTTATCAACAAGGTGTTCGAAGTGGCTAAACGGTAAGACAGAGAGCAATTGCGCGAATACCGTGCGACCTGTGTTCATGGCGTAAACCTCGAAAAATGAGGTCACGATATGCCCATGGGCAAAAATCGGATTTCAAATCGCCGGAATCAAAAATCCTCTTGAAACCCGCGTCCAGCTTAGGTTTTGACTGCTCTTTACTGAAATTTACCGGACACTAGTGAATATTTAAGCAAATAGTAGGCAAAGCCCCCGTGGAATTTGCGCAAGAAGCTACTTTTTTTATAGCAAACTCATCGCTGTTGTTGGTCGCCATCAAGTTACGCCGGACCCAATATCCCCACCCCAAGTCGCGGCCCTCACCCAATGGGATAATCCCGCCCCATGACTATCACTTACAAAGACGCCGAAGGCATTGCGGGTATGCGCGTAGCGGGCCGCCTGGCTGGCGAACTGCTGGACTACTTGGCACCCTTCGTCAAGCCCGGCATCACCACCAATGAGCTGGACAAGCTGGCCGACGCCTACACCACGCAAGTGCAGCACGCCATCTCGGCCCCGCTGAACTACGCCCCGGGTGGCCACAACCCCTACCCCAAGGCGATTTGCACCTCTATCAACCACCAGGTGTGCCACGGCATTCCCAATGACAAGCCGCTCAAGAAGGGCGATATCGTCAATGTGGATGTCACCGTCATCAAGGACGGCTGGCACGGTGACTCTAGCCGCATGTACATGGTGGGTGACGTGTCCGTGGCGGCCCGGCGCTTGTGCAACCTGACCTATGACGCCATGTGGCATGGCATCGCCAAGGTGAAAGCCGGCGCCTATTTGGGAGACATTGGCCACGCGATTCAAACCTTTGCCGAAGGCAATGGTTTAAGCGTGGTGCGAGAATTTTGTGGCCATGGCATTGGCCAAAAGTTCCACGAAGATCCGCAAATATTGCACTACGGCCGCCCCGGCACGTTGGACCAGCTCAAGGCTGGCATGACGATCACCATTGAGCCCATGCTCAACGTGGGGCGCAAGGAAATCAAGGAAATGGGCGATGGCTGGACCATTGTGACCAAAGACCGTTCGCTCTCAGCGCAATGGGAGCACACCGTCTTGGTCACCCCAACCGGCTACGAGGTGCTGACACTATCGAAGGGTGGCCCGCCCATTCCGGCCTTTGTCCCCACACAGTTAGGTTAACGCGATGAACGATATGCAGGCGCTGCGCGCCGAGTACCGGGCGCAAAAAGCGCAGCTCCTGCAGACGATTGCCACACCATCGTCGACACCGCGCCAGGTTCGCAAGGTCTTGCACCAACTCGCACAGCTTTCGGATGGTCTCCTTGTCCAATTGTGGACGCTTGCCGGCCTGAAAGAGCCGTTTGCCCTATTGGCTGTGGGTGGGTTCGGACGGGGCGAGCTTTTCCCGCACTCGGATGTGGACGTTCTGGTGCTCCTGCCCAACAGTTTTTCCGCTGAACACGACGTAGAGCTGAAGACCCGTATCGAGACCTTCATTGGCAGCTGCTGGGACACGGGGCTGGAGATTGGTTCGAGCGTGCGCACCCTGGGCGAATGCCTGGCCGAGGCCGAGAAAGACGTAACGGTGCAAACCGCCATGCTGGAGTGCCGCCTGATCACGGGTAACGCCGCACTGGTAGCGCAGTTTCACCACGACTTTTTTGCCGCCATGGACGCCCAAGCGTTCTTTGTGGCAAAAACGCTGGAAATGCGCCAGCGCCACACCAAGTTTGAAGACACGCCCTACTCCCTGGAGCCCAACTGCAAGGAGTCCCCTGGCGGCCTGCGTGACCTGCAGGTGATTTTATGGGTCGCCAAAGCAGCCGGCTACGGTGACGATTGGGATGCATTGGCTGTTAATGGGTTGGCCACGCCGTTTGAGGTCAAGCAGATCCAGCGCAATGAGTCGCTGCTGTTTTTGATTCGGGCGCGCTTGCATCTGATTGCCAAGCGCCGTGAAGATCGTCTGATATTTGATCTGCAAAACAGTGTGGCGGAGTCATTCGGCTACACCACGCCGCCCTACGACAGCGGCATCAACCTGTTGGCCATGGAGGAAAAGCCGGCGCAACCCAGCCGGAAGAAACTGTTTGTGCGTGCCAGCGAGCAACTCATGAAGCGCTACTACTGGGCGGCCAAGGCGGTGACGCAGCTGAACCAGATTTTGCTGATGAACATTGAGGAACGGCTCAACCCCTCCACCCATGCGCCGCAGCGCATCAATGACCGCTTTAACGACAAGGCGGGCATGATTGATGTGGTCAGCGACGACCTGTACCAGCGCGAGCCGCATGCCATTTTGGAGACTTTTTTGGTCTACCAGACCACGGTGGGGGTCAAGGGTTTGTCGGCCCGCACCTTGCGTGCGCTGTACAACGCGCGTGGTGTGATGGACGCCCGCTACCGCAACGACCCGGTCAACCGGGCCACGTTTCGCGAGATTTTGATGCAAACCGAAGGCATCACCCACGCCATGCGCCTGATGAACCAGACCTCGGTGCTGGGGCGCTACCTGTGGGTGTTTCGCAAAATTGTCGGGCAAATGCAGCACGACCTGTTCCATGTCTACACGGTGGATCAGCACATCCTGATGGTGTTGCGTAACATGCGGCGCTTCTTTATCGTCGAGCACGCCCACGAGTACCCGTTTTGCTCGCAATTGGCATCCGGCTGGGACAAGCCCTGGCTGCTGTACATAGCCGCCCTGTTCCACGACATTGCCAAGGGCCGAGGCGGCGACCATTCTGAGCTAGGCACCGCAGAGGTGCGGCGCTTTTGCAAGCAGCATGACATAGCGCCAGTGGACAGCAAATTAATCGAGTTCTTGGTGCATGAGCACCTAACCATGAGCCGCATTGCCCAGAAATCCGACTTGAGCGACCCCACCGTGATCGCCGATTTCGCCAAGCGCGTGGGTAATGAGCGCCAACTCACGGCGTTGTACTTGCTGACGGTGGCCGACATCCGTGGCACTTCCCCCAAGGTCTGGAACGCCTGGAAGGGCAAGCTATTGGAAGACCTGTACCGCCTCACAACCCGCGCCTTAGGCGGCAGAGCGCCTGACCCGGATGCCGAAGTGGAGCTACGCAAGCGCGAAGCGTTGATCATGATTGCCTTGCACGCCATGCCCTTTGAAGCCCACAAGCCGCTGTGGGACACGCTGGACGTGAGCTACTTTATGCACCATGACGCCGCCGACATTGCTTGGCACACCAAGCAGTTGTCGCGCCACGTTGCCACCCCGCAGCCCATAGTGCGCGCCCGCCGGTCACCCATTGGCGAGGGCCTGCAAGTATTGGTTTACACCCAGGACCAGCCGGACTTGTTTGCCCGAATTTGCGGCTATTTCGACCAAGGTGGCTTCAGCATTCTGGATGCACGGGTGCACACCAGCCAAACGGGATACGCACTGGACACCTTTCAGGTGGTCACCAGCGCCGACATGGACGACCACTACCGTGAGGTCACCAGCATGCTGGAAAACGGACTCAGCCAAGCGATAGCCAAAGCCGGTCCACTGCCAGCGCCCAGCCGCGGTCGGGTGTCACGCCGGGTCAAGAGCTTCCCCATCGCACCGCGCATCACATTGCGCCCGGATGAGAAGGCGCAGCTGTGGTTGCTCAATATTTCGGCCAGTGACCGCATTGGCTTGCTGTATTGCGTGGCCCGCGTACTGGCTCGCCACGGCATTGCCGTGCAACTGGCCAAAGTGGTCACACTGGGCGAGCGGGTGGAAGATACCTTCCTCATCCACGGACCTCAGTTGCAACAAAACCGGGCGCAAATTGAGATCGAGACCGAGCTGCTGGACGCTTTGGCGGCATAGCGTAAAATGCCGGATTGCCTTCATGGCAGTTGAAACCCCGCTACATTTTTTTACTAGTGGGGTTTTTCTTTTCTGACAAGGGATATTTCGCTGTATGAAAGACCACTACGCAGCCCTTGACCTAAGCAGTGCGGCAACGCTTGCGGACATCAAAAAAGCGTTTCGCCAAAAAGCATCCCTGCACCACCCGGACCGCAATTCGGATGCGCAAGCGCCAGAGCGCTTTAGAGCGGTGCAAGAGGCTTACGACGTGTTGTCCGATCCGGACAAGCGCCAAGCCTATGACGATAACCGCCGACGCAATCTGCTCGACAGCCCTATCGAAACAGCGCAAGAGATCTGGCAGAGCTACTTCAAAAAAATCCTTTGACCCCCACACGTCACTACGACCCAAAAAATATGAGCATTGCCCCTTTTTTCCGTCAACTGCGTTCGGCCTACCAGGCTGAAATTGACGATCTGACGTTTGATTCCGAGGGCCAGAATGTGCTGCGCCAACGACTGACACAGCGCCGCAAAGAGTTGCCTTTTTTGCTGCAAATGATGGAGCTTAGCCCCGAGATGGTGGCGGTCATCTTCCACCAGGGCTTTCGCTTCAAGCAAGCGGCCGTTATGGACGATTTGCTCAGCCGCGAGTCTGACGAGCTTCCCGAATGGGACAGTCTGGTGGAGGCCGTGCAACTGACGCCTTTGGCGCAAGACTTGGCGAAAATCATCCTGGAGGAGCCAAAGGGCGAGTGGTTTTTGACTGTGGCCGCCGGTTTGGAATACATGTTCAACAAACCTGAACATGCGCACGTTGTCAAAAATGAAGAGGGAGACGACGAAGACGGCGACTCAGACGGTGAAGCCGACGACCGCCGCAACGAATTGGACGACGAGGAAGAAGAGGACGCACGCGCCCGTGAAGAAGCCGGCGCCGATTGGATGGTCGAACAAGGTTTTGACCGCAAAGACTAAAAACAGGAAACCCCGATGAACCACCTTGCCCTGATCGCAAAAACCCAAAGCCTGATTGCCGCTGGCGATATTGTTGGCGCCGAAGCCGCGCTGGTGGAGTTGGCCGACACGGAGGGAGACGGCGCTCTGCTGGTGGTGTTAGAACAACTAACGCCCAAAGATATCCTGGCCGTGATTCGCGAGTATGACAACTCCAAGGAGTCGGTGGTGAACCTGCTGGTCTCCCCCATGCAATTCGCCCGCGCGGTGGTCATCGAGAAACAATACCGGGACCTGACACGCACCCACTTGCGGGGCATGGTCAACTCCATTATTTTCCGGGGTGATACAGACCCGCTGGAGTTTTTGAACGCAATTGGCGATTTGGAGGGCGGCAGCGAAGCGTTGGCCGACTACTTCTCTGAGAAGTGGAGCCGCGTGGAGGCATTTGCACGCTGCGGCACCTTTGACACCATGGAAGACGACGGCGATATGCTGTCCGAAACCGCCCTGTACGCATCGGCCTATGCCAGCGCACGGGTGGAGCAAGACGAAGTGGCCGACCAGGACTGGATGGAACTTGCCTGGATATTGCGCTACCAAAACCCCGACCTCTTCATCGAAATGCTGCTGGTGTTGCGCGCCAAGGCACGAGCCCACGACGCGGGCTTGGGCGACGAATTTGAAGGCGAGGAAGACGATGGCAAGGTGGAGACTGGCGACACGGACCGCGGCAAAGCCACCCCGGTGGCACGCGAGTCCGACGAAGAATCGGCGATCTAAATGCCCAAATCGCTATCGCTGTTTGACGCGCGGCCTTTCTTTGAAAAAGCGCTGGTGTATGGCGTGAAAAACAACATCATTGGCCCACAGAAGCTGGAAGCCATTTGCACCGATGCGCCCAAGGGTATGGTGCAAATTGCGCGCTATTTCGGTAGCGAGTACCTGCGCCCCGAGCTTGAAAGGGCCAAAGACCGCATGGTGAATCTGGTGAGCTTGTACCTGGAGAGCACCACAGCGGGCGATTTGCAGCAAGCGGCGGAGTCGCTGCGGGATTACTCCTTTATGTCACGCTCCAAGGGCGGCTCGGACATGCTGAAGGCCTTGATCGCCATGCCACAAAACAGCCACTTCGGAATGAACGAGCGCAGTGGTTTCACGGACGACCAGATCCCGCTACTGGCCAAATGGACCCTGCGCAGCCTCCCCGACTACCAAGCCGAGTTGGGCAAGCGCAGCCAGGTGGCGCAAGTCATTGACGCAGCCATCTGGATGGCCGACCAACTGGGGCTGGATGCGGGAGACTTGGAAGAGGCGGGTAAAGACGCGGAAGCGGTCATACGCACCGCATTGCTGGTGTTTTCTATGAAACGCACCGAGGTTCCGGACTGGATTGCGTTCGAGAAAATGGTGCTGACTTTGCGCAAAAAATTCGGTACATCCGTCACCGCAGCCGCCTCCACCCTTACGCTACCGAAGAATCTGCCCCCCCAATTCAAGGCGGCGGTCGAGTTGGTTCGGCAATCTGTTTTGGCGGACTTGCCCAAAATACTGGATACAAGCCTGAAGACACGAAAGCTTTTTGACCAAACCCCTGCTTTCATGGGGCGCTATTTTTGGCAGGAAGACGGACTCAATGAAGTCGACCACTTCGACCGGGCGATCTCCGAAAAATGGACCAAGGCGACAGGGGGGCACAGCGATGAAGGCGCCCTGCTCACGCTGTTCTTGTGCCTGGCTGCCACAGTAACGCCCAAGACCCTGCTGACTGAAAAAGGATCTGCCACCTTGGTGCGCAAGATCCGCAAAGATGGCCTCAAACCCGAATTGGCCACCGAGTTCATCACGGCCCATGCGCCAGAACAACACCAAGGGGACTACACCCGAATGTGGATGGAGTTCATCGAAGAAGCTCAATCCACATTGCTGAGCGACCATGACTATGCGCTCAACGATGCACTCGCCCTACTCCGGCGGGAATGCAACGTCAAACAATAGTCAAAGATCCAATCAAGCGGCTACGGCCACTTTCTTGATGGACTTAGCCGCGGCCTTCTTCGCCACTGGCTTGGCAGCCTTGGCCGCAGGCGCGGCTTTAGGTGCCGGTGCCTTTTTGACTGCAACGGCCTTCTTCGCTGCTACTTTTTTAGCGGGTTTGGCCACTGCAACAGTCCTTACCGCTTTCACCGCCTTGGCAGCTTTTGCAGGCTTCTCACCGGCTGTACCCGTCCATGTCAAGCGGGCCTTCTTGGCCAAGGTCACCACTTTGGCAATATCTTCGTCGGTATGCACGCCCTTGACGCCTGAAATGGCCGCCAGTTTCATGCCGTGCTTGAGACCCAGTTTGTAGATCTCTTTGACTTTTTCCCACTCGGTGTCCCGCCCGACGGTAAAGACCTCAAAGCGACCTTCCAGCGCCAACACAATGGTCTCCGCCAAGCAAGCGTAGATCACGTTCGGTGGCAGGCTGATGCTCTTCATACCCTTGACTTTGGTGGGCAACTCAATTTCGCCCGACTCAATCACCAACACGTCAGGGCGCTTGGCAACGTCTGAAGCCGGCAAATCCAGGGGCCGCGCCACGTCCGTGATCACGCATCCAGGCTTCACCCGCATGATGTCGAGAATTTCTTTGCCCGCGCCCGAAGTGGAGGTAACGATCATGTCCATGTCGGCCAGCAAATCGTTGTAGTTGATGGTGGTGAACACCTTGGCGTCCGGAGTTTCTTTCAGGATAGAGGCTTTGAGTTCGTCGAGCTTGCTCAGGGTGCGCCCCGCCAGGTACACCTCATCAAATGACATGGCCAGTAGCCTCGCACTGACCGATCCGATGGAGCCGGAAGCCCCGATCACCATGGTCTTTGCCGCCACCTTCTTGTTCTCGTTGATAGTCACCAGCCCCATGCGGCGCATGGCGTCGGCAGCGGCCCACAGCGCACCAGAAGCCGAATAGCTGTTGCCGGTGGTAATCGGCAAACTGGAGCGCCGGGCAACCGTCACGCCGGCGTCGCCCACCACCTTGGTGAAGGCGCCCAGACCCATGATCTGGGCCCCCATTTTTTCGGCCATTTTGGACGCTTGCAGCAGGCGGCGGTAGGTAAATTCGGGGCTGCGCGACAGCATTTCCTTGGGCGTACCACCCACAGAAATGAGCCAGCCTTCGGTCTCGGCACCCGTGGGCGACACGATGTTGCTCATTTTGCAGTACACCATGGGCGGCATATGGGCCGCCAACGTTTCGATCTTGTCCATCACGAACTTGGGAGTCGCCTTGGGGATCGGGAATGCGTTTTTGATGTAGTTCTGGCTGAGTGGATGAATCACAAACGCAAAACGGCGGATATTGCGGAAGTGGCCGGTGGGGTGCAACAAGCGCGGCACGATTTTGAGTTCATCCAGGATCTCATCAAAATCGTCGTCCGACACTTCCTCCGGCGATTTTTCCAGTGCGGCCAAAATCATCGCCTCTATCGTATTTATGCCCACCACTTTCTCAAACAACTTGGGGGACACGTCCACCACCAGGTTCACCTTGCATTTGGTGAAAAACGCCATGCGCTCATCATCGACCGCCGACGTAATGAGGGTTTTACCCTCCAGGTTGGTCGCATTGCCCACCGCCTTGATTTCGGCGAACGTACCCACTACTACATGCGATTTACCCACCGCGCTGGCCGCGCGCTTGATCTTGAACTCGCTCAGTGATGATTCGAGCATTTCACCGGGCTTGCCTCCCAAAATAAAGTCGCTGCCTTTGGCGTACAACTCCAACTGCTCCAAGGAGCCCAGCATGGCGGGTGCGCCGGTCTGAAACAAGGCGTCGGCAAAGCTCAGGTTTTTGGAGTAGTCGGACATGGCCAGCGCCATGTCGTAGTTGCGCATACCCGATAGAAACAGCACCAAATTGTTATTAAAGTAGTGCCCCAGTTCTTTTTGGACATAGTGAATGGCGCGCACTTGCAGTAAGCGGCGCAGGGTGGCGCCCGTCGTCACAGGAACGCGCGTGACCACATTCGTCAAGCGCTTGGTTTCCTTGTTGGTCACCGTGCGAAGCCCCACGTTGTAGTGGTCACTGATTTCACCCAAACCAATGGCATCGGCCGTGGCTTGGTGGCGGCGCATTAACTCCCACGCCTTGCCGGTATCCTGGTCTGCGCCCAAACGACGCACCGAGAAACTTTGGCCCAGAAAATCGGTCTTGAACTCGAAATCCTGCTTGGATGAACCCAACGTAACAGTCACTACTTTTTTCATTCAATCTCTCCTCTTTATAAACTTGAAATTCACCATGAATCAGCACACGCAGATTCAGGAAACCATGAATTATTTTCGGGCTATTTTCTTGCGGCTTGGTGCCGCTTTCACATTGGCCGCTGCGGGTGGCAGGGCTTGGCGAATGATGCCCTCACAGACATCCTGCGACATGTAACGCGGCACAGGGTAGCCGGTGTGCGCTTCCCAGCAGGCGGCTTTTGCCAAAGCGGGAATATCGGACTCTTTCAGGGCGGCCAGATAGGTTGGAATACCCAAATCCCGGTTCAGCTGGTCCACGGCATCGAGGAATTTTTGTGCCAGCACTTCGCTGGACTCGTCCTCCGTGCCTACCTTGGCGCGCAGTGCCAGCGCAGCCAGGCGTTCCGTGATGGCTGGGCTGGAGTACTTGAGCACGTAGGGCAGCATGATGGCGTTGGCCAAACCATGCGGCGTGTGGTACAGGCCGCCAAACTGGTGCGCAATAGCGTGCACGTATCCCACATTGGCGCGGGTAAACGCAAACCCGGCGTAGGTAGACGCCAACGCCATTTTTTCGCGGGCGGCCAGGTTGGCCCCATCGTTGTAGGCCACGCGAAGGTTCTCAAATATCAAGCCCACAGCCGTCAGCGCCATGCCATCCGAATACCCGGTGGTCCAGTGCCCGACAAATGCTTCCACAGCATGGGTCAGCGCGTCGATGCCGGTAGCTGCCGTTATGTGCGGTGGCAAACCGGTCATTAAAGACGGGTCCAATGCGGCCATTTTGGGCACCATGCGGGGATCGACGATGACCAGCTTTTTGTGGGTCTCCGGGTCGGAAATCACGGCCGCTACGGTCACTTCCGAGCCGGTTCCAGCGGTGGTTGGTACCGCATAAATCTTGACTGGCGCACGCAGGCCTTTGAGATAACCAGCCAACTGGCGCAGTGGTTTTGGATTGGACACCGCGACCGCAATCGCCTTGGACGCATCCATTGATGAGCCGCCGCCAAAGGCCACGATGGCGTCGCACTCGTGTTCCTTGTAGAAGGCAATGCCTTTTTCAATCAGGGGAATCGGGGCGTCGGGGGTGATTTCGTCAAACACCACAAAATTGGCACCACCGGCGCTCAAGGCATCGGTCAGCGGTTTGAGTAGTCCTAACTTGGAGATGATGCTGTCGGTAACGATCAGTATCTTGCTGTGGCCAAACCCCGCAATGGCCTGACCCAAGCGACCGCTGGAACCGGGGCCCACCAGCAGTGTTGGCTGAGGAATCGGGATAAACCGGGTCACCAAACCTGCTCCCCGCATCAAGGCACCAAGGCCGGCGGCACGAACTGAGTCACTCAACATGTCGGTAATCAAGAGATTTCTCCTCGGGGAAATGGCAAAAGGGTGCCAGCATAGTATGCCTTTGCATTCAGCTGTTGGGGCATCACCTTAAACACGGACAAACCCTGATACGGTCACCGCATGTGCTTGAACATCTGGGCCTGAAACCTCTCCGGTATTCCCACGCGGCGCGGCCCGGGGATCAACTCAAACACATCGCTGGCTTGTACGGTGCCCGGCGCATCCACCGAGAGATAAAACCCACAGTAGCCGCTTTGCGCCATGACTTTGGACGCCTTGTTAAAGCCCATAGCGGCATTGAATTTGAAGCAGGGTTCGCGCGGCTGCGCCACGCTGAAGGCGCAATTGGGGAAACGCAAAACATCGCCCACCCAGACGTCTGTTTCCAGCAACCCTTGCAGCGTCAGGTTTTCGCCCAGTGCGCCGGGAGCCAGGGCGCCATCGATTCCAGCGACGCCCGCCTCCTCGCGGGCCGCGTTCCAAAAACCATAATGTTCTGACGGGTAGGCATACACCGCTTTTTCCAGTCCACCGTGCACGGACAGGTCCGCTTGCTCGTCGCCGAACAGTCCCAAGGCCTGCACACGAACAGGGCCCAAAACCGGGGTTTTGTGAATCGCCGTAAGAATGGAGCGCCCAGAGATGATGACCTTGCGGGCTTGCGCTACCTGAACACCGAGCACCGATCGAATAGCTTGGGACATGGCTGAGCCTTTCAAAGTTGGCGCTGCAATACTTCACCGGGACGGCTGGAATACTTCACCGCCGAGTCCAGCTTCTCGACCTGCACGGCAGCGGAGCGCTGCTGGTAGACGTTGGCTTTAAGCCAATCGCACTCCATTTGCAATGCCAATTCGTGATCTACACGGGTGTGCCAGACTTTTTGCTCCGCGTTCCAGCGGTAGCCACGGGCCTTAAGCTTGTCTTTGGCATCAAAGGGCGCGTTGGTGGCTTGCAAACGGTAGGTGGGCTTTTGCACAGCCGTCAACAAATGGGACAAGCCGGTATGCGACTCAGCGGGCAGACGCGCCACCAGCACGGCCAACAGCGCGTGGCAGTCCATCTCGGCGCGGTGGGCGTCATAAAACAGGCCCAGCGCCTGGGCCAGATTCTCCAACTTGGCGGAGCCGCGCCCCTGGGCTTTCCAGTCAATGTCGGCAAACGAGCAGGCCCAGCTCAGCTGGCGAAACCGGGGCAGGCGTGCTTCACAAAACGGGCGGTCGAACCCAGCGTTATGGGCTATCACCACATCCACCCCGTCCAGCAACTGGGCAATGCGGTCTTCGTCCAGCCGCTGCCCCTGCACATCCGCGTCAGTGATGCCGGTGATGGCGACCACCTCTTTGGGGATGGGCATGCCGGGGTCTTCCAGCCCGTCGTACACCTGCACCTCGCCCACTGGCAAGCCGGTGGCGGTATCTACGTCTACCCGGAGCAAGGCCAGCTCCATGATCTTGTCTTTGGACTGGTCCAGGCCCGTGGTTTCGGTGTCCAGCACCACGATGCGAATCACCCCCAGCGCCGCGCCTTGCGGCCACTGCACGCAGGGCTTGAGGCGGCGCAGGATGCGGTAATCCGGGTGCGCTTCCAGTGTGACGGCCATGGACTCGGCGTCAATCGCAGGGCTTGCCAACACGGCTGTTTTACTGCTTCGAGCCGCGCGCTTCTTAGCCGCGACGGGTTCGATTCGAATTTCGGGAAAAAGGTCGGAACTCTGCGATTCGTTATTCAAGGGATCACCTGGTAAATGGGCATAGCGCCATTATTGCCTCTATCATCCGCTGCAAAACCTGTTCAAACGCTTGCTGCCCCTATGACAAATACCTCCCCCCCCCGCACCCAATTACCCTTACCACTCAAAGGCGTCCGCATACTCAGCCTGGCATTGAACCTGCCCGGCCCGGCGGCCCTGATGCGTGCGCGCCAAATGGGCGCTACCTGCATCAAGCTGGAGCCGCCAACGCACCCCAGCGCACCTGCGGGCACCTCGAGTGACCCGATGGGTTTGTACAACCGCGCAGCCTACGATGTGTTGCACCAGGGCGTGAAGATTGCCAATGCCGACCTCAAGACCGAGCAAGGCCAAAAGGTCCTGCACAAGGATCTGGCCAAGACCGACGTGCTGCTGACATCCTTTCGCCCTTCGGCGCTGAAAAAGCTGGGGCTTGACTGGAAAGCGCTTCATAAGCAATACCCCAATTTGTCATGGGTCGCCATTGTCGGTGCGCCTGCTGAACGGGCCGAAGAACCCGGCCACGACCTGACCTATCTGGCGGAAAACAATCTGATTACTGGGCTGGACTTGCCCCCGACCCTGTACGCCGACATGGGCGGCTCATTGATGGTGTCCGAGGCCATCTTGCAAACCCGGCTGCACCAATTGCAAAAAGGCAAAGGCGCCCGGATGGAAGTTGCCCTATCGGACGCCGCCGGCTACTTGGCTCTGCCGCGCAGCTGGGGCCTGACCACGTCCGGCTCGGCCGTGGGTGGCGCGCACGCGGGTTACAAGGTGTATCCCTGCAAGGACGGCCGGGTGGCATTGGCGGCACTGGAGCCGCACTTTGCCGCCACTTTGGCAACAGAGGTGGGCTTGGCAAAGTCCCACATCATGGCCATGTTTGCGCCAGAGACGCACGCCGCTATTGCAACGTATCTGGCAGGCAAGACCCGCCAGGAACTCGATGCATTGGGCGCAGCCAAAGACATCCCGCTGCACACGCTGGCACCCTGAGCACCTGCAGTTGACACTTTTTTGTCACATTAATGACAAACAATCGGGCTTTGCAATTTGTCGCCGACACAACATGACGAAAGCACACCTTCTGAAAGCCTTGCTGTTCGCCGCTTGTGGTGCGCTGCACGCTGGCATTTATGCAAAAGAGCCAAGCACCACAGCAGAAATGCCGGTACTCAGTGCTTGCGCTGGCGAAACGCCGCCTTTTGTCATCATCAAGGGAATGACCGCGACCACCGGCTTCAGCATCACCTTGTTCAACCACATTGCAGAGCAACTTCAGCGGCGCCCTAGTTTCAAGGAGCTGCCATGGGCACGCTGCCTGGAAGAGGTGAAGGAAGGCCGTATTGACTTGGCCATTGATGCCTATGCGGACGCCGAGCGGCGCAAGGTCTTTTTGTACTCGGTCCCTTACCACACGCTGACCCCACAGATTTTCTATCGGCGTGCGGATGCCCAAAGGCTCGGGGCGCCTGCGCTGACGCTTGCGTCACTGCAAAAACTGCGCGGCTGTGGCGTGTTCGAATACACCTATGACCATTACGGGCTCGATGCCAAGAAGATGGATTTGGGTGCCAAAAATGACCAGGCAATGCTGACAAAACTGAAACTTGGCCGCTGCGACTATGCGGTGGAAGAATTGGAATACGTGGTCGGTGGCCGGCGGACCGAAGCAAACTGGCCCGACGAGTCTGACCTGGCTTCGTTCCAACCCGCTTGGGCCAAACCGCCCCAAGTGCATTTTTTAACCAGCCAAACGCAGCCCAAGGCGCGCGAACTGCAAAGCCGGATCAATGAAATCATATCGACCAGTGAGAAAAACGGTTTTCTCAAAGCGTTGAGAAAAACCTACCTATAAGGCGGCCCGAATGCGGATACCTGCCTTATTGAGGTCAATCCGCCTGCGCTTGGTCATCCTTTTCATTCTGGTCACAAGCACCACGTTGGCGGCTTTTGGCCAGTATGGACAGTCCACGCTGTCGGATCGGCTGGAGCAGCGTTTTTCGCAACTCATGCACGCCACGGTCATGCGGCTGGAAGTGGGTCTGAACGATCTGATCTGGAATGTGGACCACGAAGGCATCGAACGCAACCTTGACGTAGAGATGCTGCAAGAGGAGATCAATGCAATTCAGGTGTTCGATGGCCAGGACAGCCTGCTCACCACCGCCTTGCGCGACCCTCAGGGCCTGGTGATAAAGGGGCAGATCAACGACGACTTCACCGGCATCCGCGTCCAGACCCTGCTATACCGCGGAAAACCGCCAGCCGATAGCCCGTCGGCCACGGGCGCAGGACCCGACTATCTGGGCCGTACCGTCGTGTATTTTTCACGCAACCACATTGACCAAGCACTGAACGCCGACAGGCAGCGCTGGATGACCGAGGCGCTGGTGGTGGACTTGGTGCTGGTTTTGGCACTGGCTTTCAGTTTACGCATGGTTTTTGTGCCGCTGAAGCGATTGCGCGATGCCTTGTTTGAGCTCGCGGGCAGTGGCGATGAGGGCGCTCGGGAATTGCCCGAGACCGGCAGCACCGAATTTTCCGAGGTGATTCGCGGCTTCAACCTGACGCAGCGCAAAGTGCAACAGGTGATGCAACGCCATGCCCAAGCCAGCCAGCAGGCGCATGACTCTGCGGCGCGTGCCGAGCAAGCGCTGGCCCAATTGCAATCAACGCAGCAGTCGCTGGTGCAATCAGAAAAACTCTCCAGCTTGGGCGGCATGGTGGCTGGCGTGGCCCACGAAATCAATACACCGGTGGGCATCACGCTGACCAGTGCATCCATGCTGCTGGATGCCAGCGACAAGTTGCAGGCCCAACTGGAGCAGGGCAGCCTGCGCAAATCAGAAATCGTTGCCTATGTTGCACTCGCCTGTGAGAGTTCCCGCTTGATCCTGAGCAACTCTGAGCGCGCCGCCCAGCTGATCCAGAGTTTCAAGCAGGTAGCCTCCGACCAAACCAGCGAGCAGCGCCGCAGCTACGACCTTCAACAATACCTGGACGAAATCCTCGCCAGCCTGCGGCCCAGCCTCAGGAAGCACAAAGCGCAGGTCAATGTCCAGTGCGCCGAAGCCATTACGCTGGATGGGTATCCGGGCGCGCTGGCGCAAGTCATGACCAACCTGACCATGAATGCGCTGACCCATGCCTTCAAGGACGAGCGCGAGGGCGGCAATATCGACATCGTCGCCACACGCATCGATGACCGGGTGGTGATCCAGTTCCGCGATGATGGCTGTGGCATTGCCCCCGAGAATTTGGGCAAGGTTTTCGAGCCATTTTTCACCACCCGACGTGGCCAGGGCGGCACTGGGCTGGGGCTGAACATTACCCACAACATCATCGTCAAACAGTTTGGCGGGACACTGCAAGTGCAAAGCGAGCCCAACAAAGGCAGCTGCTTTACGCTTGAATTCCCGCTTGTAAGCCCCCAACAAATCACTGGAGATCGAACATGACCACCCCAACAGCTGCCGACACCGATGACATCGCCTGGCTGGTGGACGACTCGGCGGAGCCGGTACTACCCTTGCCCAACACCCTGCCTTGGCGTGTGCTGATTGTGGATGACGAGGAGGATGTTCACGCCGTCACCCGTCTGGTGTTGGGAAACATCATGTTCAAAGGGCGTGGGCTGGAGCTTCTGTCGGCCAACAGCGCGGCACAAGCCTGGCAAGTGCTCAGTGCCGAGAGCGACATTGCGCTGGTGTTGCTGGATGTGGTGATGGAGAGCAATGATGCCGGCCTGGTGCTGGCCAAGCGCATCCGCGAGGAGCTGCACAACCACATGGTGCGCATCGTGCTGCGTACGGGCCAGCCTGGCCAGGCCCCGGAAGAGCGGGTCATCATTGACTTTGACATCAACGACTACAAGTCGAAGACCGAGCTCACCAAACAAAAACTGTTCACCACCGTGATCGCGTCCCTGCGCGCCTACGAGGGCCTGGTCACGATCGAGCGCAGCCGCGTCGGTTTAAGCAAAATTTTGCACGGGGCCAGCAATCTGTATGAAATGCGTTCACTGCAGGAGTTCGCATCCGGGGTGCTCAGCCAGGTCATAGCACTGCTGGACCTGGGAACCCTGGGGACGCTGTGCGTGTCCCCGCAGGAGCCGGGCTTCAAGTTTGAGGGGGGCTTTGCGGTGCTGGCGTCTACCGGGCAGTACACCGCGCTGGCCGACCAGCAAACACTGCCTTCGGACCACGCGTGCATGCCACTGATTCAGCAGGTCTTGCACGACCAGAAAAGCGTTTTCAACACCGTGGCCTGTGCCTTGTACGTTCATGCGGCGCAGGGGCGCAAATTTGTCATCGTGTTGAGCCCGCCATGGCCGCTGGCCCAATACCAATGCGACCTGCTGAGCGTGTTTTGTGACCGCATTGCAGCCACTTTTGACAACCTGCACATGTATGACCAGCTGCAAAAAGGCCAGGAGGCCACCGTGATCGCGCTGTCCGATCTGGCCGAATCGCGCGATACCGACACCGGCGGCCATGTTCGCCGTGTTGCCCAGCTGACCAACGCCATTGCGACGCGCCTGCTGGCCCGTGGTCAACACGCCGATCAGGTAGGCCCGCACTTTTTCACCCAGGTCGGGCTGGCCAGCATGTTGCACGACATTGGCAAAGTAGCCACGCCGGATGCCGTGCTGCTCAAACCCGGCCGGCATACGCCAGAGGAGCGCACGGTCATGGAGCTGCACGCCATCAAAGGCGAAGAAGTGCTACTGCGCGCCGCCCAGATGGTGGAGGGACAGAGCTACCTGACCGTGGGCGCGGAAATAGCCGGTGGCCACCACGAGCACTTTGACGGCAACGGGTATCCACGTCGCCTGTCGGGCCAGAAAATTCCGTTGGGGGCACGCATCGTTGCCGTGGTCGATGTGTTTGACGCCCTGCTACACAAGCGCCCATACAAAGAACCTTGGCCTTTGTCGGATGTGATTGCCTATTTGCAGGAGCGCAGCGGCAAGCAGTTTGACCCAGCCGTGGTGGATGCACTGATTGACTTCGTGGAAACCGAAAAGCCCACCTGGCTTGCCCCCTGAACGCGCCACGGCTCGGTCCAGCCTGCTATCAATTAAATAGCTGGTCGCGCATGCCCCACGGGGGCTAGAGCCTTATTTTGCTTATATTTCCGCTTAACGACGCTTGCCGGCCGGCTTAACGCCGGGCTTAGCCGCTAGCTTGCCTGCGCCGTTGTCCCGCGGGGGCAAACCCGTGCCCTGGGTCAGTAGGCGACCCTTGACCGGCGTGGCGGCGGTCTTCACCGGCAGCGTGGTCGAGTTTTTGCGCCGGGCACTCTGGTAGCCGCCGTCCGTCAGGGGTTGGAAGGTAGGGATCAGGTGGTGCTTGCCGTTGCCAATCAAATCGGCGCGGCCCATGGATTTGAGCGCCTCACGCAAGAGCGGCCAGTTGTTGGCATCGTGGTAGCGCAAAAAGGCTTTGTGCAGGCGGCGGCGCTTTTCGCCACGCACGATGTCCACCGTTTCGCTGTCGCGGGTGACCTTGCGCAGCGGGTTCTTGTTGGTGTGGTACATCGCCGTGGCGGTGGCCATGGGTGACGGATAGAAGGTTTGCACCTGGTCGGCACGGAAACCGTTCTTCTTCAACCAGACCGCCAGATTCATCATGTCTTCATCACTGGTGCCCGGGTGGGCAGCGATGAAATAGGGAATCAGGAACTGCTTTTTGCCGGCTTCCAGCGTGAACTTGTCAAAAAGGGTCTTGAACTTTTCGTAGGTGCCGATGCCCGGCTTCATCATCTTGGTGAGCGGGCCTTCTTGCGTGTGCTCCGGAGCGATTTTGAGGTAGCCGCCCACATGGTGGGTGACCAGCTCTTTGACGTACTCTGGGCTTTGCACCGCCAGGTCGTAACGCACACCGGAGCCAATCAGAATCTTCTTGATGCCCTTCAGGGCGCGGCCACGGCGGTAGATTTTGAGCAGCGGGCCATGGTCGGTGGTCAAATTCTGACAGATGCCGGGGTACACGCAGCTGGGTTTGCG
>Ga0247844_1002413_pt1 | contig 30601 bp, 42 predicted proteins | sample LaCtaG_FD_192421 | JGI IMG/M metagenome (GOLD analysis project Ga0247844, IMG submission 192421) | Freshwater microbial communities from meromictic Lake La Cruz, Castile-La Mancha, Spain - LaCruzMarch201714.5m_1 | ecosystem: Environmental > Aquatic > Freshwater > Lake | place: Spain: Castile-La...
CGTTTTAACCAGACTTTAATGTTATTTTTATATAAACTGTAATCTTAGTTTAATATTTAAATATAAAAATAAAAACTGTAAGTGTGGTTTTTATTTTTTATACTTTTTTAATTATAATTTTATTTTCAGGAGGAGGAGATAAAAAGTTTTTTAAAATAATACTTTTCTAAAAACAAAATTTTTATTTTTAGAAAAGTATTATTTTAGAAAAGTACAAAAAAATTAAAGTATCGGAAAAAGTTTTTGTACGGAAATTTTTAATGATTTTAAAATTATGGTAAAATGATTTTCCACACACACACATTTTTTTAGTTTATGCGAAAATAAAAGTCAAGAAGCCTTATACTGAAAACCAGGTTCTCGAAATTCAAGGTCCAGAGATTTTAACCAAATTTAACTTTTTTTAACCTTTTTGGTTAAAATCCTAAAATTTCAAACTGTAAATGTAGTTTAAAAATACGTTTTAACCAGACTTTAATGTTATTTTTATATAAACTGTAATCTTAGTTTAATATTTAAATATAAAAATAAAAACTGTAAGTGTGGTTTTTATTTTTTATACTTTTTTAATTATAATTTTATTTTCCGGAGGAGGAGATAAAAAGTTTTTGTACGGAAATTTTTAATGATTTTCCACACACAGTTTTAAAAACCAAAAAATATATGTGAAAATAAAAATCAAAAAGTCTTATACTAAAAAACATGTTGAAAAAATTAATTTTAACAGATTTTAATTTTTAGGTTAAAAATACTTAAAATCATATTTTAAACATAAATATAAGTTTAATGAAATACTGATTTTAAGAAATATAAAATTAAATAAATGACTGAATATATTTGCAAGTACTGTAATAATAAATTTAATAGTCTATCATCTTTAAATTTTCATATAAAAAATGCCAAATATTGCATTGTTATACAGGGAAAAAATATACCAGAAGAGAAAAATATATTTAAATGTAGTTTTTGTTTTAAAATAATTTCTTCTAAACAAAAATTAACTAAGCATGAAAGTATATGTACTGAAAAAAAAGATTTTTATTCTAAAAATGAAACTGAATTTTTAAAGGAACAGCTTATTAAACAAGAAGAAAAATATAGAGAGTTACTTCATAAACAAGAAGAACATTATAAAGAATTACTTCATAAACAAGAAGAAAATTGTAGAGAACTTCAAAAAACTATAGAAAGATTAAGTATGAGAGCTATTGATAAACCGACAACTACTAATAATACTACAAATAATAATATTTTAAATATAGCATCAACTATAGATTTTGATAATATAGATAATATTAAGAATATAATAGATGATGAATTTGATATTAACTATGCTATAAATGGACAAAAAGGAGCTGCACAATTTCTTGTAGATAAATTTCTTAAAGATGAAAATGGTAATTTAAAATATATATGTACTGATCCGAGTAGACAAATTTTTAAATTTAAAAACAGTAAAGGAGAACTACAAAAAGATGTTGAAGCAAAGAAACTTACAAACTATATTGCTGATGGTGGAATAAAACAAAAAACAGTAGATATTTCAAATAAATGGTATACTAATGAAGGAGATATAGATATGGAAAAATTTAATTTAATGATGACTCCGCAACAAGAATTACTGAACATAAAAAATGATAATAATACTTTTAAAAAAGAATTAGCAGCTATAACAAGTTAAATTTTTATATTTATAATATAAAAATTAAATTTAAAATACTTCTGGAAACTTATCATTAAAATTTATTATTTTACCTCCACATTCAGTATATACTTCTCTTCTATTTTTATAATGTCTAATTAAAATTGGATTCTCATCTACAAGATCAAAAACAACTGGTATTGTATCTCTTGTTCGAAAAATACGTCCTAATGCTTGAATATAATAACTATCTAAATCACATGCAAGTAATAAAGCATCTAATTTCGGATGATCAAAACCTGTACCAGCTTTTGAATTTGTAGCAACCAAAACTCGCGCTTCTCTATCAAATTCTTGTTGAGAACCAATTAAACTTGTCACAGACTCTCCCAATTCTTTTAATCTTTTAAAAATATAAGTACTTTGCTCTACTCTTTTACATAAAACAAGAATATTACGATCATTAAAGTTTTGAATTATCTTTATAATAAGTTCATTTCTTTCTTCATTCTCAGACTGTTTTTTTAAGACTGCTCCCCAATTTACTTTTCCTGTATTTTCTGATAATTCCATAGGTATTTCTAAACCTGTTTGTATTTTATATACAATATGTTTACGAAATAGATTTCTAACTATTTTATATTCTCCAAAAAAGAAATTAAATAAACCGTCTAAACCATCTTGTCTATAAGGAGTAGCACTTAATCCTATAAGATATCTGGGACAAAGACATAATAAAGATTTAGAAAGACCTTCAGCTAAAATAAGATGTACTTCATCAACTAAAACAAGACCTATATCTTTAAAAGTTTTATATCCAAATTTTGGAACATTAGTAGCATTTATAATATAAAAATCATATTCAGAACTAAATTTTGTTTGAGGAGTTAATTTTAAAACTTTTGCAGAAGGACAAAATTTTAAAATACTTTCTTCCCATTGCTTTAATAAAACTATTTTATTAACTATTATTATTGTTTTTAATTTTATACTACATGCTATGTTTATTGATTCAATAGTTTTCCCAAAACCTGTATACATGCTTAGAATAATACTTCCTTGTTTACTTAATACATCTATCGCTTCTTTTTTAACTTCAAGTTGTTCGTCACGTAACGAACCTTCGAAATTAACATTCATAGAAGAGTAATTATCTCTCAAAGGTCTTTTTAGTTTTAATTTTTGATTTCCAAAATAAAAAGGAATAAATATATCATCATTTACAATATTATAAGGAAATATATATTTGTTTATTCCTGTACCTTTCATTTCAATTTTTAGTTCATCATTTATTTTTTGACGTTTTTCTAAACTAAGGGTATCGATATTAATTTTAATAGACATTTGTATGTTTAAATATAAATATAATCTATTAAGATTCAATTTTTAAATTCAATATTTAAAAAATATTTTAAAAAAAAATCTTGGTTTAATATAAAAATGAGTTTTTTAGTAAACGGAAATCAATACTTTACAAAAGTTAGAAATATTGCTACTGCAGATATTCAAAGATTAAACGCTGATGAAATTTTTGTTAATAAGTTAAGAGTCGCCATGTATGCTGAAGATCCAGCTACTACTGCTGGTGTTGTTGGTGATGTCGTTTTCTGGTATGATGGTACAAATGTCTATCTTTCTGTTTGTGCTGAAAGTGGAGCTGCCGCAGCTGCTACTTGGCAAAATGTCCAACTTTCTTAATTTATCTACTTTTTCTTATAACTACTTATAGTTATAAGAAAATATTTATTAACCAAAAAAAGGTGTTTCATCGGTTTCTTCTTATTTCTTTAAGACTTTATCTGTATCAACCTCAGTATAATATAAAAGATTATCCTTACTTAATTCTTTATCAAGTTCTTCAGCTTTTTCTTTAAGAGAAACAAAATTTGTGGCTGAAATCATTTCTTTAATAATCTCATTAAATTTGTTTGTATCTCTATCCGTTGCACTTTGAAATCTTAAATTTATACGATCGTATTTATCTTTATCAATAGATGTTCTATTTTTGTAATTAGCAGCATCTACTAAACAGCCTTCTGTATCATTTTTATCTTCTGCTATAAAACGAGCAAAAAGAATTTTTAATGTATTAATAAAATCTTCTTTAGTAATTATGTCTTTATTAAATAATAATAAAAGTAAACTTAATGATGAATCATTAATTCTTTGTTTTAATAAACAATTATATAAATCATGTGCTTTGTATGGTGTATAATAAGAATACCCAATACCAAGTGAAGAAAAAGGCTTTATTATATCTTTAACTACTTCCCAAGATTTTTCAACTTGTTCACCATTACGTCCTAATAAACCTTCCTTAATTTCTTTATAATTATCATTATAGATTTTTATAAGACTATTCATTGTACTATTAAATCCGTTTTTATTTTTTAATATTTTTAATGTATCCACTTGTTGTTGCTTAAATACTTCTTTTACATCGGCTGTTGGATTTTTGTTCATATATGAAGCAGTTTTATATAATACAACAGGATTTATAACATAATAAAGGTCATCTAAATTAGATACTATTCCATCTTTTCTACGTTCACTTGCTGCTTTTTTAGCGGCCTCTTCTAAATCTTTTTGTATTTGTATTTGATTTTTTTCAGCCTTTTCTGCTTCTTTTCTTGCTACATCTTCTTCAGCCTTTCTGGCCGTTTCTTCTTTTAATAATTTTTTATCTTCCTCTTCTTTATCGGCTATTTGTTTCGTTAAACGTTCTTTTTCTTTGTTATCTTGTGCTTCTTGTTTTAATTTTTCAAGTTGTTTTTTAGCATCATTTATTAAAGTTCTCTTTTCTTTAGATTTTTTTAATTTTTCTATAGCTTCGGCAAATTTTTTATCAGCTTCTTCTTTATCTTTTTTAGCTTTTTCATCTGCTAATTCTTTTTTTGCTAATTCTATTCCTGATTTTTCATTTATTTCAGTCTTTTTTAAAGATTTTAATCGCGAAGTTAAAGCTGCTACATCTACTGGTTTTGATTTTAATTTATCTTCAATATTTCTAATTTCCCCTGATATTTCCTTAACCTTCATGGTTAGACTATCAACCCTTTCTTCTGCTTTTTCAACTTTTTCTCCAGCTTTAGGTTTTTCTGGAACTGTAACTTCACTTTCTCCTACTATTAAAGCGGGAAAGAATTGTTTTTCTTGAGGAAATCTAGGTTTTATAAGTTCAACAGTTGGAGGTTTTATAAGTTCAAAGGAAGGTTTATATTCAGGATAAAATTTTTTAAATATTTCTTTATTTTCAAAATCTAAATATAAATTTTTAGTTTCTCTTTTTTTTATATTTTTTAACATATTAAGACATTCAACAGAATTTAATCCTTTTTCTATACATGTATTAAAAGCATGTGCAATTTTTAAATTACTTGGTATATTATATTTTTTAGGACTTCTAGATCTTCTTTTAGGACTTCTAGATCTTCTTTTAGGACTTCTAGATCTTCTTTTAGGACTTCTAGATCTTCTTTTAGGACTTCTAGATCTTTTAGGACTTCTAGATCTCTTTTTAGTATTTCTAATTATAGACTTTAATCTTTTACGAGATTTTGTTACACTTTTGCGTCTTTTACCGGCAATCATTTTTATTATTACTAAATATTTTTTATACTTTTTAGTATAAAAAATAATTTTATTTAGCGGTTACCTGCCCAAGATCTAAAATCATAACCTATAAATCCTTGATTAAGAGCTTGTTGTTGTCTTAAATATTGTTGATTTTGGGCAAATACTTGAGAAGCCTGGTTATTATCTTCATTCATAGATAAATTTTGGTAATATTCTATAGATAAAGGATCATACCAACCTTGATTTCTTTTTTCATAATCTTTTTTACTAATAAAAATATCATAAGGCATAATATCACCCCATTGTGTAGGTTTTTGAACATAATTAAACTCAGTCAAACCTTTATTATAAGAATTAACTCTTTTAGAAGGACCTTCACAATTTTTAATAATCATATTATTGCAAGTGCAAAAAGTCGAATTTTTTACATCTTTATTTGAAGGTAAAGGAGTAGGAACAAATGTCGGAACGAATGTTGTTTGCGTGCTCATATCTTTTTATTATAATATAGAAAATCATTTTTTGATCGATTTAAAAAATTGTTCAATTTGTTCGGAATGTAAACCCATTTTAATTAATTCAGATTTTAAATAATCTTTATCCATATCTTTGATGGCATTCATATATTCTTTTAATTGATCCATATTGTTTATACCAAGATTTTTTAAATTATCGTCTATTATATTATCTTTTTGTTGTGTATTTCCTCTAAGAGCTTGTTTTTCTTTAATTTTATTTCTTAATCTATTTTTTAGTGCTTCTTTTCTATCCATTTTTATTGTATATATATAAAACTTTAAATTGAATTTTAATTATAATATATAAAGTGTTAGTGATGATTGAGATATATACAGACGGGAGTTGTTTAAAAAATCCAAATGGTCCTGGCGGATGGGCTGTATGCATTTTAGAAGATGATATAGAATATTATTTGTCAGGAAATAATTCAAGTACTACAAATAATAGAATGGAATTAACTGCTATAATTGAATCTATTTCATGTGTAAAAGAGAATATAGAATGTAAAATTTATACAGACAGTCAATTGTGTATAAATTGTGCAACAGGAAAGTGGAAACGAAATGCAAATCTAGATTTGTGGAAGGAATATGATAAGATAAGTAAAAATAAAAATATAAATTATGAATGGGTAAAAGGACATGCGGGAAATAAATATAATGAAATTGTTGATAAAATGGCATTTGAAGAAGCAAAGAAAATTTTAAAATATTGAGTTTAAATAAAATGCCAAAAAGAAAATCTATTCGTAAAAGAAAATCTATTCGTAAAAGTAGATCTTTTCGTAAAAAAAGTAAATCAAGTAAAATTTGTTTAAGATCTTTGAAAACTAAATATAGATCAAGACCTGGACCTCCGTATCCAGCACAAGACTGTAAAAATTATAAAAGAATTGGTAATGATGGTTATTATTATAAATCAAAACCAGATAAAAATGGACGATATAGATGGATTAAAATAACATAATAAATTTTAAAATATTGAGTTTAAATAAAATGCCAAAAAGAAAATCTATTCGTAAAAGAAAATCTATTCGTAAAAGAAAATCTATTCGTAAAAAAAGTAAATCAAGATCTTTGAAAATTAAATATAGACCTGGAGATCTATATCCAGCACAAGACTATAAAAATTTTAAAATATTTGGTAAGGATGGTCATCATTATAAATCAAAACGAGATAAAAATGGAAGATATAGATGGGTTAAAATAACATAAGAAATTTTAAACTTATTTAAGTTTAAAATTTATTGAATAGAAAAATTTCTACTGCTAGATTCTTCAGTATTCATTTTTGGAATATTTATACTTAACACGCCATTTTCATATTTTGCTGATAATAAATTTATATTAGAATTTGAAGGTAATCTTATACTTCTGCTATAAGAACCATAAGTTCTTTCAGAAAAATGAGTATGTTCATCATGTTCTTCTTTAGATTCAGAACGTTCAGTTGAAATAACTAACATATCATTATGAACCGAAACTTTAATATCGGATTTATTAACACCTGGTATATCAGCATTAATTAAATAATTACTAACATTTTCTTTCATATCAATATTGAAATCTTTTTGTGTATTGTTAAAAAAAAGATTATCCAAACTTCTATTATAATAGGGGTATAATAAGCTATCAAAATTTCTCATAGATCTAGACAATTCCATTTTATTTTTACAATTATGTCTTTAAATCGCAGTTTTTACATATTTTTAAAGAATTTTGATATTCAAGATAGTCAGTAAGGTCTAAATTATCTTTTGTTTTAATGTAATTATTTCCTCCAAAATATAATATTTTAAAACAATTTGCACATAAAATATGTTCACATGTTGGTCTAGTAATACATACATCATTTGAATTACAAATTGTGCAAATTCCTTCTCCAGTTTTTAAATTAATATTTTTATTTCTCCATTTTCCAAATAACATTTCACAGTCAAAACAAAAATCTTTATCAGAAATATTTTGACATATTATGTAATTTCTACAACTTAACATTTTTTATTATATAATATTTAAATTTATAAAAAATAAATTAAATTTTATATAATAAAAAATGAGATATTCTAATTTTATACCTTTAATAAGTAATGAAAAACAGGGTAATATGCAAAATGCTCCTGCATTACCTTGTGATACTTTAAGTAATGATATTGCTGGATATACTGGAACAGATAAATATGGAAATTGTTATAATAAATGTAGTCAGACGTGTCCAAGCAGTGATTGTTCTCTTGAATGTAGTAGATTAATATTTACTAATATGCCAACATATCCACCACCTACTACACCTGGACAAACTTTAGTAGATTCTTTAATTAATAATTGTAAAAATAATGCAAGTTCGACGTCAAATACATGTGAATCGCAAATTGTAGATTGTTGTGCATCAAAAAGTGATATAGTAAATAAAACTAGTTCAGGTATACCTGGTACAGATAGTTATAGACCATCAGGTATGGAATCATGTTATACTGTCGCGGATAATTATTGTATACAAAAACCTCCGATGACAACATTTCCACCTGGAGTAGAAGCTACATGTCAAAATTTGGATGCTAATATGTCAAATTTTACTGGTTCGAACAATTCAATTAATTATACTAAATGTATGGATTATTGTCAAAATAATTGTTCTCCAGATTATAATTGTTATAAAAAATGTGATCCTTTATTAACACAAGGTTTAACAATTACACCAAGTACAATACAACTGAGCGATGTTGATCTTGGTATTAAAAAGTGTTTAAGTGAAACCAATTTAGGATCTAATTATTGTGAGCAAGATTTTATAAATTGTTGTTTAAAAGATAGTAACATTATGAATTATCCTGGATTAGGAATGCCCGGACAATCAAATTATATTCCATCTGGAGTTCAACAATGTTATGATATTGCAGATAAAATGTGTGTTCCTGAAACGCCAGTACCTTTCCCAACTGCAGGTCCATTTCAACCTCTAACAATGCCTCCAACAATGCCTCCAACAATGCCTCCAACATTTCCTCCAGAAACATTAATAACTACAACACCAACAATACCTCTAGTTTTCCCGGAGACTTTCCCTCCAGAGACTTTCCCTCCAGAGACTTTCCCTCCAGAGACTTTCCCTCCAGAGACTTTCCCTCCAGAGACTTTCCCTCCAGAGACTTTCCCTCCAGAGACTTTCCCTCCAACAACAAGAGATATTGTTAAAGCAGGTGATGAAACAACAACTTTTCCACCATCTGAAACAACTAGTAGTCGACTGCATACTATTCTCCGTGCGTTTGGTATATTAATAGGTATTGCATTATCTGCAGTATTATTTTTATTATTTATACGATGGTTGACTAGGCCAAAAGTTGATTCCACGCCATATCCATACCCAATGAGAACAACAATGTGAATGGACAGGACAAGAAGCTAGTCATGAAGCTTGGTGGACTCTCATTATCTCACATCTCCTATTAAGATTTTTATATTTTAAATTGTATTTATAATTTAAAATTATATTTGTATGGTTACATTGATATAACTATTGTAAGAATTCTTAGTTGTGCCTCTACCAACTATACGAATGTATCTTCCTGTTAAGTTGATTTTAAACGATTCTGTTTCTAAATTTTTACCGTTACTTTTCAAATCTTTTATTTTTGACCAAGAATCTTCGTCATTTGAAACCCAAACATCAAATTTATAAACTCTTTTATCGCCTTTGTGGAACATTATGTCTACAGTTTTTACAAGTCTCTCTGTTTTAAAATCATATTGAATCCATTCTTTTTTACCATTTGCTGACCATCTAGTATTTGTATCATTATCTAAAGTATTTTCAGGCCTATATTCGTCATCAAAATCTGATGCTTTTACTGTGGGTACAGAACCTGTTGGAGTTGGCGTAGGTGTTGGAATTGTATACTGTTTCAATTCAAAATAACCAACTTTTCCAAATGTCCCGGAATTAGAGTTATCTTTCAAATAGCAACCTGCTTTAAAATATAAAGGTTGCTTATCGTATGTGTTACCGATATTGCAAGATATTGTTTTATCGTTTATAGTTAAAGTTAAGACCTTATTAGACATTTTCAATTCATAATTTATGAACTCTCCTATTTTTGCCTCGGTTATATCAAAATTAATAGCATCTTTTGGGCCTTTGCTGACAACTGGTTTGATACGAGCATAGATTTTATCATCTCTCCAATGGACTAGACAAAGTTCTTGACCATCTTCTCGTCCTTTTAATTGTGCGAAAATCATGTGATTAGTTGAAGATCCTTGAAGAATTTTTAATTTTCCTGTTTGAATTCTTGTTTCGGTGAAAAAGAGATCAATTGTATCTCCTAATTCAATTCTTGGGTCCGTTGAGTTCTGAGTAGTCTCTCCTCTATCTGGGCATCTAAAAATCATAGGCGCTTCATCACTACTATAGAAAAATTCACTCGAATAATTTATTAACTCTGAAGGTTGTATTTTAAGTATTTTATAAGTCACGGGATCTAAAGTTCCGAGTATAAATTGATTGAGGATTTCAATGAATTTGCCGGGTGCGTTAGACATTCTTTATTCTTACAAAATACAAATATAAAATAATTTTATGATTTAACAAGTTTAGAATTCGACCAAATTAAAGAAATAAACATAAGTTGTGTAATAAACGAGTACTGGTTTATAAATATAAATAGTTATAATTTTAATATATATGTATATTAAAATTTATAATATCCCGATATCTAGCTTATTCATAAGTTTATAAAGTTCTTCATCATTTTCAATTGCAACGAGTAAATCTCTATTTCTTATTACGACCTTTCTATTTTCTCTTGCTGCATTTCCTGATAGTTCTGATAATTCAGCACATATATATTCTAAAACACCAGCTAAATATATTGATGCACTACTTGAAACATGTCCTTTATATTTTTGCCTAATAATATTCCCGATTTTTGTTACAGGAAATAATAGCCCGGCTTTTGTTTGTTTAGCAGTTTTTTTAGCAGAACGCGATCTTGACCCGGAACCATAACCTGAATATGACGAATAATACTTTATAATAGCTTTAGTACCTTCCGAAATTGCATGTTTTTTTAATTCAGAATTACCCAATACGATACTCAAAGCACTTTGTATATCTCGGGGATTTAAAGTTTTATTTTTCGGAGATTTTTTAAGACTATATATTTCACCAGAAGCTAAAAATATAGCTTCTTTTATTATTGCCATAGCAATTTCAAATAAAATGAAATTGATTTGAGATTTAGCATTAGAACTTAATTTTTGTTCTGGGTGAACTTTTTTTAAAACTTTGAGAATATAAGATTCAAGATTAGATGACATTTATTTAATCGTAAATTATATTTATTTACTAAAATAAAAATGCCACCACACCGAAAAATTTATAGAGATAATATACAAGGCGTAACAAAAAATGCCATACAAAGAATGATGTATACAGCAGGGATAACAAGGGCAGGCGGTTTATGTTATGAGGAAACCAGAGGAATTATTAAAGTAAAATTAGAAGATATTATTTATAAAATAATTATATATTTAGAACATTTAAGAAAGAAAACAGTTGATGAATACATTGTTGCACATTGTGTGACACCAAAATTATACACATATGAACCAATTGCTAGAAGTTGTCTAGGAATGAGGAAAAGATCCAAATCCAGATCAAGAAGATCAAGGTCTAAAAGATCCAGATCAAGATCAAGAATCTCAAGGTCTAAAAGATCCAAATCAAGATCAAGAAGCTCAAGATCTAAAAGAACCAAATCAAGATCAAGAAGCTCAAGATCTAAAATAACCAAATCAAGATCGAGTATAGTTAAAACTTTAAAAAATATAAAGTTTTTCCAAAATAGGTATGAGTGTTTAAATATATCGATGTTACCATTCTCTAGGATTGTCAGGGAAGTTACACAAGATTACAAAACAGATGTGCGATATACTAAAAAAGCACTTATATTACTACAATATAGTATCGAAACATATATTGTGAAAGTATTTAAAGAAGCACGAAATGTTGCAATGCATGCAAAAAGAACTAAAGTTGAGCCTAAAGATATTAATATAGCACGGAGAAGTATTTATTATTAATATTTTATATTTTAACCAAAAATAGGTTAAAATATTTTACTTTTTGTTGAAGATTAATGAGTCAATTTTTTAATGCTTTTTGTAAGCATAAAATCTGATTATAACAATCTATTAATGAATGATGAATAGTTTCTTTTACAAAAGATTTTAAACTAGTGTTACCGATATCATATACAGTTCTACAATCTCTTAAAATCCAAAATTTCCAAGGAATTTCTATATCACATTTTTTGAAAGCATTTTCTAAAATAATACAATCAAAGTTTGGACTATTTGCCCAAATATATTTTGCATTTTTAACAAATTTTTTTAGTTCTAATAAAGCATTTTTAATTTTTATTCTATCTGTATTTTCTAATGCTTCATAACGTGATTGTTTACTTTGGTTTTTCCACCATTCTAAAGTATCATTATCAATATCTAAACCAATAGATAAACAAGAATCTTTATCAATTCTACAATAAAATGTTTCACAGTTTTTAAGTTCTCCAATATCTTTTTTCCGATCAAATTTAATTGCCCCAATAGTTAAAATACATGAATTAGGATTAGTTCCTAAAGTTTCAATATCTATCATAATTTCGCTCATTTATATTTTATTTTTTGTTTTTAAAACTTAAAAACATTCCTTTTTCATAATCAGAATTTTGTAAAACTTGATTTGAGTGTGTAATTTGTTGCACGTCAAACTGAGATCTATTATTTAAATATTTACAAGTACAACAAGAACCTTGACAATTATAATTATTTTCATCTTTTAAATTAGAGAAATCATAATTAGTTTTTTTAGAGCTATATTTATTATCCATCTTTATTATAATAAATAAAATAATATTAATAAAAATATGCATACCTGTTTAATAAAAAGAATCAATTATATCATCTATTTTTTTATAAAAGTCTTCCAATGAACCATTGTTTTCTATTACATAGTCCCAATCTTTTATATTATCAAGTTCATTTTCACTACAATGTGAGCTATTTTCAGTTGTAATATTACGAATTATTTTAATACATAACCAACCATTACTTTTAAGTTTTTCATATTCATTAATGAATCTTAAATCATTACAAAAGAAATTATTATTTTGAGTATCTTTTTCTATTTCTTTAATAACTAGATTTACAAATACATTTTTATCTTTATTTCTTGCCCAATCTCCAACAATTTGTAAATAATTTCTATCTTTTTCTATGTGAAAATTAAATATTTCTTGAGTAGAAAAAAGAGATTGATATAAATATTTTGCAAAAGTAATTTTCTTTCCTCCATATTTTGAAATTAAATAATCAACAGCAGTATCTTTTCCTGATCTCATTTTATATCCAAAAGCTATTTTCATTTATAAATTTATAACTTTTATTTAAGTTATAAATTATTTTTCAATTTTAATTGTTACTATTTCTTTTAAATCACCTTCAACATATCCCCATTTTTTATACCATTCTTTACCTCTCATTTCATTTAATACATTAATTTCATCTTCAGTTAAAGTGGAAGGATGTTGTCCAGATTGTAAACTATTTTCAATATAAGCAAGAGCATTTACCATAGGAGGAGGATAACCATTACTTATTTCACCTGTAATATAGTCAATATCATCAAAAACTGCATGTCCCCATTCTTCATATCTTTCCAAATCCTCTTTTTTCATTGCTCTACGTGCACTTTCGATCATTGGATTATTAAATAAATTGTAATCAGATGTTTTAAAATTTTCTTCTTTAGACATTTTATTTATATTAATAAAAGACTTTAAATTAGTTTTATACTTGAGTAAAAAATTGAATAATAAAATAATTATAACAAAGAATTATTGGTCATGTCAGATCAAATACCAATTGAGATTATTAATATAATTCTTTCTTATAGAGAAAAACATCCTATAAGAAATATTATATCATGTGTTCATTGTGGTGAAGAAGAATATTTTAACGACTATTTATACATATATCATAGAAAAAATATTAAAAAACATTTTGAGATAGTATGTTCTGATTGCAATTATGAATTATCCAAACACTAATTAATATTTTTCTTAACCTAATTTTATGGTTAAGAAAAATTTATAATGCGTAAATTTAATATTTACGTTTACTTTTACTTTTACTTCGACTTCTAGTTTTACTTTTTTTGTTTAAATATTTATAAATACGTTCTTGATGATTAATAATATTTTGAGAATATTTTCTTATAAAATCTGTTAAAGTCTCTCCGGAATCTAAAATTTTCTTAAGTCCAATTTCAATTAATTGGTTTCTATCATGATCAGGATTTTCCATTCTTAAATCGCTCCACCAACATGCCCAAACAGAACAGAAACCATATTCTGGGTCAGTAGGAAGTTTTTTCACATTTTCTAAGTCTTGAAGTTCTTGAAAAATTTTATATTTAGTAAAAGGTTTTAGATATTTTTTTACAAAATCATTACCCATTCTATCTTGAAATACTTTTTTAATTTTATTATCAATATTTTTAACTTTCACACATTTAGACTTAACGTTTCCAAGGGAATCAAATCTTTCTAATGTCTTATACTTTAAATCATATATCATAATATTTGCATGACCTCCATTTTTCAAACATGAAAATCCGAATGGAAATACGATAAATCTTTTATTATGTGAATGATTTAAGTGAATGTCAAATTCACTCCAAAATTTTTTAGGAATTTTTAAATAACCATCTTCTCCTTTTTTTTGAATCCATCTAATAGATAGATCAGAATGATCATTTGGAATATTTCTAATAGGAATAATAACACAATTATTTTTATGTTTTTTATTTAAATATGCCATAGCAACGAAACTATTAAAAGGAGTACCCTCAAATTTTTTTAAATTAATATATTCTCCTTTAGGAATTACTACCATTTATTACATATTGGAAAAAATAAAAATGATTATTAAAATATAGTTTCCATCTAAATTTATAAGATGGAAAAATCATATGAAATATGTTTAGAAATGTTCGAACAAAGAGAATATGATATAATTGAAAAAGATGATGAGCAAATATTAGCTTCAAAAAAGGATGGAAAACAGGTATGTGCTTTTATTGTTACAACACCAAAATTTAATGTGGAACGTATCCAGGAATATATTTCTATAATGAAAAAAATAGACGTATGGCATTCTATAATTATCTATAGGGATAATGTAACACCTATCGCAAAAAAAGTTATTGAAGAATCAAAAGATATGGTTATTGAATTATTCGAAGAAAATGAAATGAAATATAATATTACTAAACATTATTTAGTTCCTAAACATGAGCTTTTATTTAAAAAGGGTAGTAAAGGTGCTAAGGAATTTAAAGAGAAATACAGTGATAAATTTCCTATTATTTTAAAATCAGATCCTGTAAGTAGGTTTTATGGTTTTAATAAAGGTGATATTATAAAAATTACAAGAAAAGGAGGAAATATAATGTATAGAATTGTAAAATAATTTATTTGGTGTTACATTTTTAAACTAGATAGTAGTTTAAAAATTTTATAATTTTATTACTTTATCAAATACTCCTTGTATAATTTGATGAGCTATTATAAGTACCATTTTACCTTTAAAATTTTCTTTTATAGAATCAAAAACTAATGTTGTAGCTTCTTGATCTAGACTAGCAGTTGATTCGTCTAATAATAATATTGGTGTATTAAACATTTCTCCTAAAGCTAAAGTAAAAGCTAATATTACTCTGCTCAATTCACCACCACTTAACATATTTAAATCGCATTCCATATCTTTATAAAGAATTTCTATATTGATTTGAGGTTTATTAGATTTTTTTGTTTCCTTAAAAGGTAATAGTCTAACAACTATTGGATTATCAAGAAAAAACGAATCTAAATATATTTGAGCATGTGTATTAATAGAATCTATAACATTTGCAACTGCGATACTCTCAGCTTCTAAAAGTTTTTCTTTTAATAATTGTGATGAAGTATATTTTTGTCTATCTTCTTTTTCTTTTTGTTCCAAATCTTTTATTTTTTTCTTCCACAAATTATACTTTTCTTTATTTAGTATATAATCATTGTATTCTTTAATTTTTTCAATATTATCAATATGTTCAATTTTTTTATTTTCTAATTCTATAATTGTATTTTTATTTTCCCTTATAATTAGATTTATTTCTTCTTCATCTTTAATACTTTTATAAGAAGTTAAATGTTTATCTTCTATTTCACTTATTTGTTTTTCATATTTTGTTTTATCTTTTAATAAAATTTTTGTAGTTTCTTCAATCTTTTCCAGTTTTTCTTTATTCTTTTCTTCTTTAATAATTAAGATTCTTAAATCTTCTTCATTCATTATATTATCATCATCATAAATAGATGTTGAAGTTTTTTTTATTTCTGTAATACGTTTTTCAAGAGTTAGTAAATCTTTTTCTAAGTCAACAAAGAGTGAAAATTTTCCTTCTTTTATAGTTTCTTCTATTTTATTAATTTTTTTCTCTTTTGTTTTTTCAGCTTTTAAATAGTTTTCAAGATACTCTAAATCATTTGATATAGAATCTTCATTTATTTCATCTTCATATTGAGAACAAATTTCATCAATTTCTTTTATAATTTTATTTTTTCTTTTTAATTTTGATTCTTCGTCTGATATAAATTTTTCTAAAGATCTTATTTCTTTACTTAACTTTGTTATATTATCTTTAACATCTTCAATATTTTCATTAATAGTAGGTATATTATCTATTAAATATAATTCATTATTTCTAATTTGTATTTTACAACTACATGAAGGACATGAATGAATTGTTTCGGAATCTTTTATAATTTTTAAAATTTTATTTTGTTCATCAAATTCGTTTTTAAGATTTTCTAATTTTTCTTTTTCTTTATTTATTTCGTCATAAGAAATATCTTTATAATCATCTACTTCTTTTTTAAGAAACGTTAGTTTTTTTGCATCTTTCAATATATCTTTTGTATCTTTTATTGTATTTTTAAGCTCGTTTTCTGTATACTCAATCCAAATATTGTTTTTAAGATTTTCAAGTTCTTCATTAAGTTTATTTATTTCTTTTATTTTTAAATTTTCTAATTTTTCTTTATCATTGCCAAATCTATCTTCTAAATATATTAATTCTTTTTGAGATAGAATATATTTTAAAATATTTTTATATTTTTCTAATTGTTCATCTCCTTCATATTCGATATTATCTTTATCATTTTTTATTTTGTCAAGTTTATCTTCAAGTGAAGATATATTTTCTTTTTTAGTATCTATAGTTGCTTTTAATACTCGTAAATCTGCTAATTCTTTTTGACTTTTTTCTATTAAGATTCTGGATTTTTTAATAAGAGTTTCACAATTTTTCTTTCGAATTTCTTCATTTTTTGTTATTTTTTCATATTGGCTTGATTTACCAGATAAAGGAAATTTTATTTCTCTCGGTTCATCCATATCATTAAAAATATTTATATTAGTTTCAAGTTGTGTGATGGTTTTATTTAATTCTTCGTTTCTTTTAGAAATCAATGTTTTACATCTATTTTTAATCTCGCTTAAGTTAATATTTTTAAATGCAAATTTTTCTAAAAATTCTAACTTATCAGTAGGTGACATAATTATAAAAGAATTTAAGGCATTTTGAGATATATATCCTGTTACATCAAAAGTATCACCGAATGTTTTATTTATTATTTCTTGTGCAACAGAATCTTCATAATCGTCATTTAAAATCAATCTATTAGGTCTTTTAGTTCTTACAATTTTCATATTACCAAATTCTAGTTCAACTTTGCAAGCAGTCTTACCATAACTTGTAATTTTTGTACCTGTTCCAAATAATGCAAACTGAATAGCCATTAAAATTGTACTTTTACCGGCTCCAGAACATGCAGTTATTAAAACTAATCCATCATCTCCAAATTCAAAAGTTTTATCAGAATAACATCTAAAATTAACTAAATGTAATTTCATTTTATAATTATAGATTAATTGTTAAATTAAATATCATTTTTTTATTTAACAAAATTCAAAAATGTTTTATATTTTAAACTTATAATAAGTTTAAAATACATGTTATATGAACATTTAAACCTGTTCCCAACTACCATTTGATTTTTCCGATGTATCTGATCGATTATCAAAATAAGATTCTTTTATACTTTGAAAAAATGATAAAGGATTTAAAATTGTTTCTTTTTTATTTTTTGGAGATTCTTCATGTGGTTTTTCTTCTTTAAAATTTTCTAATTTTATATTAAATACAGGATTAAGAGTGAAATTCATTTTTGGTTGTATATTATATTTATGAAGCATATAATCAAAATCTCTTACGGATGCATCAGTAAACTCATATTGAATTATATTTTTAAAATTACTATATAAAATAAATTCACCAGTAGTTAAGTCTTTATCATTCATTATTTCAATATTTGCATTTTTTAAAATATCAAAAAATTCTTTTACTTCAGGTAATACATTATGCATATTTAAAACTTCATTAAAGTTTCCTGTGATATAAGTTTCATATTTATCCAAATCTTTTCCATATTGTTCTTCTAGGTGTATTTTTAATTGGACAAGTTCTTTAAAACAAGAAATGTCACCTTCAATACAATCTAAATTAATAATCATTATACCTTGTGTATTTTGTTTAAATAAACACCATACCATACCTTTATTATAATATGAATTATTATTTTTCCAAGGTACAAATCCTGTCTCATCTGCTTTTTTATTTGAAAAAATTGCACAGCCACAGTCGAATACAGGTTTAAAACAGAATAAAGATTTTAAATTGTAAAGTGAAGGTAATGATAAATTTTTATTTATAAAGGGTAAAGTATTACATAAATTATTTTTAAAATCGTTTGTATAAAGATTGTTTATTGGAATAAATCTTGAAATTATACTTAATATAAAACATAATAACTCAATATCATTACATTGATAACCACTTAATAAATATTTAAATATTGTTGTACTTGGAAAAAGGAAACCAAAATTATTTATCATAGAACCTATAAAACCTGAATTATAGTTGTATAAATTTTGTATACAAAGTATATTTAATTCATTTTCATTATTTTCAAATGTTGTATGATGTTTTAAAACTTCTTTCCATATAGGAATATTCTTAAAAATACTATCAACTAAAGGTACTCCTTTTAATTTAATAGAACAAATATTTCTTAATTGTAGGGACATTATTATTTTTTTTATCTTTTTTCTTTAAGTATTAATTATTTTAAAAATTATAATTTAAAGTATTCCAAAACTTTAAAATAAAATGAATGCGGAATTAACTTATAAAAATTATGATGATAAATCCATTATAGTTTTTGGTGATAAGACCAAGTATCAAAAACAAATAAATTTAATGGGTGGTAGATGGAATTCCAAACATGATGGTTGGGTTGTACCAAATATAAATAAAAATAAAGTCGATAATCTAATTGAAGGACATCCTCAAAAAATATATCATCGAGAAGAAATTAGAAGTGATGATGAATCTTCAGATACAGAAGATGAAAAGAAATCTGACACTATTAGTGGTTCAGAAGTTATTAATAAACCTTTATCTAAAGTATCTGTTGAATCTGAACTTTTAAAAAGACATCGTTATGAAGAAGAAAAAAGAAAAGAAGATGAAGAAAATAGATTAAGAGAAATTAGAAAACGTGAAGATGGTAAAAGAAAATATACAAAACATGATCCAAAATTATATGAAAGATCTTTTAAAGATGAAGATGATTATGAAGAAAATCCTTACGAATATTATAGATCGTTTAATAAAAAACCTGTAGATTTTAGAAAAATTAATAATATATCTGAATCTGAAAGTGATGATACATCTGAAGATTTAGAATCTTCATCTTCAGATGATTCTGAATCTTCTTCAGATGGTTTTCCAAGTCCTAGAACACCGAGAAAAAGAGATAGTTATAAATATGATAGAGAAAAAGAAAAATATTCATATAGTGAACTGTATGGTAAAGTACAAGATTTACAAAGACGAATGTCTGAAATGGAAATGAATCATCATAAAAGAAAATAAATATAAAGAAAACGAATTTTAATATAAAATGAACTCTTTTCCTATTGATATTCATGTTAATAATATTAAAAATTTCCCAGATATTCAGTATAATATTGCTATAAATTCTTTTCGTCAAGAAATTTATAATACAATTATTAAAAGAAAAGATGAAACTGAATTTATAGATTTAGATTTTTTTCAAAGAAAATTTTGTAATAAAAATATATCTTTAAAAAATATTGTTGAACAACTCAGAAATGAATTACATGAGTTAGGATGGAAAACTAAACTATCTTATGGTGATACTGGATTATTTATTTATTCAACTGAAAATCCACCTCATAATTGTTGGTAATTTTATACTAAAAAGTATAAAATTTACTTAGTATAAACATAAAATCTATCATCTTTTTCAAAATATGATAATAGTTTAATATTTTTATCTTTAAACTTTTGAACTAAAAATTCATTTGTAATATGTTCCCAATCCCACGCTTTAATCGTCTTCCATAATCTTAAATCATCAAAAATAAATACACTTGGTCCTAGATTATGAGATAAGATAATATCAAGTTCTTCAACTAATGGAACACGAATTTTTCCATTCCATCCACTATCTCCTCCAGAAATATGTGCATCAATAAAAAATACTGCACCATCTGTAACTTTAGGCATTATATTAGGTAGTTGTTCTAGACTATCACCTAATAAAAATGTAATATTTTGAATTCCTTCATTAGACGCTCTTTCTTTACTTTCATTATAAAGAGGTTCAAAAATTTCAATAGTATAAACATTATCAAAATTTTTAGATGCTATTATAGTTGAATCTGCTTTATATGTACCAGTTTCAACAAAATTTTTTATTTCTGTATAAGGAAATCCTCGATCTTTGATCTCTTGGATCTCTTCTTGTTTTAAACTTCCTCCCATATTTATACAAATATATTTATACTTTAAATTAACATTTAATACATTTAGGTAACCAATTATCTGGTACTTTCATGTTTGATTCTTTTAATTTATTATACATTTCTTCAGATGGTAATACACGTTTGCAAACTGGACAAGGAAAGAAATCAGTATACTTGCGAATGATAAAACCAGCTTGTGTAAAAATTTCACAGAATGTTTTTAAAAGTAAATGATCGTCATCTTCTGACCAGTCATCAACTAAAAGTATAAAAGCTTTTCTTATCTTTAAAGACATACATAAACCTCTCCAATTTATATCAAATTGTGGATAATCCTCTGAATACTCTTCTAATGTATCTTTTAAAAATGTTGGATATGTTGACATAAGTAATTCATGTATATCCTTAATAGTCTTCATTTTAATAATACTTTTAATAATATCTTGTACATTTTCAGGATCTTTGTAACTCATTTTTTATATTATATACAAAATTCTTTAGATTATGTAGATTGTTTACCATTCCATAACAAAAATAAAACATGTTTAAAGATTTGAAATCTATAATAAAAAGAATGTATAAAAATTATATTACTACGAGTTTACCATTAAATGAATATCTGAAGAAAAATAAAGAAGCAGTTGAAGGTCAAAGATTTTGTAACGGAATGTGTGCAAAATATTTACCTGTCGATAAATTTTTTGAAGGAAAAGGAAACTGTAAGGATTGTTATTATCTTTTTCTAAAAGTTAAAAAAATGGTTGATAACAACCAATTGACATATGAAAAATTTCAAAAAGATCCAAGTATAGTTCAAATTGATAAAACAATTATTGATGCTAAAAGAAAATGTATAACGTGTGAAGAAGAAAAAACTTTAGAGCAATTTGAAGATACAAGAAAAGAATGTATTAAGTGTAGAAGAAATAAAAAGAGACAAGATTATCAAAAGCAATTTGAAGATTTATTACCTTCAATCGAAAAAACTAAAGATGATATTAATGCTTTAACACATTTATTTAGAAGTATTTCTTCTGATGTTATTAAGTTGATAGTATTTCATTATAAAGTTTCTGTTCCACATGAGGAAAGAAAAAAAGATCTAATGATTGTTAGATTAATTGATCATTTTCAATTTTTATTAAATCCTAAAATATGTTTAGGAGGTTGTGGTTTTGAATTAGAAAATGAATTTTCAGTATGTAAAGCATGTAAAGATAAGCCTAAAAATTTAAGAGAACAGAAAAAAGTAGATTTTGAAGAAAACATAGATTTATACATATCTCAAATTGAAGATTTTACAGATGAAGATGCATCAAAATTAACAAAAGATAAGTGTGTTTTAATAGCTAAAAAATTAAATATACAATTTTATATTAGTAACAAAAAATATACAATAGTTGAAAAGATTAAACAGTACTTCGAAGATAAAAATAAAAATATTCAACGAATTAAAGAAAATATAAAAGACCTGACTGGATATATAGTATTGAATGGAATTACCATTGAATCAAGACAAGATGGTATGGTAAACGCAACTCAGATATGTAAAGCTGGTGGTAAAAAGTTTAATGATTGGTACCGTTTAGATAGTACAAAAGAATTAATTAATGCACTTGAAAAACAACTTAAAAATCTAAATACTCAATATCCCGTTTTTAAAAATTTAAACGCCGACAATCCGACTTTTAAAATTATAGAAGTAAATCAGGGTAAATATGGAGGATCTTGGATTCACCCTGATTTAGCTGTACAGCTTTCTCAATGGATTTCTGCAGAATTTGCATTACAAGTTAGTAGATGGACCAGAGAATTAATTTTAACAGGTAATGTAGGCTTAAATAATGAAAGAAATGAAATAGAATTATTAGAGTGGCAAAAAAATTATAAAAAGCTTGAAACAAAATATAGACAAATTTTACAGAAGAAAACATATCATAAATTTAAAACTGGTCCAGTATTTTATATAATTAGCGATATAGATTCAAAAAGTGTGAGATTTAAACCAGGTTTTGATGGCGTAGATATAAATAATCGTTTACAACAACATAGATCATCTATGCCTGGATGTAAATTAGAATTTTTAATTTATAGTGAAAATGCTAATTTAGTTGAGACAATTATACTAACATGTTTTGACGAGAAAAGATATATACATAATAAAGAGTGGTTATTTGATATAGATATACAAACTATAATTAGACAGACAAGAGCAATTTTAAATGTTACAAATATAAAATATACTGAGGAAGAAGATTTAACAATATATAATGAAGAAATACTAGAAGATTTTGCACATGTAAATTTAGAAGATGAAAAATAGAAAAAATAAAAGCAAGGTTAAAATATTTTTTTTTTATTTTCTTAAAATCTTTTTCTTGGTAAAGAATAAAATAATGTCAATTTCGTTAGAATCAGCAATTCGTACATGTAAAGTAGATACCGCATACGCCAATAAAGTTGAATCAGATAGATTCCTAAATCCATCTTTAATGGTCTGTCCCGTCTGGAATGGGGTGGACACTACGGGTCGTCAGGTATGCCCAGACTCTTTTTATACAAAGAGAGCCGGTTGTAATAGTGCAGAAGACAGAGTTATGGTTGAAAACTCTGTTAGCAGACCCCAATATATGGAATACATCAACTTGTCTGCTAATGGTATTGAAGGTGCCATATATGGTAACACAATGCCTTGGAATACAGTTGGTCAAACTTCAAGAGAACTTAATGCTGTAAATAATGTTACCGGTAACTTCGGTTTACAATTTGGAGCTAATACTTATCCTGGATGTAACTATTATCCTTATGAACAGGCTCTCCAACAGGAAAAGAATGCAATGCAAGTTCCTACAGTAACTCCAGTTCAAAGTAGAATGGGTCATTTAGATAGTAATCCTGTACATAATGGACCTTATGAAGGATTTCGCTCACGTATGTATTAATTTTTTTATAATTTTATAATTTTATAACTTATGATCAAAGTTATAAAATAAAGTTTTTTTATAGTTATATTAATAAATGTCTTTTGTTTTTAATTTTTTCTCCGAATATTTTAAAACTGATATAAAAGAAGTTTCAGATACAGTTTTAAATTCTAAATTTTATGTTAACGATAATACTGAAGAAGAATATTCAGTTTTAGAACAAAAATTTTTAATATCTGCGATAGATCTTGAAAAAATAAATTTAAGATCTACAAAAGATGTAATTCCAAATCCTTCAAGAAATATGCCTTTATTAGATAAAGTAAATCTACAGAGTTTAAATAAAGCTCAATTAGATATAATTTTAAGTGTTAAATTAAAACCAATACCAAAAATAGAAAAAATAAAAAATTATGAACCTCGTCATCCAGTATTAAAAGAAATATTACAAAAAACAAATATAATAAACTAAATTATATCTTCAAATTCTTTTTTCATTTGTTCATATCCACTTGAAAATATATCTAGTTTTTCTTTTGAATTTATATTAAAATTAAAAAATTTTAATTTATTGTAATCAAGTTTAACAATTTTACATTTTTTTGATACGTTTGCTACTTTATAATCAACTGTTTGCGACATTGGTATAAAAATAAGTTTATAAATATATTCTAAAATACTTTCATCTGTATGATTATTAAAATTTCCTGTTTCATGAGAAATTAATAAACCCAAAATTTTATTTCCAATTTGATCTCCTAAATCTATTGGAAAGTTATCTGTTATACCACCATCTATATAAAATTTATCTCCGTACTTATATTTTTCAAAAATAAGAGGTAGATTTGATGACATTTTTAATGCAATTAAACATGGTAAATGAGGATATGTTTCATGTGATATATATTCAGTTTTGTCATCTGTAATATTATATGTTACACATATAAGTTTCTTTTTAAAATTATTATAAATATCTTCAAATGTGGGCAGATATCCAAGTTTATCTATTGTCATTTTTTCTAACTGTTCATAAATATTACTAAAAGATAAAGCACCATTTCCATTTAACATTGCTACAATGTTAAAATGTTGTAGTTTTTCTAGTAATTGGTGTGTACATAAATAAATTATTATCTCAATAGGAGTATATCCTATTAATAAAAGGAAACATATTATAGAACCAGACGAAGTTCCAATATATGTATTTATTTTTTTTAATATAAAATTATCATATGCATATTGTAAAGCGCCTAAAGTCAAGATACCTTTAGAAGATCCACCAGCAATAACAATAGTATCAAAATCCCCTATAACTTCTATATCACTTATATCATCAGTATTAGTTTCTTTATCACAATATTCCATTTTGTTTTGATAAATACAATTCTTTAAGATTAAATTTTAAAGATTATTTCTTTAAAATTTTTATTCTAAAATTTTTTTAATTAATAAAAGTATAAGAATAGCTTGAAATATAATAACAAAAACAAAAACCATATTATTGTTTGAGTATAATTTTGAACATACTGTACAATGTTCTGTATGATTTGCACATTGTATACAATTAACATCTTGATTACTTGTATTTCTTAAATAAGGGTTCACTTTAACATCAAAATTTTCATAAGTTGATGGTATATAAGGTTTATATTCTCCTTGTATATTTTCTTCAGGAAACAAATTTTCAATTTCTCTATTTATTTTATTTTTTAATGGAGGATAAGTTTGAGGTTTAGGAGTATTAAACTGCATTCCAGATTCAATTGGTGTTGACATACCACTATTCCTAATAAATTTTTTATATCTACTAGGATCTGGTATCATTCCTAATCCCCCAGAATTAATGTTTGTTGCAGGTGGTGTTTCCAAATCATCTAAATTTGGAAGATCATCTATTAAAGTTACATTATTCATTTATTAAATAATAAATATTTATTTTTATATTTTTTTATACCTTATCTTTAATTATAAGTTTGTTATCACAATAAATAGTTTTTGTATATTCTCCTTTTAAACTAGTTAACATTTCCATAGCCATATCTTTATATTTTTGAGCTTCTAATTCTAATTTACGTGCTTTATTTAAATATTCTATAGCATTATTTACCTTACTAAATTTTTCTAAAATATCTTTTTTATAATTATAAGTAGATTTTGCAATATTAAATTTTTTTATAATTTCTTCCTCGTTTTCTGTTATATTTTTTATATATGGTTGTAAAACTTTATGATTATTATCATAAACTTTCTTTATATATCCAATTAAAAAATAAATAAAATCATCTTCATTTTCATATTTTAAGTTTAATTTTTTTATATTTTTATTATATATATCTATCCCGTATTCAAAATATATCATAAATACTTTAAATTCATTTTCACTATGAGTTATATCTTTTAAAAAATTGAAAAAATAACATTCATTATTATTAAAATAATATTTTAATATTAGATGTAAGGTAAAATAAAATGGATTATCTTTAATAATTTTTTTACCATATTCAATAATTTCTCCTTCATTTTTTAAAAAAGACACAATGTTCATTTCTTAATTTAAACTTTCAATTCTTTAAATTTTTATTTTTTAACTTGTAAATGTATTAAAAAATTAAACCTAATGAATCATACAAAATAAATGTTTCATATGGATATAATCCAAAACACTTATATAATTCCAATTTTGGTAGATGATAATATAGGTCATACAAGATTTTAGTATGATCTTGTAAGAATTATTGTTCATAGATTTTAATGGTTAATGAAAATGGTAATAAATATACTTAATCTATAACTAGCTTACAATAAAGTGCAACAGTATAAAATTTAAACTTAAAAAGTTTAAATTTTTTAAAGTATTATTATTCAATTTTTTTCCATTTTCCGTTGCATCCACAATCAACAAAATTTTTATAATTATCAGATCTAAGATCAAAAGACTCATACCCACAAGTATGTTTAAAAATATCATTATCATCCAGAGACCATAAAACAAATCCATATGTTTCTAAAATACAAGCATAACACTTATCTAAAAAGAAACATGGAGCAACTGATATGACACCTGATTCTATATCGTCATAGTCATAATTTTTTTATCGGGGTTAAGTTTATAAGGATAAATATCTCGTGAATTATATCTTGCATGTGAATGTGATTTAAAACCATTACATGCGCAATTATCACTATCCCAGAACATGTCTAATTCCGAATATATTCTAGTGAATCGAGATCTTTCTTTTAATATATCTTTACATCCTTTATCTATTATTTCGACAATACCTTTTACACTAAAAGGATCATAATTAGATAAACCTTTTCTTTTATCAATACCATCACAAAAAATGTAAACTTTATCAATATTAATCAAACTTTTCAAGTATTCGTTTTTAGATTGAAAATTATTCATTGACATTCTAAAATTTTTTAGAAAATTCAATATAAAAATCAATTTCTTTTAAACGACATTTTATTATAAAAGATGTTATCCTCCTCTCAATCGAAGAACTAGATGAAGTGTACTTTCTTTTTGCACATTATAATCAGCGAGTGTTCTTCCATCTTCAAGTTGCTTACCTGCAAAAATCAATCGTTGTTGGTCTGGCGGAATTCCTTCCTTATCTTGAATCTTAGTTTTAATACTTTCAATAGTATCTGAAGGTTCAACATCTAAAGTTATTGTCTTACCTGTTAAAGTTTTTATGAATATCTGCATTTTTATTATTATTATTTTATTTTTAAAATAGTTATTTCTAAATTTTTATCATATAAAAAATATCAAAATTAAGCAGGCTGTACATATCTAGTACATTCACATTTATCCGAAGGATATTTACTTCCATAATCAGGATAAGGTAGTTTAATTGGATACATATTATGTCCATTGCACATATAGTTTATATTTACAGGTACTTCATATGATGTCCAATTTGGGGGACTATAACAATCACTCGTTAAATTCTGGGGCATAAGTCCCTGTTTCATTCTTAAATAATCATTATAGTTTCCATTAAAAAAACCTATTTTGTTTAAGTTTGGAGATTTTAAGTATATATTCATTTATTATTAAAAATAAAAATAATTTAAAACTTAAAAAAAGACAATATAAAAATGGCTGATTACGGTGAAATGATAGAGGATATCGATCCTCAAAAAGATAGTATTTATGAAATGTTTACTGATTATTTTAATAATCCTACATTAATAAAATCAAAAGATGATGGTAATCATAGTATGTATTTATGCAAATTGTATTGTTTATTAAACAGAGAATGTAGGTATATTATTGTTTTTACAGAAAAAGATGTGTCATATCCAGGAACTATGGAAGAACTTAAAAATTTAAAATGGGTATCATTACAAACTAGAACCTTACCTGATAATTATGAAAATAGTGTAGATATAGTTCATGGATATGAACCTAAAAGTACTGGACCTTTAATGGCGTTAATTGAAAAAGTTAGTGTAAATGAAAAAGCATCTACATATAATTGTAAAGAGTTACCATTAGTTATAACTTTATTACATACTAAAAAGAATACAGCGGATGCTTATCAACTATCTGGACGAATAGTTAAAGCGTTAGAAACTTTTCAAACCATTATAACATTTAAAAACTAATTATGGTTTAAAAAAAAGTAATTAATATATAAATGACAAGTATTTTAGATAGCGATTATATTGAACAAACAAGGCCATATTCACAAAATGAATTCAAAGATATGAGATATAAATTATATAAAGAATTAAGACTAGGTAAAACAAAAGCATTTCATACAAAATGTAAACATTTTTATTTAGTTAAAAAAAATGGAAAAAAGGAAAGAGAAATACAAAATAATTCCGCAGATATTGGAAACTGTAGTATATGTTGGAAAATAGCAAAATCTCCGAAAGATTATAAAGGTAAAGCTAACGATCTAGTAAATACATATTGTTTTGAATTTTATGAAGACCCAGATTATATGAGTTATGGTTTATTTGATATTGAGAATACATTTTATAGATGGTTATATTCTGAGTAAAAATTTTAAACATACTTAATGTTTAAAATTTAAAAAATTATATTTAAAAATTATATTTTTATTTCGTACATATCGCAAAAACCTGGCATAATTGTATCAATTTTTTCAAATATTGACGATATTATTAAATTTATATCTGTGATACCTTTTTCTTCTAAAAATTCTTTTGTCTTTTCATATAATTGAACTGTTGTCTGTTTATCAATTTTAAAAGATAGGAAAATTCCTATTAACTGGTATGTATTAGTAATTCCATATCTTTTAAATATTTCAACATTATTTATATTCATACCTGGTATACTACTCATATCTTCTCTTATAGGTGATAAAATAAATTCAGCTATATGATCTTTGGGAATTCCATCATTTAAGTTATCCATATCCATATCCATATATCTAAACATATCTATCCCATAAATTATTTGGATAAGCATTTTTATTATTCAATTTTTTAATTTTATTTATAATAAAATGCCTATATATTGTGGAAATAATAGATTAAGTAATAAATTAGTTGATGGTAACTATGAATTAGGTACAAGATATAAATGTTTAAAAAAAGGTATTATGACGGGACAAAATATGCCTTATGATTCAGAATATGCAGGTGAATATGAACCTATCATTATTCAAAAGATTTATTGTGGAAACAAAAATAATTTACCTGAAGAATATGATAGATTCGGTTCTATAACAGAATGTTTGCAAAAAGGAATTGGATTAGGAAAAAGAATAAAAGCAACAAGTAGACGAAGACGTACTTCTAAAAGACGAAAATCAAAAACTAAAAGAAGAAGAAGAAATACTTCAAAATCAAGAAGACGAAGACGTACTTCTAAAAGACGAAAATCAAAAACTAAAAGAAGAAGAAGAAATACTTCAAAATCAAGACGACGAAAACGTACATCTACAAGACGAAAATAATTTACAACAAATGAAAATCTAATGTAAATAAAATTATTTTAAAATTATTATTTATAAAAACAGTTTTAGAATTTAAAATGAATGGTTATAATTTAAAAGATCTATTTGAAGAGTTCGAAAATAACGATGTTTATGTAAACTTAGATGAAACATATTTTTATACTCCAAATAAACGTATTAAATATAAAAAAGAAGGTTACATAGGATATATTGAAAGTATGATTTCTAATAAAAATGAAATAAATGAAATAATTGAATCTTTAAAAGAAGAAGGTAGCGCTATAGTTAAATATAATTTTAAATGTCTATCAAAAACTTTATATGATGAAACTATACAAATTCTATTGCAATCTATATTTAGAACATTTTCTTATGTTCCTTATATAATACAAAATAAAAAACAATTTGAAATAGAATTGGTAATATCTAAATATGATCTTACAGATGAATTCATTTCACAAAATTTCGAAGATGAGATCCTAGAAGAAAAAGAAATAAAAGAAGATGAAACAAAAGATGAAACCGAAGATGAATCCGATTCCGAAGATGAAGATGATGATGAGATACCAGAAGAAAAAGAACTAAAAGAATCAGAAGAAAAAGAGATTCTAGAAGAAATAAAAGAAGAAGATGAAACCGAAGATGAATCCGATTCCGAAGATGAAGATGAGATACTAGAAGAAAAAGAACTAAAAGAATCAGAAGAAAAAGAGATTCTAGAAGAAATAAAAGAAAATGAAACCGAAGATGAAGATGAGATACCAGAAGAAAAAGAAAATGAAACCGAAGATGAATCTGTTTCCGAAGATGAAGATGAGATACCAGAAGAAAAAGAAAATGAAACCGAAGATGAATCTGTTTCCGAAGATGAAGATGATATCCCAGAAGAAAAAGAAGAAAAAGAAAATGAAACCGAAGATGAATCCGATTCCGAAGATGAAGATGATATCCCAGAAGAAAAAGAAATAAAAGAAAATGAAACCGAAGATGAATCTG
>Ga0247844_1002417_pt1 | contig 30570 bp, 23 predicted proteins | sample LaCtaG_FD_192421 | JGI IMG/M metagenome (GOLD analysis project Ga0247844, IMG submission 192421) | Freshwater microbial communities from meromictic Lake La Cruz, Castile-La Mancha, Spain - LaCruzMarch201714.5m_1 | ecosystem: Environmental > Aquatic > Freshwater > Lake | place: Spain: Castile-La...
TACGTGATTGCAAATGATCACATCAAATGCCTCATTATCAAAAGGAATGCTGGTGATATCCAAAAGGTCGGTAAGACGCTCATAGTAATAACCTTCAAGGTATTTCACACCTGCGACGTAGGTGATATTTGACATGGAGGCCAACAAGACGCGCAGACATCCTTCAGGAGCAACATGAAATAATGTAATCGGCGAGTTGAAGATCGTCGTCTTTTCCTGAAGGAATAGATAAACAAGCCGATCCCTGTCAAGTGAATAGCATCGGGGACAAACATTGTTCTGCCTATAACCGGCACCAATTATCTGTTTTTCATAAATCACAGGTATATCGGATCCGCCAGGGAGCAATTTTCGAAAAGATTTTTTGCAATAGGGACAGTAATATGAACCACCGGTATACAAGAACCCGCTTACCTTTTGATAAGCGCCCCGGAGTTTTCGGCCAAGCCAAAAGGGGATTAATTTTTTTATTGCACTTTTCATTTTGATAATTTTAATTGTTTAATATTATTAATTTCTTTGATATAAATGTCTCACCAGTCCGAAAAATAAGCATATAAATACCCGGTTTCAAAGTTTCCCGATTCAGGATGAACTGATGTGTTCCTGGTTTCTGACCTGTCCATTGCTTTCTCTGGACAATCCGACCTTGATTGTCATTTAAACTGAAGGTTACATCAGAGGGATGAAAAAGACGATAAGAGACGTTGAAATGATTTGAAGATGGATTGGGCGAAATGGTCAAATGCATGTCTGCTGCATCTTCATACGCTGGTGTGTGAAGGAGTGAAGAATCATGACATTCATATGCCCCTATATCATAATACTTTGCGAAAGGGCGTATGCGGTTTAATATATCATAGAACAGATTGAATTCCTTAACAGCTGACCCTTTGTTAACTGCCGGCGAATTCGGCTTCAAGTCAAATTTTCCCTGACCAGGGTCTATGAACTGCACGAAATTGATATCGGGAGTCGTAAGATTATTGTAAAGCGTGACATTGGTTGATGAAGTGCCAAGATTAATATACGCTTTTTCTCCTTCAGTTGGATAGGAGCCAGGATCAACGATAATATTATCGGCAATGATATTTTTTGTGCTTTTGGTATCTGCAAACGTTACGCCGTAACTTTTAGGTGAGATGATTGTGTTAAAAAGAATCAGATATGAATTTGATAAAGATCCATACTCAGAGCTTATATACATTCCATATTTTAACCAGGGGGAAAAGTTGCTGTCGGGTTTGAAAGATCTCCCCGGATTTATGATTAGATTGTTATAGATATATTGAACTCCCATTGAAATGACATCGATACCATCCCCTTTTCCGTTTTTGATCAAATTGTTGAAAACACTGGCATTGGTGCCTCCGCCAACAAGGATACCGGACATTTGAAAGTAGACCGCAAGTTGGCTGTCGTCAAGGATGGTATTGTCATTGATGAAACAGCCTGAATCAGTTGAACTCACCTGAATGGCATCCCATCCTGCCTCCTGCACAAGATTACGATACACCTTTACACCTTTCAGCATGTGAGGATACACAAGCGTATCTCTTCCATTACATGTAATATGCTGACCGGCGTATTTGGAACTGCCGATGTACATCCCTTCCATGCCGGTTTTGTGAATGTATGTATCATGGATACTCAGATTTCGTAAGGTAAATTTATCCCTGGTAGAATTGAATAGACAGTCGGGTTCTGTTTTTGCAAAAATTCCAGCAAGTCCCGTATTTACGATTTCAATATTTTCAATTTCAATATCCGTACTTAGTCCGTCCACCGAAACCCCCGCGCCCACAGTATGATCAACTTTTATCCCATATTGAATTGTGCTCATGCCTGCTCCGGAAAATTTTAAGTTGGAGCAGGAATCAAATTTTACACCATAATTTGAACTGTTTTTAATCAAAACCAATCCTTCAGCATTTTGGATGACAATCGGATTGTTTTTTGTGCCATGCAGATAAGAAATTAATAAAAAAGATTTTTGTCCCTTCTTAAGGCATATCGTGTCCCCGGGTCCTATGCCGGCTGCATTGCCGTGTCCGTTAATAAGATTGACCGCAGAGTCAAATGTGAGTGTACATATTGCCGTCTGCGACTGCATGGGGATAGCGAAAACAAACAATAGGCTTATCAACCCACCAATCCACAATAACTTATGTGAAATCACCTTCAGCATAATAAAATTCACTAACCTCTTTTTGCACGTTCCCAATTAACCGATTGACTTTTTTTTATATACCTGATGAAGCCGAGATAAACAGCAAGATTCATGATAAAGAAATAATATGGAACATAAAAAATTTTGACCTTGATGTGTTTTTCTTCGAGGTACCACCCAAAAAGTGCAATGGCATAGAAGACAATCTGAAACCAAAGCAGCCAATTATATATGTTCGAGAAATCAAAGATTCCGATGGACAAGGAGATCGCCAGATTGCACAGAAGAATGATTGGCAGGCCCAAAGGAGCCAATGTCCATCTCAATACCCGATGTGAAATGTACTGAAAAGAAAGGATCCCGAATTTGAATGGGTTCAGCAGCTCCTTGAGCCTGATGACAGATTGGATTCCTCCTGCAGAGATCCTGATTTTTCTTTTCAATTCTTCCCGGACATTTGCCGACGGATTTTCTATCGCATACGCATTTGGATCATACTGAATGGTAAATCCCTTTTCGGCAATCCTAAGAGAAACAATAAAGTCGTCGAGCAGGGTATCGCGTTCAACCGGCTCAAAAAGTTCAGTGCGTAAGGCAAATAATTCTCCTGCAGCGCCTACTACAGAATATAGCCGGGCATCCCACTGCTTCAATTTCGATTCATACTTCCAGTAAATGCCTTCGGTAGCCGCTGTGGAATCCTTTGAAAAAATGCGTTTTTCACCGGAAACACAACCAACCTTCGGATCGCTGAAAAGCTTTACGATACGGCGAATGGATTCTTTTCCAAGCAGGGTGTTTCCATCTGAAAAGATAACGATCGGTGTTTTTACGAACTCCATGCCACGGTTCATCGCTGCAATTTTACCTGCACGCTCTGGCTGATGATATACTTCAATTCCTTTGTATGTGCGCAAAATATCCGGAGTCCCATCATCTGAACCATCGGTAACCCACAATTGCCGGACTTTCTCCTGCGGATAATCCAATGAAAATGAGTTTTGAAGTTTGATGTCAACAAAGTCCTTTTCATTAAATGCCGCGACAAACAAGGTTACCTCGGGTTCGAAATTTGCCGAATCAACTGTGATTTTTCTTTTAGCAAAGGTCTCTTTCAGTTTAACCAGGAAGTACAGCAATACACCATACCCAAGGTAGGCATAGATGACGATAAAGACAAAGAGCCAAAAAACAATTTCCAGTATAATCATTGTTATATCCTTTCCCAGGTTTTAGTTTCTTGATTGTATTGTTTCAGTAATTTGGCGGGATTTCCACCCACAATGGAATAGGGCGGAACATTTTTCGTAACTACACTGCCTGCAGCGATCACAGAATGCTTGCCAATCCTTACGCCGGCAACCACTACTGCGTTTGCCCCGATCCAAACCTCATCTTCCACCACGATTTCAGCCATGGTAGTTTTTTGCTTGGTGGGCGGAATATCGATGTCTTCATATCCATGATTCAGGCCGGAAAGGACAATGTTTTGTGCGAACATAATATCATTACCTATGGTAACCGGGCCGATGATAACATTGCTCATTCCGATACGGGTGCGGTCACCGATAATCACAGCCCCAACTCCGTTATTAATTGTAGAATAATCCTCAATTGTAGAATCATTTCCAAGAATAAATTTATTCCAGGGGAACACATCTATTCTTGTTCGCCAGCGGATTGTAGAATGTTTTCCCTTTTTATGTTTAAGGGGATTGACAAAAAGTTTCACCCAGAGCCTCGGGCGGGCCTGATTCTTTGGAACAAGCAAAAATAGCATTAACTTTTTTATCCTAGGCCTTGATTTGAGCCTTGAAATAAAGGATGGTTTGGCAGGTTCTTTTGGCAGATACGGACTACGCTTAACAAGTTCAATTGCTTTATATATTTCATTAACGTTGGCTTCCCATGTATGGCTGCGGGCAAATACTTCACGTGCTTTTGCCAATTCAGGGGTGTTTTCTTTCAGTGCCAGGTCGACCAGCATTAAATATTCTTCCTTTGTTTCTGCCAGGTAGGTGAACTCCTCAAACACTTGCATTGCCTCTGTCCTGGTCGCCACAACCGGCTTTCCCATGGAGAGGTATTCATCAATTTTTCGAGGATAATTGCCGATAGTAACTTCATTGAGAATCTGCGGATTGATAGCGACATCGCAGTAAGATAAATAGTCAGGCAATTCGTCTGGTTTTTTACTGCCTAAAAAATGAACATTGCTCAGGTCATGTAGCTCACTGGTTTTAAAACCTTCATCTTCAGGCCCAATGAGGACGATAGCCCAATCTGGACGTTGTTTTGCAAGATATTTAATAATTTCAATGTTTAATCGGAGCGTATAAAGGACCCCTATATAGCCAATAATGGGTTTTTTGATATTCCGGATGTCTTCGGGAATTGATTTGACCAGCCTCATATCAAACGCACTAACGTCGCAGCCCTGGCCAACGTAGTAGGAGTGAGGGTTGAACTTTTTAAGATAGTTTGCGAGATAAACCGAATTTGCAACAGCAATATCCGCTTTTCGGATTAATGCAGCTTCAATGCGTATACCTTGCGTTTTCCACCAATCAACCGCGATCATGTTATCACGGGAATAATAAATATATAATAATGGTTTTAAGTATTCCTTCAGATAAAAGCTTCTGAACATATCACTGTCATTGAAAATAATAAAGTCCTTGAAGCCAAGTTTATTAATTGCCCATGAAATTTCCTTCGCAAACCTTTTGTTATTAATCTTATTGAGAAAATCGAAAAGAGTATTATTTGGGAGTTGACTTATAGATTCTAAAATGACATTGGGATAAAAACTCCATAAATTATCCTCAATTTTAACAAAGTTTTCCAATTCCCCATTGCGCATCTTTATGCGCTTTTGAATTTTAGGGTTTTTTCGCTGCCGAAAGGCGGTTGACCGGTCTATCGGGTAGTTTACATAAAGAACACGGTGATGCTTTGCAAATTCAAGGGCCAAGTTTATACAATTACATCCGATATCACTATCAAAAGCTTGCAGACCGGTTATGACAATGTCCATATGTTGTGTTTTGCTGATTTAATTATCTAAGTTCAATTTCCTGATATAAGTTAAGTACATTTTCAGCCATTATATTCCATGAGAATCTTTGTGCGTTATCAAATCCATTGCGGATAAGGGTTTCACACAAAGAAGGGTCTGATAAGAGTTTTTTAATTGCCGCAGTGATCTCCTCAGGTTTGAACGGATCAATAAACAATGCTGCATTACCACCTACCTCGGGCATGGAACTCGTATTGGAAGTAATCACCGGGATACCACAAGCCATTGCTTCCAGCATAGGGATTCCAAAACTTTCCCTTAGGGAGGGATACAGGAAAATAGTACTCAGGGCATAAAGTGCCGGCAATTCACCATTGGGAACATATCCGGTGAGTTTAATGTAGTCCTGAAGTTTAGGGTCACCTATTTCATTGATGATTTTAGATAATTCAGTCCGGTCGAAATCAAGCATGACCAGGGGAATCTTTTCATCAGAGGAATTAAGAAAAAGGGAAAGCGCTTTTAAAACACCGGGCGTATTTTTCTTAGGGTCAGTATTTCCAAAAAAGAAAAAGAATTTATCAGGCAATTGATATTTAGCCTTTATCTCGTTAAGGTACTCCTTATCTGTAATTGGTTTAAAATGCGCACTGACCCCATTGTATATTGCTCTCAATTTGTGGTCGTCAACATGAAAAAAATCTCCGATCCTTTTCTTTTCAAATTCAGAAACCGTGATGATTCTTGCGCTTTTCCTGACAACCTGGGGAACCACATATCTTCTGTACATGTTTCCGAATTTCTGATAAGAGGTAAATCCTTTTTTCAAAACACTCAGACTTTCCATGTAGATAATGTCGTGCAATGTGACGATCAGAGGCATTGAGGTGAATACAGGAGCGGTATTACTTGTGCAGTGGAGAAGATCACAGTGGGCTTTTTTGGCTGCGGCTGGCAGGTTTATTTGTTCCCAGATAGGATATGGCGCAGAAGCCACCTCCACAATGTTGAAATTCGGGGTGCTCTTGAGACAATGATCCACATCATTTTTCACAAAGATGACATAGTCATTCTTTTTGTCAATTGCCTGGAGGTTCCTGATCAATTCCAGGGCCACCATGTCCATTCCATGTTTTTTTTGACGGAATAGCCGTTGACCTTCAATTCCAATTTTCATGATTCTGGTTTTATTTCCGAATCTTTCTGATAACTATGCACAGTATGCAGGAATTCATTGTTACTTCCCTTTATTTTCATAATGATTAAAAGCATTAAATAAAATATTTTGGGAAGTGATATAAATGCCTTCACTGTCTTAATGCTGAAGAATTTCTTCGGCACAGATATGATCAACGCTGTTGTTATCAACATTAAGCTTCCCAACCAGTAATATTTGAAATTGGGATTTGAGATAAAGATATTTATCGTATTCATGATAATTAGTATGCCGAAAAGCATCAGACGCGGCGGCATGGAGAATTGCAGCGTTTTATCAAAATAATCGAGGTTACGGTGTGCAAACAGATGCCATATTGAAACAATAAAATCCCTGCCAAAAAAGTAAAATTGTGCATAAATCCAACGCTTGCGCTGTTTATAAAAAACATTCGCATTCTGTACCTTTTCATCAAGAACGTAAGCACCCTGAAGGTACTCAATTTTAACTTTTTCGCGTAAAATCAAAAGCTCAAGTTCCTTATCAAATCCCCCAATTGCACTTAATTGCGGAATATAATACCGGAACATTTTTGCATCAAAGACCATGGCCGATCCAATAAGCGCAGATGAAAATCCCAGAACGCGATGACCAGCTCTAAAGATGTTATTGTTGATCTCTTCACTTATGGCATCTAACAGCGCAAAAGATGTATCGGTATTTTTTGCAATCCGGTGGCACTGGATAATTTTAAAACCAGATTCACTGGCCATGTTTATTTTTTCAAGGAAATGATCTTCCATGATATTATCTGCATCAAGCACAAGTATCAGATCGGTATCATCGGGGAGGCAGTTCAATGCAATTTGCAGAGACTTGGCTTTGGTGCTGTTTTTAAATTGTGCTTCAACGAGCGTTATGGGCAAAGACCTAAGTGTTTGTAGCGTTTCAGCTTTGAAAGAATCGGCGACCAGGATTACGTTGTAAGACGATGTTGGGTAATCCTGTTTCAGTGCCGACCTGATACTTTCAATAATTACAGGATCTTCCATGAAGGCGGGAATGACGATACTGATATGCCTGGTTTTAGTAACTGAAAACTTTTCATCCTTCCTGTTCAAAAGACCGGCTACTGCAAATATCAATAAATAGATAGTTGCACCTCCCAAATAGGCCAATAATATAATTTGAACAACATCCGAGACCGATCTGGCAACATCCATTTTTTGCTATTGTTTAATGTGAGGTTCATTTTGTACAGTATGGGCTGTATGGCCAAAACTTCGTTTGGCTTTAAAGATTCGGAAGAGAGATCCAAGCATATATAAGAAACCTTGTGGCAAAAAAAGGACAGCTTTTAATGTATCCATATTAAGGTAAGGACGAGGGATTGAGATAAGTAAGGTGATGGCACAGAGTATGGTTAGCGCAACCCAGGATATTGTAATAATCAATGGATTAAGGAAAATAGACAAAAGGGAGATAATAACAAGAAAACCCATCAGAAATATCCTGGGAGGTAAAAACTGCTGAAACACTTTGTCGAAATAATCAAAATTCTTTTTAACAAAAAGCTCAATTAAACTTGATAAAAAATATTGCTTTCCATAAATGAATTGATTGGCCAGCCATCTTGTTCTTTGAACCATGAAAACTTGTGATTTCTGAACTTTCTCGTCATACACATAGGCTTGTTCACAATATTCAATTCGTTTTTTGTCTCTTAAAAGTTTAATTTCCAGTTCTTTATCTTCGCCAAAGGAGTCAATGGTTGCCATATATTCTTTAAACATTTTATAATCGAATGCCATCCCGCTTCCAATGAGGGCAGAAGAGAGTCCAAGAATACGATGGCCTTTGCGAAAAATATGGTTGTTGATTTCCTCACTGACAGAATCAAGAACGGCAAATGAAGTATTTCGGTTTTTCGCTTTCCTGTGTCCTTGAACTGCAACAAATCCACTGGAAAGAGCCATATTCATTTTAGTGATAAAGTCCCTGGCCATGATGTTGTCAGCATCCAGGATAATAGCTGCATCATAGATATCGGGCAAAATAGCCATTGTTTTATTTAATGCTCTGGATTTTGAACTTTTTTCAAAAACGACCTCAACCACCCGGATGGGTAATTTTCGAAGTTCATCTATGGTGTTTTGTTGAAAAGAATCTGCAATGATGATTACTTCAAACAGGTCAGCCGGATAGTCCTGATCAAGTGCTTTTTTTGCAACGTCGATAATAACAGCATCTTCCTTGTATCCTGGAATGAGGACGGCAAACCTCCTGGATCGGCCATCATTTTTGTTTGGTGCTTTATATCGAAAAAGTCCTGAAATTGAAAATATTGAAAAATATAATGCAGAAATCAGGAAATACAAAAAGAGCATTCCTTCCAAAACTTGAAAAGTAAAATGCAGGTAATCCTTTGCCATATTTTTTTATTTTTAAAAACTCCGCCAGGCCATTGAAGCAAAAATAAGGATAATTCAGTACGAAAGCAAGATCAACGTTTATAAATAGGGATTGTCATGAATTTCACGATTGACAGTTCTTCTCAAGTGCCATCCGATGGCCCTGACATAAGCATAGAATAGGTCAATTTTACCTTTTGCAAGGATGGTGAAGGCGTTTCTGGGGATTGCAATGGTAAGTTGGTACAGTAACCCAATCAGAAAAGCCAACCCAAATACATTCCTTCGCATGAAAACAATTCGGTTTCGGTTAAGATAATATATTTTCATCGGGCTTAATTTTCCAACAGATATTGATTCTTTATGAAAGACCAACGAATTATGCACATAATAGATTTTGTATCCAGCTCGTTTAATCCGGTAGCTCCAATCAGCCTCCTCGTAATAAAGGAAAAAGATGTATGACATCAGCCCGATCTCTTTTATAACACGCATGGGAACCATCATGGCGGCACCATGCGCGTATGAAGTTTCATAATCGCGGTCGTACTGCCCTTTATCTTTTTCTTTGTGACCGATGGCAAAATTGCGCATGGTTCGGTGATTAATAGGGGTATACCCAGCATATTGGATTATGTTCCGATCGTAATAATACCGAAGTTTAGAGCTAACGGCGCCAATACTTTTATCAGATTCCAGTTTATTTACCAGAGGCTCAAGAAATCCTTTATCAACAATTGTATCATTGTTCAGCAACAGCACATAATCACCCCGAGCCCGCATTATCCCCTGGTTATTGCCGCCAGCAAAACCATAATTGATAATACTCTCATAGAGGATTACAGATGGAAAACGTTGTTTAATAATTTTTGGATCGTCGGATGGAGAGGCATTATCAATGATGATGATTTCTATGTTCGGATAGGTGATTTTGGTAAGGGATTCAATGAATTCGCAGGTATCTTCTGATCCATTATAATTTACTGAAACAATTGAAACGAGCGGATAGTTTTTTCGGATCATCAGGATATGTTCTATTTGAAACAGAAATCATATTAAACCATGCGGGGACTTTCGTGTAATTTGGGGTTGTACAAATTTGAAACATGCCACAACATCGCCTTTGAATATGCAACAAAAAGTGTGACTTGTCCTTTCAAAAGAAACATAGTCATGTTCTTTGGGATGGCAACGAATATTTGAAATAAAAGAGAGGCAACGGCTTTCCAGCCATGCACATTTCTACGCATATAAAGTAACCTGTTCCGATTGAGATAAAATATTTTCAAGGGGCTCATTGTTCCGGTAGTTATTGAATCTTTATGATAAACCAATGAGTTATGAACATAAAAAATCTTGTATCCCGCATCCTTGATTCGTTGCATCCAGTCCATCTCTTCATAGTAAAGAAAAAAGATATCGGCCATTAAACCTACCTCTTTCGTCACTTTAACAGGTATAACCATGGCTGCCCCAAATGCGTAATTCGTTTGTGCATCTGCATCAAACTGTCCTTGATCAATTTCGTTAAATCCGATCCCATTGTTACGTATGGTAATGGGGTTAATGGGGGTGAACCCAGCATATTGAATCGTATCAGGTTGGAAGAAATATCTGATTTTTGGGCTGACGACACCAATATCAGGATTGTTCTCCAACTTGGCAATGAGTGGTTCCAGGAATCCTGGTTCAACCTCTGTATCGTTGTTAATCAGCAAAAGGTGTTTTCCTTTTGCTACCCTGATTCCAAGGTTATTCCCACCGGCAAATCCAAGATTCTGGTCGCTTTTAATAAGCGTGATGTAGGGATGTTTTTCAAGGATGATATCAGGATTTTTTGTCGGTGATGCGTTATCGACAACAATGATTTCAATTGAAGGGTAGGTTATATGGGTAAGAGATTCAAGAAGGTCGCAGGTTACCTCCGGTTGATTATAATTGACCGTGATTATAGAAACCAGAGGGAACGATACAAGGGGGCTATCAGTCGGCATGGTTTGCATTGAATTTGGTAAAATATTTTAGATAGCGTTTAATGAAAATCACTTCATCATCATTTCGCGGCGATGCTCCTCCTCTTTTTCTTTCTCAATTGCTTTTCTATATTGATACATCGCAACAAAGAATCCAATCGGGGTGAAAAGGAGCAAGCCAATGACCATATGAACAGCAACACCTTCCATATTATTGAATTGATAAGTTGGGTTGAACTTTATTTGAACTCTCTTCTATCTGTCTATCCAGGTCAGGGGCCATAAATACGTATGCCATACTGGAATAGATTAATATTCCGGTCGGGAACTGTCCAAGGACTGCATTTCCGTAACTGGCAATGATAATGCCGAATACACCACTCAGAAGTGCCCCTGTCTTCGCGAAAAGGTCAGGATTTTTAATTTGGAACATGCAAATAAACATTCCCTTTCCTAGAAAAAATCCCAGAATAAAAAGGTGCAAGTATAATCCAATTATGCCGTTCTCAACCCAGATCAGAACGAACCAGCTGTCGGTGGCTATATTTGCAAGATAAGAGTCAGGTGCATATTGTTTTGCTTTGTCCCCCGACTGGCCAACACCACTTCCGAATGGCCGGGTAGCTAAATATTCGGAAAGAAGCCTCTGGTTGGCCAGACGAACTTGGTAGGAAGCATCATCTTCCGGAACGAAAGCAGTTCGCATGCGAAAAATTTGGTAATTTGAATTGCCTATATACGTAAATCGGAAGAACGAATAAACAAGCATGAAAAGGATGCCGCCAATAATAATTACCTTTACATTCTTTCGCAGGACCATGTACAAAAGTAATCCTGATAAGGGTACCGCAACGGCTCCCCGGGTACCGGAGCTGGACATGCCATAAAAACCTGCAATCATTACCACTATCCAGAAAGCACGTTTCCTGACATTTTTTTCGTTCAGCATCAGGATGGATGCAATTATTCCCATATGTGCCTGGGCTGCACCAAACTGGCCTGCATCGGTATAAAATGAAAAGGCCCGAAGGTTCCCCTGGATGAGATGGGTAATTCCACCGATCTCGTCCAGCCACCTTTGTTCCCAGGGATCGGGACCAATATTTAGCTGCATCCAAGCTTTCACAGAGGCAAGAATGGAGAAGACCCCCCAAATCATCAGGAACTTTTCCAGGTGTCGAGGGGTGTTAAACAGCATGAAAACGAGTGGAATTGTAAGAATCATATATAAGGCAATCCCACGGGAGGCTGCGAACCAAGCCGCCCTGCTGAGGGCTTCCGGATTAAAAAATTCTAAAGCAATGTAAGAAACCCAAATGGCTGCCAGTATGACCAAGTCCAGTTTTAATGTGCTGAAGGGAAATTTTTTGTCAAAATAGTGGAAGAAAATGGCAATGTAAATCACGATCAGTGTAATATCCATCAAGTATCCCAGCTTTACAGGCAAGTACCTGGATAATCCCATGAGTATAAAGTTGAGGATAAAAGCGAATGTCAACCCTATTTCAGGTTTTGAAAACATTCTATTCAGTGCGTAAATGATAAACGGTAACACCATCAAGACTGAGGCTATTGTTATCCCCCCCCGGGCAATAACATATCCAATGCCCACTGACATGATAAGAATTGAACCTATCAGGAATGGGTCCTTCAGGCGATCGGCACCTGTTTTGGAAAGAAATGGATTAGTTGGATTCATTTTTCATCGATCTTTTCCAAAGCAGACGGATAGCATTTTCCTTATAAAAACTATATCCTTTCCTGAATATTTGCCAGAAGGAGATATCAATTTCCTGTCGGAGAAATCGATATCCTACAAGAATTCCGATGAGAGAAAATACAATGGAAGCAAGTGCCACAAAAAACAGTAATGTAGTAACTGGCATTGTTGGAAATAAATAATGCAAGCCGAATACAGCAATAATATCACCAATTATATTGGCTGTCGTCATGTACAATACCTTCTGAAAGTTTCGCTGTGGTTTATTCAGACTATCGAGGGCCACTCCGGTAAATCGGTCGAGTGGAAGCAATGCACCATAGATGATGAACAACACCATGATGTATGACAGGGCCGTGAGTGATTCCATGTATTTACTGCCTCCGATAAATAAGATAAAATATTTATTCAGGATAAGGCTCAGGATTGCAATTCCAATAAATAAAAACACAACGATTCCAGTATAGGAATAAAAAATATCACGGAAACGATTCTTGTCATTATCAAGACTCGCTTTTGAAAGTTTAGGGAAGGCCGTAGTAGCAAAACTGATAAGTGGAATTTCAATTAATTCGACATATTTCAAAGGAATTGCATAAAGGGCAACCCCAACAGGTCCACAATATGCGCTGAAGGATATGATAAAACTATCTGCGCCTTTCAGCAAGCTGCTGCCAACTTTTGTTCCCATTGAGAATTGACCATATCTCAGAACCTCTTTCATTTTAGCATAGGAGATATACCTGAGAAATTCAAGACCTGTCCATTTTTTTGCCAGGCAGAATGCCGAAGTTGCCAAATTTGTCAAAAGATATATTATTACAACTACGGTGATATCAATTTTAATCACCCAAAAGGCGATGGAAATAATGATCAGGAAAGAACAAAGGTTAACGAAACGAATCCAAAATATCCGTTTGAAATTCAGCTCAGCCTGAAAAATGGTCCATGCGTAATTCCATGGAAGGTTTATCAGCGCAAGAATCGGATACCAATAACAAAAAATGTCATACCCGCTGGTATTCAGTGTTTCAGGAATGATCAATGTCAAGCCCCACAGGATAACGGCGATCGGGATAAGAATCAAAAATCCGATGGCCCAGCTTGACCCCAGGTAATACTTCCTGTTGATTTCTGTTGGAGCAGATAAAAATCTCACCAAGGCTTCTTTACTCAGGCCAAAACGCATCATATCAATCAAGGAGGCAGGAGCAGTAAACAAAACCCATTTTCCGAAATCGGGAATGGAAAGCATACGCATAAGGATCATAAAGGATAAAAGACCCATGATTGCGGTTGAGAAATTGGCCGCTAAGGAGAGAAAATTGAGATCATTGACTAATTTTGATAGTAGCTTTTTCAACCTAGATGAGATTCTTTTCATGAAACCTGAGAGTCAAAATCTGTTTTACAGTTCTCCTGAATTTAGATCTATGACGGGGAAGTTCTCCAAAGATGGCATCCATGTAAATCATTTCTACTCCGTTGAGAACGATTTGTGTATGTTGCTTAAAGAGTGGGATAAAGGCATTCAATGCAGAATTATCTGCAGTCGTCCATGAACGATTAGCCCTGGTAACAAGCAAGGAAAAGTCAAATTGCCTAATGAATTCCAGCGGATATGGATTATTGATCAGAGAAGGAATTTCCACAAAAACATAATCAAAATTTTCTAAATCGATATGTTCATATCCAACCATCAACGAGGAAAGATCTTTTGCTTCAAAGAAATTCTCTTTGATTGAATATTGAATCTCATCATCGGTAGGGGGAATTAAATCTCCGCCGGTGAGGTAGGAGGGGCCTCCTCCAAGTTCTTTAATGTAATTTAAAAAAAGAACATTCTCCCCAAATGATTTTAGCTTTCTACTAAGTTCTCTGCCAATGCTTGTTTTTCCTTCTGCATCACGGGTACTGAAAAGCAGAATCATTACAGGTTTTTTATTTTGAGCCAGGTTTGCTCTAACCAGGGTTAGTTTAATATTTTGAGCAAGAATTTCAACAAGCCGGGGAATGATGAACCCAATATCAACAGCATAGATTTGCTTGGCTATTTGCGGGTACACCCCGGCAACTTTGAGTTTAATAAATCGTTCTGCCCTTTCCGGTGTTTTGATGGTTGTATCAAAAAATTCCATCGCAAGCAGGATGGCGACAATAAGGATGAAGCCTGCCACTGCAGCAACCAGAACAAGTAATAACGCCCTTGAACGTATTGGATTCAAAGGGTAATAAGGAGGGTCAACAACTTTAATGTTGGTTCTTAATTCATCATCTTGCTGGCGGAGTTTGGCAAGGCTTAAATCATGTAAAAGTTGTAAAAATTCACTTTCAGTTACGCCGATTAACCGCTCGATTCGTTTCATTTCAGCTCCCAATGGAGCAAATACTTCATAAACATGTTTGAAATACTTTTTACGTTCGGCTAGCACCCTGAAAGCAGCCCTGCTTTCTTCATAAGCGATTACATTTTTAAGCCATGCATCCAATAATTCTTTTGTTGGCAGTCCTTCCACGGAATTTGTTATCAGGTAGAGCCGGTCGATGTTGCTTTTGATGGCCTGTTTAATGTTTTCAACTCTGGTTTTAAGGCCGGCAAGTTGCTGAATTGTTGCTGAATCGTTTCCAAGGTCAAGCTCAATATTGGCAATTTGCATGGAAGTTTCAGATAATTCATTCCTTAATCGAAGAATTGCGCTGGTGTTTAACGAAATTTTGGCATGTGCTTCAAGTTTCTTTTCAATGATCTTAATCGCAGCATCAGAAGAAGCAAAGGAGATCTGTTTGTTCTGAAGGGACACATCAAGTTCTTCCTTGGTGATAGCGATTATTTTTGTTTGCTCATAGTAATTGATAATGTTGTAACGCTCATTGAAGATCAACAGGTCATTTTCAGCTTTCTTTAACCGACGTGCTGCATCTTCGAGCTGGCGTTTAAAATACTGGATGACTGCATCTGTTTGGTTTTGTTTCAGAAGTTTATAGTTGGCGATGAAAACACGTGTTAAAAATATCAGTGTCTGCTGGCATATACCGGCATCAGGATTTGTGTAGGTCAATTTAATAAGGTCGCTGTTCTGGATTCGGAAAATACCAATGGTTGAAAGGACTTTAATGCTATAAAATCTATCATCCTCAGAACTCCATAGCTTATAGATGAAATTGTAATTATTCTGATGTCCGTATGCAAGCAATCGTCTGACAATCCTGTCAAAAGCAGTTGAATCCTGAATAACGCGTGTAATGGAGACAAGGGAATCGCTGCTGAAAAAAGAGTTAGTCTCGGTCGCAGTTGAATCTCCACCTTGGGATTGAGATGCAGGAGAAGGTTCTGGTTCTTCACCTTCATCAGGAGTCGGAGAGGCTTCCGGTAAACTTTCGTTGTTTTTTAAGACAAGTTTTTGCCCTACCGTGAGCGCATTTTCGTTTAATCCATTGTAGGCCATTAATTCGTCGACACGCAACCCATTTGTTTTAGCAATGGAGTACATTGTTTCACCGCGCCTGACGACGTGGAATTTTTTATTTGAATTATATCGGGAATGGTTCTCGGAATAATTTGAAATTTCTTCCTGCAGGTCATTTTGATAGAGCGCTGTATCCAGGCTGGAAGACCTTTTTGATGGGGGCCGATAATATCGTTTATCGCTTCTTTTTGCTTTTTTTACAATATCGAGGACATCTGCAGGGACTTTTGACAGCAAATCCTCATAATTTTCTTTTGAAATAAACCGAGGATCATAATGATCTAATAGCAGATGCTGAGCAAGTAAACTCACGGAAACTTCTTCCAGTGTTTGCCTCGCTTTGATGAGGTTGATCAGATTGTCGAACGAGGCAGCAGTGGCCATAAAATCGATGTTGGCCTGTTGTTGGACAGAATAGCCAGATGTAACACCTGTATATATTGTAGTTTCCGAACTATATGACCATTGACTTTTCCGTGTAACTATGAATACGACTGCAGCAATGATAAGTGGAACAAGTATCAACAATAAAATATGTCTCTGAAGTAATCGTATGAAATAAATAATTTTCATTAATCTATTTTATTTATTACGTTGAATCTAATGCCGGCAAACTCTTGAAGGAGCATATAGGCATTGTAGAAGGCAAAACGTGATTCTTCAAAGTCCGTAACGGCTTTCCGGTACATTTCATTAATAAAGGCCAATTCATACAAGGTTATCTGCCCGTTGATATATTCTTTATCTCCCATCTCTTTTTGAAGTGCCTGGGCGTAAATATTATCATTTGCAATTTTGAGGATGCGCTGGTTAACAATCAGCTGGTTGTACTGGACAATAATTAACTTCCGCAATTCAATGATTTGATTGTCCCGCGTAGCCATTGATTTTTCCACCTCTTTGGTCGCAGTTTTTATTCTATTTCTTCGATCCCACATATCATCCAGAGGTAAACGAACACTTACAGCGCCAAGAAAACGTTTATTAAATTGGTCGGAATTAATGGTTTGAGGAAGAGAAAAATTTGATTCTGTTAATGTATTGGATAGCCACCTATCTATTTGAGCAGATCCATCGAGGTAAAAATTCTGCATCCATTCTCTTCTGGCAGTTTTAATTTTATATTTCCAAATGGCAATATCTGCATCCTGTGATCTAAGCAAAGGAGAGTTGACGATGGCAGAGTCAATCAGGTCTTCAAGCGGCGGGATGCGCAGTGTGATATCATCCACAAACGGGTTGAAGGTCACAGCTGAGTCGGGCTTTGAGGCTCCTTGTCCAAAAAAAAATAGTGGAAAATTCAAAAGAAAAATAACAAATAAAATTATATGTCTTGTTCTCATATCCAATTATTGCTATTTATCGAATTTTTATACATTTTCTTTTTGGATAAAAACGGCAAACGTTCTAATAATCAATTTTAAATCACCCCAGAAAGAGTTGTGCTCAGCATAATAATTATCCAGAGCGAACCTTTCTTCTTCAGACATAGTCCCTTTTTTTCCACGTTTTTCGACTTGCCATAGACCCGTTAAACCGGCTGGTGCTCTGAAACGACGGCTCCATTTCTTTTTTGTCAATGCTTCCGCTTCATTCATTGGAAGAGGGCGATTTCCGACAATTGACATATCTCCTTTTAGAATATTAAACAATTGCGGCAATTCATCAATGCTGGTCATCCGTATAAATCTACCAACTTTCGTGATTCTCGGATCATCTTTGATTTTCAGAAATGCTTTTTTTGCACTTCGTTTTTTATTTGCAAGACGCTCGCAAATTTCTTCGCCGTCGTAGTATACAATGGGTGAACATAGCTGGCCTTCAGGTAATTTTGCGCATTCTGAACATTTCACCTCGACCGATTCACTGAGATACTGGTTTAAATGGGCCACATCCTTAATTCGCATGTCAGCATCAGGATACATGGATCTGAATTTGTAGAAATCAAATATTTTATAATTTGATCCTACGCGCTTGGCGATATAATAAACCTTTCCGTGTGATTCAGCCAAAATGGCAATAACGGTAAGCAACATAATGGGAGATAAAATCAAGAGTGCCGTCCCTGAAACTAACACATCGAACACCCGTTTGGGCAAAGGTGTTGTATAGGGTGTCATATTTTCATCCTGAAGCGACATTGGCTTTGGTACATAATCTGTCTTAAATTTTTTCAGGAAGAGAATCCGGCTATGTATATTGCTGAGATTTATTTCTTTATGATAAAAATCGTCGAGGCCTATGTTGTAAGCCTCCCGTTTTACATTCTCATCCCGGAAAAAGGAGATCAGGATAAAGGGTGTCTTCTGGTACACCTTGTTCAATTTGAGTTTCTGGAAGAAGAGCAGACCATTGATTCCGGGAAGTATAAATTCGCAGATAATTGCATCAATCTTATGGGTTTGTTGATACACCTTTTCGAAACGGGTGTCCTGATCCAGATCAAAAAGATTGAAGTCGCTGTCTGTCAGCCAATATAGCGCAGCAAGACCATTTGGAAGCTGGGTAACTTCAAATAACACACTTTTTTGGAACTGATCAATCGTTTGATGATCATTGCCTATATAAAGAATTTTCAAAGGTGTGATGGCAGTTTCATCCATAAAACACTAATTCCCCCTGCGTTGCGAGTACAGTTCTTTAAATTCCATCCGACGCTTGATTCTTGCGATGAGTTCTTTGGGATTAAATGGTTTAAGAACATAATCATCGGCACCCATTTCAAAACATTTTATTTTATCAGCACTTTCTTCTTTCCCAGAAAGCATAATCAGGGGAATTTCATCAAAGAAGCCGCTTTCCCGAATCCTTCGTATAAATTCAAAACCATTCAAAACAGGCATTTCGACATCACAAATTATAACGTCCGGCAGATTTCCCGTTTGTAAATAAAAAAGGGCATCCATGCCGTTGCTGATCGAAGTAACCTCGAAATCCTTATTAAATGTATTCTCGATGATAAACCTGATACTCTTTTCATCATCAATAGCGAGTATCTTTTTCTTCATGAAATCTGATTTTGGTAAGCAAATATATTCAAATAGTTATGAAATGCAGAAAATAGATATTAACAAAGAAAAAAAGTTATCTACGTCCGGCATCCCGCTGATGATCGTTAACAGGCAGTGTTTCAAGTATTTTAGTAAGTGTTTTTAGCTCATCCCTCAGCCGCGCAGCCTCCATAAAATCCAGACTTTTTACGGCATCTTCCATCGCTCTTCTGTTTTTATTGACCAATTTCTGCAATTTTTCTTTCGAAAGGTACTGAATTATCGGGTCTGCAGCGATGTCTGCATAATCTTTTTCGATATAGGCTGCAGGAGACTTCGATTTACCGTTGGCCACGGCTGTTTGACCAAGGATATCATTCGTGCTTTTTGTAATTTGGGTGGGGGTTATATGGTATTTTACATTGTATGCGATCTGTTTTTCACGGCGGCGATTTGTTTCATTCATCATCCGCTTCATCGATTCGGTGATCTTGTCAGCGTACATGATCACTTTACTGTTGATATTTCTCGCAGCACGACCAGCAGTCTGCGTCAGTGAACGTTCTGATCGCAGAAAACCTTCCTTGTCGGCATCGAGGATGGCAACCAGGGAAACTTCAGGGAGATCAAGTCCTTCGCGAAGCAGGTTCACGCCTACAAGAACATCAAATGTACCGAGTCGCAGTTCCCTTAAGATTTCAACCCGTTCGAGCGTGTCTACGTCGGCGTGGATGTATCTGCATCGGATGCCGACCTTGGTGAAATAGTTTGTCAGTTCCTCCGCCATTCGTTTTGTAAGGGTTGTTACCAGGGTGCGTTCATTTTTTTGGATTCGCTGATCAATCTCTTCCTGAAGGTCGTCGATCTGGCGCAGGCTTGGTCTGACTTCAACATACGGATCAAGTAAACCGGTGGGGCGAATTACCTGTTCTACCATAACACCCTCTGCTTGCTGGAGTTCAAAATCAGCCGGCGTCGCACTGACATAGATGGTTTGGCTGACCATGGTCCAGAATTCATCAAATTTCAAAGGGCGGTTATCCATGGCTGAAGGAAGCCTGAACCCATATTCAACAAGGGTTTGCTTGCGTGAACGATCACCTCCATACATGGCCCTGATTTGTGGAATGGTCACATGGCTTTCATCGATAACCATCAGGAAATCATCTGGAAAAAAATCAAGAAGGCAGAAGGGGCGGGAACCTGAGGTTCTGCCATCAAAGTACCTGGAATAGTTTTCGATGCCCGAGCAATAGCCAAGTTCACGCATCATTTCAATATCATAACTTACGCGGTCTTCAAGCCGTTTTGCCTCCAGGTCTTTACCGTTTTCCCTGAAATAGGCGCATTGCTTGATAAGGTCATCCTGGATTTCAACAAGGGCTTCCCGCATTTTATCCTGCGATGTGACGAAAATATTGGCAGGGTATAGCGTCATAAACTCCATCGGCTCAATTTTTCGTCCCGACAGGGGGTCGAATGATTCCATGGCCTCTACCTCATTTCCAAAAAAGATAACCCTGTAAGCGACATCGAGATATGCAGGGAAGATATCCACAGAATCTCCTTTAACTCTAAAACGGCCACGGGTAAAATCTCCTTCAGTTCTCGAATATAGACTATTTACAAGCGATTGTAGCAGTTTTTTCCTGCCGACCTGATCGCCGATGTTCAGACGTATTACATTTTGATTGAAGTCATCGGGGTTTCCTATTCCATAAATGCAGGAAACAGACGACACCACAATGATGTCGCGCCGTCCTGATAACAATGCTGAAGATGCACTTAATCTGAGTTTTTCGATTTCTTCATTGATTGAGAGATCTTTTTCTATATAGGTATTGGTAACCGGGATAAAAGCTTCAGGCTGGTAATAATCATAATATGAAACAAAAAATTCAACGGCATTCTCGGGAAAAAACTGTTTGAACTCACCATACAATTGTGCTGCAAGTGTTTTATTATGGCTGAATACCAGCGTGGGTTTCTGAACCTGTTGAATGACATTGGCAATCGTAAATGTTTTTCCGGAACCGGTTACTCCATGTAACACCTGTGAAGGATCCCCGCGGTGGATGCCTTCAACGAGTTGTTTTACTGCTTCGGGTTGATCGCCGGTTGGAATAAATTCGGATGTTAGTTTGAAATCCAAAGATGTTAGTTTTAATGATTAAAAACCAGGGTTGTTGAAACCGGAAAATGATCGGATAATCCCACTTCAATTTTCCGATATTCCAGTGGCTGAAATTCAGTGGAATGAAGGATGTAATCAATCCGGAAGGAGGGCAGTTTTCCAGAATATGTCCCTTCAAAAAAACCATTTCCAACCTCTTTGTAAGCATCAGATAAGCCAGCCGTTAGTTGATGATAGGTATAGGATGAGGGTGTGTCATTAAAATCTCCGGTCAGCAATACGGGGTAGGGACAATTTGCAATATGGGCAGCAAGCAAATGAACTTGTTTTGATCTCAGAATAAATGATTTACGAAGTTTTGATATCATGCGTTTTGAACCCTCCCCAAGCGGGGCCACCTCTTTGTCAGGATCTGTAAACTGAGCATAGAAGGAATAATCATCATTGCCAAACCGGATAGATTCAAGGTGAAGGTTATAGACACGAATGGTATCTCCCTTGATGACCAGATCAGAAAACGTTGCGTATAACAGCCTGTCCTGAAGCTGAAAGTAGCCTGAGTTTACAATAGGGTGATGTGAAAATGTCGCGATTGCAACAATTTTCCGTTTATTAAAGAAATCCTTATAATTTTTAAATGAATAAAACTCCATTGAGATCGATTTTGAAAATTTTTCAAAGGTTTCTGAAAAATCATCTCCAAGGGCAAAAAATTCCTGAACACAAATGATGTCTGCATCTTGTTTGGAAAGAAATTCAATGACTTTACTTCTTGTTTCAGGTATGCTTTCAGCTCGCTGGTTTCCATAAAAATGGTGGACATTGAAGCTCACAATTTTTAATGTCAAACCTGCTGTAGATCTTTGTTTTGATAAGTGGATCGGGAAGAAGGACTGAAGCGTGTTCCAGCCTGCAAGGATGGTGACCAGAGAGATGAAGACAAATTTTCTCCAAAGAATCGTCCATAAAATAACAAAGAGAAAATTGATAATAAGAAAAATGGGATAGGCCAGACCAAAAAAACCAAAAATCCAAAATTTGTCAGGGCTGATGTACCCGGCTGCATAGGAGCACAGCAATCCGATGACTGCAAGTAAATTTATGAATAACAATAGCTTCACCAAAAAAGAGCGACCCATTTTCATTAAAAAAACATATTAGATCATCGCTTGTTGGATGTGTTAAATAAAAATTCTTTTTCTTGCTTTGTCAGACTATCATAACCTCCTTTTGAAATTTTTTCAAGGATGTCATCGACTTTTTCCTGATTCTCCCTTTTTTTTATATTGTATTCTTCATCAGAAACTGGCCTGGAATAGTCCTGCCGACCTTGATAGGTCTGCTGTTTTTTATGAAATCTGTCTTTCATGCTGCTGAAAAATGCCGATGAATATCCAGTGTTATAGGAATCTTTGGAAAAGCGAATCACCTGGCTGAAAATAAATCCGAACAATGCACCGCCAATATGGGCAAGGTGTCCTCCTGCATTGCCTGAAGGAATCATGAAGAAGTCGAAGACAAACAAGATAATTGCAAGATAGACAATCCTGATTTTCCCGAACAAAAAAAGCTGGATGGTATAGTTGGGTACATAAAATGAGATGGATGTAACAATGGCCATCACGGATGCGGAGGCCCCAAGCGCAAACGAGAGCGGTACGATCTCTTCAAAAACAGGAAAGGTGTTAAACGCGAACACATAGACCAGGGCGCCGGCTAATCCACCCGATAAATAGACAAAAATCAATTGCCGTGAGGAGAGGAATTCGAGGAAGATTTTTCCAAACCAATAGAGCCAGATCATGTTAAAAAGAAGGTGCCAGATATCTATGTGCAGAAACATGTATGTCAGCAATGTCCATGGTTTTGCTAATAAAGCAGGAACGAATGCCGGAATAGCCAATGCATGCAGCACCAGTGTGTTTGAAGCATTGCTATCGGGATTGTTGTAAATGAAAAAAATCACCCTGAGAACCTGAATGAAAATCCAAATTGCTACATTGATCAATACAAGTACAGACAAGCTTGACCCCTGCTTGAAAAACTTCTTAAATTCCTCTAGCGGATTTGATGGCTGGCGATAGGTATAGTTCATCATGATGAAAAGTAATCGTGCTTTTTTCGGTAGTATAAAATTAAAAAGAAACCGAAGATCATCCCTCCCAAATGCGCAAAATGTGCAACATTGTCGCTGGGATTATTCGATATGCCAGAGAAAAGTTCAATCGCACCGTAACCGATCACAATCCATTTGGCTTTAATCGGGAAAAGAAAATAGACATAGACCAGCATATTGGGGAACATCATTCCGAACGCAAGCAGGATCCCATAAACTGCTCCGGAAGCCCCAACGGTAGGGACATCCATTTGCAACTTCATTAATTGGCTGACATATTCCATGGATTGTGATACATATCCAGGGCTATTCTTTGAAAGAGACCATTCGCTGATAAAATTCCTGACGGTGCCTTCAGCCTCGTAATGGCGGGGATAATTATGTTTGACAAATGCAATGAAACTGTCTAAGGTCGGATTGGAAGCATAGGATTGGGCTGCTGCCTGTATGGCTGAAATATCGAGCCAGGTAACGAAGGTTTGCACCAAAGCTGCACCAATTCCGGTAATCATGTAATATGTTAAAAACCGTTTGGAACCCCACACATTTTCTAAAAGGTAGCCAAACATCCAAAGTGCAAACATGTTAAAAAGGACATGGGAAAAATTTGCATGCACAAACATGTAGGTAACGAACTGGTATGGGCTGAAAAGCTCTGATTGGAAATAGTGTAACCCCAGCATGTTATCCACTTCAATGCCATAAGCAGAGTTTAAGGAGACGGTTGCAAGGAAAAATAACCCGTTGATGATCAGAAGATTTTTCACAACAGGAGGGAGAAGGCTGAAGCCCGCGGGGCTATATTGTTGGGACATAATTTAAAGGGACCGTTAAATTTTTAATTTTCTGTTTAGTTCTTCAAATGACTGAATTACCATCGTTGGTTTTCCGTCAGGAGATGTATCAGGGATCATACAGGCAAAAAGGTTTTCAATCATTGAGTCGATCTCCTGTTGATGCAGTCTTTTTCCTCTTTTTATAGAAAGTTTTTTTGCGAGTGTTTTTGCCAGTGTCAGGCTTTGGTTCATTTTGTTTTCTTTACCGGGTGATTTTAGTGATTCAAGCACAGATTCAATAAAAACCCCGATGTTTGCTGTTTCCATGTTCATCGGAATGGCCTGAACCACAAAAGATCCTTTACCAAAAGCATTGATTTCAAATCCAAGTTCTGTAAAATAGTCCATCCATTCAAGAAGAAATTGAGCATTGTCAGGGCTTAGCGTAATTGTTTGCGGGATCAGCTGGTGCTGACCAGCCATATCATTCACCTCTCTCTTTTGCAACATCCGCTCATAAAGGATTCGTTCATGGGCATGTTGCTGATCAATGACAATAACCCCCGAATGGGTATGTGTGACGATATATGAATTTGCTACCTGGAAACTTCGCTTCCTTTCCGAAAAAGTTTCGTCAGCTAGTTGTTGATTTTTCAATCCATCTAATTCCCGATCTGTTTTTGGAAATTCAAGTTTCTCAGCATTAGCAGGGACGGGGGCATAAAAATCCTGCCATCCCTGGGCTGAAGGCGCTGGTTTAGGGGAGAAGGTAAACTTCGTTTGGGGTTCAATCCGTTTTTCAAATGGGTTATAATTTGGATTGATGGTTATTGTAGGTTGTTTGATGGGATAATTGTCAGGAAATTGCGGAATGTTCATGCTTTGTTCTGCTTCAAAATCCAGGGTGGGAGAAATATTAAATTTTCCGATGGATTGTTTTACTGCAGCATGGAGAATGGCGTATATACTTTTAATATCCTGGAAATTAATCTCGGTTTTTGTCGGATGAATATTGACATCAATGGTTTGCGGGTCTACTTCCATATAGATGAAATAGGATGGTACCGAGTCATCCGGAATCAGTTCTTTAAATGCATTTTCCACTGCATGATGCAGATACGGACTTTTCATGAATCTTCCGTTTGTGAAAAAAAATTGTTCGCCTCGTGTTTTTTTTGCAAATTCAGGCTTGCCAATAAAACCTGCGATATTGACCAGTGGTGTTTGTTGTTCGACCGGGATCAGACGCTGGCTATAGGCAGGGCCATACAATTTAATAATTCTTTGTTTAAGGTTCCCCGGCGGCAACTGGTAAAGTATCTTGTCCTGGTTATAGAATGTAAATGCAATATCAGGATTAACAAGGGTTATGCGAAAAAATTCCTCAATGATATACTTTAATTCCAGCGTATTCGATTTCAAAAAATTGCGACGTGCCGGCACATTGAAAAAGAGATTCTTCACGGTTACGGAGGTGCCGTTCTGACAATTTACGGGGAATTGTCCTTTAAATTCGGTCCCTTCAATCAGGATGGAGGTACCGATTTCATCTTCATTTCGTTTTGATTTTAGGTCTACCTGTGCTATTGAGGCGATTGATGCGAGGGCTTCTCCTCGAAATCCAAGGGTTCTGATAGCCAAAAGATCATCGGCCTTTGCGATTTTTGATGTTGCATGACGCTCAAAACACATGCGGGCATCCCGTTCTGACATACCGCAACCATTGTCAATGACCTGGATGAGCAGTTTACCAGATTCTTTGATGATCAATTTTATTTCCGTGGCACCGGCATCAATGGTATTTTCCAGTAATTCCTTAACGGCTGATGCAGGTCGTTGAACAACTTCTCCAGCAGCGATCTGATTGGCGACCGAGTCCGGTAAGAGGCGAATGATGTCAGTCATGATCAGTTTAAGTCCCTAAATTTCAAAAACAAGAATTTTCCAGAGTATCGTCCAAAATTGGAAGATACAGATAAAACGAAGCGTCATCGAAATAAATTTCAATGACGCAGCGAATTTTATTGTTTCTCAGAACTCAATTCCTTTCCTTAAAAGGAATAAGGAGTTATTTGTTAAAACCTGGATCGATCCAGAACAGGGAACCTCATTTGCACAAGGAAGAAGGACCCGTAAAACACCGCACTGAAAAAGGTGGTTCCAAGGAGATCATTCATAAAGAATGATAATCCATTCGTAGTATCACGGAAGAACATCAGGCCGGCCATGTAACATTCGGCAAGGCCTGCAGCGGTTTGTGGGTAAAAGGGGCTGGCAACCCATGACGCGAAATTGGTTATCAGGAAAAAAATAACCGATGATGATAAAGAGGCCAGCATGACAGATCCCACATTCACTTTATTTCTGATCGTCATACCAATCAGGACCGTGATGGCAAAACTAAAATAGACCGCAGGCATATTGGCGTGCAGACCTATCACGAGATCGCTTATGAACATCGCGGCGATCGGAATGGCGAAAGCATATTGCTTTCTGTCGAAATAGGTACCGGCAAATAGAGCCATGGCTGCGATCGGCGTAAAGTTTGGCCAATGCGGCAGCAGCCGTAAAAGGGCTGCAACAAGAACAACTGAGAAAATAACAATAAATCTAGGATTGATAGATTTATATTTCATGAATATATTAGATTTAGATTGATACAAAAATAATAAATCATTTTAATATAAATCAAGCCGTATTAAAAATAGTTTCTATTTTTGGTGAACAATCAATAAACCAATATCTTAAAATGAATAATCGCGGTATTATTTTAATATTTTTCTCAATCTGCCTCTTGAATTCTTGTGGAAACATGAAGAAAAAAGTTGACCTAATCGTCACGAATGGAATTATTTACACAGTAGATTCCCTGAACACCAAGGCGGAAGCGATGGCAATCAGCAAGGGAAAAGTTGTGGCTCTCGGATCCATGCAGGTCATAGAAGATGGATTTACGGCAGCAGATGTGATTGATTTGCAAGGGAAAACGCTTATTCCTGGCTTTATCGATGCACACTGCCATTTCATGGGTCTTGCCTTGGGTTTACAATATATTGATCTAACAGGACTGACATCATTTGAGGCCGTGATTGATCGTATAAAAAGTTCTGGAAGACCTGGTGAAGGGAAATGGATTGTCGGCCGGGGATGGGATCAAAATTTATGGAAGAACAAGCACTTTCCTGACAACACCCTGTTGAATAGGATATTTCCGGATATACCTGTTATGTTGATTCGGGTGGATGGACATGTTGTACTTGCGAACAAGGCAGCTTTAACGAAGGCTGGAATAGGCGCTGATAACCATTTCAATGACGGACAGGTGGAGATTAAAAACGGACAGCTAACCGGGATTTTGAGTGAAAATGCAGCAGAGCTGATTCGGGGGATGGTACCACAGCCAGATGGAGAAGAGTTAACAACCCTGATCACACGGGCTGAGCAGCAATGTTTCTCTGTAGGTCTTACAACGGTCAGTGATGCCGGACTTGAACATCACCAGATTCTTTTTATAGATTCGCTACAGCGGAGTGGGATTGTCAAGATGCAGGTTTATGCCATGCTTACACCAACGGAAAAGAATGTGAACACGTTTGTAAAAAACGGACCATATCATACGGATAAACTGGTTATCAGGTCGATAAAAATTTACGCAGATGGCAGCCTTGGGAGTAGAACTGCGAAGTTAAAACAACCCTACACAGATGCTGGAACCGGTTCCGGCATGATAGTAACATCGCCTGATTCGATCAGGGCATTGTGCCGTCTTGCGCTTGAAAATGGATATCAGGTCAATACCCATTGTATAGGGGACTCAGCAAATTCTCTGATTTTAGCCATTTACGGCAGCTTTCTAAAAGGAAAAAATGATTTGCGCTGGAGGATCGAACACGCCCAGGTTGTTGATACGGAGGATATTCATTTTTTTGGTGACTATTCAGTCATTCCTTCTGTTCAGGCAACCCATGCTACTTCTGATATGTACTGGGCAGAAAGCAGGTTAGGCAAAGAGCGTTTGCACGGGGCCTATGCATACAGCGACCTGCTGAAACAGAATGGCTGGATCGCCAATGGTACAGACTTTCCCATTGAGGGCATTTCACCGTTGCTCACTTTTTATGCTTCCGTATCCAGGAAAGATCTAAAGGGGTTTCCTGAAGGCGGGTTTCTTATGAACAATGCGTTAACAAGGGAAGAAGCTTTGCGTTCAGTCACCATCTGGGCTGCAAAGGCTGATTTTATTGAAGCAGAAAAAGGCAGCCTTGAGCCCGGGAAGAGCGCCGATTTTATCATTCTAGATCAGGATCTGATGGAGATTCCGGAACAGGAGATTCCAAGGATCAAGGTTTTGAATACCTTCATCAATGGAGTGCGTGTATTTAAACAATAACTATTTAAGATTCTTGCAGATCAGTTTTCCGATCTGTTTGCCGGCTGATTCAAAGCATTCGGCAATCCGAAGGGTTGGATCATAGGCGGTTTTGCTTACTGAAACTCCACCAACAGACATTTTAGGTGTTGATTTGGGTTTAATTCCATCTACCTCGATGGTGGCAATCACCTTATCAGGTGCGGATGTTTCTACCAGGTCGATCAGCATGTCGACCGATGCCGATTTTGCAGTTCCCATCACCACCGTTTCAACACCCTGCTCAACAAAAGTAACATGTAAAAGCAAGGTATACTTTGCCGAAGGATCTGATTTTCCGGCAAGACCGCAATCTTCAGCCTGTTTATTAAAATCCTCCTCAAACGCGGGTTGAAATTTTTCAGTTTTTCCTTCATTCCACTTGGAAGCCCATGCATCGCCACTGCCAGGTTCTTTTGCATTCCTGTCATCGATGCCCTTTTTCAGATATTCCGCTTCGGTTGCAAATTTTCCAACGGCCATTTTGCCGTAATCGTAGGCGAGGTTGATCATCTTTTCGCCTTTAAGAACTTTAATATCTCCTGATTTCAATTTTTGAGAGAAACCATTTGCTGAAGTCAGAATAAGAAATGTAGCTATAAATACGATACTTAACGTTTTCATAAGATTGCTTTTTATTGTTTGTTTTGTAATGTTTTTCATTACAAAATTATCATAAATGAAATGACAATTCAAAATATAGTAAAAAAAATGATTATTTTTCCCTGTTGTCAATGAATTTCAATGACTTACGTCCAGATTCCGGAAATTGGATTTTACTGATCTCGTCGTGGGGTTTAAATGTGATCAGGGGGGCAACCCGTAACTTTGCACGGAAATGATCCTTGATGTCTTTTTCCCGATCCTCTACAGGAGCCTTTGACCCGACATGGATAAGAATTTCGTCAGTTCCGATTTCATTTGTATATACTTCAACAATGTAACTTGAGATAAAGTCAATATTATCAAGGATATCGTAAAGTGCGGGAGGGAAAAGGGTCGTTCCTTTGTATTTAATCATCTGGTTTTTTCTTCCCACAACAGGCCCTAAACGGATGGTGTTTCGACCGCAATGACATGGGTTTGTATAGTGATGACAAACATCTCCTGTTTTAAAACGGAGGAGCGGCATTCCTTCAACTCCGAGTGTCGTCACTGTTACCTCTCCGAGTTCACCTTCTTTGACCGGATTATTGTCATCATCAAGAAATTCAACAATGATCAATTCTGGATGATGATGTCCTCCAATGCCCTCTTCACATTCAGTAAATGAGCTCCCCATTTCGGTAGAGGCATAGGTTGAATACAACTTTAACGGCCATTTTTCCTGGATCTTTCGTCCAAGTGTATTCAAGGTTAGATCATGTTTTCGTAGAGGCTCACCAATACAAACGGCTTTTTGGATACTGCTTGACTTGTAATCAATGCCGCGTTGTTCAGCATATTCAATAATCTTCAAAATAAAGGAGGGAACAGCAATGATGGCATTTGGTTTGATCCTTTGAATTGTATCCCACTGCAATTCCGGAATCCCGTTTCCAACCCTTACTACGCTTGCTCCCAGTTTCCTGATTCCAAGAAAGTAGGCGAGACCTGCCATGAAACGCCTGTCGATGGTGGTCATTAGTTGATACACATCGGCATCGCTTCCGTTGGCACATGTGAAGGAAATGGCTTCGTTATAGGCAAGACGGTCAAGGTCTTTATCTGTCATTGCAAAGGTTACCGGATCCCCTAAGGTGCCGGATGTGGTAATATAATCTATAATTTTATTCTTAGGGACACAAACAAAGTCATCATTTCGTGTCTGAAGGTCAACTTTTGTGGTAACCGGAATGTGAACAAGGTGGTCAAGGGTGTTTATCTTCGAAACATCAATGGAATGTTTTCGAAACATATCCTTGTAAAACGGGGACGCCACATTCAGGTATGAAAGGGCTTCCTGAAGTTTGTCATTCTGATACCGGAAAATTTCAGCAGATGATTCTTGTTCGATTTTTGGAAAAAAGGGGAAGGTCATTTTTAAAATTTCAAACCAAGGAGGATCCGAAGCGTATTTGTTTCAACAGTCTGTGTGGGACGTGATTTCTCAAAATTATCATACTTGAGTCCACTCCGAAAAGTCGGAAGGACTATTTAGATTAAATTGATTTATAATAGCAGTTACACGTATTCATTTTTGTTGTAGTTATAAACAAATGATTGTCAGTAACTTAATTTGTTTTTCTCG
>Ga0247844_1002425_pt1 | contig 30518 bp, 18 predicted proteins | sample LaCtaG_FD_192421 | JGI IMG/M metagenome (GOLD analysis project Ga0247844, IMG submission 192421) | Freshwater microbial communities from meromictic Lake La Cruz, Castile-La Mancha, Spain - LaCruzMarch201714.5m_1 | ecosystem: Environmental > Aquatic > Freshwater > Lake | place: Spain: Castile-La...
CACGAAAGTTCATGAAATCGATCTCATCGAATGGGCGGACGGACATTTGTCCAAAATGTGGGGACCAATCACAGCAGCAAGGGTGCTCCACATCTGGAACACCGGCCTGGAAGCCAGGCCCAATCCGCCATTTGTGAAATGCCCCGCAAGTCGAAGGACCCTTGAGGCCACAGCCCCCGTTCCCGGCGCCCCTGCAAAATCAAAATCCCTCTACGACCTCCTTCAAATCCTGAGTTGGATCGCCTCCCGCCGGTCGGACTTTTCAGAAACCCAGGCCGCTCAACTTGAAATTGGCCGCCTCCTCACTCCCCTTTTGAAAATTTGCAGGTAGAGATCGGAATTCTGCCGGAGTCACAGGATATCTGAAAACCGGACGATTGAATCCGCGCAATAAAACAGCCTCAAATATGGGTAAGCCACCGCCATCGGCGACCCCATCGGAAATTTCCAGGTTTCAGAATCGATTTCACCCACATTTTAAAACAAGAATAACTGACCAATTCCTTTCAAATGATTCCTCAATGCAGCCCCATCTTTTCCTTCGAGAACCTCAGGACGATTTTCCCGGAGGCTCCCGCCACATCGTGGCGGTCAGACAATCCGGATGAGGAGGTTGTCGTCAGCTTTGAGAAATTCAAAAAGTCAGCGCCGCGGCTTTCGGAGTCCGAGCGGACGAAGCCCTTCACGATTTTGGCCGTCGGTGAGTTTTCGCCCGGGGGGCACACTGCGCTGAGGGCCTGCCAGGAGGCGCTGTCGAAGTGCTTCCACCGGGACGTGCAGGTTCAGGCCATGGAGGATCCGAAGCTGGTTGATTCGTGGAGGCAATCCCCGCTTGAGGGGGAGGATTGGCCGCAGGCAAATGCCACCGGACTTTTGGACAACATCCAAAATGCGAGCGCTCTCTTCCCCGATAAAATCGACATGTGCATCGTCCCTTTTGACCTGTGGCCGGGCGACGATTGGAACTACGTCTTTGGATTGGCCCACTGTGGAGATGGTGGGCTGTCCGTCACCTCCCTGTGGCGATTGGGAGATTTTGATGGGCACAGAAGCGGGGAGGCCATCCTGCGCGCCGTAAAAACCGTCATCCACGAGGCGGGCCACGTGTTCGGGCTGGACCACTGCGTGGAGCATCCCTGCTGCATGAACGGGAGCAACAATTATGCGGACGGCGAGCTTCAGCCCCTGGAGTTCTGTCCGTCGTGTCTTCAGAAACTCTCCTGGAAGCTCGACCTCGATCCCCTGCGCCACATCTTTGACATGCAGCGCCTCTGCGCGGAATGGGGATTTGCGACAGAGGCCGCGAGATATGAGGAAATGATCGCCAGCTCAACGGAGACGGTGATCTACGAGAAGCAGGGAGAGTTTTTTATATCCGCGCACGGCGACACAAATTACGATCACGCCGTCGTCGATTACCGGGGCGGATTTCTTTACGGGACGCTGGACAACTTCGTGGGAGTGAAAGCCGTCATGGATGCCAGCTTCGAAGGGCATCTCAACGGAGCCCGGGTCGAGATCACTTACGGAGAGGAACGAGACATGGAGGGTGCGGCTGAGATCGCATCGCTGGTTGCCCCGGAGGACATCGTGGTCGTCGTCGATGTGACCGGATACCTGACCGATGTGGACGTCGTCATCGAAAAATGTTCCGACCCCTGGCTCCAAAAGCTGGTAGAGCAGTCTTTCCAAGGAGCCCCGTTTTCCTACGAGATCCTGGACGGTTGCCAGGATCCGATCTCCCAGATCGACGAAACCAGCATCTACAAGCAGGTAACCGATCGATGCCTGCTTCTCGCGATCCCCTGCGACGGCGGGGACTACAACTCCCACATCGTCCGTTGCCGCCCCTCCAGTATCCGCGCAGCCAGCCAGGCGCTCCAGCTCCTTTTTGGACAGTTTGTGAAACAAGGCCGGAAGTAGCTCAGACATAGACATGAAACGAAATAACAACGCTCGCATTCAATCGCAGACATTTTTTGACGAGTTTTCCGAGTTCCTTGAAGCTGTATGTGCATGCTCGCCCAAACTTGGAGTTGAGATGTATGAACCGGGATTAGAATCCGGGGCGGCGTTGCTATACGCTCCAGTGAGGGCTCCCGCAAGAGCAAATCTCGCGTTCAACCCGAGGTCTGGCTTGTGGCAAACGACCGAAATGTGCGCAGATTCGCATATCTGCTTCTGCCTCTCCTATTCCGGGAACAGGCGTTTTATCTACCCAGTTCCGGAGGCCGGCGAAGATTCCCAAGCTCTGCCAATCGACACCCCTCAGGCGGTTGCTGAGGTGTGCGAGTTTTACCATGACGCATCGTCAAACATCGCCCTTCCGATGGCTGCGATTAAAAGGTCGTTGAAGCAGGTCCTGGATAGGTGCTCTGTAAAAATCTGGATAAATCGCCAGCTCCGACTTCTGCCGATTCACGCTGAGGGATCCGGTCCTCAACTCCCAGAAACGATGCGTGAATATCTCTGCGCCTATTCAGCCAATGATTTTGACCGCGTCGCCAGTCTTGGCGGTGAGTCGTGGGAAATGCTCTGCAAAAAGCATGCCCGTTATCTTGCCCGGACAAATCATGAGCCAATTACGGACGGTGAATTTATGTGGGATGGATCCAACATAAGGGCATTTTCCAGTGGCGACCGATGTCAGTTCGAAAACTCAACCCCATTTTTGACTCCGCAGTTTGCCTTCAGACCAAACAGGGACAAAATCTCGTCCCTATTCTGCTCTGAGTTTTTTGCTTACACATCCGAAGGACGGGGTGCCATTGAGCGTTGTTTTTCCAAATGGGGGTCGTTTGAGGAGCTTCGAAGAAATCTCACCAATGCCGTTGTGGAAATCCCAAGAAACCGGCGGGTCCAAATCCGATACGCCATCGAGCTGCGGGCTACTCGATATGCCGGAGAAACACTTTCCCTTGAGCAACTGAAGCGCTCGCATCCATTTGCGTCAGCGATTTCAAAAAGCAGGGAAAAACTCCTCAAATTGGCAAGGCTGTAGCTCCTCTTATGATGCGACCACTAGGGCCTCCGCTTTCGTGGGAACAATAACCGTCACCTCAAAATCCTTTTCCAGCTCCGCACATGCGAGGTGTCCGGCATTCGGGGATGCCGCAAGAACCTCGGCACGCTGCTGGTTGTAGAACGCCAGCACTTTTTCGCGGCTCTTTCCCCCTCCCATCGGCGAGGCAACATCCTGGATCCGATGGCCGTTCCACAGGCGGTCGGACGCACGGAACGTCCTGATCCCGCTCTCCGCACTGATCACCGCACCGGTAAGAAACACCAGTTTTTGTTTTGTTTTCATGCCTGGCAGTTGTTTTTGACAAAGAACAAATAGCAACTCTGGTATGAAAGAGGATGTCATAGCGCTACGGGGCGAAACTTCCGATATTCCCGTCGCGCACCCGCAAGGGCTCAGAGTTGTAATCTCTCAAGCAGTTGCCTCTGCGCAGCCGTCTCCGGGGAAGATCCAGCCGCTCTAACATCCGCTAGAGCGGATTCAAGGGGCATCCCGGCAGCCATGAGAACCATCACCGCGAACATCCCGGTTCGCCCGTGTCCGGCCGCGCAGTGCAGAACGATTTTCCGGCCGGCCTGAAGCTTTTCCGACACCCGGCGGGCCAAATCCACAAGGCCGCTGACATCCTTCGGCACACCGTAATCCGGGATCGGGAATTGCTTGACCGGAAACGGAAGGGTTCCGGCTTCGAGCGCGGCCCCGTATTCGGGAGATTTAAAAAACTCCTCGCTGTCCACCAGGCAGACGATTTCGTCGACGGAAACTCCCCGGCACCATCCGAGGAACTCCTCCAGCGTCTCGAATCGTCCCGGCATGGAGGACAGCCAGAGTTTTCCGGAAAAGTCGTTGGGGAGTTGGAGCGGGCGGAGCATATCCAGATTTTGTAATCAACCCAGTGCCCCCTGCAAAGAGCAGAACGCGGGATTGATGAGGGCGTCCACCATGAGGTAGGCTGACTCGGTGGCCAACCTATCCGAACACCAGTATCTGGATGAAGTCCTCCCGGGGTTTTCGGAGGCGAGGGTGCTGATCAAGGCGAGCGGGGATTCGGTAAAATCCCTCGGGTTCCTCGGCGACAAGTTCGAGTTTTACCGGTTCGCCAACCGCTACCGGATGGCGGTCCGATTCACCGGCATCCAACTCGAAGGCTTCGGGGAAAATACCGAGCGCGGGTATTCCGCCCTGACGCGCACGTTCTTCGCCTGGTCGGTCTTCGAGCGCTACACCGACCTCGCCGGGATCCACTGCCCGTATGCGCCGTTTTTCGCCTACGTCCCAAAGATCGAGCTGAGCAAGCTGGCCCAGGTCATCGACCGGGCCGACCCCGACTACAAGCTCTTCGACCACCTCCGGTCCCAATCCCTTCCCCAGAACCAGGATCAGCTCGACCGGTTCCGCTCGGGCGACCGCCGGGCCGTCGTCTTCTATGCATCGGCCATCCGCCACATCTACGTCCACGGCCACCTCACCGCCCACCCGAACGGCTGCACGAGCGAAAATGTCGAGGCGATCTGCCATGCGATCAGCGACTTCCTCCTCAGCGGAATCCGGGATGATTTTTCCCGACGGCTCAAGCTCGCAGTAGCATCCGTCCACAAGTGAGCCGCAGCATGCGCTTGGCTGGGATGACGAGCGTGACTATCGCACGTCGAATGGAATTCACTGGCGCAGGTAGGTAACCTCTAGCCCACGTGTCAGACGGGCTTCCTGCAGGGCCTGTTCCAGCGAGAAGGGGCCTGATTCATACTTTTGGAAGATGTCGAGTCCGCGGTCCATCGTGATTTTCCAGCCGCTGTCGGTTGTGATGTTCCGAGCATGGAAGTTGGGGTTGTGATCCAACTCCCAGGTGAAGGCGATGCGGCTCCCGGTGAAGGAATTAGCGATTTGGTTGAGGTTTTCCTCCTGCTTTACGCAGGTGTCGAGGTCGGATTGGGTGACAAGATGAACTTCAACTTCGTCTCCCTCGGGCACGAGATCATGGACCATCTGCAGAAATTCCATGATATTCCGTGCTTGGAAAAACATCCGGACGTAGGGGTCGTGAATGGTGATCTTTCCTGCTCCCCTGAGATGCGCTGCGAAAAGGCGGCGGTAACTCCAACCTTTGGTATTCTCGGGCACCACCACATGTCCAGGTTCAGGAGCATTTGCTGGCTCGGGTGACCGCGCCTCTGATGTTCCCTCCCCCTGTGCATCTGATGCTGGTTCGCCCTCATGTTTTGGATCGTCCTGATTGGGAACTTGGCGCGGGGCGGCAAACGTTGGATATTGCCGTTCTTCGGGCGTGATAACGGTGGTGATTTCTCCACCGGCCGTTGGTTTAAAGCTGAAGTCGTGACGCTTGAAGGTATCGTCGATTCGGAGAATGTGCTCGCGGACCCGTCGGCGAGCCTCCATGGAAAAGGTGAGGAGTTCCTCGATTTCCTGCGGGGTGGCATTGCCGTCCGGGAAGAGGATCTTCATGAGGCCGGAGAAAGTCTTTTCGAATCCGGTTTGGTCGCGGGTGGACACTTCGGAGACGATCTCGAAATGCTTTTTGTAGGCACCCGTGAAATCCTCGGTCCGTAGATGCTTCAGGATTTCGGCGATGAAATCCACGATGAAGCCATACCCGTCCGTAAAGAGTTCATGGCGGATCGGCGAAACCTCCCAGCCGGGGTTGTAGGCATGGATACGGTCGAGGAAGGCAGAGTCGATGTATTTGTCAGGCAGTGGCTCGAAGAAGTGCGAGTGCTTGAGCATATAGGCCACTGACTTTTTGGTGTTCCCCATGAAGACCATCGATGCCTCAGCCGTAAGCTGTTCGATCCCCCGTGAGAACGTGCGGTTGGCCATGTAATTCTTCATGATGTCCACCAGCGCTTTGTCCACCTTCTTGTCCTTCCCGGCGAACTCATCGAAGCAGACGCAATCCCAGTATCCGACGAGACCGATTTTTCCACTGGAGTTGCTGACGAATAGTTTTGGGGCGGTCACCTCCGATCCGGAAATGAGCATCCCGTGAGGGGAGAACTCAGCGTAGATATGGGACTTGCCGGTGCCCTTGGGGCCGAGCTCAAGAAGGTTGTAGTTTCGCTCGCAATACGGGATGAGGCGGATCAGTGTCAGGAGCTTGGCACGGCGACCAAACATCTCGGGATTGAAGCCCATGCTCTGCATGAGGACATCCATCCACTCCTCAGTGGTAAACTGAGCCCTGGCCTTTAAGAATTGCTCGTAATCCACGCTGGCGACCTGAATCGGTTTGAGCGTGTCGATTTGCCAGGGGCTTGCCTTGGGATCTTCGGCAACCTCGTAGGTCACATCGGTGATGCACCAAATGCCACCGACCAGAAGCTTCGGGTAGCGGCGGACGAAATCATCCGAGACAGGAACCTTTTTAAGCCCGAGATTGGTGAACTCAGCTTCATAGAAACCGCCCTTGTCGTTCAGTTCGACGGTGAGCTTGTCGATGACCTTATGGCGGCCTTTTTCTTTGATGGTGGATTTCACCAGCTGCGCCTGGTTCCGATGCACGTAGTGCTTGGCGAGAATCTTCTGAACGGATTCGAGGCCGGCTTTGATTACCTCGGCATCATCGGTCGCGCAGTGCTGGCCGAGCAGGTATTCCAGAACATAGGTTGGGACAACCGCATTCTGCTTCAAGCCGTTGGTCAGATCCTTGCGCACGACCAGCCCTGGAAAATGCAGAAGGATTTTTTGATCCAGAGGGCTCAATTGACGCGGCGCCGCAGTGAAGGGCTCCGGGGCTTCGAGAGGAATGGCGTCGGGAGTGGGTTCAGGGTTCATCGAAATCGCTGGTGAATGGTTTCTGGAGTTTGAGGCTGTGCGTCTTGTAGGTCACGACCTGAGTTGTGCCTTGAACTGTTTCTTGGAGGCGAAGATCCACTTCTTGATTGTTGAAGGCGTCGGCGACATGCGAGAGGACGAGCAGCATGGTCGTCTCCCGCTGGCGTGCCTCTGTATCTTTGGAATCGAACGTCTGGGTCTTGATCTCCGAAATGCTTGTGCCGTCCTTCGCGAAAATGCCCACTCGGAGGGTGCGAGGCAGGACTTTGGCGACCGCAGGCCGATCTTGGAAGAGTGCGATGGAAAGCTGCCCGGTTGTAATCTTTGGGGGGACCCGGAGCAATTCCACTTCCACTCGCCCGGTGTCGTCGGCACGGGCCTTATGGATTTTGACCACGGGCACGACGATCTCCTGGAGGGTGATACCGCCGTGAACGTATCGCTTTCCTGCGCCTTGGAGCGGGAAGCGGCCGAGCGAGAGAGGGAGTGCGACCGACCAATCGCCACGCAATCCGAGGGCGCCGCACGCGAAGACCTTCACCTTTGGATCCGACCCAATGCCCCGGCCAAAAGCGAACCGCCGGTTGCGGAAAGTCCACTCGTTGGCAGCGGGGAGGACTGTGGAATCCTGAACATCTACGTCATCCTGTTGAAAGAGAAATCCGTGATCGGCAGTGAGCAGCATGTTGCTCCCGTTAATATTCGCCACCTTTTTTATGATCAGGTCCAACTCGCTGAACGCCAGTTCTACCGCATCGAATGTTTTTGCCTCTGTGGCTGCCGAATCGCCGGTTTTATCGATGACATTGTGGAAGATGTAGATGACCTCGTTATCGCGCATCAGTGCCCGCCCCTCAGTTTTCGTATTCATCTCTAGAAATTGCTCCGCCTGAATGGCCGTCGCCTTCCCTTCGCAGGCTAGTCTCAGGATTTCTGACCGATTGGGGGTGCCCGTCGCGCTCCGCCCATCCACTGTGACAGTGGCGGCTGCCGGGTCTACGGCCCACTGCTGACCAGGGAGCATGGCTGCCATCCCGAGCTGGGTGTAGGAAGGGAGCACACCAAAGAGGGCGTCCACATCGGCGGTCCATCGGTTGGCAGATCTGAGCCGAAGGGTAAAATCCGCTGCTGCCTCGTAGCGAAGGGCATCGGAGATGATGACAAAGACTTTTTGACCCTTCTCCACGAACGGCTTCACATATTTGTTGAAGAATTGATTCTGCGAGGCCGTGCCGGGGCATTCCCAAGCCACCAGATCCCGAACCTGATCGCTCCACCGATCGGCCAAAGGAAGGAGGAAGTTATTCACGTAGGACTTTTCCAACCATTGGGTAATTTGCTCCATCACTTGGATCTGACCATATCGGCGCAGATGCCAGATAGACTTGCGGTATGCCATGTCGATTCGCCACCAACTGGCCACGTAGCGGCTGAAGCCCTCAGTAAGGGAGTCCACCGTGAGATCGGCGGCTGCGAGCAGTTCACGCATCTCCACGGCTTGCTCCAGAGCGGAATACCCATGCTCGTGCTGAGGCTGCCAGAAGGAAGGCCTTCGCAGTTGCACCGCCGAACGCAGATCCACGGCAGCGGCACCTTTCGCAAAGGACTGGCAAAGCCGGTGCAGCGTGAACTTCTCGAAGATCTCGAACGTGTCGCATTCGGCAAGCGCCACCCGTCCGCCGGATTCTTCGAGCGAGGTTGCGATTTGCAGTTCACTTTCCATCTGGTGGGCCCATTCACGGAACGAAATGCAATGCGCCTGGCTGTCTTTCCACTTTTGCAGGAAGACTTTCGCATGGGGATGCAGTGTGATCTGCCCATCGAGAGGGTTCGCGCCGCGAAAAAGGGATACAGCAAAGTCTCTCAGAGAAGGAGTGGCGGAGGTGTATGCAAAGATGCCCGACACTTCTTTCCAAAATGGCTCAACCAATGCCGCCGAATCGAAACACTCGACGACCGGATCAATCAGCTCCGAACGAAGGCTCTTGCCAAGAAAATGCAGAAGGAGAGAGTCCACATCGACCTCTGTCCCAGCGAGCACCGCCATCATCTTGAGGCGAATCTCCCGGCTTTCGTCGTCCTTGCCGATCAGCTCCTTCAATGCCTGAGTCCGCTTCCCGCTGGTAAAATAGGAGGCGTGATCCTCCGCAAGGTGCCGGAACCCCTCGGGCAAGCCAACTTCCTGCAAGGCCAGCGAGACCTTGTCCGCCTTGTATTCATACCCCTGAAGCAGCAGGTCCAGAAGCCAGTTGTCCGCATCTGCTGGACGGGCGGTGGGCACGTAGATCAGAAACCTGAGCTCCGGGTTTGGCTCGCGGACAACGCGGACCTTGGTGCCGAGTTCATTTCCATCCACCGTGAGTTTGATGATCGCATCATCCGGAAAGGCATGGAAGGTTCCCTCCCACTCGCATGTGGCATCATACCAAAAGACGAGTCGGTTCCGCTGGAAGATTCGATGGAGACTGTCGTGAATGCGTTTCATTGATTTGTTATCGCCATTTCGTACTTGCCGAGCTGAGTGGCATGCTCCACTCAATGGCATGGTCAATGAGGTCGCTAAGGCGGCCGTGCTTTTCCGGAAGCTTAGTGCCGATAAATTGAGAGAGTTGATTCATTTTCCTGCCTGTTTGTTGTTAAAGGTTGTTACAAATTTCTGCGGAAATTCCCGAGCGTCTTCGATGCTGCATGCGCTCCAATCTAGCCCTCCTCAAGCAGTCGCCCAATGCCCAAGCCCTCATACCATGTCTTGTAAATTCTGAGCAGCCGCCTGCGGCTGGTTTCCATGAATTCCCGTGCGGACGCTTCGTCGCTTCGTACGTCATCTCCGCATGAGAAGGCTCCCAATTCTTCCTTGAAAAGGAAACTTTGGCCAAGAAGTTCGGCATCGTCCCCAATTTTGTCCTGGGCGGTGTCATACTGGTCGGATCGATTGTCCTCAAAGGGCCAGGCCCGTAGATTAGCAATGGTATTCAACCATTGTTGAGATGCGGAGCGGAATACTCCTGTTCTTCGGTTGTATACATACTTCGATGCAAGAAGATGATCGAAATCCCAGGGACGGTCGTGATCCGCCCACATATCCCGTCGGGCGGGATCATAGTCGGGAAACCTGGCGTGCAGAAAGGCCCGTTGCGCATAAAGAAGTAATCCCCGGTTTTCTCGAACTCCCAGCATGCCCCACCACTTTAGATATCGGCGATCCGTTTCGTCCTGATTGCCATCGCCGACATCGATGAGCTTCCACCAGTTCCACCCCTCCAGAACCTCCGGTACTTGAACGAATAAGGCGAGTGCTCGCGGGGAGTGAATCCTGTGCAACTCCTCCTCCTTGACCGCGTCCAGCAATGCTCTGCTGATATTCTCTTCGGTCAGTTCCTCTCGACAATGCCGAAACACTCGATTAGCAGCTTTGGCGCTATCCGACGCAAACCATTGAAGTATCGTTGCCAGCCCCTGAAACACCCTGCTCCAATGGAGAAGTGATTCTGTGGGAGCTTTCATGCGCAATCGATCGGCAAAACAAAGAAGCAACAGATAAACATCGCGGGAATTGATTGCGATATTGGTGACGTGAACTGGAAGCAAACCACTTGGATTCTCCGTGGGGTGGTATCGCAGCCATTGGTCTACTAGAGCGCAATCGTCCTTCAGGCGATCTTTAATAAAATGGTGGATCTTCTTTTTGTTGGCATTGTCTTTCCTAGCAATGGCTCGGATTTCGCTTACTCCTCTACGGGCCGGCAGACGATCTCGCTCCTCTTTGGCGAGTGCCGCCTGGACGCCAAGTGAGACCATGCGTGATTCAGGCATTCTCCCTGGGGCAATTTGGTCGATGGGATCAGCGAGTTCCGGCCAGTATGCCTTAATCATAGAATAGGCCAGTTCCTCATCATCCAGCGGCGTCCCTTGCTGGTTCAAGCGTTGAAAAAGATGTTCAATATTCGAGATCGCTTCCTGCGGTCCTTCCACTGCTTTCTCCTGATCCGATTCCTCGAGAAGTTCCGACGGAGCTACCAGCGCAATAATCCGTGTAGAATGAGCCCGTCGAATTCCTAGGAATATTGCGTGCCGATGTTCGATTGCTCCTGAGGAAGTATTCTGCAGAAAGTCAGTCGCTTGTGCTGCCCAATGATGGGACGTGGCCTCGGCTCGGTGGGCTATCTGACGCCAGAAAGTGTCCTCGTTCTCCGCGCTGGCGAGGAGCAGCCAAGCCAGGGGAACGGGAACCTCGGCTTCCTGAGGCGAAAGTTCCACTGGGGAGGGGCGATGGTATCCAGGGGCCGAGGAATCGAGCTTGATCTGTTCGAGTGCCTCGCGGACCTTTGCGGCAGACAAACGACCGTCGCCGTCGCCTCGTGTGTAGCCCCATGGATGGGCTGCGGTTGTGACGCGAACAAGGAAATTTCGAGTGCTGTTTCGATCGCGGAGGGGCTGTAAATCCAACCAGAGGATAGAAGCAGCCTTCGGCGGAACCGAACTCTCGCTGGATTTTGCCGAAAATGGATCCGTAAAGCCCAGGGCTATTGCGTTGCACCGTTGCTGACCGTCCAGTAGATGGTAATTCGTATCACGATCGTCTGTCTTCCGAGTCTGAGTCTCGATTTTCTGGCAGATGACCAAGGCCCCTATGGGAAAACCGCGTAGAATCGAATCCCATAAAATTTCGAGCTGCTTCGGTTTCCAAACGAGGCCGCGCTGGAGAGTCGGGACGCTGGCGCGGACTCTTGAACGCACGACAGAGTGTGTGCAAGAATCCCATGAAGCGATCTCTGCTAATCGAAGACAAAATGTTCTGGTGACATCAGTTTGATCGCGATCTATTTCAATGAAAGTGTTCATTTTTTCGGGGATATGCTTGCGATGGACCATAGTTCCTCAATAAAGGGAGCGATGCAGCCTCGCGGATTTTCAAACCAGTCGGTGGACCAAATTCGCCGAATATTCCATCCGAGGGATTCTAGAATCTCTTGACGCAGGCGGTCGCGATCGCGGGCGGACTTGGCCGAGTGGTATGTGGCTCCGTCGCACTCGATGCCCATGATGTATCGGCCCGGCTCTTTGGGGTGCTTGACGGCCAAGTCGATGAAGAAACCTGCTGCCCCCACCTGATATTCGCATTCAAAGCCGTGCTCCGCGAGTAGGCGCGAGACTGCGATTTCGAAGTCACTATCGGGCGGGCGGCCAGTGGTGTGCCCGGGCTCAAAGTTCTTTGTTTCGGCGTAGTGCAGGAATTGCCGGAAGGCGATGACCCCGCGACTGCTGGTCTCGGAGGCGATAATGTCGCTCGACTTCATTGAGGAGAAAATTTCCATCCGGTTCCTTGATCGAGTAAAAAGAACATTCAGGCGGCGCCAGCCAACGTCGGAATTGATGGGGCCAAAGCGTTGGAAGACTCTGCCTCCTATTTCGGAAGGCCCATAGGTGCAGGAGATCAACATTACCGCGCGCTCGTCTCCCTGAACGGACTCCAGGTTTTTCACGAAGATCTTCTCGTAAAGCTCAGCATTCTTGGCCAGTGCCCTATTGAAGGTGGGGTTGTCTTTCGCTAGACGGTCAATCGTGCCCTCAATCTGATCACGCTGCTTGGCGCTCATTGTTGCAACTCCGAGGGAAAGAGTGGGGTCCTTGGAGAGGAGTTCCTCGACACGCTTGGCGACGGCCAAAGCCTCGGTGGGATTCACCTGATCAGAAAAGCACCCATCGTCGATTCGGTGGAAGATGACACCCAGATCGCCATTGGAGGATCCTGGGGAAGGGAATAGCAGCAGATTATTGTCGTAGAAGCTCCGGTTCGAAAATGCGATTAATGCCTCATGGCGCGATCGGTAGTGCCAACGCAGTCGGCGGGCAGTGAAAATGGGGATCATTGCGTCGAGGATGCTTTCTGAAGTCCCGAGGGCGAACTCGTCTTCTTCCTCGTCTGCCGAATTAAGGCGGTCGAAGAAGGACGTCGGGGGCAACTGCTTGGGGTCCCCCACAACCACCACTTGCTGAACCCTGGCAACAGCACCGATGGCATCGGCGGGTTTCATCTGAGAAGCTTCATCGATTACCAAAAGGTCGAAAGTAATGGCTGTCGGATCCAGATATTGAGCTACAGATCGGGGTCCCATCATGAAGCATGGCTTTAGCGCCCTGGTTGCCAGACCAGCCCGCCGGAGCAGTTGGCGAATCGGCAAATGGCTACGTTGTTTGTTCGATTCGTGTAGGAGGAGCTCCATCTCGGAGTGGTCTCTGACTCGAACTCCCCGGAGGCCCTGCGGAGGGCACCGACGGGATACCTCCGCGGCAACCTTGCCTGCTGTTAAGTTGAGAAGCTCTTTGTCGATTTTCCGGAAATCGGCCTGCACTTGATGGTGGCGGTCACCATCGAATTTTCCCAAGTCAGGTTGTTGATCGAGGATTTTGTTGCTGAGTCCGAGTAAAACCGCGTGGCGGCAGGCGTTGCCGATCATCTCTGGCGTGCAGGCATTGCTTTCGATGGTGGCCGCCAGTTTCGACAATCCGGTATTCTGCAAAGTCTCGCGGGTGGTCAGGAACCTCAGGTAAGCAGGGAGCATCTCGGGATGGGCAATTGCTTGATCGTTTCGTTCAGCGATGCTGGATATGGTGGGGCAGTCCATCGTCCAAGCCGACAGATCGGCTTTCGCTATTGAGGCGAATGCCTTCCCCGCCTTTTCAGCTTTGGTGAGCTCAGATTTGAGCCGCGAGGTCCATTGACTCAGAAATTGGAACGTTTCCGGCGATGGCTTTTGGAGGAGAGTTTTTTTGATAGGACTGCCGTCGGATAGACCCTGTATGGCTTGCGCCCACACGTAGGTCGCGACAAGAGTGTCAGCGCTATCTCCAGCGAAGGAGGGATCTGTCGCGAGGGTCGCTTGGAACGCTTCCTTGTTGAGTTCGTTGACGGAAGTGAGCCACATCTCCAAGTCTTGGCGCAGCTTGGCAAACAGGACGGCATTTTCCTCTGCTTTCTTCAGCGACTCCTCCGCTGACCAAGCTGGCTGTGTCATAATCATTGAGACGCCTCTCGCACCAGCCAGAATACTCGCATACGATTCCGGAGTATCGCCTTCGGGCAGGAGAGCAGCGTCTTTCGGGAGAATTATCCCCGATTCGCTTGATTGATCTAAGAGTTCGGTGACGCTAAAAATCCGATTGGCTTTCTCTACAAAGTTGATGCGCTCCAAGGCAAGAAGGCGCTCAAGGTCCTGCTCTGGGCAGCTCAGGCACCAAGTCCCGAATGCATTGAGTTTGTCTGCTGCGAAGAGACCCCCAGTCGACGCGTTGCACTCGTTGAAAATCCATTGGTGGAACTCCGTCAAATTGGAAAGAAGGTCCGTATCGGTATCCGGTCCATGCCATAGCCCTTCAGGGAATTGGCAAACTTCCTTGGCATGTTCATGAAGCTCCGCCTCTTGCTGGAGGTGTGACTGCAGATTGCCGAGCAGAGCAACGATGGTGCGAGGATCAAAGCTCTTCTTTCCATTGACGAGAAAGGAGCAGGCATCGCTTTTTGCCTTCTTGTAGTCCGAGTGAAAGAGTCTGCGAAAGACGCCAGCCTCCTTCAGTGTTCCCATTAAAATCGGAAGAGCATCTTCGGATGGCAACGACTCGAAGGCAAAAAGCTCTGAGAGTTCCCCCCGTTTGGCATGCAGTTGCCTGATCCTTGGGACAAAGTTCTTGATAGCCTGCAAGACGCTGGGGTCCATCCATGCAGAATTTCGGAAGCGCAATCCTTCCGAGCGAACTATCCGGACGTAGTAGAGTAGCCATGCGACTCGTGAGAGCGACGTCCAAGAAAACTCTGCCTTTAAAAAACCCAGGTCGGGCGGGAGATCGCATGCACTGGCGTATTCAGTGAGATACCCGGAGAGTTCTTCCGCGAGGCTGAGAAGCTCCTCGATTTTAGGAACGAAGGCCTCTAAATCGCCCAGGATTGCCGATTCGGCGACCCCAGCGCCTTTCAGTGCGTCGAGTGTGTTATGAGCAGCTGAGAGATCCAACTTGGATAATCCTTCCAAATCCACCTTGTTCCCTGCAGACTGGAGTCCGTCCTGGAGCTGATTCCAGCCATCGTTCAATTCCTTCAGCCGGGCACATCCCTCTTGGACAGCCCAAGGGAGCGCAGTCCACGAAAGGTTGGTATCACTATTCGGGAGCAGCTTGAATTCGTCGGGCATGCCACGGACCTGCTCCCAATTGTCTTCCGGCACCTCCGAATCGAATTGTTCGAGTTCATTCCAGTGATCCCGGAGCGATGCAAGCGCCTCGTTCCAGGCTTCGAGTGCCCCAACAGCCCTCTTGTGGTGGTGTATTGGGAGATCGGAAGCCTGTATGCCGCGCCAGGGGTGATGTTGGTGGATCGGTCTTCCATCCAACTCATCAACCAGATTGGCGGTGAGTGATTGGTAGGCTTTTGAGTCCTGAGTGAGGTCTTCCAGAAAATGATTCGACCAGTCAGAGGTCTCGGCTTCAGGGTCCAGCACGTCTCGCAAGGATTCCGGGAGTTCTTCGCGGAGCCGCACGGCACCGACAAGAATCTGGTGAATTGTCATCCCGGTCTCCCGCCATGGAGAGTTGAGACGATCAGCATGGTTTGCCAGAATATTGCGCAATTTTCGATGCCTTCGGATCTGGTCGTCATACGCTGCAGGGGGTTTTCTTGCAGGGGCCTCGATTCGCTGCTTGAGAGATTCGATGACTCCGGATTTCTGCGTGGCGTGGCTGTGCAACTCGAGACAGTAGAGGCCGAGGCCAAGTCGATCGAGGCGTTGCTTGACAACCTCCAACGCAGCTAATTTTTCCGAGACAAAGAGGACGGTTTTTCCGGAATACATCGCAGCGGCTATAAGATTCGTGATGGTTTGCGACTTGCCGGTGCCGGGTGGACCCTCTATGACAAGGTTTTTGCCCTTCACCGCATCTATGAGAGCCGAATGCTGGGAGCTATCCGCGTCATCAATGATTGGGAATGATTCGTAGATATCATCTATCTCGTCGATTCGACACTCGTCCTCGAAGGCAGTGTGCATTCCGTCCTGAGTTGCGTTTTCAAGTTGCTTGGTTCCTGCAATAACAGAGGAGACTAACGGATTGTCTTCGAGCTTTCGGTCCTCTGGCCAGGTCTTGGGGTCCAGATCCCGATACATGAGGAGTTTCCCGAAATTGAAAAAACCGAGGGTTATAAATCGCCGAACTTTCCATCGGGGAAATTTTGTTTTGATCGATCGAGCTACCTCTTTGAGGTAGGCTTCTGCATCGATCTCGTCCGGTAGGCTGGGAAGCTCGTAGGCAAAGTCCTGCTCCAAACGGGCACCCAGCGAGACGTTCTCTTGGCAGTCTTCTCCGCTAAACTCCAGTTCGTAATCATAGGTTCGCGTGGATGGTTGCAGTTGTCCCTTCGTCAGCGAGACGGGGACCGTGATGAGCGGGGCAAGACGGGGCTTGTCGCTCTCCTCGTCCTCATACCACTCGAGGAAACCCACCACGAGGTGGAGCATGTTGACCCCTGTCTCTTCGATTGACGTTCGTGCCAACCGGGCAATCGAGGCCAGTCGTGACTCCAAAGGATTCGGAAGGTGGAGTGTCTGAAGGAACTGATCCGAATGCCGTCCCTTCGCTCCTTGGCGTGTATCTTGCGGGACTTCATAGTCGGTTTGAATACCGTAACGCCTGGCCCAATCTTCGGACGACGGCTCACCTTCCTTCCCAGTCTTTTCCTGCCATTCCTTGAGCTCTTCCTTGGTAGGTTTGGGAACCGGGCCAAACCGGAAGGATTTGCCGTTGAGTAAAGATGTCGCGACGTGGCCCGGCAGTTCGTCAACCACTCGGATATATCGGGTGCTGCGACCGTGTTTGTAATTGAGGAGAGGATTGTTTCCTGTGAGGTCGAGTAGTCGTCCTCGTAGATCTCCCAATGCCGCAAGAATCTCCTGCTGGTTCTTCGTTGGATTTTGCTTCATTTTGGACACAAGAATCAGTCCTCATCCTTCGCCGCCAGCCCGGCGATAGGGGCGAGAGCTTCGCCGAGTTTCAGGTAGTTGGTTTTCACGCCGTCATCGAGATCGAGTTCGATGCGGGCTTGGGCGAGGGGTAGAACGGTCTGGCGCTCCCAGTCTTCGCATTCGCGAAGGGTTTTGGTGAGTTTGTCGGCTTCTTTGCGGGCTTCGGTTTTGGTTTTGGCGGTGGCTGCGGTGGTCTGGACCTCGGCAAGGTGGGTGAGGCGGTTGCGGAGCTTTACGTGGTAGTCGCGGAGGTAACGGTTCAGGACGAGGTTCATCGTGTCACGGGTGTAGCGGTGCATGTAGAGGAGGACGCTGAAGCCTTTCTTCGGGCTCTGAACCATCCAGTAGATGGGGCGCTTCTTGTAAGTTTGAAGGTGGTCCTTGTAGAAGTCGTTGAGGAAATACTTCCGCAGGTCCTTGTCGAGGGAATCTTCGATGAAGCGGAGGTTCTCCCGCAGGGTGGCTTCGCCGAAGGTGGCGCGGAGGAAATCGCGGGTGCGGGCCACGATGTCGTCCTCGAACCACTCGCCATCGAGCACGGGGATGATGCCGTCCTCGTCGGGGGCGAAGGTGAGTTCGGCCAGTGGTTTCCCCACCTTTTCCAGAAACTCACGCAGGGAGTCGCCGGCGCTGGCGAGGATGAGGCCGGGGTGGTCGGGGGAATAGCGGCCCATCATGCAGCCGACGGCATAGGAGAGGAAGGCGGCCATGTCGCGGCGGGCTTCGGCGCGGGCGAGGGTGATTTGCGCCTCGGGCACTTCGGGCTGCAACTCGCCGTCGAGGCCGTAGGCGGCGATGAAGAGCCGGTTGTTCTCGGTCTCCAGCTCCTGCATCCGGCGGATGGCGCCGGTGCTCTGCGCCTCCCAATTCCGCCAGCTCGCCTCCAGCGTCGCGCCCTTCAGCCCCGGCCGCAGCAACGGCTGGTCGCGGAAGTCCCATGAGGTCTCGAAGTTATCCCACTCGTCTCTCGATAGCCCAATGTTTTCCGCAGCTATTTTCTCGATCTCCTTCTTTACCAAAGGATCTTCTGGAAATTTAATTGGCAGTCTCTGAATATCTCCGACTTGGTAGTTCAGTGTTGGGTTTAGGGATAACAGGCATTCCGATGAGATTTTTGACGCCAAGAATGCGATAACAAAGTGCATCTTGTCTTTGGGTGGGAATGCGGAAGATCCTCCGACATCAAACAAAAATCCTGTCGGTGTATGCCTTGGACCAAACGTGAGCCCAATCAAGGACCACGTTATAGATTCCTTGAAGTAGCATTCTTTATTTTGAGGTCGTGATCTAAGTTTACCATTTGAATCAGTAAAATTCTGAATCCGCTCTCCATCCTTTTCCCAGTCAACAATGTAAATCTGATTCCCATACCACTTCCTAAAACCGCCTCCTTTGTTATACGGAAACCACTTCTTCCGGCTATCGCTTGCCGCCTTCTTATCCGCGAAGCCGATTCCAATTCGATTAAGGCAAACCTCGAACCAACACCTGACAAACCTGTCGTTATCCCCAGTCGCCATTCCCTGTCTTGGCTCGGCTACGTTTCGCAGTTGTTCACATGTGCTGAATGCACTCTTCAGTTTTTCGGATGCCTCGAAAGAAATCGGCATTCCCTCGATCAACTTAAAGCTTTGCGAATCGACTCTGAATATTGCGCCGGAATGCTTTTGGTCGAAAAAGACCTTCTCTTTATCGGCATTTTTTGGCGCATGGTTCAGGGTCATGAAATGACCCAAGTGCATTCTGGAATTTTTGCGGATGATGAATGCTGCGGCTAATGCAAATTTGGAATTAAGCTCGGGAAAACTGTTAAAACCAATCTGAACCAAATTAACGATTTGATGTTTATTAAGTATCTCGGCCCGAAGGTCTTTAAAGGTATCAATGAAAAGCCATGCTTGCATTGTAACCATTGCATTGAGTCCACTTTGAAAAACAAGGGCCAAGCCTCTTTCGACAAAACATCCAAACAAATCTCCCTTGGATTTTGGGTAATGATTTTCCATGTATTGCTGAAGCTGCCCATTTAGATCCCCTTTGAGTTTATACGGCGGATTGGCCACGACGACGTGATACCGCTGGGTGAGTGCCTCGGCTTGTTCGAGCACGCGCAGGACTTTGAGGTGCGTGGCACCGACCATGAGGTCGGAATTTTGGATGTTGGATGTTGAATTCTGGATTTTTGCGCGAGCGGTCTGGATTTCCGCCTCACCGAGGCACGGCTGAATCAGCGAGCCGAAGTTCTTTGCCTCCTTGAATTGGTGGAGCAGCTTTGGAAAGGATGAAGTATGAGGGATGAAGGATGAAGCGTTTATCCCGATGGCTTTGAAGTAGTCGGCGAGTTCACCGTCTTCGAATTTGACATCCTTGAGTTCGATGATTTGGGGGCGGACGAAGTGCTCCAGTTGGAAGAAGCGGCGGGACGCGTGCCGGGCCTTGAAGACGAGGGCGAGCTCGGCGAGCTGGGCGGCGCGGGGGCAGATCTCCAGCCCGTGCAGATTGTGCCGCAGGATGAGGGCGGGGATCTCAGTGGGCGCGTAGCCTTCCTCCTCGTAGATGAGGGTGAGCAGGTCGAAGGCGTAGGTGAGCATGTGCCCGCTGCCGACGGCGGGGTCGCACAGGCGGATTTCTTCGGGTTTGGTGATCTTTAAGAAATCCGTCTCGGCTTCGCCTTCGATGTAGAAGGGCATGTGCTCGCGCAGCCGGGAGCCGGGACGATTGAGCAGCCAGAGGCGGCCCAGGGAGTTTTCGACGAGGTAGCGGACGATCCAGTGGGGCGTAAAAAGCTGGGTGACGGCAGGGATGTCCTTGGTGGGCACGGCGCTCTTGCGGGCCATGACCTGGTCCTTCCGCTCGGAGATGTAGAATTGGTAGAGCCAGCCGAGGATCTCGACATTGGCCCGCTGCCCGTCGCCGCAGTCCTCGTCGCTGATCTCGGTGCGGAAGCCGTGGACGACGGAGTGCTCGGTGAGGAGGTCATCGGGCAGGAGTAACTCGGTCTCGTCGTCTAGTTTCTCAAAGAGGTTCGGCAGCAGGGCGTGGTAGAAACGGCAGGCGGCGAGGACGAGGTGGCGATAGACTTCGCCCTGCGGATCCGTCGAGGGAATGCGACCATCGAGGAGGTCGTTGAGCCGCTGCGGGTTGGTGTGCGACTTCAGTTCCTCGGGCAAGGCTCCGGTGCGGGTGAGTTTGAGCAACTCGGGCTGGGTCTCCGCGGCGCTGGCCGGGGTGAGGACGCGGGCACGGAACGGATGCCAGCCATGGGCATCCATAAAGCGGAGCGCGGCAAAGCGGTTGAACCAGGTGTAAGCAACGCGCTCGATGAGGCCGGCGCGGTCGGCCTGCGCGAGTTTCCGTAACTCCGCCACCTGAGGAGCGAAGGTGGTGAGATAGTCGGGCGTCTGGGCGGTGAGGGCGAAGTCGAGCTTGCGGGTCACCGCCTCCATGAGCTGGGTGCGAACGGTGGGTGCAAAAGTCTTGAGAGCGGAGGTGTTCATTGGAGGAAAGATGTTTTGCCGCTGGATAAGTGCTGCATGCTATTTGGCTGACATCTCCTTGATGTCCCGAGCGATTTCTTTGGCGCGATCCCTACCCAGAGAGAGCATTTTTTTATCCCAATCCCTGTTAAGGTCTCTAAGCACGTTGCGTGCATCGCCATGGCCGGAATCGGCAGCAGTGGCCAACCAAGCGTAGGCGTCGATCAGATCAACTTCAACGCCATTTCCCTCGATAAGTCGTATCGCAATCAGAAATTGCGATTCGGGCAAACCGTGATAAGCCGCCGCTAAAAACAGCCTCGCCGCGTTCTCTTGATCCTCCTCAACTCCAACTCCGTTCTGATACATCATGGCAAAGTTGTGCATTGCATGAGGATGCCCTTGGGAAGCCGCTTTGAAGTACCATTCGCCAGCGCAGGAGAAGTCTTGATCTACCGTGTCTCCCGTATGAAACATGGAGCCCAAGGCGTATTGAGCATCCGAATTTCCGCCGTCAGCAGCGAGCATGAAAAGCCGAACTGCTTCTTCGGGATTCTGCTCAACACCAAGGCCTTTTCTGTAGAGGTGGGCAAGTTTGAATTGCGAGGACACGCGGCCCTGATCGGCTGCGGATCGGAACCAACACGCTGCGGCATGGAAGTCCGCCGTGACGCCCATGTCTTCCGAATAGATCACGCCGAGGTTGTGCTGTGCTCTAGGATGTCCTTGTTCGGCCGCTGCTGTCAGAAGTTGAGTGGCTTTTTTGAGATCTTTCCAAACGCCGGTGCCAGTTAGATACAAGACACCAAGATTGCATTGTGCAGGCGCATAGTTGTCTTTTGCTAATCTCGCGTAAACCGTTGACGCTTTTTTATGTAACCCATTTCCTTCGTCAAGTTCTGCGAGAAGGAACTCTGGTTCTGGTCGATACTCTTGTCTGAATCGCCTTTCAGACTCATCCATGTTCTCTCCGATGCTCGTAAACGGTCCTTCCACATCACCCAAAGGGATCCAATCGTCCAACCCCGGAAACCACGCCAACGCATTAGGCACTTTTATCTTCCACCGGATGATTCCAGAAACAACATCCTCCATAGACATCGGCCCATGCTGTTCTCCATCCTGATGAATAAGAATCTCGGCACCTTCCGGCGGCGGGTATGTTTTTCGGGGTTCCATTTTCTAGGTGGCGAGCTAGTTCCAAGTCATCAGAGTTGGAAATAGTTTTGGATTGCGTTACGCAGAGTTGAAGGGGGGAGATTGCTGCCTACCGTTGCTTTGATCGATTTGAGGATATCCGGCCATTCTGGCGAGTCCTCAGGGAATGCCGCCAGGAAGCTGGCAAGATCAGCGGCGATGGACGGGGGTAAAACGGGGCCCGATGTCGGTGGTAAAGTTGCCGCAAGCCGGAAGACATCACCACGGTGCTTGTTGATATTCTTGGCATCCACAGTCTGTCCCTCATCTCGCGCCTTGGTGAGTCTCAGCCAGGCATATGCCTTCAGGGGAATCAGGGAATTGATGTTGGCAACCCATAAGCCGTCCCGTTCATCGTGGTGAGCCTGGATCAACTCGTAGTAGGCGTTGTCGAGCAGAATGGCCGAAAGGCTGTGATGGCCGGGCTCGACGATAACGGGAATGACTTCCTGCCCGTCGGCGAGTTCGAAGCCTTCAGGGTTCCGGCTGCAAAACTCCAGCTTGACCGGGAAGTCCTCCCTTGCAGGCTTGGCAAAGCGGTAAAGAATGGGAGTGCCTTCGCTTCGTTCACGGATTTCGTATTCTCCCTCCTTTACGAACGTGCGGATGGCCGTAATGAAGTCTTGGTTTAAGACCTCAATCATCAGAACGAGGTCCAAATCGTCCGTGGCGCGAAACTCCATTTGCTCCGCGTCGAACCATTCCACGCATGCCGCACCACCAATGAGTGTGAAGAAACCTTCAAACTGGCGAAAATGCTCACGGAAGATATCGAGGCCCTTTACCATGGGAAATCCTCCAGAAGTTTCTCCACTTGCTGCTGGACCCGTTCATCGGGGGAGTCGGCAAGACTCAGGCAGAGGGAGAGTTCATCGACGCACTCGCCATCGGAAAGCAAGGCGGGGTTGTATGCCCAGCTTTCGATTCGGACACTGGCCTCCTCCGGACCTCTGCAACCGTGAAAGGTGCCTTTTTCAAGCAGCTGCGAATACTTCCGGTGGTCGAGAGCGAATGTCCGCAATCGATCTGACGAGAGCATCGTTTTCTTGCTCAAGGCGCTTATCCCGGCCAGAAGAGCGGGTGGTCCAGGTTGGTCCCATTGGACCCAGTGATGGCGACGAACCGGGCCGAAAAGAAAGGGGCGTGCCTGCTTCCAAAGCCCTTTTCGCTCGTATTTGAAATCAAGCACAACAGCCTTTCCCTCTTTCACTGCCTCACAGAGCCCGGCTGCCTCCAACTCGGTTTTCACCTTGGTAATCATGATCGGCGAGTATCGGATCGTTTTTGCGATTTCCTGAAGCGAGATGGCATTAAGGGGTTTCCGCTGAAGATGAAAAAGAAGCAGGCACTGGGCAGCCGGGGTAAACTTTCTGCGGGCCGAGGGTCGGGGCAGGGGCTGCCGATCCCTCAGGTCGATCCAAATGGAGGGCAGGAAGGTCTGGCTTTTTGGAACCACAAACGGGATTCGGCGCTGGATCATCGGCGTCCGCGCAGACGATGGCAGTGAAGAAATGACGAAGACAACGCCCTCCCCAAGTTTCTCCCGGAGGATCGATGCATGTCGCTCGTATTCACCGACGGAAAAGCTCTCCGGCGGCTCTTGCTCAACAGCCAAAACGAGTTCCTTTCCTAGAAAACTGGTACCGTAAATGCCATATCGATGGCGCAAATAGAGCGGGAGACTGGAATCCGGGCGAGGGGTGAGATCTACCGGGTCTCCAGTGAGATCATTCCAATAATCTAACAGCTTGCTCTCAAGGGCGTTCATTTCAACTACACTATTCCGCGACGCTACACCTGTCGAGTGTAGAGTTGCGATACTGTGTAGCGTATCTTTCACAGGCTGATCCGGTTCCCTTTTTTGAGTTCCTCGGCAGCGGTGGCGCGGAGGGCGGTCAGCCATTCATCGAGGTCAGCCTCTGAGCCTACGAAGGCAAGGTTGCATTTCGCACGAAGCGACGATGCGGGCACATAGGTCGGCTCAGGTGGTTTAGGCTTCGGGGAATCGCCGGGCTTGGAAGGCGGCGGAGGTGGGGTTACGAGCTGGGAAACAAGGGCAAGCTGTGCGGGGTAGTCCTGGGTGCGATAACGGTTGAGTCGGTCGCGGATGGCGGTGACAAACCGGGCAGAGGAAATCGTGTTGCGGGTTTCAGTGGTTTTTTCGAGGACTTGGGTGGCACCGTCTGCGCTCAATTTCTGAAAATCAGGCAGAGCCCGAAGTTTTGCCTCATGCTCGTCGAGAGAAACCGTGGCTACCTGTCGCTCTGCCGTGAGGAGCGCGGCGATCAACTCGCGGAGTTTGGTGACGGCGGCCTTCGCGGCGGGAACTTTGTTTCCCCGGAATGGGGTCTCTGCCGCCGCAAGGTCCCGGAGCGGCTGGACATCTTCGGCGGGTAGATCCGCGAAGTTGGCCTCCTCTTCGCGAAGGAAGGTGATGGCCTCATCGTAGGCGAGGCGCTGGGGACCGTGCATGAATGTCTTCACCGGGGAGAGGAAGTCGTCCTTCACAGTGAGCAGGGCGTCTTCGAAATCGGCCAGATGGTTGAGCAGGTAGGTGTAGTCTTTTTCCGCCAAAGTGGATATTTGCGCCACGATGGGCCGGAGCGGTTCGAGAAAGGAATACCGGGAGGCCTGGTCAAGGAGCACGGTGAGGTCGCGTGACTCGGCTGCGAGCGCCTCGGAGGTGAACACCCCGACAGAGCGGGCGTCTGTCCCGCTATTCGGACGGTCGAAGAAGTCGTGGTGAAACTTTTTCAGGGCATTGACCTTGGTGGCATCGAACTGCTCCTGGAGTCGCACCCTGACGCTGCCGTGCTGCCGGGAGTTTTTCAAATGATCGAGCGCACTGCGGGCATCGAGCAACTCGGCGGCTCGCATCTCGACCTTGCCCATACGGAAGAGTCGGCTCGCGAGGGTGAGCACGGCCATAGGATACCAGCCGTAGGGGCGCTTGCCGAAAAACCGGACGATTTCCTCGATGGATGTGCGGGTGCCGTCGTTCTGGTTCCGCATCACGTAGGTGAGGATTTCCTGTTCAGCCTCCGACGGGGTCTGGGTCCCGCTGGTGAGGAGGTCGTCCTGGGCGAGGAGGGCTTGAGAGAGGGTGGTCTCGTCATAGGCCCCTCTCAGCATTTTCAGATTGGGGAACGAGAAGGAAATAAGTTCCTGGCAGGCCTTGGCGAAGCGGTTGCGGGCATCGCCCTCGCCCACGGTGTCGAGCCGGGAGCCGTTGAGGTAGAGCGGGGCCTTGCTTAGGAACTCGCTGCCAAGCTCCTGCATGGCCGTGCGCCGGATGCCATTTTGCTGGCTCCGCTGGTCGAGAATCGCTTTGCGCGAATCATCGCCAGCACCGGTGTTCTGCTGGACGTATTTCTGGGTTTTGAGATAGAGCCGGGCCTGATCACTCAGGCTGGTATCCGCAGGGAGCACAGCGAGAAGCTCGGCTTTGCCGGTATTCTGCGCAGCCAGAGTGGTCGCATTGGTATGGTTCGGGTGCTCGGTCGTGATGATGTTGATCGCGACATCAGCCTCCCGACCGATCAGGGCGTCATCAAGTTTCCGTGCGTACGCGTAATCCTGCCCATTGCCCTCATAGCGAATCTTCGGGTCGTGGAGGACATCCGAGAAGAGGACCTTGGAGAGGAGTTCTGCCACCTGTGACTCGTCAACGTCGGTGTTTTTGATCTCGACCTCGATGTCCTTTTCCGTGTCGGTGAGGAATTCGAAAATGTCGCCGTTGCGTTGCAGGTAGGACTGGCTTTCCAGATAGGCGAGAGCCTCCTGAACAGACTTTTCGTGGGCGCGGATGTCAATGTCAGGCCGGTCAATCAGCAGGATGGCGACATTGCGAGAAGTGGCTTTGAACTCGCGCACCCACTTGAGAAGGAAAAGGGACTTCAGGATACGGATTGGAAGCCCCTCGCCCAATCGCGACTCGGCCATTTTGATCGTGGTCTGCATGTCACCCCGGATCGAGGCGGAGATGCCGTCATACATGAGGTCGAACGTGGCGAGATGTCCGACGTTCTGATTGCGCACGGCCTTGGCCACCTCTTGGAAGACGGCGAGCATGGAGCGTTCGCCGACGGAGAGGTATTTTCCCGTAAAGACCCCGTGCTTGGAGAGTTGCTGGATGGCAAGTTGGAACAGATCGAACTGGTAGGTATGGAACGGGTAGAACCCGCAAAATTCATCGCTGCCGCGCCACCCGTGCAGGTTGATCGAATTGTCGCCGAAACGGTAGAGCGTCTGGAGGTTGTCCTTCTCGCGGTCGTAAATGTCGGTGAGCACCTCCGGCTCCTCCTCCTTTTTTGCGAGAAGTCGTTTTTGAATGACCTCGCGCACGTCGGCGCTGGCAAGCGTGAGCTGAGTCTTGAACCGGCCCATGATCTTGGTGATGTCCTGGGCGGCCAGGCCTTTGAAGGAACCGAGCACACCTTCGAGATCAGCCTGAGAAGTTACGAAGACCCAGGCCCGGCCATTGCAGATGGTGCCGAGGGTTTCCGCCACGGTCTGGAGGTTCAGCATGAGCTTGGAGTCCTGGCCGATGAACTGGCCGACCTCATCGACAAAGAAGTTCAGACGGAAACCCGCAGGCTGCCGGGCGATGTAGTCCTTCACCATCTGTGCGAAGCTTTCGATAGAAACGCGGTAATCTTCACGGACTTGCCGCATCAGATTGGAGGCTTCAGTCTCGGCCACACCAAAATGTTCTGCGTAGGCCTTGGCGAATGCCGCTTTCCTTGCCGTGGCGATGGCCTCGCGGTCTTTTTCCCACGTCGCACCGTTGAGCCGCAGATAGGTTTCTTTGAAGGGAAGAAAGTCTCCGCGCATGTCGAGGTCGTGCTCGAATCGGGCGATGTAGCCCTGCTTGCCGTAGTAACCTTGCAGTTCGTTCAAGACCTTGACGAAGACTTCCAGGATCGGCGAGGAATGATCTCCCCCAATGCCGTCAAATTTCTGGTCGATGTTGAACAGAATGCTGCGGGAGGGGATGGCCGTGGCCCTGACCAAGTCGGCCTTCACCAACTCATCGTCGATCTTGGGAAGAACGATGTCTGCGGGGCGAACTCCGTTCGGGAGTGGGTCGCCATTGAGGATCAGGGAGAGGATTTTGAGCAAATGCGATTTGCCCGAGCCGAAAAAGCCGGAGATCCAAACCCCGTTTGCTGTCAGCTCCGTGAGGTAACGGTCGGTGAAAATGCCCAGCCCCCTCGCGACATCGCGTGTGACGACATATTCTTCCAACTCGGTCTGGAGATTGCGGGCGTCGTCGGCCTTGATAACCCCGTCAATCGGACGGTCAACGGGCTTGAGGAACAGTTCGTGGATTTTCATGAAAGTCAAAGGCGGTAGTGATCGAGATTTGTGGCCCGGTAGTAGGGATTGTTGATTCGGGGGCTGGGGATCGATCCGAAGAGGCGAAGGTGTGAACCGCCAGCGGGATCCTGCGCATACTCCCCTGGAAAAAAGATCACAACCGGATGCCGCAACATCGCCGGCTGGAGCGACTCCAAGATCGTGTGAGTGCGAAGGAAGGGAAAGATGCGTCCCGGTCCGGTAATGAGGGTCAGTTGCACGCCATCGTCTCCAATCGCCCTGACCAGACGGGGGATTAGGTGGGTTTTGGGATCCGAAAAGTTCTGCAAGGTCTCCAAAACCTCGGCTTTTTGTGAGCTTGCCTCATCCCGCAAGAGGTCGTCCAAGATGTCGTGTTCCTCCAATTCCTCCAGAACCAGGCTGAAGAGATCGAGCGATTTCAGTGTGATGCCACTATTTTGCAACCGAATCGCGAGGCTTTCCACCATCCGCCTGACGGCATCCTCCCGTGCGGGCTCATAAGTTTGAATGAAAATGGGGACCTCGTTGGCCAGCCCTTTCATACTGAGGAAGTTCGGATGGCTGAGAAGCTTGAAAAGTCGTTCTGATAAATCGTTCATGGGAGGAGATGTGTCAGCGGAACGGGATTTCGGTGTCGGGAACGAGAAACCCAGCAAGCCAGCTCGGGCTGTCAGCGGTGATAACACCAATGACCGAAGGGGAAAGAACCGGGCGTTCCACAGCCCCAAGCGCGGTCCCCGACACCAGCAGGCCGGCTTCAGAAAGCATCCGGAGGAGGACCCGCCGGATTTTGCCATTTGATGATGGGGTCAGCCCAGTCAGCTCAGGATGCACCAGGGCCTTGTTTTCAACGTAGGTTTCGTAGTCGGATAGGCGCAAAACAGGATCGAGCAACGCGAGCTTGTCCCTCAAAACCTCGGAGGCAAATTCGAAAACGAACTGGATGTGCTTGCAGGCTGCGAGCCAAGAGATGGCCCCGCGATCCTCGGCAGTGGCGCGGGCAAGCAGAGACACCTGATCATGTGTCAAGGTGCGGAGCCTCTGGCGAAGTTCCCGTTCGAGCCGGATCGCGCTGTTGGCACTCTGGCATTGAAGGGCGTTTGAAGAAAGGATGCGATCCTTCGTGAGGTCCCAGTTGCCTGTGGCGAGGTAGCACTCTGCGACAATCCTCGCCAACTCCGGGCGAAGTGAAGCTGCAGTGAAACCCAGCGAATAGCTCATAGTCTTGTTTCCAAGGTGGCCTCGGCGTCACGAGCGATATCTTCGGTAGGCTCTTCCTCATCCTTTGGCTCAGCTGCCTGAACGACTTTATGGCCGGTGGCCTCTTCGACGAGTCGGAGGAGCGACTGCTTCCGGGCAGCCATGAAATCCTCAAACTTGTCGGCACGAAGCAGCAGAGGATCAATGCAATGGGAAACAAGGTATTCATCCAGCATATCCGGGGAAATGGAAGGAGTCGTGAATTGGCCATTGGCGTTCTTTTGCCCGGCTTCCAACCTGCCGAGATACTCCGAGGGTGCGACGCCGCCGATTATCCGGTTGGTCCTGTAGCCAAGCGGCGTTTTATTGATGACCGTGTCGTAGACGGAGGCGTTGATTCCCTGTTTTTTGCACCACGCTTCGGGGAAGATGTGATGAATATCCACAGCCTCATCGAAGAATAGCGTGTCATCGAATCTCTGGCCGGAACGAAAGTCCCGTGCGCCCTCACGCATCAGGAGGGCGTGAATGCCTTTATAGGCTGCGGAAAGGCGGGTCCGCATGGTCAGCAACCGGTCAGCGCGAAGAATTCCATCCCTGACAGTCGTCGGTTCTGGACCGCCTTTGAGCCAACCCGGGACTTCCAGAATATCCTTGGCGAATCGGGTCTCGGCGGCAGAGCCATAAAGCTCTCCGAAAACCCCGCACCAATACCATCTTGAGAGCTTCGACCTGATCGTGGTGTGTTCAGCCGCCTCGCCCAGTTCCGCAAAGATCGCAGCCAAGGGCACAAGCTGTGACTGGTAGGGGAGGTCGAAGACGCGATATATATTCTGTTCACGAAGGAACTTGGCTGCCTGCTTAAAACCTTCTTTTACTTTGTCACGATGAGTTCGATACGCTTCCAATGGCAGGTCGAGAAGAGATTGACGGGTGGCGCGGACCGCTGGCAATTCCCCTTCTTGGCCACCTTCGGCCGCTTTTTGTAGGCGCACTTGCTTCGTGTGGAGCAATGCGATTGCCTGGAGAAAATCGGTGCTGGCCACCTTGGAAAGAACCCCGGAGGACTGTCCGGCAGCTGCGGCATAACCTGAGAATTCCTCATGGATGCCAATTTTTCGTTCCACCCCGGGCTTTGCGTCCGCACCGAGCCAATCCTCACGTAGTTTGTGGGGAGGGGCACCCGCAGCATACATCGCGGTGAGCAACTCGAAGGCATCAAGCGGCTTTCCCCCTGTGTTGACCTTCTCAAAAACAAGGCACACGGCCTCGTGGGATGTGTCGTCCGCGAGGGTGATGACAGGGATCTGATACGACTTGAAGTTGTCCAGGATCTCGTTCTTGAAGGTAAAAAAGAGGTCGATCATGTCTTTTCTGTTCTTTGATCCCCAGAAATTCCAGAGCCCTTGGAGCCAAGCATCGGGTTCGAACACCTGATTCAACGGAAAAATCAATTGTTCGTATTCTTTCTCCGGAGTGGAGAGGTCTCGGATGATATCTTTGTCGAAGTTGGTTTTGATGCGGCGATCCTCCGGAACGGTGAAGATCGCCTCCTCGCGGTCGGCCTGAGGTCTGAGCGCCTCTTGAATGTTGATGTAAAACCAACGCTTCACCATTTTGTTCTTCGGCGTGATCGTTTGCACGACCTCCCGGCGGAAGCAGGCTTGGTAAAGTGAGGTCATGCGTTGCTGGCCGTCGAGGAGCAACTCGTCGGGTGCCTGCTGTTCTGCTTCGGGAGGAGCTCCCTGTATTCGTCGCCTGGCAAAGAGACAGGCATCCCCTTGTTTTGCCTCCAAACTCATCAGGGCTCCGACGGGAAAGGCCCGCGAGATCGAAGCGATCAGACTGAGAATGCGGTCCTCCGCCCACACCCAACTGCGCTGGAAATCCGGCAGTTGAATCTTTCCGTTGCCGCACAGGCGGAGAAGCTCCTCCAAGCTGCGGGGGTTTGCTTTGAATGTGGTTTTGCTCATTGGGAAGAAGTTGCGGGTAGTGTCGAGGAGACAAGGTTGTTTAAGGAAGACCAATCTCCCTTTGTCGCAGGACGGCACAGTGTTGACCGAATCACCCGTTTGGCTCCATTCAAGCCCTCGATTTCCTCAACAGAGAATGGACCTTCTAATTGTCCGATGATCTGGAGGAAGAAACGCATGATTTCTCGGGTGATATAAGGGAAATTAATGCCGCCGTTCAAGCTGCAATACGGTCGGTTCCGAGCAATTCATCAAGGTTTTGGTGCGGTGGTCGGAATGGCGATCGAAAGAACCAGCGATTCAGGCAGAAAAGCCGATCTGCGGCCGGGTGACGTGTTCGGGTTGGTCGTCGGCGAAGACCTCGGCGAGCGAGTAGTCCTGTGCTGGGGCGAGGGTTTTTCCGAGCTCCTCAGCGAGGGCGGTCGCCTGCGGGATGTCGAGGCGCTTGAAGACCCGGTGGCTCACGAGCCGTCCGGGTCGGAGGAGGGCCTGGTCGATATCGGCTGCGGCG
>Ga0247844_1002430_pt1 | contig 30502 bp, 32 predicted proteins | sample LaCtaG_FD_192421 | JGI IMG/M metagenome (GOLD analysis project Ga0247844, IMG submission 192421) | Freshwater microbial communities from meromictic Lake La Cruz, Castile-La Mancha, Spain - LaCruzMarch201714.5m_1 | ecosystem: Environmental > Aquatic > Freshwater > Lake | place: Spain: Castile-La...
CGTTGGCGGCGACTTGGTTGACCTGAATGACCGTCGTGCTGAAGATGTTGACGATGACGTGCTCGCCGTTGAACGAGTTGTCGGCGACTCCCTTGACCGTGATTTTGCGTCCGACATGGGAGAGATTGGTGTAGCCGTGCGCCGTCGAAGTGGTGATGGCGACCACGTTGCCGGTGCGGGAGATACCCGCCAACGGGCGTTCGACATCGTTGCCCGCGATGGTAATAGTGTCGGACCCGCCCAGCGTGATGGGGGCATCGGTCTTGATGGAGAGGTAGGCGCCGTTGTTCGCGTAGGGCGACGCGGTGCCGAAGTAGGGAAGGGCGACCAGCACGGTTTTGGTTGGATCGACCGAGGTCAGTCCGGATTGCACAACGTAGAACTGGGCATAGGCCGCTGTCGCGGGCGCCGCGAAGCTGAACGAGACATAGGTCCAGTCGCTGCCGGCGGGCACCGACGCGGAGCCGATGCTGGCCACCAGCACGCCTGCCGAGTTCACATAGCGAGTCACGATCTGGCAGTTGTGCGTCGTGCCCTGGGTGTTAAGCCAAGCACCCTTCCGATAGGTCGTGCCGACCACCACCGGCATGGACCGCGCAACGTCCACGTAGCCCCAGTAGAGGCGCGGCGAGTTGGACTTCAGCGCCGTCCGCCAAGGCCGGTCCATGACCGTCGCCACCGCCGGGCGGATTTCCGTCGACGTGGAAGCTGCGTTGGATACGTTCCACCAGCCGAGCGGGGTCTGGTCTTCGAAGGTCGCGTCGGTGATCCAGTTCGTGCCCGGCGCGATGCACAGATCATCCATCGGCGCGATGCGCCCACCCAGGCGGGCACCGTCAATCGCGGGGTCGCGGATTTCGATGATCTGTCCGGGGCGGGCGAGGATATGGTCCAGCGAGGCCGTGTAGTTGACCGCCTCGGTTTCCAACTGTTCGCTCAACAGCATCCACAGGCCGAGGCGGTAGGCTTGCGTCCGCGAGGTGCAGCCCATCGACGCTACGTCAATCGGACGATAGCCGTAGCGGGCCAGTGCGGTCGGGTTCTCGACCACCTCGATCGCCGGACGGTAGAAGTCCCCGGGATCGTTCCACGTCACCAGGGCGGTGCTGTGCCGCTCCTTGAGTGCGGTCGACGAGTAGTTGAACGTGCCGCCTTTGACGTTGGCCGGTGCAACGAGTTGCACGGGTGCCTTCGGGCTATCCTGCGTCGCATAGATGGTGCCGTTCGCCCAGTAGACCATGCCCCGGAACACGGAGGCGAGGTTCTGCAGGACGGTGTAGGCTTCTTCGCGGGTGCTGAGGATGCCGTTGAAGGTGAACCGTGCCTCGGTCCCGCCGCGCCCGTCCGAGACCAGTTCGTCGCAGTATCGGGCGATCTCGTAGAGCGCATACTTGTCGACCGACGACGCGGTGATGACGTCGCCGAGACCGTAGCGCGGGTTGGTCAGGAGATCGTAGAAAATCCAGGCGGGGTTGTCCGTCCACTGCTTGGTGCCAGAGAACAGGCCGTTCCAATAGGTGCCACTGTATGCCCGGGTGGCAGGGGTGTAGTTCGACGGAACCGAGACCTTCAGCCCCTTCACCTTGTAGGCGCGGGACGGCAGGCTTTCACCGAAGCTCGACGTGTCGATGGTGATGCCGACCAGGGCCGAGTAGGGGTAGGTGAACTTGTCGTCGCGCAGGCCGACCACGCCGGACACCCGGGTCGTGCGGCTCTCGGAACTGTCGGTCGGGTCAGACGTCAGACGACGCACGCGCACATACCACGGGTTGGTCGCGCCGGCCGGCTTGTTCACCCGGTAGCCCCGCTGGTAGGGGCTCATCGTCTTGCCCTGGATGGTGTCGTTGTAGACCTGCACCCAGAGTGAACCATTGGTGCTGGTCTCGATGATCACGTCGACGCTGCTGCCGTGCATGTCGCCGTTGGATTTGTCCTGCGCGAACAGAGCGTCGATCTGGTAGACGATCCGCACCGCGTCCACGGTCGTGTCGCTCACCGTGCCGATCCAGAAGGTAGTCGAGTTGCCGGCGATGTAGAACTTGACCTCACCGCCCGGGATCGACAGGCCGCTGTCCGCCGACACGCCCTGGATGAAGGTCTGCTGAGGCAGGCCGTTGCGGGTGTCGACGACGATGCCCGAGAAGTTGAAGCTGTTGTCTTCGTTCTGCAGCGGCGTCTCGTCGAGGTAGATGCCTTTCATGCCCCCAACGATGCCCTCGATCTCCCCCTCTCCGATCAGGTCGACCACGTAGGCGATCGTCTTTGACCGCAGCGTGTTGGGGTCTTCCTGGGCCGACCGTTGGCCCTTCGGGGCCTTGCCACCGCCGCCGGCACCGTAGGGAGTGATGGCGTTCATGTCGTCGACCTCACCACGCCCCAGAAGTTCGACTCCTCGGGGTCGTCATTGCCGGCGACGTCGACGGGCATATCCTCGGGGTTGATCCCCATGGCGATGCTTTTGCTGCCGACGATCATGGTGCCGTAGATCAAGGGCACCGGGCCGCCCTGTTCGGACGTGTTGACCGGGCCGTTGTAGAGCGCCGAGTTGTCGTCGGCCTTCTCGCGGTTGTCGTAGTTGGTCTTCGGCTGGGGCGAGAGAAGCTGGGTGATACCACCGAGCGCCATCATCGCGCCGAGCATGGCGACGCCCTTGAACGACACGAGCCCGAAGGTCCCCGGGATCGCGGCCCCCATCATGGCGCCGAAGCCGGCACCGGGGGCGAGACCCAGGCCCGCCGCGCCGATGGCATACGGGGCGGCGATCGCGATGGCGATCAGCGCGATGCCCATGATGACCTTGCCACCACCGCCCCGGCCCGCGCCGGCCACCGCCGGGACGATGTGCAGGGTGCGCTCCTTGCGGCCCATGAAGGGCAGCTTGACCTCGTCCTCGCCCAGGCGCCGGCCGGTCTTGCGATCGCCGGCAATCACCCGCCACGTGCCGGATCGCAGGGCCTGCTCGAAGCCCGGGACCATGTGCAGCAGGGCGCGCACAGCCTCTCCCGGGGTCTGCGCGTCGATCTCGTAGTGGGGATCGAAGCCGTGCTTCAGGCGACCATGCAGGTGGATCGTGCGGAGCATTATCCCTCCTCGGGAACCTGAAGCGAGGCGTGTCGGACCCACAGAGCAACGTGCGACGCCCACGTATGTAGGGGCACGTGGTGCGATAGATACCCCTCCAGATGATGCAAGATCAAGCCATCACCGGTGTAGATGCCGGCGTGGTTGAGCACCGGCGAACGCAGCTTCATCAGGAAGCAGTCTCCGGGCCGGATGTTGGCGAAGTCGCTCTCGGTTTCGACCGGCGAGAAGCCCCAGTCGCGGTAGAAGGCGTAGAAATCCTGGCCCTTCTTGAACCAGTCCTGATCGCGGGGTTGGTCCGGCAGGATGATCCCGTGGGTTTGGCGGAAGTAGTCGCGCACCAGCGCGAAGCAGTCCGCCACGCCATGGACGAAAGGTCGGCCGAGGAGGGGCAGGGGCTCCAACTGGTCCCCGAACCATGTCGGGTCGGAGCACCCTTCGGCGCTCGACTGCATCACCCCCCACGGCACGTTGCTGTCGATCTGGCTGCGCATGTCCGCCTCGCTCGGGACCGGATCGGTGCGCGGGTGCGAGTGCAGGATCGCCAGGATCGGCCCCTCTGCCAGCAGCCATTCCGCCGGCGCGATCGCGAAGTGGGTTTCCTTGTTCTCCGCGATATTGGCGACGGGTTTGAAACCCGTTGCAAGAAGGAACCCCACACCCTCTTCCGGCCAGACGGAGGCGAAGTGCCTCTCGGCGTCGAGGATCATCTGGCCCGTGACGAACGGGGGTGCGCGAAATCCGATACCAGCCATCAGCGTGTCCTCGCGACTGCCGGGAACCCGCCGAAGGGCAGGCTCCCGTATTGACCGAAGCGGACCTTGCAGCCCGAGACTTTCTTGGAGCACTGGTCCTGCGCCGCCGTCGCAACCGTGTTGTCGTGGCGGTCGAAGTAGTTCGCGTCGGCGTAGGGGCACGTCACCAGCGGCGCGCGGGCGTCTGTCGGGTCACCGTTGTCAAAGCGCCCCAGCGCGGCGTCCCAGGTCCGGTATCTGAACATGCAGTTGTCGCGCACGATCTGCCGGTTGGGCAGCATGCGGCCCTGCTGGTCCAGCGCCGAGGAGAGCCGCCATTCGATCGCAGTGGCGTTCTGCTGGACCTTCTGCTCGACGACGAAAACGTCGGCGATGTAGGCGTAGGGGGCTTCGGCCGAGTCCTCGTGGCCGTCGAGAAACCGGGCGAATGTCCGGATGCGGGTCAGCTTGCAGCCGATCAGGTCGTTGTAGTCGAGCAGGTAGGTCGTGAGCAGCCCGGCCACGTTGCTGACGCGGATGGTCGGGCGCGGCATGGGGCCGGAGCCGGCCCACTCGAACCCGTTCGCCTCGACGTCGACCTGCTGGTAGTCCTGCCCCCGGAAAGCAACCAGCGCAACGCCCTGCGAGTCCTTGGTGAAGTGGATCGTCCCCGGGCCGCCGACCGTGGTCAGGTCAAGCTGAAACAACGTGATCAGCGCCTCGCCGCTGAGCCGCATGGTGACCTGGGGCAGGGTTGTCACTGGTCGAATACCTGGGTGAAGGTTGCCTGGATGCTGTCCAGCGTAACGGTTGTGTGCGTCCTCGTCCAGTTGTCGCACACCCACAAGAGCGGGGTCGATGCACCAGGGGGCGTCCAGTAGAACGCCTCGGCCGCGCTGCGGGCCGCGAAGAAGTCGTCGATCAGGTTGGCGTCAACCCGACTGATATCCTCCCATGACACGTTGTAGATGCGACGGATCGCGTTGATCCCGTCCACCACGCGCTGCCCGTATCCATCCCCGAACTCGGTCTTGAGGATGCGGGGCTGGACAGTTCGCGCAGCGCTGGTGGTCGGCCCCAACGCGTAGGGGAAGGTGAGAAAGCTGGGCATCAAACCCTCCGGTCAGCGGCGCGGCTGAACAACCCACCGGGTCGCATGTTCCGCTCGGCGAACGCGTTCATCTTCATCTCCAGCGCCGCGTCGAGTTCGCGGCTCATGGTCTTCGCCAACGCCGCCTGCGCGTCGGCATCGCCGCCGGCCGCACCGCCCTCGATGTTGATGACCACGCTCGGGGCGAACACCGCCTGTCCTCCGCCGCCCATGCCGCCGAGGGCGCCCGGGAGCCGCACGGCGTTGCCTCCTCCTGTCCCCAAAGCGGCTACCGGCGAGCCCCCGACAACGCCGCCGGTGTGGAAGCGTTGGGCACGGCTGAAGACCCCCATTTCCCGGGCCTGGAAGGCACCCCCAGCCGCCTGGGCGCGAAGGGCAGGGGACATAGCCCCACGAGCCTCTACGGCCGCCCTGCGCCCATCCAGGCCCAACGTGCCGTCCTTCAGGCGCTTGAGGGGGACCATCACCTCCTGGCCGCGCATCATCATCATGCGCACGCCGCGCTCGCCACGCTCGACGACGGTCGGGAGAACCGCTTCGTTCTTCAGGGCGATGATGGGGACCTCGTTTGGCTTCAGGCCGGGGACACCACGACGGTTGTCGTTGGCAGCACGGGCCTGCTTGGCGGCACCGACGATGCCCCCCGTGTGGTAACGGGCCGCGCCTGCGAACACCGCGTTCGGCACCGTGCGTCGAGCGCCCGAGCCGTCCCCCGCCATGCCGCCGGTATGTCGGACAACAGCGGCACCGACGCCAATCGGCGGCACGGTGGTCGCGCCACCTCCACCGCCCGGAAGCAGTCCCATCACCCCCTGCACCGCGTTGAGTATCAACTGCGTGGAGATGATCTTCATCAGGTTGGCGATGACGGAGAGCGCGAAGTCCTTGAACGCGAACTTGCCCGTCTTAGCGAAGCCGACGATGGCGTCGCTCATCGTCGTCGCCATTTCGGTAACACCCTGCTTGGCGATCGATAAGCTGTCCTGTGCATTGAGGATGAATTCGTCGATGCCTTCCTTCATGCCGGCCGCGAAAGTGCGTTTCTCGTTCAGAACCGCTTGCGCGGTGCGGACCTTGGTGACCAGTTCGTCGAGCTTGGCGAGGTCCTGCGGCGATACGATGCCGCCTGGACTGTTCTTCTGGAGGTCGTAATACGCTTCGGCGTAGAACTTCGCCCGGTCAAACTCCTGCCCCACCTTGCCGACCAATGCGGCCTGGATGGTCAGTTCGCGCACCGTGCTTTCGGCTTCTCCGGCGGCCTGATTGCGGGTGGTATTCAGGGCCTTGGTCCGGGCGATCTCCTGCTCGGCCGGCAAGATACCATCACGGATGAGTGCGAGGTCCTTTTCGGTGTAGCCAAGGCCCGAGGCACGAAGCTCGTTGATCGTGACGATCGTCGCCTTGTGCGCCTCGTATTCCGTGCCGGTGAGGTAGGCGATGTTCTGCTCGGTCTGGGTTTCCTTTACGCTCTGTCGCACCTGCTCCAGTTTCTGACTGGTGAGGTCGATGCGCTCCTTCTCGAACCTGATCTTGGCCAGTTCGTTCGCCTGGGTGATGACGCCGGGGTCATCCATCTTCGTGCCGGCGGCGCCCGCGATTTCGCGGCGCAGTTCGATGACCCGGCGCAGCGAAGCCCGCATGTCGATCGGGGCGGAAGCCAGTTCGCGGAAGGCGGCAAGCTCGGCCTTGGCTTCCATGAACAGCTTGGCGATGCCGTTGCCTGCCTTGGCGCTGCCTTCGGCCGCCAGGGCCGTCTGCAGGTCCTTCAGCATCGCGTCGACGTTCTTGCGCATCTCCTCGGCGCCGGCCGCGTCCAGCTTGGACAGGGCAGCGACCATCGCCAGGAGCGGGATAGCTGCCTGGAGATATTTGTTGCGCTGCTCGGCCGACAGGTTGGTCAGGCCCGAGGTCTCGCGTAGGATGCGCTCGCTGGTGATCGCATCCGCCGCCGCCTGCCCGGCCTTCTGCGTCGCCGTGGCGATGCCCTGCTTCAGAAGGAGGGTCTTCTGCAGGGTCGCGGCTTGGTCGATCGCCGGGTTGGCGGCGTCCGCGATCTGGGTTCGACCGGTTTCGTCGGGCAGGTAAAGGTTCTTTTCCTTGGCCTTGGCCTGCCGGAACTCCATGACCGCTTGCTCGATGGCGGCCACGTCGGACGACACGGCAGTCAGGCGAGCGGCACCCGTGGACGCATTGCGCACCTTGAACATCTCGGCGAAGGCCCGGTTGGACGCCTCGACCGCCTGGGTCTGCTCGATGATCTTCTGGGTCTCTTGTTCGGTCGCCAGGGCGAAGCCGGACGCGGACCCGCGCAGGCGGGCGAGCACGGCTTCGTAGCCGCCCATCGCCTCGACCGCCCGCAGGACCGCCGGGTTCTGGCTCTCGATCGCCGCGTTCAACGTCGCCTCGGCATCGGCCAACTGCTTGGCGTAGGCGATCGCGGGGGCCAGCCCTTCGGCCATCTGCATGAAGTTGCCGGCGGCGTCCGCGTTCACCTTGACGTTCGCCGTGTTCCGCAGCACGGCCAGCGTCTTCTCGTATGTCGACAGTATCCCGGCCGCCTCGGCGCCGTCCTTGTCGGATAGCGCCGACATCAGGGCGCGGATCGGCGCGGCCTGCTTCTCGAATTCGAGCAGCTTCTGTTTCGCCACCGCCGTCATGCCGACCGTGCGCAGTTCGAGCCCCGCCTGATTGACCGTCTCGGCCGACGCCTCATTGCCCTTTGCAACGAGTTGCACGATCCGGTCGCGGATCAACTGGATTTCCCGCAGGCGGCCGACGCGCTGGACGTCGGCGTCGTTCATGTCAGGCATGGCCTGCCCGGTGCGGTCAAGCGCCGGGTTCTGCATGTCGTCGAGCAGGAACTTGTTGTTCTTCGTCGCATACGACCGCGAGAACACCTCGACGTCCTTGGCGATGGCCGCCATGTCGGTCGACAGGAACCCGGCGCCGCCGGCCTGATCGCGGGCCGCGAACATCTTCTCGTAGGCTGCCGCCTGCGCCAGGGTCGCGGCGGTCTGGTCGCGCAGCTTGACCGTCTCTTGTTCGACGAAGCCGGCGAACTTCGAGTAGCCCGAGCCCAGCATGGCCGCCGCGCGCCGCAGGCCATCCATGCCGCCTACAGCTTTGGACAAGTCCTCGGTCATCCGAAGCAGCGGCTTACCCTTCTCGTCGAGGTTCAGCAGCTTGTCGAAGATGCCCTGGATTTCCAGCAATTCGCGGGCATTGCCCATGTCCGGGAACAGGTTCCCAATGGCCGACTGGAGCTTGGTCTTCGCATCACCGGAGATGTCGGCCGGCACACGCTCCTTGCTCGTGTCCAGGGACGCCTCGCGGTTGAGCTTCCGTGCAAAAAGCACGTCGGCCAGCGCCCTGCGAAGCCGTGAAAGCATCCCGACTTCTTTTTCGATGCCGTCCGTGTTCTCGAATACACGGATTTCCGTTGCCACGATCTGCCGGCGTAGGTCCACGATGCCCTTGAGCATCCGGGACAGCGGGGACATGCCGTTGAGCGCGGTGCGCATGCTGTCTGGCAGAGCCACCCCTACAGCACGTGCCGCTTCCTCCGCCGACTCGGCGTAGTCCACCATCCGCTCTTTGAGCAGGATCGTTTGCTCAAGGGGCAAGTTTTCCTTGGCAAACATTGTCCCGTATTGGCGGGTAAAGCCCTCCAGTTCGTCCTTCATTCGCGGAAGGTTCTTGGTCGTGTCTTCCTTGAGCGTCGAACGACGCGTGGCGATATTCTTCTCCAGTTCGGGGATCGACTGTTGTGTCTGCTTGATCGCGTTGTTGCGCTGCAACTCGCTCATCTCGCGCAACTGCGAAATGGACTTGTCGCGAACGTCCTGTAGCGCCCGCTCGCCGGCCTCGGCGTTGCTGATCATCTCCTCGTTGCTAAGGCGGACCTCGCGGAACATGGCGTAGGCCGCCATGCCAGCGGTGACCATCGCCGCGATGACCGTCAGGACAAGGACGAACGGGTTCGCCCGGACGGCTACGTTGAAAGCTATCATGGCAAGGGTCGCCGATCGGATCGCCAATACGATCCGTGCGCCGAAGGCGCCGGCCATGACGACTCCGAGAACCTGCGCCGACATTACGACCGCGTCAATATTATCACGCAGGAAACGGAAGGCGGCCACCATCTGCGTTCCGACGAAGGTCGCAACCTCTGCCATCTTGTTGCCGAACTCGGCCGCGCCCTCACGGAACTCGGGCGACGCCATGGTCTGGCCGATGGTGGCCAGCATCCGGCCCAGGCCGTTGGTCGCACCAGTGGCGTCGTCGAAGCTGGCGATGAACAACTGCAAGCCGTTGCGCGCGACCACCCACCCCTGGCTGACGGTCAGGGGCATCTTGGCGAACTCGGCCTGGATTTGCGGCGCGGCGGTCTGGATCGCCTTCACCACGTCCAGCACGGTCAGCTTGCCTTCCTCGGCCAGCGCCTTCAATGCGCCCGGGGTCGACTTGCCAAGGCCCTCGGCGATCGCCTGGGCCAGTCGGGGCATCTGCTCCAGCACGGAGTTCAGTTCTTCACCGCGTAGCTGCCCGGTGCCGAACGCCTGACCCAACTGCATCAAGCCGAAGGCGGCGGAGGCCGCCGTGGTGCCCGAGATGGCGATGGTCTGGTTGATCGTCTTGGTGATGTCGATCATCGCGTTCTGGGACAGGCCCAGCGCCGCGTTCGACCGCGCCAAGGTGTAGTAGGTGTCCGCCGTGCCCTTCAGGGTGACGCGGATGTCCATCGAGATCGCCGACAGCCGCTCCATGACGGCGGCGTGCTGGGTCTCGTTGTCGGTCACCAGCTTCACGCGGGCGGCGAGGTTGCGATACTCGTCCGCCATCTTCACGGCTTCGGTCACCGCCTGGGCACCACCGGCCACCGCGAGGATAGCCCCCGCGCCGCGCATGAGGGGCGCCACGGGGTTCAGGGAGGGTGCCCCACCTCCGCCACCACCTCCCCCGCCGCCGGCCGCCTGACGGGCCTGGAGGGCCTGCTGGAGCGCCTGCTGGCGCATCTGCTGCATCTGGAGCGAGACCTGCGCCCGCGACGACTGGGTGCCCGCCGACTGGGCACGCGCCTGGGCCGTCGCCGTCCGTGCGGCGTTGATCGCCACCTGGGCCTGGGCCGCTGCCTGCTGCTGCGTCAGACGCACGCTCTGCTGCTGAAGCTGGACCTGGGCGCGCTGCTGGCGCACCTGCGCGGTGACGCCGTTGGTTGCCGCCGTCTGGGCGCTGATCTGGGCGCGCTGGCCGACCGTCTGGGCCGTGGCGAGGCGCTGTAGGTCGGTCGCCGCACGGGTCTGGTTGCGCTGCTGCTCGCTGGACAGCCGGGTCTGCTCGCGCTGAAGCGCCACCCCCGACTTGGCTGCGTTGTTGCCGTCGATCGTCGCACGCGACGTCGCGGTTGTCGCCGCCTGCTGCTGCTTGATCTCGGCGGTGGTCTGGCGTGCGGCCTGGGCCTGCAGCCGAGAGTCGTCGAGCAGTTCGTTGGCAACGCGTCGGTTCGCGGTCTGGGCAGCGACCTGTTGCGCCGCATTGGTCCGGGCTTCGGTCGCCTGGATGCGCAGGCCGTTGACGGCGGCCTGGGTGGTGACCCGGCCCTGGAGCAGCACCTGCCCTGCCTCGGTGCGGGACTGCTGCGCCGTGGTGCGGGAGGCGGCCTGCTTGACCGCTTCGCCCTGGAGAACTGCCTGGGTCTCGGCGCGCTGCTGGAGCATCGCCCCGCTGATAGAGGCACGGGCTTCGGCTTCCCGGGCGCGGGCGCGGATGGACCGGAGCCGGGCGCGGTTGGCGGCGACCTGGGTCTCGACGACGTTCTCGCGCTGGGCGGCGGAGAGGACCTGCTGGCTCTCGGCGTTGCGGGCCGACGCCTGCTCGCGCCGGATGCGTGCCCGGCCTACGGCAAGCTGCTGCTGGGCACGGGCTTCGGCCCCGGCGGCTTGTGCCGAGGCGTTGGCCTGCTGTTGGGTGAGGGCGATGGCGGCCCGGATGTCCTGCGCCATCTGACGAACGGCGGCTGCCGTCTCGTTCTGTAGGCGCAGGACGAAGGCGATCTCGCGGTTGCGCATTGTATCTCCACCACCATCGAGCCGGTCAGGACTGTTTGCCCTTCATGGCTGCACGACGGCGTTCCCGCTCCTGATGCTCCTCCGTCGCCTCGTGTTTTGCCCGGTCGATGACCGAGAAATATTCGAGGAGGCGGTGAGGCTGCGAGAGAAGACCACCTTCTTCGGGCAGGATACCCTTATCGACGTGGGAGTAAAACCCGAAAATGCGGCCCCACTTCTCGCCCTCGTCGAGGAGGGGACGGCGAGGGCAGCGCGATGACGCCTCGCCGTCGAGTACCATCGGCTGAATGGGCGGCTCGGTGCATCCCCTGGTCCGTTTCTGCGTTGCCGAGCACTTTGCGCAATCCCACTCGGGCAACAGGATCAGGGCATAGACCAGCCGCCTTAGTTTTTTCCCTCGACCTCTGCGATCTCGTTATCGCGGCGGATTTCCTCCGCCAGTTCCATGATGATCGCCTGCGGAATGCGCGACATCACCGCCGGGTCGACCACGTTGTAGCTCTTGCCGCCACGGTTCATCTTGATCGTCCGGTAGACGATCTCGTTGCCGCCGCCGTCGAGGAAGTTGGTCCAGCCGCGCAGGCCGAACTGCACCGTCTCGTAGGCCACTTCGTTGGCGTTGATGTTGGTCGAGACCATGCCATCGGGGTTGGCGGTGTCGACGTCCATGGTGGTCGAGCGATCCCGGATCATGCCGAAGATGCGGCTGTCCAGGGTGCCGATGCGCCACTTGGTGGCGGTGTCCTTGCCCCGATCCGAGTCATGGCGGGACTCGTAGGTCCGCTCGGCATCGAGGGTAATTCCGACGATAGGCATTGTTGCTACCTCCTAGATTGCAACGGGTTGCAAAAACTACTTCTGGGCGACCTGTTTTTCGATGTAGGTGCCCGAAGTCGTATCGACCACGCTCTGGGCCGCCGCACGGGTGAGGCGTGTCGCCACAATCCGCACGTTCGGCTCGCCAGGGCGGGGTAAATTGATGCGCTGCAGCACAAGGTAGACCTTGATCTGCATCTTGCCCTTCTCGGGCTCACTGACCATGCGCGTCACCTCACGGGAAGAAGAGGGTGATTTCGTCGTTCCCGCTGGTGCTGCGGCGAAGCCCGAGCGAGATGTCGTAGGCCCGGATGTTGTCGCGGTCGGTGTAGGAGATGCCGGTGACCTGGGCAGCGGGCAGCACGAAGTTCACCTCGTTGCCGAGCGTCGCCCCGAACTCCGCAGAGATCGAGCGGACGGTGGACGCCTCCCAGTCGGCGAAGAAACGCGCACTCAGCGCCGCGTCCACCTCGGGCGTGAAGTTGCCGGTCGGAGTGCGGCCCGAGATGTAGACCGAGTGCATCCCCAGCACCGAGTTCATGTCTTTACGCACCGCGATCTGGTTGCCCATGTCGATGCTCATCGACGCGGAATACAGGGTGGTGAACCCCGCCGTGTGGGGATAGGCGAGGTCGACGCTGCCGACGATCGGCGGGATGGTGCTCTGCAGCGTCTGCGCCGGAATGGCAGCGAGCGAGGGCGTATTGTAGGTGCCCGTGAAGGTCCATTCGATGCTGGCAATGCCGCCCGCCTCGGCGGTCAGCGTCCACGTGCCCATGGTGCCTGTCAGCGTGTGCAGGATGCCGTCCCAGTAGAGCCGCATGGTCAGCGTGTCCATGTTGTCGGTCTGGGGGGCGTAGAGCGCGCCTGCCATCAGCGTTGCCGTGCCGCCGCCACCCGTGGCACTGCCAACGCCGGGGTTCGAAACGGTGAACGTGGTGGATGTCGGGACCGTCAGCACCATGAAGGAGCCGTTGAAGCCGGCAGTGGCTCCTGCCACCGTGACCCACTGGCCCACCAGAAGCCCGTGTGCGCCGGATGTGGTGAAGGTGCTGGTCATGCCAGACCCGGCCCGCACGGCACCGGCCGGCGCTGCTGTGATGGTCGCCGGGGTGCCGATTGACTGCGCAGTGGCGGAGAACCCGCACCCGCGCAGCAGGACCGCCCAGTCGGGGGCGATAGCCGCCGTGCCCGACCCGCGAAGCTCGGTCTTGAAGGACAAGGTGGCGCGACGCGCCGTGTAGACGCTGGGGTGCGTGGACATGTCCCCACGCGTGAACGCGCGGATGATCTCCTCCGCTTCGATGGACCACATCGGCTCGGATACGAGGATCGCGTCAGTGGCCCCCGACGTCGAGATGGCCGTTCCCGACGTCGTCTCGACCTTGGCGAGCAGGGCAGCTTTCTGGGTAAGGATCGGCATGGTGAACCTCCTACTCGCCTAGGTGTTACGGGAACAGAAGGGTCAGTTCGTCGTTGCCGGCAGACGACAGTCGCCGCAACGCGATATTCAGATCGTAGGTGCGGATGTTGTCGCGGTCGCCATAACCGATGCCCGTGATCTGCGCGGCAGGGGCGGAGAAGATCACCGTGGCGCCGGCACCGGACCCGAACTCGGTCGAGAACGGACGCGTCGTCGACGCCTCCCAGTCGGCCAGGAACGCGGTGTTCAGCGCCGTCGAGACCTCGGGCGAGAAACTGCCCGTGGGGGTGCGGCCCGAAATATAGACCGAGTGCATGCCCTGGGCCGAGTTGACGTCCTTGCGGACGGCGATCTGGTTACCCCAGTCGATGCCGACGTTACCGGCGAACAGGTTCGACGCCGAGGCGGACCACGACAGGTCGAGGTTGCCGACGATCGGCGGGATCAGGCTCTGCAGCGTCTGCGACGGGAAGGACTGGGAGATCGGGGTGATGTAGGTGCCGGTGAAGGTCCACTCGATCATGCCGATGCCACCGGCTTCCGCCGTCATCTTCCACGTGCCCATCGCACCTGCGATGGCGTGCTCGATGCCGTCCCAGAACAGACGCATGGTCAGCGTGTTCATGCTGTCGGTCTGCGGGGTGTAGAGCGCGCCGGCAACGACGGTGGCCGTGCCGCCGGTGGCAGCCTGGGAGCCGGTGCCGGCATTCGCCACGGTGAACGTGTTGGCGGTCGGGGTCGTGGCGACCTGAAAGACGCCGTGCATGCTGGACTGGGTGGTGCCAGCGATGGTCACGAACTGGCCGGCGGTCAGGGCGTGCGCCGTGGCGGTGTGGGTGACGATGGCGCCGCCCGCATCCCGCGCAGACGAAGTGATCGTCTTGGCCGCACCGGCCGACTGCGCCGTCGCACCGAAGCCGCATCCGCGCAGCAGGACCGCCCAGTCAGGCGCCGTCACCGCCGTGCCGGAGCCGCGCACCTCGGTCTTGAACGTCAGGGTGGCGCGACGCATCGTGAAGATGCTGGCGTAGTTGGAGAGATCGCCGCGCGTGAAGTTGCGGACAACTTCATCGGACTCGATCGCCCACATCGGCTCGGACACGAGGATCGCATCGGTCGTGCCGGACGTGGAGATCGCAGTGCCGCTGGTCGTCTCGACCTTGGCGAGCAGTGCGGCTTTTTGCGTGAGGATCGGCATCAGGGCCTCCTAAACAGAGCGGGGGTCATCCAGCAGGTGCTTGTAGTCGACGCGGTATTCGATGATCCCTGCTACCAACCGGTCTGCCGGGCCGCTGATGTCCAGTTCATTCTCGACCTCCAATACATTATACGTCAGCCCCCCACAAGTGTGGTCGACGCGCATAACGCGCTGGATGTCAAGGAGCAAGCGGTTCAACTCCGTGCTCGGCTCGTCTCCGATGTTCGGACGGTAGAAGAACTCGATGCGCACCGACAGGATCGAACGATAGCGACCGATCTCGGCCGTCTTCTCCTCGCCCACGTCGTAGACGCCGACCGCGCAGTTGAGCTTGGCTTCGTCGGCCTTCAGCGGCCGGCGCACGACGGCACCCCAGGTCACGCTGTAGTCGTCGACGCTCGCGCGCATGTCCGTGAACAGGCCCACGATGTAGCGCATGATCTGCTCGCGGCGGGACAGGGCGCTCATCGGTTGGCTTCCATCAGCGCAGCGGCGGCCTTGTCAGGGAAGGCGTCCGCCATGGCTTCGATCGCCTCCTTGAGCCCCAGGCGTGCCTTCAGCCCCACCATGGTGCGCATCAGGAACAGGGGCACAGGCGCTTCGCCCTTCACCCGGCGGAACAGGAACAGGTTGCCCGCCTTGGTCATCCGAAAGAAGGTGTTGCGCGCCTTGCCGGGCGAGGTGCGGGGATTGCCCCGCGACGTCAGAGCGTAGACGGTCGGGATGGCAAGATACTTGCCCCTGCGCGGGGTGATGGTCGCCCCGGTCTCGTGCACACCCATGGTGCCGGTGTCGATAGTGGCGACCACGCCCATCTGATTGTCGTAGTTGACCGAGATGCTGTCGCGGATCGACTTCAGGCCCTCGCCGGAACGCAGCTTCAGGTCCGGCCCGCCATGGCTGCCGAACAGGCCCGTGCCCTGCCAACGATTGCCGTGCCGCTTCTTCAGCGACTGGTAGACCCCCTGAAGGGACTTCTCCATCGCCGGCTTGATGCGCCGCACGCCCCGGGAGACGGTGGCGGTGACGCTATGCTCGATCACGGAGGGCGCGTTGCGGGCGGGGATGTATTGTCCATCCAGGCGCAGGCTGACAAGGCGGGCCGAGACGGGCATTAGACGCGGCCCATGCGCGGCTGGCGATACCCCACCAACATCATGCCGACTTCGGGGGCCAGCCCACGCGAGGTGAAGCGGGCCTTCATGGTCGCACCCTCGCCTCGGTCGATGTCGATACCGATGTTGGACGGGGCCAGCCGGTTGAACAGGAAGATGGTCTGGAGCACGCAGGCATAGCGCAGGTCTTCCGGCGCCGCGACGCGCAGCGTGTCGCTGTCGGTGTCCACCTCGTAGCCGGCGGTGTAGATCACCTTGAGCCCGGCGGGGGTCTCGGCGGTGCCGAAACGCAATTCGATGTAGCCCTGCTCGGCCGTGGGGCGGATCATGTAGTCGAAGTCTTCGCGCAGCGTGTCGGCCCCGTATTCCTCGCGCGGATCGTAGAACACCTGCATCGCGGGGCTGGTCTGGATTTCACAGCCGCGCAGGTTGTAGCGGATGGGGCGGAAACTGGCGAGCACGCCGTCGACGTTGCCGGGCGAGCCGAAGTCGTATTGCACCTGCATCCCGTCATAGGTCGGGAACACCTGGGTGAATTCCTGCCGGGTGAACTTCCGCCCGGTGGCGGTCTCGATCTGTTGGGTGGCGATCGCGATCAAACCCCTGATCCGGTCGTCGTAGTCCTCATCCCCGGCCCGAATGGCCATCAGGGGGCGGACGTCGGCGACCGAAACCAGGGGTTTGCTGATCATCAGGGTGCAACGCGTTGCACGGTTACTGGCGGGCGCGCTGGCGGCCGGGGCGGGCCGGGGTATTGCCCGGAGCGCCACCCAACTGCCCGAAGCGGAAGGCGAACTTGGCGCGGGGCTGGAATTCGCTCTCGCCCTCGACGGAGACCTCGTCGACGGCGGACTCCTCCAGATACAGCTTGTCGGCCTCGGACACCGGCTGCTCGACGCCCGTCTCGAACAGACGATCGCGCAGGTAGTAGACCCGGCCGCGCTTCAGCGTGGCGAACCACTGGTCGGGGGTTTTGGTGGCGTCGGCGTTCGCGATGACGTTCGCAGCCGTGGTCGTGGTGCTCATGAAGGGCTCCTCGTGGGTTCAGGGTTACTGCGCGACGACCGGGGCATTGCCCGGACCGGCGAACAGCGCGTTGATGCGGGTGGCCACCGTGGTGAGGTTGGTGCGCATCGACGTCAGGCGGGCATCTGCGATCGCCTTGGTCACGCCCGGATCGGCGGCGGTGCCGGTCGAGGTCGAGATCGCGGCCACGGTGGTGACCGGCGTGCCCGAGTAGTTCAGCACCAGGGGCGCCACATCGGCGGCCACGGCCACCTTGTTCACCAGCACGGCGAGGTTGTAGGTCGCCTCGTTCACCGCCGCGATGAAGGTGTTGAAGGCGGTCGCCGGCACACCGGTGGCAGCGGCGGTCACCGCCACGGTCACGGCGGCTGCGGTTCCATCGGCCGCCGTGCCGCCGCCGCTGTAGGTGATGTTGGCCAGCCCGACCTTGGTCGCCGCCGCGTTGGCCTTGGTGTAGAGTTCGAGCAGGGCGTCCTTGACCGTCTCCATCGCCGCCTCGGTCGCGGCCTTCTGCGCGAGGTTGGTGGCCGCGTTGGCGACATTGGTGGCATCGGCCGCCACGGTCGCCACGGCGAAGCCGCTGTCGGGCGTGCCGCCGATCGAGTTGGTCAGGTCGGTGACACTGTCGAGCGCGGTGCGCGCCTGGAACTGTGCCATCGCGCGCAGCGCGTCGAAGGGCAGAGCCGAGCCCACCATCATGCCGCCGCTCTTGAGGTAGATCGTCATTTGGTTCACCTCCGCGCCGCTGCGCGATCAGAAAGGTAGGAGAAGCGGGGCTACCTTTTCAGGTAGCCCCGTCGTTGTGTCCGCCGCTGGATCAGCCGAGGTTGATCACCTTGGCCATCGCGGTCTCTTCCTCGATCGTGATGCCCACGCGGCAGGTCAGCACGATGATGATCTCGCGCGACCGGATGTCCCGGTCCTGCTCGATGCGGATGTTGCGCTGCACGCCGAAGATCACGTTCTTCGGGTCGGACAGCACGATGTTGGCGTTCGGCATCAGCGCCGCCGACACCAGCGGGACGCCGAGGACCGGCAGGGGCACGTTGCTGGTCATCAGCGCGTCGCCCAGGTCTGTGCCGCGCGAGGCCACGGTCACGCGGTAGTCGCTCTCGCGGTCCATGGACGAGAAGAAGCGCATCGCACCCATGTTGCGGCGGTAGCGAGTCGGGATCGCCTTCTTCAGGTTGTTGAAGGTGCCGAGCGCGATCGTGCCGGAGGCGGCGTCGACCACGTTGGAGGTGATGCGCTTCAGGATGCCGTTCATCAGGGCGAGGTAGTTGTCGCCGCTGGCGGTGTCACCCTTGATCAGCAGTTCCTCCAGATCGAGAGCAGCGCGCTCGGCGATCAGGGTGAGGATGGTGTTCTGCAGGTCGCCGCGCTCGATGTTGTCCTCCAGCACCTCGTAGGGGATGCGGACCTCGGCCATGATCTCCTTGGTGGTCAGGTTGATATGGCTGGTCGTCACCGCCGAACGATCGGCCGCGAGCAGGTAGCGATCGTTGGTGCCGTCATCGGCCTGATACGGGACGGTGCCCTGCGGCGCCACCTTCAGGATGCGGGAGCCGAAGCCGATCTTGTTCAGCTTCATCTCGGGGGCGTTCATGGGCACCGCGCGAACGAGCCCGATCATCGTCGGCTGGTCGATCAGCAGACGGATGAAACGGTCGTTCTGCTCGGCGCTGAGAATGCCGCCGTTGCTGGTCAGACCGGCGAGCGCGAGGTCGGCGCGTTGGGAAAGAACCTGGGACATGTGGGTAACCTCTCGTGTGTGCAGATGGTTATCGCTGCGCCGACTTCAGCGGGGTCCGAAGGCCGAGCATGCCGGACGTCCGAAGGGATGCGATGTGGTCGCTGTCCTTGGTCGTCTTCTGCCCGGGTGCCGTGCCCGTCGCTTCGTCCGCGTCTGCGCCCTTCCGGGTCTGCCGCACCTCTTCGATGGCGGATACCCGCTGCGCCAGCTTCTCTTCGTTGGCGGCAGCTTCGGATCGCATGGTTGCCACAGTTGTGGCCAGCACGTCAACAGTTGACGTCAACTTGCCGACGAGAGCGAACACATCGGTCATCGTCGGGTCGGCTGCCTTGCCGGTGCCCTCGCCCTGGCCGGCGGGCTGGGTGTCGTTGCCGTTCTCGACCGGCGGGGCAGGGGCATCGGTGACGGGAGCCGACGGAGCGCCCGGCTGGGGCTCGCCGCCCTCGGCGCCTTCGGTGCCTTCGGTGCCTTCCGCCTTGGCGGCGGGAGTCGTGGCGTCGGCGGCGGGAGCGGTGTCGGACTTCACGGCCGGGGCGCCATCGGCGCCTGCAGCCGACGCAGCGGCCTTCGTGGTCATGTTGGTGGTCTCCTGGAGAGTGGCGGGGGCGAGGTCGGGGGCGAATGCCTTGATCACCAGGGCCATCGCGTCGGTGTCGGTGGCGGACTTCTGCGCCGGGAGGGGGAACATCTCTGCCATCCTGGCGACGAGATCACCCCATTCCGCGCCCACAGCGCGCATGCCGGCGAAGTCTCGATCCAGGGCGCAGTTACGCATGGCGGCGTAGGCCACCTCGGTCACCTCGTAGAGGCCCGGGGGCAGCCCGTCGTTGCACCACGCCAGCAGGCCATCCATCGTCTTGATGTCCTGATCGGCATACTTCGCATACCACGAGTCGAACTTCACGCGCATCTCGGCGCCGGCAGGGCTCGGTTCCGCGTCCTTCCGTGCAACCGGTTGCACGGAGACGATGTTGGACGGGGCGCTCTCGACGGGGGACTCGACCGTCTTGGTGGTCTCGGCGGCGCGGGGTGCCACGAAGATGGACAGGCCGTCCATCTTGACTTCGCGCAGATCGTCGCCGTCGTAGGTGCCGGCGACCGTGAAGCCCTCGTCGGACTTGATGATGGTGTAGCCCTCGTAGCCGCCGTCATCGAGCCACGCCTTGACGGCGGCCTCGTCGGCGAACTTCTCCGACCGGAAGGCGATCTTGGCGACGTCGTGGCTGTCGGCCTTCGCCGCCACGGTCTTGGCGGACTTCACCGCCAGGAACGGAGTCATGTTGGCGCCGGTCTGGACCAGGGAGACGAACTGCGGGTGCGGGTCCGTCAGCGCCTTGGCGGTGGCCGTCACGATCTTGGCTTTACGCTGCATCTCAGGCCCCCTTCAGAGGAAGAAACGGTGGGAGTGCCCCGCCGTGATGTCGGTGATCGACGCCTTGGTGATGATGTGCGAGTGGCCGTCGACCTCATCAGTCTTACCGCCGACCACCTGCCCGTCTTCGCCGACCTGCACGAAATAGACATGCGTGTGGTCGGTATCGAGCCCCATGGCGGTCGACCCCACGTGGTCTCGAATGACCTCGTATTCGATCTCCATGTCGACCGGGCGCACCAGCGACTGGAAAGAGAACGCGTTCAGTTTGCCATCCAGCACGTCTGGCCACCGTTCGTCGGACACCTTCACGCCCATCACCCATGCTCCAGGCGTATAGTCGGGGTCGCCGTCGCGGGCGATGAAGGTCTCGACCGGGAAGGAGCCGTTGGGTTCGTTGTCGTGCTGAGTGTCGATCGCCTTGGTGACGTCGAGGCGCATGAAACGATGCGCCATCATCTCGATGTCGTCGGCCAACATGAACTCGCCCCAGGTGTCCAGCACGTTGGGCGCGTAGACCTCGCCGTAGACGATCTGCTTGGCCTTGTTGATACGCTTGATAGCGACGCGAATTTGCGCCTTGCTGCCTTCCGTCTTGGCGGCAGCGTGGGCGTCTCCGGGCGAAACAGGTGCGGTCTTCGGCATGAATGTCCTCGTCGGCGGCACTCTGGTCAAAACATCGTCTACATGTCAAGCCGTGCAACGCGTTGCACGGGAAAAAGTCTCAAAAATCGGCGGTCTGTGTCTCGCGCACGTCTTCGAGCAGCTTGCGCAGGGTCGCCACACCTATCGACGCCTCGTTCATCAGGGCCTGCCCACGTGCTCGCTTCGGGCGGGCAGGGGCGGCGCCGTTTCCACTGCCCTCGCCATTACCCACGCCGCTGGGTCGCCCACCCGCATCGTTCGGATTGCCGCCGGGGTCGTCGGACGTGTCGACCGGGGGCAGGAACAGCTTGCCCAGTTCGCCCATTTTTTCCGGGTCCAACTGTCCAGTCTGGGCCAAGGTCTGCACTAGGGCGAACGGATAGTCGCCCCAGAACTCGCCCACCGGGGTGATCTCCAGATCGAAGAACTCGTTGGCCATCTGGATGGCGACGTTGGGGGTCAGCGCGCCGACGCGCTCGAACACATTCACGGCACGGATGATGTCCTCGCGCGCGGCGAGGCGCGGCGGCATGGAGCGGAACTGCCAGAACACGGGGTTGTAGGTGGACAGCACCAAACGGTTGATCATGTCGTCGAACAGCTTGCGCTCGGGCCGGAATACCTGACCCTCGGCGATCTCGTAGCTCGTGCGCGCGGTGGCGAAGGTGTAGTCGGTGCTCTTGCCGAGGAAGATCGGCGGCAGACGAAACGACGACCTGATCTTCTCCTCGTTGGCATTCTCGTAGTTGGCGAACAGGGCATCTCCCTGGCGATCGCCCTGCAGCGGCTTCAGTTCGACACGGGGCACCGGGATCGCGCCACTTTCGGAGGCGGTCGACACGTCGCCGCCGACCTCGACGATCGCCACCCGGTTCATCGACTTGCGGCCCCTCGCATTGCGGAAGCTGTTCTCGATCGCGGTGATCGACTCCTCGGTGACCAGTCCGCCCGAGACCAGCAGGACCATGGCCGGGATCGCGTTCTCCTTGAAGAAGTCGAGGTTGGTCAACTCCGCCTGCCGGCCGCCCATGATCGCGGGCAACTGGTTGAACCAGCGCGGCACGCCGTAGGGCAGGCCGGGGGTGTAGCGCGAGTAGAAGATGACCTCGGTGGCGCTGTCTTCCAGCGACAGGCTGTTGTTGACCAGCCCCGTGTTGGGGTCGATGGTTCGCGGATCACCGAACTCCTTGAAGAACACCTTGCGGTTGCCGATCATCTGCACGAAGCGGCAGAACCGCTTGTCGACCGTGACGCTCTCCTGCTCGCCACGGGGCAGGGTCATCGTGACCCGGGTGGTCTGGGTGTCTCGCGCCGTGCGGCGCATCGTGTGCGCTGGCAGATGGTTGAGACCTACGATCTGCTTCTTCTTGTCGCGCGGCGTCTCCATGGTGAAGAAGCCAAGCGTCTCGTAGTCGCGCCGCAGCCGGTTGCGCAACTCGCCGAAGGTGTAGTCTTCGTTGGGGTAGTCGAGAAGCTGGGCGAGCTTCGCCTTTTCCTTCCTGGCCGAGGGGGTCGTTTCTTTGCCTTCGGGGCCGACGTAGTAGAGCATATGGCCGTGCCCATCGACGTTGGTGGCCATGGCGTCGATGCACTGGGCCAGGATCGAGTTTTCCTGCGGCAACCGCATCAGGGCGTAGAGGTTGTAGGCCGGCTCGATGATGTTCAGCGCCCCGCCGAGGCCACCGCCGGTGTAGAGGTCCTTGAACGGATCATCGAGACCCTTGCTCTCGTGGTATTCCTTCAGCACCGCGACAAGTGGATTTGCCTCCGCCTTCGCAGCCCCCATATCGCGGATCGAGGAACTGCGAGTCGCCGAGCGGAGGGAGTGCGCGCCATGGACGGGAGAGGGCGCGGCAGCGGGCTTACGAACGGCGGCCATGGGATGCCCTTTTGCAGCAGATCATCCCACAAATAGGGCGGCAGACGTCTACATGTCAACTTGCAACGCGTTGCACGGCCCGAGAAGGACAGGTCGGGCCTTTCGGCCTACGCCCATCCCTCCTTCAGAGACCCGTCGATCTGCACCGTGACCTTGTCGCCCGAGCCCGGCTTGTAGAGAAAAACCTTGCTGTAGGGTCGACGAGCCTTCGTGTCACGGTCGGTCTGGATGCGATAGCCCTGCTCGATGAAAGGGCGCAGCTTCACCACCAGGGGGTGCTGGTCAAGGTTCAGCCTCTCGATCATCTCGTGACTCAGCGCCATCGACCCCACGCGGCGATCGAGGGACACGGGGGTTCGAGAATACTTCGTGAGGCGACACAGCAGGCTGGTCATGAGTGTGCGCAGATGGCTCGGCAGACTGCCGGTGACGTAGACATACGCCGCCCGGTCCCGCAGGTCCTGGTAGTCCTTGCTGTCTGGGTCAGAAAGGATGGAGTTCACTTCATGGTCGTCGGCGGTGATACGAGATCGCAGTGCCCTGTCCACGATTGTTGTCATCGGTAGTTCCCCGTCTGCCCGTGCGAAACGGACTGCTGTTACTACGGCGAGGGCCGGTCGGTCCTTGCGGGCTTACATATGCAAGCGGGAGCGCGAAGATCAACGTCAATCGTGCGGCAGACCGTAGATTTTTGGGCTACGGCATCAATTCCACGAAAATGTGACCACCTACCCGGGCGACGACGCGGCCTTTGGCTGCCCATGTAGGCCGCAGGTTCTTCCGATAGAAGTGGGTGCCGCTGTGTAGGCGAGGAGCAAAGCCTGCGAGTCGGAACGATGCCACCCGCACTGCGATGCGCCACGCCTCGCGCTGCGCCGGTTTATGGAGCGAGACCGGCCGCCGAGTATAGGTGAACTGCCCGGGCTGCCGGATCACGCCACAGGCGGTTGCCGGATACCCGGGCCGTGCAACGCGGTTCAAAATCACGTCGATCACCATGCGCTGGCCGTGCTCACCTTCGCCGCGCGCTTCGTGAAACGCGGTCTCGGCCAGACAATGCACCTGCTGCGGGTCCAGCGCGGGCAGGGGGTGCTGCGTGGACAGCACCCCCAGCATCGCGATCGTGGTCGACAGGTCGGCCATTACCGACGACCGCGTCCGTAGCCATAGCCGCGCCCGACGCCGCCGGCACGGTTCATCCGGTTCTGGTATTCCAGGCCGCGCCCGAGCGGGCCGACCGCGAAATGGTCATACCCTGGCGTTCCCGGCGCTGACCCGTTCGCCCCACATCCGGACATCAGAAGAAGTGCAATGACGGCTACACTTGTCAGTATGGTCTTCATGGTTTTCCCTTTTTACTTTGATCTTGACGAACGCGACCGAAAATGTGCCAATGTGCACATGCCCTCCATAGATATTGACTCTATCGTTGCCAAACTCGCCTTCACCTCCGTCACCCCGGACGGTAGTCGACGGCCAGTGCTCCTGAAAGCTGTGCTCGATGCCGGCCTGCGGGCCATGCGTCCCGGCCAGGAGCCGGGGCAGGGGGGCCGGAACCTTCTGGTCCAACTGGTCGAGGCTACCTCCAAACTGGCGGAGGCTCAATCCGCCACGGAATTGTCGGCACTTCGCCGCCGGACAGAGGAACTGGAGAAGCGGGTCGCCTCTACTGCGTCCGAATTTACACCCGACGAGATCGCCTACATCCGCGTTTGCCACGAATACGGCATGAGCCTGCGCCAACTCGCGGAATTCTACGAAGTCGACGTCCGCCGTATCGCAGTGGCGTGTGGCAAGAAAATGGTTGGTCGACCGCCGGGCAAGAAGAACCGCCGCCAGCTACAGCTTGGCTAGGGCTTCGCTGAACGATGCAAAGACCCCGACCGCCTGATACTGGCCGCGCCAGCGCCAGACCTTGAACCGACCCTTGTCTTCTCTGACGACACGGCCCTGGAACCCTGGGCGCTGCTCTGCAGGAACCCAGGTGCCTCCTTTGGCCGCACCGCTTTCGAACACCGCCGATCCGTTCGGCCACACATGTGGGGTGGACGGGGCAGGGCGCACGCGCTCGCGCAGAACTGGGGTGGGCTGCACGACAATGGCCACCGGCCGCACGCGTTGGCGCAGCACAACTTCGGTCACGGCGTCACCCAGTTCACGAAGCCGACGAACAGGATGAAGCAGACGACGAACCACGGCAGCAACTCGCGCACCCTGAAGACGGGTCTGCCTCGGCCAAGGAACGGTCCAAGGTGACTGGGGTCAGCCATTGATGATCTCCATGTATTCCTCCGGGGTCAGAAAGATGTCCCGATCGCAGTCGTAGTAGGCATGGTCTCCGTTGCGCCGGTTCCACATGTAGTGGAGGCGCCGGCCGCGCACGGTGAAAGGCTCCTCGGTGCCGCCACACGCGGCTACCCAGTCGTCGCGGTTCTCACCCCTGGGCGGGATGCGCACCGGAGGCAGTAGCGGAAGCTCGTGTTCGCGGGGTTCGAGGTCTAGTCGACGCGGCATGGTGCTACTCAATTAATCGCAAGAACAACATAGCCAGACCACACAGATACACGACAACCAGCAGTGAAAGACCGTAGTCTGCCAGTATGTCCATTGTGTAAGTCAGATAACCTCGTAGATATTTCTTGGTCGATGACGGCACGTGCTCGACTTTCCATAATGTTCCTTCTGCGACGTTCCCTTGTCGCGTATTGTAAGACTAGCACAGTGTAAATCGTTTGTCAAGGAAAAGGCCCGGGGTGATCAGTCCCGGGCCTCCCTTCACGTCGGTGCAACCAGTTTCACTCGGGCTAAGGCGTGCCTGCCGGGGGGGACAACAGGTCGCCAGTGTCGCTGGGACTCGACGGAACGGCAACGGGGGTGATGCGCGACTGAACCACGCGGCCGGCTTCCTTCTGGGTTTCCTTCTCGGCGCGCAGGGCGGCTACCTCGGCACGAAAGAACGCCAAATTCTCGTTGTGCATGGCGATTTCTTGTTTCATCTCGGCCAAGGACGCGTCCGTCTGGGCGGCCTCGGCCTGTCGCGCCGCCTCACGCATCGAGGCGTCCTTCAGCATCGCGCCGATCTGGCGGTTCAGCAGGTTCACCTGGGCTTCGAGTTGCCCAAGGAGGTCGAGGGCTTGGTTGCGCTGGCGACTGAGCGATCCGACCAACTCGGTCAGAAACGCGACGGCTTCGAAACCCTGGCCGTTCGGCGCGGCGACCTGTTGGGCGGGTGCCGGAGTGGGCGGGTCGGGGGGCTGCTGCATGTGCTGCTCCTGTTTGCGTGGCAAATATGTAGCCGAAAGATCGCTAGACTGCAAGAGCAGTTTGTTCGCCTTCGGACACTGTGTCGCCGAAAATCCAGCGGCGTTCCTGGCGCAATGGCGCTGTGATGTAGTAGGGCACCGCCCCGGTCAAGAATTCGATCGCGGCGGCGAAGAAGACGATGTTGTCACTGAAGGCATTATCGCAAGCGGCGTCCCACAACTTGCCTTCGAGGAACATGCATGAGCCCTGGCACAACTGCAGCACAGGGCAGGCCGCGCACTCCTTGCGCGTCGACCAATGCCGGGCGGTGTCCAGTTTCACTCCTGCGAGATCGGCCACTGTCCCGATCTTGTGCGACTTGCCATTGGGGGCCTTGCCGGCAGGAGACGTGTTCTGGCAGGTGATGACGTCGCCTCGCAAGGTCACCGCGATGTTGGTGGGTCGGTCCATCCCGCACTTCTGCCACACTGCCTCACCGGGGCGGCGGTAGGTGAGCGTGTTGACGAACGCACCGATTTTCATGCTGGCGATCTCAAAGCGGTCCGCCCTGCCCTCCCTAAGCTCCCTGAAGGCTGTCTGACGGAAGGCGAGATGGTCAGCCCGCTTGAGGCTATAGGCCATCCCACCCTCGTCGTAGGGGTCTATGAAACCACCCTCGCCGAGCACCACTTCGTCGCCGAAGCGGGCCTGGAACCACGTCTGGATCGCCGCACGGGACGGATTAGTGCGATGGAGCATTGGGTTGATCGTGATGCGTCCGGACGGCTTCAGGCGGGCGTAGAGGTCGTAGATGCTCCGGGCCTTTTCTGCATCGTCGAACGGGTCCGGTCCACGCACTTTTTGTCCCGGCCCGTCATGGGACAGCCCAATCTGGAACCCCATCCGGTCGATCCAGGAATTCTTTTCCTCGTCGAGCAGAGAGCCGTTGGTGACCATCAGGAAAGAGGCGTTTGGCATGCGCTCCCGCAGCGCCTCGGCCAGCGGTTTGAGCGTCTTCCAGTAGACCAAGGGCTCGCCACCCCAGAACTCGATCTTGAGCCCCCTGCCCCGCCCATCTGTCCCTCGGGTGTCGAACCACGAGTCCAGGCCGGTCAGAAACGGCTCGATGTCGCGGTGCGCCGTCTCAGCCGCGTGGGGAACAAACCGCTGGCTGCAGTAGGTGCAGGAGTAGTTGCAGGACAGGCCGAGGCTGATCTTCAGCGTGGTCACCGTCTCTTTGCGGCCGGGCGCCTCGGGTGAAACGATCGTGGCCGCCGGCCAGTTGCGCTCTACAGGCGCCACGACTCTTTCGCCGGTCTCCCGCCACCGCAGATCGCTGGTCAGGTTGTTGTAAGTCAGACCGACCATCTCGCCGTTCTGGCGTCGCGCCAGGATCGTGAAAACCGCCACGTCAGTCCACCCGGATGCTGATCTCGTCCGCACCTGGGTAATAGCGCCAGCCTGCCTTCACCCGCAGTTCTTCGCCCGGCAGCAGGCCCATCGCCGAGACGCGGAACGTGCCCTGCCCTTCCTTCAGCCTCGCCCGTGTGTGCGGCAGGTAGCCGGAGACGGCTTCGAGGTAGATCGTTGAATTGCAACGCGTGTCAATCTGCTGGGTGATATTGTCGAAGACCCGCATGGTGACCTCCGTCGATCCGTCCGCCGCGATTTCGGTCGGCCCAGACAGACTCAGGATCGGCCACCGGTAGATTTCGCTCGCGATCCCCTTCTCTCGTAGCCCCGCCTTGAATGGGTGGTGCACTCCCTGCGCGCGATTGCCGGAGACCACGATTGTCGCGTCGGCGAACGGGCTGTCGGCGTAGGGCATGCAGACGATCAGAGGGGTGTTGACCCTGTCGCGGCGGTAGATAAGGCCGGCGGCCTCTCGTCCGGGGAGAGACTGCAGCGTGCGGTTGAACGGAGTGCGCAGGGCGCCACTGGGTTCCGCCGGGAACATCCACATGCCACGGTCAGACATTTCGGCGCCATGACGGCGGGGGTCCGGCTCCCACGCCAGAGCGGAGACAACCTTGATGCGCCCATGCTCCGCGCCGGGGTATACCGACTTCGCGTCGTAAGACAGGCCACCGAAGATGATCATGTCCCCTCCCAGGTAATCGCCTACCCACGAGAGAAGCGCGCTGGTTTCGCTCTCACTGGCTTCTCGCAGCGCGTCGCTCGCCGTCACTGGCGCGGTGGTGCGCAAGCTGATCCTGTTTTCGTCCAGGGCGACGATGACCCCGTGCGACAGGGCCGTGTTGTGTAGCTCGAAGGTGCGCATGAAGTGCTCCTAGCCAGAAATGATCGACTGGTAGAACGGCGTAGCAAGCGGAGGCCCGCCGTTGTGACCAATGCCGGGCATTGTTTCTATCCACCACCACTTGTCCACCTCGGCCTCGGCCCATTCGGCGGCCGACAGTTCGCGGTCGAAGATCAAGAGGTATTGGATCGAGGCATCGCCGGTCTTGTCCCAGCTTTCGTTGCTGCCGGTGTTTGGGTGCAAGTGGCCAACTGTAAACGGCGTGCCGTTGGTCGCGGAAAGACCCGTGCTAGCATTGCTGGCGACCGCGCGCCCCTTGACCCAAGCGGTCTGCCCGGACGCTCCCCAGGAAGTGCCCATCGTTAGGAACTCGCCGGGGTCCCATAGCCCTACATTGGAAAAAATGACGCGCTTATCGCCGCCGCTGATTATTCCAAAATAGCAATTTCCGTCGTTATACTTCAGAACTTCAACGCCGGGACCGGACGGATAGTTGTTGGCCTGCGAAAACAAATAGTGCGACGTCGCCGAATTGCTTGCGAAGCTGGGAGTTGCCGCACCGATGATGGTCCCGGCAGTCGTCGGAACGCTCCAAGTGACCCCAGAGGCGGCCTGCCAATACCCGTTCGTCCCGCCCAGCCCCCAGCCGGCTTTGCTAGTGACGCGATCGCCGCCATTGCCGAACGAGCCCGGCACCACGCCGGTATCGCGGTCCCTGATCCAGGGCTCCGCCTCGGGGTTGGCGAAATCCAACGCGAACACCAGCCCCCGCGACTTGGCGATCTCATTGGGCCGGACGCGACCGCCGGGACGCATCACGCCCATGGGCTATACCCCCTGTGACTTCAGCGGCGTGTAGCGGAGTTCGTGGTTGCTGCCGGTCGAGTTGAGCGCGACGCCGGTGTTGTGATCCACGAAAATACCCCACCGCGCCGGCAGGATCAGGCCGCCGAATGCTTGGCGCAGGGAGATGCCCGCGAAATTGTAGGTGAAGTTGCTGGTGCCGTTGGTGTCGATATGGTGCAGCAGCACCAATCCGGTTTTGTAGTTCCCGACTGGGGTCAGGCCGGCATCGCTGCCGGTGACGCCGGCCGGCCTGCGTGCGGTGCTGCCGTCATAGGCGCCGGCCCATGCCCAGATACGGATGCGGCGTGCATTCGTGGGGCTGGTGCCGGTGGTGATCTTGCCGTCGATCAACACCTCCTCGGCGAGGTCGGTGCTCTGCAAGACCTCCGTGCTCTCCCGCCCAACGGGGGGATCGGCCGTGGTGCTGGCGAGCGACGCCACCGTGATCGTGATGGCGGTGCTGTTCGGGTAGGTGTTCGGGCTGAAGATCGTCATGCCAGCGCCTCCGCGATCAGCGCCTCATCGGCCGCATTCGGCGCGCCGCCGATGCCCTCGATCAAGGCGGACCATCGCGGCGCCTGGACAGTCGGCGGCCCGGCCGGCGCCAGCGTCATCGCGGCGATCTCGGCGTAATGCTCCATGGTGAGCCCGCCGGCTCCGGTCTGCGCCAGCAGCGCGAACAGGCCGAGGATATTGGCGCGCCCCGCATCATCGCCGGTTCGGAACTCCGAGAGGCCGGGCGCCGACGTGACGCGCAGCAGGGTGCGGGCGGCGTCGCGCGCATCGCCCTTTGGCGTGGCGGGGTCCGCGACCCAGTCCTCCAGCCGCACCAGCACCAGACGCGCTTCCAGGTAGCCGCGCACATCGCTGATGAGGACATTTCGGTGCTTGACCGGCGCCGCCACCACGATGGGAGCGTTGAGCAGCGCCGTGATCTGCCCCGGCGACTTGCCCGCATATCCGCGCTGGGTGGGATCGCTCTCCACCTCGGCGCGGATGGCCGCCAGCAGCGTTGTCTTGGTGTCGAGGTGCATCATCCGTCGTGTTCCTATTTCCGCTGCACGCGCAGCGAGAGCGTGCACATCTGCGCGGTCGCAGGTGCCGTGGTTACTTGAAAGCCAAGGATGTCACCGGCCGAGATCGCCACGCTGGTCCAGCTTGCGGGGGCGCCCTGGTTCTTGGTCGCCGAGGACGTCCCCGGCTTGGTGCCGGCCCCCACGATCGAGGGAATGGTGGCAAAGCCGGAGTAGGTCGAGCGCAGGATGTCGATGGCCACCGTCTCGGCCGCCGTTGCCCCCGCGCCGGACGCAAGGAGGACGGTCCAGTAGACGATGTCGCAGGCATAGGGGACTTCGATGAACCCCTTGATCCCGGTAGTGAGCGCCACTCCGCCGCCGTTCATCTGAAAGTTCAAGCTGGTCAGCGCCGAATTGCCGACGTCGACGACGGTGCCGTCTCCTTTTTTTAGGAACAGCCGGCCATCCGCCGTGTTGATCGCCAGTTCGCCCAGCGCCAGAGAACCGCCGCTGGGGACGGCGCTAGCTGTGGAGCTTTTACGGTGCGTGATGATGTTTGCCATACCCTACCCCCGTGCAACGGGTTGCACGTTAGAAGGTGCCGCCATCGACCGTATTGCCATCGAACGTCGTCAGGTTGGTGATGGACCCTCCGGTGATCGCCACGTTGCTGGCTGCCTGCGTCGCGATCGTGCCCAGCCCAAGCGTGGTGCGCCCTGCCGAGGCGTCCGCGTCATCCACCAGGGACCGGCCAAAGGCGGTGAAGTCTGCCACGCTGGCCGTGCCGGAACCGGTGAAGTAGGGGATTTTGTCGGCCGCCGATGCCAGCCCGGCGATCGCGGCCAGTTCGGCGTCGTATGCCTGCACGTTGGTGCCGATGACCAGCCCGAGATTGACCCGCGCCCCTGCCTGATCG
>Ga0247844_1002433_pt1 | contig 30479 bp, 33 predicted proteins | sample LaCtaG_FD_192421 | JGI IMG/M metagenome (GOLD analysis project Ga0247844, IMG submission 192421) | Freshwater microbial communities from meromictic Lake La Cruz, Castile-La Mancha, Spain - LaCruzMarch201714.5m_1 | ecosystem: Environmental > Aquatic > Freshwater > Lake | place: Spain: Castile-La...
TCTTCGATCATCCGGGCGCGTTCGCGGGGTGACATCTCTGGCCCGGGGTCGGGACGGGGTGGACGGGCTTTGGGCATGCGGTCTTCCGATGGTTTTGAGGGTTGGTGGTTGGTTGTTGGTGATTGGTGATTGGTGATTGGTGGTTGGCCGGCGGTTGTGTGACGGCGCTGACCGCGCCGCCCTTCCGCCGCCAGAGGGGCCGCGATCACCAATCACCAGCCACCAATCACCAACCACCCACGACTCTTCGCCGCCTGTTTCCAGTCGGGTGCGGGAGGCATGGCGGAGCGTCCGGGCCTTCGCCCGGATGAGCAGACAGAAATACCGTTTCGACGAAGACAGAACGCTCCGCGCAGACAGTTTTCCGGAAGCTTGCGTCGGGTGGCCGTGTTCGGGCCTTACCGCAGCGCCTCCGACGGGCAGGTCGGGCGACGTCCCGATCCCTGGAACGGCCTGGGTATCCCCCCCGGCCCTCCACCCCGGCCGGCGAGCCCTTAGGAGGCCCCCGATCGCGGTCCGGCTCCCCCTGTTTGCACAGCGAGATCCCGCTCCATCCGCTCCCGCCGCCGCTTCGGATCGCCGGCCGAGCGAGCCTCCCTTGCGACGGGACGGGGTGAGTCTAGGACCCGGCCTTCCTCAGGCGAGCTGGGGACGCTGTTTTTTTTGGAAGTCCAGTTAAATCAGCGAGTTGGCCGCGCGAGATATGCTGACAATCGGCGGATGGGTAACATACTGATGTCGTCTTCTCCCTCCCCTTTATGGGGAGGGACGATCGGCGCAGCCGATCCGGGTGGGGGAGGCCAGCCCCGCATCGCCGGTGCCCGGCTTCGCAATTCCCCACCCTGTCGTCGCTTCGCGCCGACATCCCTCCCCACTTCGGGGGAGGGAGAGCGTTTTCAGGCCCTGACCGCCCGCGTCGCCTCAACCCCGAGCGCCTGAAGCGCAGCAGCGGCGATGTGTTCGGCGTTGAGGCCGGCGGTGGCGTACATGGCGGCGGGATTGTCCTGGTCCTGGAAGACGTCAGGCAGGCACAGGGTGCGGATCTTCAGGCCCGCGTCGAGCGCGCCCTTGTCGGAGAGCAGCTGGAGCACGAAGGCACCGAAGCCACCCATGGCCCCCTCCTCCACCGTGATCAGGCATTCGTGCTCGCGCGCCAGACGCAGGATCAGGTCGGCGTCCAGCGGCTTGGCGAAGCGGGCGTCGGCGACGGTGGCCGAGACGCCGCGGGCGGCCAGGGCCTCGGCGGCCTTGAGCGATTCCTGCAGCCGGGTGCCGAGCGACAGGATGGCGACGGTCGTGCCCTCGCGGACGATTCGGCCCTTGCCGATCTCGAGCGGGGCGGCGAGCTCGGGAATCTCGACCCCGATGCCGTCGCCGCGCGGATAGCGGAAGGCCGAGGGGCGGTCGTCGATCTCGAGCGAGGTGGCGATCATGGCGGCGAGGTCGGCCTCGTCGGCGGCGGCCATCAACACCATACCGGGCAGGGCCCCCATGAAGCCGATGTCGAAGGATCCGGCATGGGTACAGCCGTCAGCCCCGACCAGACCGGCGCGGTCCATGGCGAAGCGGACCGGCAGGGACTGGATGGCGACGTCGTGGACGACCTGGTCGTAGCCGCGCTGGAGGAAGGTCGAATAGATGGCGCAGACCGGCTTCATCCCGTCGGCGGCGAGGCCGGCGGCAAAGGTAACGGCGTGCTGTTCGGCGATGCCGACGTCATAGGTGCGTGCCGGGAAGGCCTGGCCGAACAGGTCGAGGCCGGTGCCGGAGGGCATGGCGGCGGTGATGGCGACGATGCTGGGGTCCAGCGCCGCCCGCTTGATCAGCTCGGTCCCGAACACCTTGGTATAGCTGGGGGCATTGGAGACGGATTTCGACTGCTGGCCCGAGACCACGTCGAATTTGGCGACCGCGTGCAGTTTGTCGGCGCTCGATTCGGCCGGGGCGTAGCCCTTGCCCTTCTGGGTCACGACATGGACCACCACCGGGCGGTCGGTGATGGCGGCGGCGTTCTTCAGGATGGGGACCAGGTTGTCCATGTCGTGCCCGTCGACCGGCCCGACGTAGTAGAAGCCCAGCTCCTCGAAGAAGGTGCCGCCGACGATCATGCCGCGGGCATATTCCTCGGCCTTGCGGGCGGCGTTGCGGAACGGGCGCGGCAGGTGTTCGGCGACCGATTTTCCGAACCGGCGGAAATTACGATACGCGCCGCCGGAGACCTGTTTGGCCAGATAGGCGCTCATGCCGCCGACCGGCGGGGCGATCGACATGTCGTTGTCGTTGAGGATGACCATCAGCTGGCCATTGGTCGTCTCGGCGGCGTTGTTCATGGCCTCATAGGCCATGCCGGCGGACATGGAGCCGTCACCGATCACGGCCACGACGCGGTTCTTTTCGCCCTTCTGGTCGCGGGCGGCGGCGAAGCCGAGGGCCGCGCTGATCGAGGTCGAGGCGTGGGCGGCGCCGAAGGGGTCGTATTCGCTCTCGGAACGTTTGGTGAAGCCGGACAGGCCGCCCGGCTGGCGCAGGGTGCGGATACGGTCGCGGCGACCGGTCAGGATCTTGTGCGGATAGCACTGGTGGCCGACGTCCCAGATCAGGATGTCCTTCGGCGTTTCGAAGACATGGTGCAGGGCGACGGTCAGCTCGACCACGCCGAGGCCGGCCCCGAGGTGGCCGCCGGTGACGGAGACCGCATCAATGGTCTCGGCCCGCAGTTCGTCGGCCAGCTGGCGCAGCTGGGGGATGTCAAAACCGCGCGTGTCGGCGGGAAGGTGGACCTGGTCGAGCAGCGGGGTGTCGGGCATGAAACTCACGTGTTCCTTACGAAATCTTCTCTACCCGTCATCCTCGGGCTTGTCCCGAGGATCAGATGTTCCCGCGCTCGGTGGCCGAATTGGGTCCGCGTTCAGAGAAGCCTTCGGATATCCAGCTGTTCCCAACCTCTGATCCTCGGGTCAAGCCCGAGGATGACGGCCTTGGCTCAGGACCGGCGCTGCAGGACATAATCTACACTGGCCTTGAGGATTTCGGCATCGGGGCCGAAAAGGTCGAGGTGGGCCCGGGCCTGATCGGCGAGATGCGCGACGCGATGCCGCGCCTGGTCCACGCCCAGCAGGGTGACGAAATTGGTCTTGCCGCGGGCGGCGTCCTTGTTGGCCGCCTTGCCCAGGATGTCCTCGTCGCCCTCGACATCCAGCAGGTCGTCGACGATCTGGTAGGCCAGCCCGATGTCATGGGCGAAGCTGATCAGGGCCTGACGGTGGACCTCGCGGGCGCCGGCGATGATCAGGGGTATCTCGAAGGCATAGGTGAACAGGGCCCCGGTCTTGAGCCGCTGCATCCGGGCCACGCCGCCGAGGTCGTCGCGGACGCCCAGCAGGTCGATCATCTGGCCACCGGCCATGCCGCGCGCACCGCTGGCCAGCGAAAGGCGGGCGGCCAGTTCGCAGCGCACAGCGGGGTCATCGTGGGTGTCCTCGTGCAGCAGGATGTCGAAGGCTGCGGTCTGCAGGGCGTCGCCGGCGAGGACGGCGGTGGCCTCGTCATAGGCCCTGTGCACGGTCGGACGGCCGCGGCGGACGTCGTCGTCGTCCATACAGGGCAGGTCGTCATGGACCAGGCTGTAGGCATGGACGCATTCCAGGGCACAGGCGGCGCGCAGCACCGGCCGCTCCTCGATGTCGAACAGATTGGCGGCCTCGAGGGCGAAGAAGGGACGCAACCGCTTGCCGGGGCCAAGGGCGGCATAGCGCATGGCCTCAGTCAGGCGCGATTCCGGACCATCGGCGCGGGGCAGGAGTTCATCCAGGGCGACAGTGACCAGGTCGGCGATCTCGGCCACCCGGTCGATCACGCCCTGTTCCGGCGAGTTGGCGGCGAGGATCCGGTTCAGAAAAGCCTCCCGCCGAGGGCGACCTCGCGGTCGACGCCGATCAGGACGACCTCGCCCGCCGCATCGGGAAAGCCCAGGGTCAGGACCTCGGACATGAAGGGGCCGATCTGGCGCGGCGGAAAGTTGACGACGGCGGCGACCTTGCGGCCCAGCAGCTGGCCGCGGGTATAGTGGACGGTGATCTGGGCCGACGACTTCTTCACGCCGATGTCGGGGCCGAAATCGATGGTGAGTTTCCACGCCGGTTTGCGCGCCTCGGGGAAGGGATCGACGGCCAGCAGCTGACCCACGCGGACATCGACCTTCATGAAGTCATCGAAGGCGATCTGCGCGGCGGGGGCCGGCATCAGCTGAACCCGGCCGGTTCGACGCCCTTCCCCTGGCCGTCAGGGCCGACCACGATCTTCTCGACGCGGAGCTGGGCGGCCTTGAGCCGGTTCTCGCAATGCGCCTTGAGCCGCGCACCCTCTTCATAGAGGGCGATGGACTCCTCAAGCGGGGCCTGGCCGGACTCGAGCTTGGACACGATGGCCTCGAGACGCTGGAGGGCGTCCTCGAAGCTGAGGTCGGCGGGGATGGGGGCTGTTTCGGTCATCACGCCCGACCCTAGAGGGGGCAGAGGCGGGCCTCAAGCGGAGACCGGGGTCCGGATGGCAGTTGGGGATGGAAGGTTCGTCACAACGGACACAACGAGGTTCACAACGGACACGACGGGACCGGGGATGCGTCCGGGTCCGTGGTTGTTTCCGCCCGGATTGAAATTGCGGCGTAGCCGCACTGATCGAGGATCGTTGCACGGCTCTGGCATCCACTCAGGTCCCGTTGTGCCCGTCGTGAACCTTGTTGTGTCCGTTGTGATGAAACCGCTTCCGCTCAGGGCAAGGGCACCCGGCGGGCGGAGAGGATGCGGATGCGGGGGTCGAGCATCTGGCCGCGCATGAAGCCTTCGCCCTCGGTGGGAGATTTGGGGGCGGCGAGGATGGCGCGGACGACGTCCATGCCCTCGATCACGCGACCGAAGACGGCGAAGCCCGGATCGCCCGGCGCGGCCCGGCCGGCGTCGAAGCCGGGCAGATTGCCGACGATGATGAAGAAGTCGCCGTCGGCCGTTCCCGGATCGAACCGCGCCATGGACAGGGCCCCGTTGATGTGGCGCAGGCCGGTCTGGCTGGTCGGCTCATGGGCGATCGGCGGCAGGATGCGGTCGGGGGCGTTGGCGGTCCCGCCCTGGACCACCCCTGTCCCGGCGCCCAGCTCCATACCGCGATAGAAGTCGGTCCCGTTGAACCGGCCCTCGTCGACATAGCGGAGGAAGTTGGCGGCAGTGATCGGCGCGCGGGGATCGGTCTCGACGAGGATCGAGCCGGCGCTGGTTTCGAGGATCACGCGGACGGCAACCGCAGGGGCCGGCGGGGCATCCCGGGCAGCGGCCGGAGCCGACAGGGCGGCGGCGAGGCAGAGGGCGAGCAGGGAGCGTCGAATCATCGCCGTCTCCCGCCCGTCAGCGCTTCTCGTAGCGGCGCTGGGACCAGTATTTGAAGCCCTGGTTGTGGACCAGCGACCAGCCGTCGGCGCGCAGGCGGCGGCCGACCATGTGGTTGAAATAGCCGTGGGCGAGGACGAGCACGTCCTGACCGCTTTGGGCGCGGGCGATCAGGGCGCGGGCGGCGGCCTCGGAACGGGCTTCCGCCTCGGCACGGCTCTCCTGACCCTCGTGATGATTGAAAACATGCCACCAGAAGCGGGCGACGGCACCCCAGTATTTGGGCGGCAGTTTGAACCAGGCGGGGAAATGTGGCGGCGGCAGGGGGGCCTCGATGAACAGGGCGTCCGACATGACCTCCCGGCCAGCGCAGATGGCGGCGGCGGTCTCCTGGGCCCGGGGGCGGGTCGAGGCGTAGATGGCACCGGCGCCCTCGGCCGTGGCGAGGAGTTCGGGGGGCGGGGTCTGGCCGGCGCGCAGGCCGCCGACCTCGTATCTGGCCCACCAGTCGCGGTACTGGTCCGAGGTCAGGAAGCATTTGCGCGACAGGGCCGGCTCGCCGTGACGGGTCAGGACGATGGCACCCGGACGCACCGAGACCAGGGCGGCGCGCGGCAGCACGGGCTCTGTCTTCGACGGCGCAGGGGCGTCGGCCATCAGTGAGTCTCTGGCGGGGGCGGGCATGATGTCTGGAGGTAAGCGATTGGCGAACCGTCCTTATTCCTCCCCCAAGGCCTGAACGTGGGCGACTGCGCAACGGCCCAGACCCTCTAGGTCGTAACCGCCCTCGAGCGAGGACACAACCTTGCCGCCGCAGCGCGAGCGCGCGACCTCGAGGACGGCGCGTGTCGCCCAGGCGAAATCCTCGGCCTCCAGAGACTGATGCGCGAGCGGATCGCGGCGGTGGGCGTCGAAACCGGCAGAGATGAGGATCAGATCCGGGCGGAAGGCCTCGAGCGCCGGCATCAGCCCGCCGGCGAAGGCTCCGCGCCAGGCCTCGCGGGCCGCATGGGGCGGGACCGGGACGTTGACGATATTGCCGACGCCGGTCTCGGACGCCGCGCCTGTTCCGGGATAGAGTGGCGACTGGTGGATGGAGCCGAGAAACAGGCTGTCGTCTGATTCGAATGCGGCCTGGGTGCCGTTGCCGTGGTGGACGTCGAAATCGATCACGGCGACCCGGGCCATGCCCTCGGACTGGGCCACGCGGGCGGCGACGGCGACGTTGGAGAACAGGCAGAAGCCCATGGAGGTGTCCGGCTCAGCGTGGTGGCCCGGCGGGCGGACAGCGGCGAAGGCGCGGGCGGTCTCGCCGCGGGCGACGGCGCGGACGGCGTCGACCACGGCCCCGGCGGCGAGCCGGGCAGCGCGGACACTGCCCGGCGACAGGACGGTGTCGGCGTCGAGCTGGCGCAAGCCGCTGTCAGGCGCGGCGGCGAGCAGGCGGGCGACATGGTCGGCGGGGTGAAGGCGTTCGAGGTCGGCGACGGCGGCCTCTGTCGCCGCATGGCGGTCGAGGCCGAGGGCGGCAGCGTCGAGTGCGTCCAGAACGGCCTGCAGCCGTTCGGGGCTTTCGGGATGGCCGGTGCCGGGGCGGTGGGCCAGCATGTCGGGGTGGGTGAAGAGGGCGACGCTCATCGGGCGTATTCTAGCGAGTAATATGACAAACATCATGCGCTCATCCCGGCTGCCCGAAGGGTGGAAAAAATGGGTTGAGCCAGACGGGAGATCAGGTGAAAGCGGAACCATGACCGAGCCGCTGATCCGCCCCGCCGTAGACGCCGACGCCACCGCCCTCGGCATGCTGGGACGGCAGACCTTCCTCGACACCTTTGTGGAGGGGTTCGGCATCCCCTATCCGGCCGGGGATCTGGCGCGGTTCCTCGACGCCAGTTTCAGCCCCGAAGCGATCCGGGCAAAACTGCAGGAGCCGGGCGCGGCCTGGTGGGTGGCAGAGCGGGACGGAGACCTGCTGGCCTTTGCCAACACCGGGCCGAACACCCTGCCCCATCCGGATGCACGGCCCAGCCATGCCGAGCTGCGGCGGCTGTATGTGTCGAAGGCGGCGCAGGGTCTTGGGCTGGGCACGAAACTGCTGACGGTCGCGCTGGACTGGATGGATGCGAACACCGACGGGCCGCTGTGGATCGGGGTGTGGAGCGGCAATGCGAAGGCGCAGAAACTGTATGCGGCCTACGGGTTCGAGGTGGCGGGCGAGTATCAGTATCCGGTGGGAGCGTGGATGGATGACGAGTTCATCCTGCGGCGGGGATAGGCTATGCTTGTGGCATGACCCGCGACGAACTGCTGACCAAGCTGCGCGAACTGAAGCCCTGGCTGGAAGAGCAGGGCATCGTCAATGTGCGCCTGTTCGGCAGCTATGCCCGCGACGATGCACGTCCCGACAGCGATGTTGACCTGATTGTGGAGCTATCCAAGCCATTGGGCTTCAGGTTCTTTGGAGTTGAACGAGAGTTGGCCGAAAGACTCGGCGTGCCGGTCGAAATGGGGACCGAGGACTCGATGCACCGCCTTGTGAGACAGTCTGCCACCCGGGAAGCCGTCTTTGTCTGACCCGAGAGACCGACTGTTTCTTGAAAAAATGCTGGGCGCGGTCGATGAAATCGCCAACCAGGTCGATAGTCGACCCGTCGAACAATGGATCGAAGATCGGACCCGCGTTGCCGCAGCCTCGATGTATCTGATTGTTCTCGGCGAAGGTTCCCAGAATCTCTCGGCAGAACTCAAGGCATTGGCACCGGAGATACCCCGGGCCGATATCGGCGGCATGCGTCACAGGCTGGCACACGGCTACTTCCGTGCGGACCGACGCGTAATCTGGGAGGCAGCGACCCTTCATACGCCCGCGCTCAAGCCGAGCCTTCAAAGACTACTGCAGTCCCTCGGCCCCGAGACAGACTGATGCTCCTCCCCTTTTTCACCGCCCTGCGCGACGCCAAGGTTCCCGTGTCGATGAAGGAATGGCTCCATCTGATGGAGGCCATGGACCGCGATGTGGCCGGCCGGAAGGTCGATGACTTCTACCACCTGTCGCGGGCGGTGCTGGTCAAGGACGAGAAACACTACGACCGGTTTGACCAGGTGTTCGGCAAGGTCTTCGCCGGAATCGAAAGTGTCGGCGCGGGCGAGGAGCCGTCGCCGGACGTGCCCGAGGACTGGCTGAAGCTGCTCAATGAGAAATTTCTCACCGATGAGGAGAAGGCCGAGATCGAGGCCCTGGGCGGGTTCGACAAGCTGATGGAGACGCTGAAGCAGCGTCTGGAAGAGCAGAAGGGCCGGCACGAGGGCGGCAACAAATGGGTCGGCACGGGCGGGACCAGCCCGTTCGGCCACGGCGGCTACAATCCCGAGGGGGTGCGCGTCGGAGGACCGGGCAAACAGGGCCGGGCGGTCAAGGTCTGGGAGAAGCGGGAATACCGCAATCTGGACGACCAGGTCGAACTGGGCACCCGCAACATCAAGGTCGCCCTGCGCCGCCTGCGCCGGTTCGCCCGGCAGGGGGCGCCGGACGAGCTGGACATGGACGCCACCATCGACGGCACGGCGCGTCAGGGCTGGCTGGACATCCATATGCGGCCCGAGCGGCGCAATACGATCAAGGTGCTGCTGTTCCTCGACATCGGCGGCTCGATGGATGCCCATGTGAAGATGTGCGAGGAGCTGTTCTCGGCCGCGAAGACCGAGTTCAAACATCTGGAATTCTTCTACTTTCACAACTGCCTCTATGAGGGGGTGTGGAAGGACAACCGGCGCCGGCACAGCGAGAAGATCCCGACCTGGGATGTGCTGAACAAATACCCCGCCGACTGGCGCGCCATCTTCGTCGGCGACGCGACCATGAGCCCCTATGAGGTGACCATGGCCGGCGGTTCGGTCGAACACTGGAACGAAGAGGCCGGGGCCGTCTGGATGAAGCGGGCGACGCAGCAGTGGGACAAGGTGGCCTGGCTGAACCCGACGGCCGAACGCTACTGGAACTATTCCGCCTCGGTCGGGATGCTGCGCGAACTGGTCGATGAACGGATGTATCCGCTCACACTGGACGGGCTGGAGAAGGCGATGCGGGCGCTGGCCAAATAGGCTAGGGTTCGCCGGTCGTCCGAGGAGTGCCCCCATGATCGCCGTCGTCTTCGCCGTCATCCTGCAACAGGCCGCCCCCCTCCCCGCCGAAACCGGTCAGGTGGTGTGGGAAACTCCGGCGCCCGTCGAGGCCGCTGAACCGGCCGCGGTTGAACTTCCGCCCATTCCCGACTCCGCCCGTGCCGATCCCTGGGGCTATGAGCGGGCCGAATGCAGCCCGCTGATCCGGTCCGGTCAGGAAACCCTCGAGGCCTGTCAGGCGCGGGTGCGGGTGACGCTGGCCGCCCATCTGGGAGCCGACCTGCCCGCCGGCCTGGCCCCGGCGGGGGCGGTCGATGAATGCCGTCAGGCGGCGGCGGGCGACCGCTATGCCCTGCAATGCGGCGCGCCCTCCCGGCCGCAGCGGCTGGCGACGGTGCTGGAGGAGCGGTCCTGCGAGACCCGCCCGCGCGTCCAGGCCGCCGGCGGTGTGGCCTGGACCGAGGAGTGCCGTCCCGCCAGCGGCGTCGGCCGGGACGAGGGCGGCCTGAGGGTCCGGCTGGGCGGCAAGGACTAGAAGCGGCCCCGCAGCCAGACCGCTACGGCCCAGGCATGGGCCTCGTGCCGCAGCCGGGTCAGGGCCTCAAGGGGATCAAGCCAGACCAGGTCGTGGTCGGCCTCGACCTTGGCGGCGGGGTCAAGGGACAGCTGTTCGGCGATCCAGAAGCCGCCCGTGTTGTTGATGGGCCTGCCGTCCGTCTTGCGGAAATACTGGGACGCCTCGGCAATACGGGTCAGGGGCCGCACCGTCATGCCGGTTTCCTCCAGGAACTCGCGGACCAGGGCCTGTTCTTCCGTTTCGTCGCCATCCACGGCGCCGCCGGGCAGGTCCAGATAGCTGCCCTCGCCGCGATCGATGCGGACGCAGGCCAGTTGGCCGTCATGGATCACCAGTCCGAAGGCGGTGGCACGCGGTTGGTAGTCCAGGCCGGGCTCGGCGGTGCCGAACTGGAGGCGGGTGGCCGGGGTCACAGGGCGAGCAGGGTTCACAGGACGAGAAGCGGCCGGCAGGGAGCGGGGAGCGAAGTTCATCGGGCGCGAGCATTAGCGGGGCCTCGGGGCCTGTCCAGTCGCGCGAGGGGGGAAACCGTCTCTGTTTTGAGGATTTGGGGTAATGATCATTTCGTGCGGGGATCGGGGGAGTGTTGCGATGGTGTGGTGGTGGCGGATCGCTCCGGCGGTCGTTGGCCTGATCGGTACGGGACTGCTGGTCCGTGGCCTGCTGGCCCTGTTCAAGGGACGGATATTCAGCGGCCTGCTGGTCGGGGCCGGCGGCGCGGGCCTGATGGCGATGGGCGCGATCGCTGCCCTGCTGGCGCTGGACGTCCAGACCTACGGTCGGTTGACCTATGAGCGGCCGGTGGCAACGGTACAGACCCGCCAGCTCGGCCCCCAGTATTTCGAAGCCACGGTGATGCAGCCCGGCAAGGGTGAAAACGCGCCGGGGGTCAGCAACCTGTTCCCGCTGCATGGCGATGAATGGCGCATCGAGGCGCAGGTGCTGAAATGGAAGCCCTGGGCCAATGTGCTGGGGCTGGACACACAGTACCGGCTGGACCGCCTGTCCGGCCGCTATCAGTCGGTCGAGCAGGAGATCAATGCGACCCGGAGCGTGCATCCCCTCGCCGGCGGAGACGCCGGGCCGGGCTGGTTGCCATGGCGGATCAGTGCCTGGGACACGGCGCGGAAATACCGGAAACATGTCGACGCGGTCGACACCCTTTACGGCGGCGGAGCCTATATGCCGATGGCCGACGGGGCCCAGTATGAGGTCTGGATCACCCAGTCCGGACTGGTGGCGCGTCCCGTGAACGACGCAGCGCGGAATGCGTCCGCCGGGGGTTGGACGGAAGTGGAGTAGCCCACCCGACGAGCGCTGGTTCATCACAACGGGCGCAACGGGGTCACAACGGACACGACGGGTTCCGAGCCAAGAACCCGTCTAACCTGCTTTGTGATCTGGAACGCGGCGTACGCCGCAATCTTCCAACAGGGTGCGAGAGCGCACGGGGTCATTGCACATCCACGGTCACGCCGTGTTCGTTGTGGACCTTTGTGCCCGTTGTGATGAACCGCCCGGGCTGGACACGGCCCCGACGAGCGACAGCCTCCACTCGACGGCCGCCGCTTGCGAACGCGCCCTAGACCGTTCCGATCGTCCGCAGGCGGGCCCTCGGGTGGACCTCGTTCTGGCTCATGACCACGGTCTGGCCGCGGAAGCGTTCGATGATCGAGCGGACATAGGGGCGGATCTGCGGGCCGGTCAGCAGGACGGCGGTCTCGCCGGCCATGGCGGCCCGTTCGAACACGTCGCGGACGGCACGAATGAAGTCCTGCAGCCGTGAGGGGGCCATGGCCAGCTGGCGGTCCTCGCCCTGGCCGATCAGGGCCTCGGCGAAGGCGGCTTCCCAGTCCGGCGACAGGGTGACGATCGGCAGGGCCCCGTCGTCGCCCTTGTGCTGCCAGCACAGCTGGCGTGCCAGACGGCCGCGGACGTGTTCGACCAGGGTGGTGACCGAACTGGTATGCGGCGCGGCCTCGGCCAGACCCTCGAGAATGGCACCCAGATCGCGGATCGAGACCTTCTCGCGCAGCAGGCTCTGAAGGACGCGCTGCAGGGTGGTGACGGTGACGACGGACGGAATCAATTCCTCGACCAGCTTCTTCTCTTCGGTCCCCAGTTCCCTGAGCAGCTTCTGCACCTCGGCATAGGTCAGAAGGTCCGCCATGTTCTCCTTGAGGATTTCGGTCAGGTGGGTGGTCAGCACCGTGGAAGGATCGACGATCGTGTAACCACGGAAGGTGGCCTCCTCGCGCAGGCTTTCGTCGATCCAGGTGGCGGGCAGGCCGAAGGCCGGCTCCCTGGTGTGTTCGCCCGGCAGCTCGACCTGACGCCCGGCCGGGTCCATGGCCATCAGGGAGCCGAGACGGACCTCTCCGGTGCCTGCCTCCATCTCCTTGATGCGGATGGCGTAGGCCTGGGTGCCGAGCCGCATGTTGTCGAGGATGCGCACCGACGGCATGACGAAGCCATACTCCTGGGCCAGGGATCGGCGCAGGGCGCGGACCTGGTCGGTCAGGCGGCGACCCTCGAGATCATTGATCAGGGACAGCAGGGAATAGCCCAGCTCGATCTTGACCTCATCGATGGCCAGGGCGGTGCCGATGGGCTCCTCGACATCTTCCTTCGGGCCGGCGGCGGCGGCCAGTTCGCCCTCGGTCGGCACGGGCTTGAGTCTGTTACGGCCCAGCCGCCAGGCCATGAAACCTGCGCCGAGGGCCAGGGCTGCGAACGGCAGCAGGGGCATGCCGGGGATCAGGCCGATGAGGCCGGAGGCGGCAGAAACCACGCCCAGGCTGACCGGATTGGTGGCCAGCTGGGCCACCAGGGCCTTGTCTGCCGTGCCCTCGACCCCGGCCTTTGAGACCAGGAAGCCGGCGGCGATCGAGATGATGATGGCCGGAACCTGGGTCACCAGGCCGTCACCGACGGTCAGGGCGACATAGGAGTTGGCCGCATCGCCGATGCTCATGCCGTGCTGGAGCGTGCCGATCAGGATGCCGCCGATGGCATTGATGAAGACGATGATCAGGCCGGCGACGGCGTCGCCGCGAACGAATTTCGAGGCACCGTCCATGGCCCCGAAGAAGGTCGATTCCTGCTCCAGTTCCTTGCGCCGGCGCTTGGCGGTTTCCTCGTCGATCAGGCCGGACGACAGGTCGGCGTCGATGGCCATCTGCTTGCCCGGCATGGAGTCCAGGGTGAAGCGGGCCGAGACCTCGGCGATCCGGGTCGAGCCCTTGGTGATGACGACGAAATTCACCACCAGGATGATGGCGAAGATGATGATGCCGATGATGAAACTGCCGCCCATCATCAGGGCCCCGAAGGCCTCGATGACCTGACCGGCGCCGCCAGGACCCTCGTGGCCGTGACTCAGGACGAGGCGGGTCGAGGCGAGGTTGAGGCCCAGCCGGAACAGGGTCGAGACCAGCAGGACCGTCGGGAAGATGGCGAAGTCCAGCGGCTTCTTCATCATCACCGCGGTCATCAGGATCAGCACGCTGGAGACGAGCGAAACCGCCAGCAGCACATCCATCAGGAAGACCGGGATCGGCAGGATCAGCAGCAGGATGACGCCGATGACGCCGATGGCCATGCCGACCTCGCCGCGCGCGACCCAGCCCAGCATGTCGCGACCGGTCGGACGGGCCATGCCGTCCTTCATCATGGTCGAGGCGGGGATGTCGGTCATGCGGAGCCGAGCGCGGTCAGGGCCACGCGGTTGGCGTCAGTGATGACCGCTTCGCGCCGGGCGTCGATGGAGCCCCGGGTGCCACCGATTTCCGACATCTCCCCGCAGCCCGCCACGCCGGGCGCGCAGGAGCCGGTCAGGACGCTTCTGCGATCCGCACCCGTGGTCACTCTCAGGCGGCCGCGTAGCCGGGAGCGGCGATGCCGGACTGGGGGGCGATGATCTGGGTGCCCTCGTCGGCATATTCGTTCAGCTTGTTGCGCAGGGTACGGATCGAGATGCCGAGGATGTTGGCCGCATGGGTGCGGTTGCCGAGGCAGTGCGACAGGGTGTCAAGGATCAGCGCCTTCTCCATCTGCGCCACCGTCTGACCGACGTGGGCGCGGGTGACGGCGTCGGCGGTCTGGGCAGCGCGGGCGGCGGGGCTGTCATAGCCCGCGGCACCGTGGGCACCGGCGCTGAGCGGCTGGCCGTCGGGCAGGCGGATGGCCTCGACGTCGATCTCGGGGCCGACGGCCAGCAGCACGGCGCGGTGCATGGCGTTTTCCAGCTCGCGGACGTTGCCGTTCCAGCGATGCGAGACCAGGGCGCGGCGGGCATCGAGCGAGATCGGCCGCACCGGCACGCCGTTGGCGGCGGCATATTTCCTGACGAAATGGTCAGCCAGCACAGAGATGTCGCCGGGCCGCTCGCGCAGGGCGGGAAGGCGCAGGTTCACGACGTTGAGGCGGTAGAGCAGGTCCTCGCGGAAGGTTCCCTCGGCCACCGACTTGGCGAGATCGCGGTTCGAGGTGGCGATGATGCGGATGTTGACCGGCACCGGCTTGGTCCCGCCGACGCGGTCGATGACCCGCTCCTGGATGGCGCGCAGCAGCTTGGCCTGCAGACGGACGTCCATCTCGGAGATTTCGTCGAGCAGCAGGGTGCCGCCGTCGGCCTCCTCGAACTTGCCGATGCGGCGGGCCATGGCGCCGGTGAAGGCCCCCTTCTCGTGGCCGAACAGCTCGGATTCCAGCAGATTGTCGGGAATGGCGGCGCAGTTGACGCTGATGAACGGGCGTTCGGCGCGTTTCGAACCATTGTGCAGGTAACGGGCCATCACCTCCTTGCCGACGCCGCTTTCGCCGGTGATCAGGATCGAGGCCTCGGAGCGGGCGACCTGATCGGCCAGCATGATGACCGCCTTCATCGACGGGTCGGCGGAAATCAGCGGGCGATCGTCATCGGCGACGGCGGACAGGACCGCAGCGATGAGATCGGCCTCGGGCGGCAGGGGTATGAACTCCTTGGCCCCGGCGCGAATGGCATTGGCCGCATCCGTGGCGTCGGCATCGACGCCGCAGGCCACCACGCTGACATGGATCCGCTCGGCCTCATTGGCCGCAATCAGGGCCGCGATGTCGATACGGTAGTCGACCATAAGCAGGTCGGCCCCCTGCCCTCGACGGAGCTGTTCCGTCGCCTGATCGCCGCGCTCGACGTGGCTGACCTTGGCGCCGTGCGCCATGGCCATTTTCACTGCCGTCGCCAGCTGTCCGCTGAGCCTGCCCACTACCAGAAGCCGCATCGGTCTTCTCCTCTAATCTTTACGCACGAACCGGCCACCGATCAGGCGGCGGAGTCCTCGGTCTTGATGATTTCCGTCATGGTCACGCCGAGCCGGTCCTCGACGACGACGACCTCGCCGCGGGCGACCAGCCGGTTGTTGACGAAGATGTCGATGGCCTCGCCGACCTTGCGGTCGAGCTCGAGCACACTGCCGCGGTTCAGCTTGAGCAGCTGGGCCACCGACATATGGGCCTTGCCCAGGACCGCCGAGATATTGACCGGCACGTCGAAGACAGGCGCGAGATCCTGGGCTGTCTTGTCGGACGGATCATCGGTGACCGCGATCGCATCGGAGTCCGGGAACTCCTCCAGGGCCATGGTGTCAGATTCCATTACGGCCTCCCTTCGGTCGAGGTTTCGGGGGATAGATTTTCGGCATGCCCGGCCTCGGCGGCCAGGGCGGAGTTCAGGGCTTCACGCATGCGGGCGAAGGCTTCTTCCGGGTCGAAGGCGGCACGGCCGTCGGCCCATTCAAGCTGGAAGGCAGCCGGTGCCATGGCGGGCTCGGTGCGGAAGGCGACAATGCCCGAGAAGCCGGCATCGGCGCACAGCTGCTGGATCCGCGCATGTGTCGCTTCGGTGAGGTCGCCGGTACGGATCACCAGCCGCGGCGAGGCGTCGATCTCCTGGCACAGCGCCTCGATTGCAGCTTGCAGGGGCGCCTCGGGGTGACGGTCGAGAGCGGAAGCGGACACAACGCGGGCGGCAGTGAGGGCCAGCTCGGCGGCCTGCTCACGATGCAGCTGTGCCACCTGGGCGAGGGCCGGGGCCGCAGCGGCCAGTGCCTGGCCGATGGTCGACAGGGCCATGGCCTGGATGCTCTCGACCTCGGCCAGGGCTGCATTGCGGGCCTCCAGGCGAGCCTGCGCGACGAGGGCGTCCACCTCGGCAGGGCCATAGGCACGCTTGATCGGACGGAAGACCGCGGCGCGAATGACCTCGCCCGAGGCGTCGAACTCGGTGTCAAAGGCAAAGGGGGTGCTGAGGGGCTGAGGGGTCATGTCAATAGATCAACTCGTCGTCGCCACCCTGGCCCACCAGCAGGATATCGCCCTTTGCGGCGAGATCCTTGGCGACCTGGACCATGGCCATCTGGGCCTGATCGACGTCCTTGAGGCGAACCGGACCCATCGACTCCATGTCCTCGCGCAAGATCTTGGCGGCGCGTTCGGACATGTTGGAGAAGAACAGCTCGCGCAGGGATTCCGAGGCCCCCTTCATGGCCAGACCGAGGGAATCCTTCTCGACCCCGCGCAACAGCGTCTGAACACCGCCGGGATCCAGCTTGGCGAGGTCCTCGAACACGAACATCAGGGCCCGGATGCGTTCGGCGGACTCGCGGTTGCGCTCCTCCAGCGCGCCGATAAAGCGGGCCTCGGTCTGGCGGTCAAAGCTGTTGAAGATGTCGGCCATCATCTCGTGGCTGTCGCGCTTCGACGTGCGCGCCAGGTTCGACATGAATTCATTGCGCAGGGTCTGCTCGATCTTGTCGAGGATCTCGCGCTGGACCGGCTCCATGCGCAGCATGCGCTGGACGCATTCGAGTGCGAAATCCTCGGGCAGGCTGGTCAGGACCCGGGCAGCATGCTCCGGCTTTACCTTCGAGAGCACCACAGCGACGGTCTGCGGGTATTCATTCTTCAGATAGTTGGCGAGGACGGCCTCGTTCACATTGCCGAGCTTGTCCCACATGGTGCGACCAGCGGGGCCCCGGATCTCCTCCATCATGCCTTCGACGCGGTCCTTCGGCATGAAGGCGGCCAGCAGGCGCTGGGTCTGATCGAAACTGCCCATGACCGCGCCGGAGCCGCTCATGCCCGAGACAAACTCGATCAGCAGATCCTCGACGACCTGGCTGCTGACCGTGCCCAGCGACGACATGGCCTGGGAGACCTCCTTGATCTCCTCCTCGTCCAGAGCTTGCCACAGACGGGTATGGTCCTCCCCGAGGGCCAGAAGGACGACGGCAGCCTTCTCCGGCCCCGTCAGCTTCTTGGCGTCATCAACCGCCTTTTTGCCAATCGCGCGCGCCATCAGGCTTCGTGGATCCAGCTGCGCAGGATTGCGGCCGACTCATCAGGATGCTTCTCGACGAACTCCGCGACCTTCTTGACAGAAGAGGCCTTCACCTGACCCTCGATCCGGGCGATGTCGAGCCGCTGGTCCATCTCGGACGGCCCGCCCAGTTGGGCCATGGCACCGTCAGCGCCTCCCATGAGGGCGGTCTGCAGCGAGGTCACGCCGCCGCCCGCGCCGGCGAGCTGCAGCTGACCGGCCCCTGCCCCGGCGACCCCGCTCGCGGTTTTCAGCAGGGGGCGCAGGACGAAGAAGATCAGGAGCAGGCCGGTGATCAGGAGCACCAGCAGCTCCACGCCGCGCATGATGTCGTCCTTGGTGAAGTTGAACAGGGACGACGTGGCCTCCTCGCCGCCGACCACGGCAAGGTCGCGGTTGAATCGGGTGTTGAGCACCTCGATCTTGTCACCCCGGGCCTCATCAATACCCACGGCGGCGGCGACCAGGGTCTTGATCTGGGCGATTTCCGCCGGGGTGCGCGGGGCATAGGTCGGTGCCCCGCCATTGGCCGCGGGCGTCCACCGGCCGTCCACCGCGACCGAAACGGCCAGCCGCTTGATCTCGCCGGCCTCCTTCACCGTGGTCGTGGTCGTGTTGGAGATCTCGTAGTTGGTGGTCTCGGTGCTGGCCGTGTCGCGCGACCCGGCCATTGCGGCCTCCGGTGGCGCACCACCCGGGATGTTGTTCGTCGCGGTGGCACCGCCTTCCGCCGCGGGCTCCGTCTCGGTCGACTCGGTGCCGTTGGTCGCGGTGGAGCGCACCACCTGGCCGTCCGGATCGTAGCGCTGCTCCTGGGTGGTGGAGCGGCTGTGGTCGATATCTGCCGTGACCTGGACCCGCGCGCCGCCTACGCCGACGACGCCCTCGACGATATCCATGATCCGCGTCTGCAACCGGGCCTCGGTCGTCTCCTGTGCGTCCTGGGCCGAGGCGGCGCTGAAACCCTCGGAGTCCGAGCCGGCCGCCAGGGTCCGGTTGGACGTGTCGGTCAGGGTGACCTTCTCGGGCTTCATGTTGGGCACCGCAGAGGCGACGACATTGCGGATGGCCTGGACCTGGGCACCGGTCAGCTGGCCGCCGGTGACACCCACAACCACCGAGGCGGTCGGTTCGGCCGCGTCAGACTGGAACAGCTCGCGGCGCGGCAGGGCGATCATGACCCGGGCCGAGTTGATCCCGCGCATCGTCAGGATGGTGCGGGCCAGCTCGCCCTCGAGGGCGCGTTTCTCGTTGAGGTTCTGCTGAAACTCGGTCTGGCCGAGCACCGACTGATTGTCGAAAATTTCGTAGCCGACCGAGCCCGAAGTCACCAGCCCCTTGCCGGCAACCAGCATGCGCGCCTCGCCCACCTCATCGCGACTGACGAAGATGGTCGAGCCGTCTCCCTTGGAGGAGTATTTGATCCCGGCGGCGTCGAGAGCGGTCGTGACCTCGGACGCCTCCTGGAGGTCGAGGTTGGAGTACAGCAGGGCATCAGGAGCCTGGCCGATGCGCAGCATGACGGCGACCAGCACGGCCGCGACGCCGGCGGCAACGCCCAGCACCACGGTCAGCCGACCGATTCCGAATCTCTGCAACGCCGCCGTGAAGCCGCCCACGCGTCCCGCCCCGAATACTCACGGGTTCCTGAAGACGCCCGCCAGGCAGAAAATGCCGGGCGCGTGGTAAATGCCGGGTTAAGACCTTTGGTCAATCACCGTTTTTTGCGCTTCTGCATGACGAAGCCGATGATTTTTGCGGCCGCTTCGAAATGCTCGCGCGGGATGGTTTCATCGATATCGACGGCGGCGTAGAGGGCGCGCGCCAGGGGCACGTTCTCGACGATCGGGACGTTGTGCTCTCGCGCCACCTCGCGAATCCGCAGGGCGAGGGCGTCGACACCCTTGGCCACACAGATGGGGGCGGGATCACCCTTGCCGGGCTCGTAGCGCAGGGCGACGGAATAGTGCGTCGGGTTGGTGACGATGACCGTGGCTCCCGGCACGTTCTGCATCATCCGCTGGCGACTGCGCTGGTGCCGGATCTGGCGCAGCTTGGCCTTGATGTGCGGGTCACCCTCGGACTGTTTGTAGTCTTCCTTGGTCTCTTCCTTGGTCATCTTCATCCGCTCGGCGAAGCGGTATCGCTGCCACAGGAAGTCCGCGCCCGCGGTAAAGGCGAGGAAGATGATCGTCGACATCATCAGGGCCACAGCCAGGTCGCGCGCCGCCGGCAGGATCAGGGCCGGCGGCATGGCAGCCATGTTCTCCAGTTCGCGCACGTGCGGCTTCAACACCAGCCAGCAGATCAGGCCGACCGCCAGCAGTTTGAGAAAGGTCTTGAGGAACTGGACCAGGCCGTCAGGCCCGAAGATCCGTTGGAAGCCCTTGAGCGGATTCACCTTCGACCAGTCCGGTTTCAGCTTGTCGGCCGTAAAGAGGAGGCCGGACTGGGCGACATTGCCGCCGACGCCGCCGATGATGGTGGCCAGCATGACCGTTCCGAGAAAGGGCACCATGGCCCAGACGGCCATGATGCCGATCTCGACGCCCGCTCCGGCCTCGAGACCTCCCAGCATGGTGTGCGGAGCCGCGATGAAGGGCCGAAGCTGTTGCGCCATGGAGCTGGCGAACCAGCCGCCGGACATCAATACCACGGCGGCTGCCCCGGCCAGGGAAAGGGCCGCGGCGACGTCGGGAGACTTGGCAACATCCCCCTTCTTGCGGGCCTCCTCAAGTTTTCGTGGGGAGGCCTCTTCTGTCTTCGAGTCGGGATCCGGCGTATCAGCCACCGGCGCCTCCGACGAAGACATTGGCCAGGGCGCGGTAGCGGTCGATGAAGACCGTTCCAACGACACCGAGGCTGAGGGCGAAGACCGACAGGCCCAGCAGGATACTGAGCGGGGCGGCGGCGAAGAAGACCTGGAATGACGGCATCACCCGGCCGACGAGACCCGAGGCGAGGTTGAAGATCAGGGCGAAGACCAGCAGGGGGGCGGACAACTGAACCCCCAGCATGAAGGCGTCGCCCAGGGTGCGGATCGCGAGGGTGGCGAAGTCCCCCGTGAGCAGGGGCCCGGCAAGCGGGATCAGCTCATAGGATCCGACCAGTCCGGCAATGAACAGATGATGGGTATTGGTCGCGAAAATCATGGCCGTGCCGAGCAGCATCAGGAAGGCCCCGATGGTCGAGCCCGGCTGGGCCTGCATCGGGCTGGCGGTCTGGGCGAAGGCCAGGGTGGTCTGCAGGGCGACAATCTCGCCCGCCGTGGCCAGGGCGGTCAGGAAAGACCGCAGAAGCGCGCCGATCATGAGACCGACGATCACCTCGCGGATGATCCATCCCGCCATGCCGCCCACGGTCGCGGGCAAGGCCGGCAGGGCACCGGCGATCACCGGCCACAGGACCAGCGTGACGGCGAGGGCCAGAGACAGGCGGATGCGTGGCGACACATAGCTTTCACCGATGCCCGGCAGCATCAGCAGTACGGCACCGATCCGGGAAAAGATCAGCGCGCCCTGCCAGACCTGCTCCGATGTCGCCCAAGGTTCCACCTACAGGTGTCCCATGACGATCACATGCCGGCGATGCGTGCCGCGATCGTCCGCATGAAGCCGCCCAGAAGCGCTCCCATCAGCGGCAGGAACAGCAGCAGGCTGACGAAGATGGCAATGATCTTGGGTGCATAGATCAGGGTCTGTTCCTGGATCTGGGTCAGGGCCTGGAACAGGCCGATCACCACGCCGACGACCAGACCGACCAGCAGGACAGGCGCACACAGCTGGATCGTCAGCCAGAGGGCGTCGCGCCCCACATCCATCACTTCCGCGCCGCTCATTGAAATCATACTCCCGGGAGACCGGGCAGAAAATGCCGGGAGCGTGGTTAATGGCGCGTTAGCAAGAGGCGGGTCACGGGTGACCGTCCGGGCCGGGCGGCCAAAGGCGTGCGACAGGGGTTCGCCCCCCCGGTTCCGGTCCCTCGGGTCCGACCCTCGACCCCCGACCCTCGACCCCCTATGTCTGGCCGCATGAAAACACCGTCCGCCCCCCGATCCGCCGTCACCCAGGCGGATGCCGAAGCCGCCGTTCGCACCCTGATCGAATGGGCGGGGGACACCCCCGACCGGGAGGGGCTGCTGGACACACCCGCGCGGGTGGCGCGCAGCTATCGCGAGCTTTTCGCCGGCTATGAAGTCGACCCGCGGGCCTATCTTGAGCGGACCTTCGAGGAGGTCGGCGGCTATAACCAGCTGGTGGTCCTGAAGGACATCCGCTTCGTCAGCTTCTGTGAGCATCACATGCTGCCGGTCGTGGGCGTGGCCCATGTCGGCTATCTGCCGACCGACCGGGTGGTCGGCATCTCCAAACTGGCGCGGGTGGTCCGGGGCTATGCCCGCCGCCTGCAGATCCAGGAGAAGATGACCTCCGAGATCGCCAATGCCATCGAGGAAGTGTTGAAGCCCCAGGGCGTCGGCGTGGTCATCGAGGCCGAGCACAGCTGCATGACCCTCCGCGGCGTCGAGGTGCCGGGTGCCAGCCTGACCACCAGCGCCCTGCTGGGCGTGGTTCGCGACGACGCGCGGACGCGGGAAGAGTTCCTGAGGCTGGTGCGGGGGTGACGGCCCGGGTAACCGCCGGCCGGGGGGCGTGCGCGGCATGGGCCGGCTGATCGAGGAACTGGACTATCGCGCGACCGCCATGGGGCCGCTGATCCTGCGGCGGCGCTGGGTGGCAGCGATCGACGCCGATGTGATCGAGGTCATACTCGGCGAAGAGCATCTGATGTCCAGCCTGTTCACGGTGGGCGAGACCGAACTGGCCGTCCGGGGCCTGGCGGCAGCAGAGGGAGGGCCATTGCGGGTCCTCGTGGGCGGTCTGGGCCTGGGGTACACGGCCCGCGCGGCGCTGGCCGACACCCGGGTCACGTCAGTCGATGTCGTCGACGCCCTCGCCCCGGTGATCGAATGGCACGAGGCCGGGCTGGTACCGCTGGGTGAGAGTCTCGGACAGGAGCCGCGCTGCCATCTCAGGCTCGGCGACTTCTTCGGCTGGTTCGACAGGCCGCGAGCCCCCGGGGATCGCTATGACGTCGTACTGCTCGACATCGACCATTCACCCCGCGCCCTGCTCCACCCCGAGCACGCACGCTTCTATGCCGAGCCCGGCCTGCGAAGGCTGAAGGAGGGCATCGCCGTCGGCGGGGTGTTCGCCATGTGGTCGGACGAGGGACCCGACGCAGCCTTCATCGCCCTGCTGGAAGCCGTGTTCGTCGAGGTCCGGGCCGAGGTCGTCGCCTTCGACAATCCCCTGACCGGCAGCGCCTCGACCTGCACGATCTACGTGTGCAACCGGGCTTGAGCGGCGCAGACTGACGCGGTCCGGTCCTTGCGGAATCTGCCTCCTTGGAGGTGTTTTGCATGGCCCGGCCGGCGATTTCGACCCGAAACGAGACACTGCCGATCGCGCGCGGTGGCTGGCTGGACGCGCTGCGCTTCATTGTGGCCGGCCTGATCATCCTGCACCATTTTCAGGGTGCGGGTCCGGTCGCCCTGGCCGAGGGCCTGCACCCGGTGTTCGAGCGCGGCGGATTCCTGCTCACCAACTTCTTCCTCATCGACAGCGGCTATGTGCTGATGCGGGTCTATGGCGGCTCGGTCGCCGGGGGCCGGATGTCCGCCGGCGACTTCTTCGCCAAGCGGTTCCTGCGGGTCTGGCCGGCGCACATCATCATGGGATTGAGCCTGATCGCCCTCGTCGTCGCCGGGACGGCTATCGGCGTCGGGCCGCGGGCACCGGAATGGTTCGCCTGGGACCAGCTGCCGGCGCAGCTGGGGCTGGTGCAGGCGTTCGGGATTCCGGGCGGCTATGGCTGGAACGCGCCCAGCTGGTCGATCTCGGCCCTGATCGGCTGCTATCTGGCCTTCCCCTGGATCCTGAAGGGTCTGGTCCGGCTGGGGCCCTGGAGCGTGCTGGCTCTGGGCGTGGGCGGATATCTGGTCGCCAACCAGTTGACCTGGAGCCTGCTGGGCTATCCCGTCTATCAGATGCCCATGGGCTATGGCTTCATCCGGGCCCTGCCCCTGTTCTTCCTCGGCATGGCCCTCGCCGGGTTCGCCCAGACGGTCTGGATCGCGCCGAGGCTGGCGGGCTGGGCGGGGATCGGCGCAGCCCTGTTGCTGGGCCTCGTTCAGTCTGTCGACAAACACGCCCTGATCTCGCTGGCCTGTATCGCGACCATCATTCTCGCGGCCGGTGCCGTGCCGACGCCGCGGCCCTCGAAATGGGTGGAGAAGGCGGCGCAGGCCTCATTTTCGATGTTCATCACCAATGAGGTGGTGCGGATCGCCTGGTTCGGGGGGGTCAATGTCATGATCGCAAAACTCGCCCTGCCCGTCGCCGTCCAGTGGGGGTTGTGGGGCCTGGGCATCCTCGCCGCCTTTGTCTTCGCCTTCCTGTTTCATGGGCTGGTCGATACGCCGATCCAGGACCGGATCCGGGCCTGGCTGAAGAACCGGACGCAGTTGCGGTCGCGGCTGATGGCCGTGGCCCGGCCGGCTGTGCCGCTGAAAGGCTGAGACCGGCGGACGCGGGTCGCGCCGGACCCGAATTGGGCTAGAAGAGACCGGTGAGCATGCCGGACCCACATGATCCCCTCGCCCTCGCTGCGGCGGCTGACGCCGGCGACGCCGCTGCCGCGCACCGGCTGGCGGTACTGACGGCCATCGGGCTGGGGTTGCCGAAGGACTGGCCCGGTGCCCTCGGCCGGCTGGAGCAGGCGGCGAGGCTGGGACACCCCACGGCCGGAGAGCAGCTGGCCCTGCTGTCGGGTTCTGCCGGAATCGACCTGGCCGCCTGGCTGACCGCGCCCGTGCCACGACGACTGAGCCCGGGACCGGCCATCTTCGCCATTGAAGGGTTTCTGCCGGATGGCGTCTGCGACTGGTTGAGGAACAGGGCCGCGGCCATGACGGCGCCGGCGCTGGTCTATGACCCGGAGACCGGCGATGGACGGCGCGAGGGGGCGCGGACCAATGCGGCGGCGCAGTTCACCCTCGAACGAATGGATATGGTGCTGGCGGTCGTGCGCGAACGGATCGCGCGGGCGGCGGGCCTGCCGGTCCCCGGCCTGGAATGGACCCAGGTGCTGCACTATGCCGTGGGTCAGTCGTTCGACTGGCACGTCGACTGGCTGGATCCCGCCCTCCCGGGCTACGCCGCCGATCTCGCCCGGCGCGGGCAGAGGATCGCAACCTGCCTGGTGTTTCTCAATGACGATTTCGAGGGCGGAGAAACGGCGTTCGAGGCCGGCGATCTGCGGCACCGCGGGCGCAAGGGTGACGCCCTGCTCTGGGCCAATACCCTGCCGGACGGTTCCATCGACCGGCGCACGCGCCATGCCGGTCTGCCGCCGGCTTCCGGCGAGAAATGGGTGCTGTCGCAATGGCTGCGCGGGCGGGCACCTAAAGGCTGAGTGCCGTCAGATCGGCATCCGCATGATTTCCTGATAGGCTTGGATGACCTGGTCCCGGACGGCCATTACCGTCTCAAGCGAAGCCTCCGCCGAGGAGATGGCGGTGACCACGTCGATCAGATTGCCCTGCCCCTGAACGACCGACGCCATCTGGGTCTCGGCGGCGCGCGAGGACTGGGTCATGTCGCCCATGACGCTGGTCAGCATGTCGGCGAAGCCGGACGGTTGCGCCGCGCCGGTGGGGGCGGTCGGCATATCCGCGCCCTGGATCGCCGAATAGGCGCGCGCTGCGGCCAAGGGGTTCATCGGTCAGTCCCTATTTCTTGAGCAGGTCGAGGGTGCGGGCATCCATCGACCGCGCCGTCTCGATGATGTTGAGGTTGGCCTCATAGGCCCGCTGGGCCTCGCGCATGTCCATGGCCTCGACCAGGGTGTCGACATTGGGCCGCAGCACATAGCCCTCGGCATTGGCCGCCGGATGGGTCGGATCGTATTCTGTCTTGAAGTCGCCCATGTCCGGCCGGACCTCGGCCAGGGAGACGCCGGTGACACCGTTGATCTCCCGCGCCTGGAAGACGGGTATCTGGCGGCGATAGGGCTGGCCGCCGGCGACCTGGGCGGTCGACTGCGCATTGGCGATGTTCTCGGCGATGATCCGCATGCGTGACTGCTGGGCCTGCAGGGCGCTTGCGGCCACGGCCATGGCCGAATTGCGGGGCGGGATCGGGTCGGGCATCGGCTATTCCTCGATCAGCGGCCGGGGGGACGGGCGGCCATACGCAGCATCTGCATGGATTTCTGGTAGAAGCCGATCGCCGCGTCATAGGCCATTCGGCTCTCGGCCATCTTGAGCATCTGCTCCTCGACGACGACGGAGTTCCCGTCGAGCGTGGTTTCCGAATCAGGGGCGTCCCGACTCTCGAACCGCGCCGTCGGGCCGGCCGGGGCGATGTGCATGGCGCTGGTGCGGACCATCCGGAGGCCGCCGCCGGTGGCGAGGGCACGGGCGAAATCCGTCGGCTGGTGCAGGTCACGACTGACATAGCCGGGGGTGTCGGAATTGGCGACGTTCTGGGCGATCACGCGCTGGCGCTCGTCCAGCCAGGACAGGCGGCCCTTGATCTGGCTGAGCAGTGGCAGGTCGGTGAAGCCCACGGGCGACTCCCAATCCCGGCGCGAGAGACGCGGATCGCCTCTCCGGGATGGGCAGAAACTGCCGCCTGCATGGTTAACACCGGGTTATCTCAATGGGGCGTTAACCATGATCGCCGAAGTCTGGGGCATGAATTTTTTCCTCGACCTCGCCAGGGGCATTTTTGCCCTCGCCGTCACCCTCGGCATTATCGGCTTCGCCGCCTGGGCTTCGCGGCGTTATCTGCCGCAGCTTCTGGCCCGGATCAGCGCCGAACGCGGCCAGCGGCGGATGAGCGTGGTCGAGACCCTGGTGCTGGATCCGGCCCGCAGGCTGGTGCTGGTCAGGATCGACAATGAGGAGCGGCTGCTGATCCTCGGCGAAGGTCGCGAACTGATCGAACCGCGCGGGCCGGAGTCAGACCAGTGAAGGGCACAGGCCTTTTCCCTGCCCCGCCGGGGCAGGATCGTCGGCGCGGGTCGATAGTGGGGGCAAGGGAGAAGATATTCGCCCTCCCCACCCGCGCAGAACTCAAGCGCGCGGCGATCCTGTCGCTGATCACCACCGGCTTCTGTCTGCTGTGGCCGCTGGCGGCCCTGGCCCAGGACCTGGCGGCGGCGGGCGGGCCCGGGGCCGCCATCAATGTAGACCTCGGTACCGGTGCCGGCCTGACCGAACGGGTGGTGCAGCTGGTCGGCCTGATGACCGTCCTTTCGCTGGCCCCGTCGATCGTGATCATGACGACCAGCTTCGTCCGGATCATCGTGGTGCTGTCCCTGCTGCGCACGGCACTGGGCATGCAGCAGTCGCCGCCGAACGCCGTTCTGGTCTCCCTGGCCCTGTTCCTGAGCGCCATCGTCATGGCTCCGACCTGGCAGGACGCCTATGATTCGGGCATCCGCCCCCTGCTGGATCAGCAGATGGAGCTGCCCCAGGCCTTCGATGCGGCGTCCGAACCTGTGAAGACTTTCATGCTGGCTCAGGTGGACCGGGATGACCTCGCTCTGTTCGTCAGACTGTCCAATCTGGAGGCCCCCACAGCCGCCGCGGATCTCCCTCTTCGCGTGGTCACTCCGGCCTTCATGATCAGCGAGTTGAAGCGTGCCTTCGAAATCGGATTTCTTCTTTTTGTTCCGTTTCTTGTGATCGATCTGGTGGTCTCCAGCGTGCTCATGTCCATGGGCATGATGATGCTGCCACCGGTGGTCATTTCCCTGCCGTTCAAACTGATCTTTTTCGTGCTTGTAGACGGCTGGCGACTGGTCGCCGGAAGCCTGGTCGAGAGCTTCCAGAGAGCGTCCGGAAGCGGATAGAATCCCACCCCGTGGGGGTTACAGCGCCGAAGTCGCTTGCCAAGGGAGGCAAAAGCGGCGTCAATCCGTCCGTCATCGTCCCTGAATCGGGACGAGCTTTCATCGGGAAACGACCCATATGACCACCCAAGCAGAACTCATTGCCGCCGTCGCCAAGGACGCCGGTGTCAGCCAGGCCGATGCCGGCCGCGTGCTCGACGCGCTCGTCAAGAACATCCACAAGTCGCTGACCGGCGGCGGCGATGTCCGCATCTCGAACCTCGGCGTGTTTGACACGGCCGCCCGTGCCGCCCGTGAAGGCCGCAACCCGGCTACCGGTGCGACCATCAAGATCGCCGCATCGAAGGCTGTGCGCTTCCGCGTGTCGAAGCCGCTCAAGGATGCCGTGAACAAGTAGGACCCTTCCCCGGTTCGTCGGGGAATTCTTACGCAGGACGGGCGGGTGCCGCGGGTCGGTTCCCGCCCGTTTTCGTTCTGAGTTCAGCCTTCACGGCCGTGACCCAGCCGGCGAAGGTGTCAGCCGAGGCCGCGAGGCTGGTGAAATCGCCCGGTAAAGCGCCTGCGCCCGCATCGTCGTCGAGGGCGATGGTCAGGGCGGTCTTCGCCCGCGCTCCGGCCACGAAAGGCAGATAGTTGCGCGACAGACGGGTCAGGGCTGCACTGTCAGCGCCCAGTGAATAGCCGACCCCGGCGCGGATCAACCGGGCCTCCTCGGCGGCGGTGAGGGCGCCGGGAGTCCGGAAGCGTTCGCCCAGCAGCCCCTCATAGATCGCAGCGGCCGGTGCCCAGTTCCGCTGCTTCCAGAACACTTCAGCGCGGACCTCGCGGGCCTCGGTTGATGCGTCGTCGCCCAGCACCTCAAGCGCATGATCGAATCGGCCCAGATCCATGAGGGCGCGAGCCTCCAGCGCCCGGCGCTCTGCGTTCAGGGGGGCCGGCAGGATGGTCGATCGCGAAGCCCAGATCGCCTGCAACGCCGGTTCCGACTGGCGGTCCATGAGATAGATCGCGGCCAGATCGGTCGCCACCTGGGCCTTTGCCACACCTTCGAGCCGGTTCTCGACCTGGTATTTGAGCAGCTCCGACGCCTGATCCAGCAGGTCGACGTCGACCAGACGCCGGGACAGCCGGCGCACCATCTCGTCGCCGTCGGCACCGATGGGCGTCAGTTCGCGAAAATCATAGAACAGGCCAAGGGCCTGCACGGGTTGAAGGCCGTCGGCCCCGCCCTCGAGGAACAGCATGCGGAAGGCGGAACCGAGATCCGCCTGGATCTCGGCGGCACCCTCAAGCCGGTTCAGATTGGGGCCGGCCCCTTTCAGGGCGGTCAAGGCTTCGCGGTAGAGGCCCTGCGACAGATAGAGCTGGCCCAACTGTCGAATGACGGCCAGTTCCGTGGCGTCGCCGCGCCAGCGCCAGCGGAGCCCCTCCAACTCGCGGGCCGCGGCATCGGCCTTCATCGTTCCCTTGGCCAGAGACAGACGGACGATCCCCAGCTTGGCGGGGACCGAGACGGCGTCCAGTGGTGCGCGGCTGATGGCGGTGTAAACGGCCAGGGCCCGCTCGGGCTGGCCGACTAATTCGAACAGTCTGGCCTGAATAAGACGGGCCTTGAGCTGGTCCGCCGCGGGGGCGTCCTGGCTGAAGCTGTAGGCCAGCAGGGCCCGGGCAGCGTCGAGGTCACCCATCTCCAGGGCTGCCATGGCGTGGGCGGCACCAAAACGGGCGCGCCATTCGGTCGGAAACTCGTCCACCGCTGACGCCCCGGCGTCAAAGGCCTGCCGGGCCGACTCCCAGTCGCCTTGGGTCGAGGCGATATAGCCGCGCCAGACCGCAGAGGCCGGATCGGAGGCGACGGCGGCGGAGGCGAAATCGCCCTGGGCTTCTTCCATCCGGCCGATCAGGGCGCGCGCGGCACCGCGCAAGCCGCGCAACTCCGGTTCACCCGCCATGTTGGGGGCCTGGGCGACGATACTGTTCAGGACGCCGATCGCCTCATAGCCGAGGCCGGAACCTACGAGGAACCGGGCAAGGGCGAAGCGCGCCTCGGCAGGCGCCCGGGGATCGTCGCCGGCGGCCATGGATTCCTGGACAGCTGCATCCTGGAGACGACGGTGGCGCGCAGGGAAACCTTCTTCACCGACCTCGGCCCACTCGGCCAGGATCAGGGCGGGATGTTTCGCCCTGCGAGGCGCGTCGCCCCCGGCAGCCGCAGCCTCGAGCGCAGCAGACGGCGGCGACAGGGTCAGGCCGCCCGGCCGGCTGAGGGTGACCAGATCGCCATCGGCCTGGATGGCGAGGTCGCTGGCCGGGGTCTCGACGGCCAGGCCGTGGGCTGTCGGCAGCAAGGCCAGGTCTATGGTCCGGCGGCGGTCCGCAAAGCCCTTGCCGGGTGCCAGGGCGGTGACGGCGGCGAAGCGGTCTCCCGCAAGCGGGTCGGTAAGCCAGACGGCACGGGTGGCACCGGCCATGCGGGCGACAAGGACCGGCTCCCCGTCATCGCCCCGGTCGACGGAGACACCTTCAACGGCGGGGGGCTGGCCGCCGATGGTCACGGTCCAGGTCGAGCCCTGCGCAGCCGCCGACACGGCAAGGCCTTCGGGGGCGGCAATGCGGACGGCAATATGGTCAGGTCCCGCGGTCCAGCGGGCATCGGTGACGGGGCCGAGCTGTTCGGCACCCGGCATGTCGAGGCGGGCATTCTTGTCGAACACCACCCAGACGGCCTCTCCGCGCCGGAAGACGGCGGCCCCGACCGGCGTGGACCAGGCAAACGACAGGCTGACCTGGGCAGGGGTCGCCACGGCCGTGACCGGCACCGTTCCGGCCGCCGCGGCCTGGGTCTCGGCCGGAGCGGCAGCGGGGGGCGTTTCATACAGATTCAGCCAGACCGCCCCGTCCGCCGAGCCGGTGCGGGCGTCCGCCCCCTCGGCCAGGGTCAGGACCAGTTCGGTGCCGCCCCGGACCGCCCGGGTCTCGACCTTGTCCACGCCTCGCGGCGGATCGACCTTGAGTCGCGATACGTCGGGCGCGGCGGTCGAGCCGATGCGGACGATCACGTTGCGGCCGTCCCGCCGGACCTGCGACCGGGCACCGATGACGCCAGCGAATTCGATCCGGGTGA
>Ga0247844_1002434_pt1 | contig 30476 bp, 28 predicted proteins | sample LaCtaG_FD_192421 | JGI IMG/M metagenome (GOLD analysis project Ga0247844, IMG submission 192421) | Freshwater microbial communities from meromictic Lake La Cruz, Castile-La Mancha, Spain - LaCruzMarch201714.5m_1 | ecosystem: Environmental > Aquatic > Freshwater > Lake | place: Spain: Castile-La...
CCCTGGGATATTGCAGCAGCCTCAATTATCTGCATTGAAGCTGGATTAAAGGTCACAGACCTTCTTGGCAATAATTATGAGGCCATGGGAACTAACATTTGTGTCGCACCATTTGAGTGGCATGATCAATTATTGAACCTAGTCAAAAGTGACAGTGTATTTAGATAATATTATTAATTTATTAAAATTTGATATGATATTAACAGCATGGTTTAAATTTTTATAAATTAAGAGCAAGAGGTTTGAGTGCAGAGTATTGTCAGAATGATAGATCTCTACAATGAAGATTTCTTATTAGTTGGAGTTAGTTTACTTTCACTTACTTTTATTTGTTTTCTTTTTTTATGGCAATATAACAGAAGAAAATTTCAACAATTAAAACATCAACTTCCAGCTAATGTAGTTCAAGGTTATCTCGATTCAATAATACAAAATTCTCATTCATTAAAATCATCACTTTTTAGAGGTGCTGATGTTCCTCTTAGTGATTTAAAGTTTGCCATAGATGGGGAAACAGGTGCAATGCTCTCGGGCGGTGGCATCGGTGGTTCTTTGGTGAAATCCTCATTGTCATTGGCAGGATCAAATGATGGGATAGATTTTTCTCAAAAAAATGCAGAGATTTCTGCTCTTAGATCTCAGGTTAGTGAGAAAGAAGGAATGATTACTGATTTAGAGGAAAAAATAACAAATACACTGACATCCTTGAGAGAACTTGAAGATGCCTATGCAAAATTGCAGGAAGAAAATAAGGTCCTTGATCATGGAGCTGCAAAGAAAGCGGGATCAGTTGAAGGGGACAATATCGTTCTTGAAGAGATTACAAAAGAGAGAGATCTTTTAAGAGAAAAATTAAAGGAATATGAATTTATTGAAAATGATTTAGCAGAAATTCCTCGTTTGCAAAGAACAGTTACTTTATTAAAGAAATCTCTAAAGGAAATGGGTGTTGATCCTGAGGAGAAAATTCAAAGTCTTAGTAAAACTTCAAATGAAACAACTGAAAATAAAACAGCATCAATTCCTGTAATAGCGGAACCTACTGCCATAAAATTATCCACTGACCAGCCGGTAGCAGTGGCGGCAACAACAACAGAAATGGATCAGGATGAGGCGGCCATGGCCGAGTTATTAAAAGAAGCAGCGGCTACACCCGTTGCATCAGCAGTTGCTACAGATAGTAAAAATACCAATAGTGCAGCATCAGTGAAAGCAACCACTACTGAGGAAGATTTATTAAAGGGATTTGAGGAACTTATTAAGTAATTAAGGACAATTTTGAAATTAGTAACTATACCAATGATTATTTTGTTCTTTTCTCATTGTCTTAATGGGGCAGTATTACAACATCGAACAAAACTTACGAAAAATAAGTCTCAAAATTTAGTAAAAGAAGAAATTACTTTTGAAGGCTTGAAATTTCTTTATAAAACAAAATGGAAATCTAAGGATGGATACGAAAAATTATCTAAAATGAGCTTAACACTTGGCAAAGACGCTGTTCCATTACTCTTAGACGTAATGAAAAGATCATCTTATCCAGATGGAAATAGATGGATTGCCATTTTTTCTTTGACGAGAATCACTGGTGAAAAAAGTGCACCAGTGCATCGAAAATTTTTAAAGCATCCCAATTGGTTGATGAGACTAGGTGCTCTTCGATGTTTAAATATTTTAAAGGATCAATTGGCTCAATCTGAATATGAAAGATTGTTAAAAGATCCTTCTATTCTTGTCAGAAAGCAGGCCCTTTTAAACATAGATCAACTGAAATTAGCTAGTTCTTCTTCTAAAATAGTTTTAATGCTTAAGGATTCCACAAATTATATTCAAACTAAAAATGGTTTTTCTTTGCCAACAGATTTAATCGATCAAGTAATTTTAAGTTTGGGTAATTTAAAGCATCGAGATGTTAGACATGAATTTATTAAAATGATGCAGAACGAACAAAATAAAAAATTATCCTACGCTCTAGATTATTCATTAGAAAAAATCACAGGTTTAAAATCTCCCCAAGGCGATTGGAAACAAAAAAAGCAATTTTGGGGTTCTCAAACATTATAGATTTGGCAAATATTATGTTATTTCTTTAGATTTCTTCATCATTAGTTGAACTGGGTGAGGGAGTTGTCACAGTTGATTGAGGATTTTCAGTTGATGGATTTGCCTTGCCATTATTATTTGTATTATTTGACGTGGTTTCAGATTCCACAACTTCCTCATCTTCTTCCACAGCTTCAGAGTTATTAGTATTTTGATTTGTTGTATTTTGTGGAACTTGATCTTTAAATTCTTCAATTTTATTTTTTTCTACTTTCTTTTGTAGTCCTTCAATCTGTGCATCAATGCCGATAACTCTTTTGATTCGGTAGAGGAGAGTTTTTTCTAGGATGTAATCATTTTCAACTTCTCTCCAACCTTGGAAGGTATCATTTTCTACTAACTGTCTTTTATAAATTGTAATTTTAGAGGCTTTATTTTTTTTAGTGCCAATATTTTCCACTGAAACAATGAGTTTAAATTTAGCAGATTTTATTTTGTCATTAGAGCCAAAGGAATCTGTAAAATTTAAATCTAGAGTGTTATCCATCCACTTTGTTTTTATGACTCCAGCATCTTGGTTTTGTTGTTCAATTTCAAATTTTCTTAAAACTGCAACCACTGAAGCCCAGACTTTTTCTTTGCTGGTATTTAAAATTTCAGTTGGTATTTGAAAATCATCACCTTGGCGTTTAAATTTTTCGTAGGATGAACAGGATTGGATAAAAATTAAGGAAATAAAAATGAGATGATTTACAAGATGAAATACTGTTGTTGTTTTGAATAGAAGACTTCTTGTCATGCTCATAGTATCATCGCTCTTATGAATGAAGATTACTACAAAATTTTTACTAAAGTATTAACTGAAGAAGCAACAGCACTTCAAAAATCCGCAACTCTTTTAACTAAAAATGATGTTCAATTATTGGTGGAGCTTTATAAAAAACTCTTGGCAAATCAAAAGTCTCTCATCCTCTGCGGAGTTGGAAAATCAGGTATTATTGCTCAAAAAATTGCAGCAACGTTTTCTTCCCTGGGGCTAAATTCCTGGTATCTTCATCCAACTGAGGCCATGCATGGTGATATGGGAAAATGTCAGGAAGAAGATGCAATCGTTTTTATTTCAAAATCGGGAGTTACTGAAGAAATACTAAAGATGATGCCCTATTTACCTATGCCTAGCACTCATTGGATCGCTCTTGTTGGTAATCCCCATAGTGATATTGCTAAAAAATGCTCAATTTTTTTTGATTGTTCTGTGACGAAGGAAGCATGTTTAAATAATTTAGCTCCTACTACGAGTTCTACTGTTTCACTCGCTGTGGGTGATGCAATGGCGGTAGTTTTTGAAAGCCTGGTTGGTTTATCAAAAGAAACTTTTGCGAGAAATCATCCTGGAGGTTTACTTGGAAAATCACTTACTTTAAAAGTTGATTCTATCATGGTGGCTGCTGAAAATACTGCCATCTGTTTTAGTGAAACTCCTATGAAAGAAGTGATTCTGTTAATGACGAGATTTCCTACAGGAATTTGCTGTGTTGTTTCAACTGAGAGTAATGTTTTGAAGGGAATTGTCGTCGAGGGAGATATTAGAAGACATCTCACTGAAGCTGGAGATTTTTTAAATTGGCCAGTTTCTAAAATTATGAATACTTCTCCAAAATATCTGAACACAGATTCTCTAGCACTTGATGCTTTAAAATTAATGGAAGAAAAAAATAAAATGGTTTACGTGTTGCCTGTCATTAATGAGAAAAAAGAAATCAAGGGCGTATTAAGGTTGCACGATTTAGTACGGGAAGGTTTTTCTTTTAAAGATTAATGGATAAATAGCAAGTATTAGAAAAATCATGGTGGTTAAGACATAGGGCAATCGTCCATATTTTTGGTAAATAGTCATCGATGTATTTTCATTAATAATCAAACTAATATCTTTATATTCTTCTTTGTTAATATAAATGAGATTTGATTCATTTCCATTTTCATCAATAAAAATAGAGATTCCCGTATTTGTACTTCGAATGATAGGAATTCTAAATTCGATAGCTCTCCATTTTGCAAGGAAAAGGTGCTGATAGGGCTCTGAAGTTTCACCATACCAGGAATCATTGGTTAAATTGATAATAAATTTAGGATTTTGATTTAACTGATTGTTTGAAGAATTTAAAAAGTCTCTAATAAAATTTGTTTCAAGAATTTCATAGCAGATGGGTGTAATAAAACTTATGTTTTTATTTTTTAACAACATGCCATTCATCAAATGGCCCTGGGAAAAAAGTGAAACAGCGGGAAAATAAGAAAAAAGAAGGGGATTTAATTTTCCAAAGGGAAGTGTTTCGCCAAATGGAATAAGAATTTGTTTATGATAAACATTGCCAAATTCATTTGGTGGATAGGCCAGTAAGGCAGAATTATATTCTGTAAAAATGCCATTAGTTGAATATTTTACATCTCCAAAATCATAGCTTCCTAAAAGAATAGGTGCGCTAGATTGTTCTAAAATATTTAAAAAATTTTGTGGAGCCCCTTGTAGAACGAGATTATTTTTCCATTTTGTGGAATGAAATTCATCTGGGATGGCGGTTTCTGGCCAGATGATAAGATCTAGTTTTTTTGTTTCCTGTAGATTTTCTAATGTTAATTTCTTATATCGATCATAAACTTCTTTAATAGAATGAACACTTCCTAATTCAGCATCAGTTTTTAAAAAATTTCCAACATTTGCTTGAACAATTCGAACATGAAAATATTGAGCGTTGGGATTATTATCTTTTTCAAGATAGCTTTGAAGAATAAATTCAGTCGTAAAAAGTAAAATTGTAGAAAAGAGCGTTGCGATAAAAATGAGATTACCATTTTTGAGTTTTGATAATGCGTCTTTAATATTAAGTAAAAGGAAGGAGCAAAATAAGATGAGTAAAGAATAAATACCCACGCCAAAATAACTTGCTAGTGGCAAATAGTAGGAGGGAAAAAAGTTTTTCCAGGTCAACCAAGAATGCCCTAACCAGAGGGGAAATTGTTGAGGAATAAGCTGTTCAAAAAAAAGAAAGAATATGGTTAGAGCGAATGGAAGTAAGGTTTTGGGGAGATTTTTTTTTCTAAAATAAGTGATGATTAAAATAAAAACCCAATTTGTTGGTAAAATAAAAACCGATAAAAGGACGAGAGCTAGTTGACTGGCCCAGGATGGAATGTCTCCAAAAGTAACCAGGGTGTTGGGTATCCAGTAAAAAGAAATTAAGGAAAAAATAAGATTAAAAATCAGTACAGTTAAAATTTGTTTTGTTGTTGATTGATAGTATTTTAATAGTTCTTGAAATAGTAAGTAATAAGCAAGGATGGCACACAGGGGAAGCCCTCCAAAGAGAAAGCTTGGATAGGCAAGACTTAAGAGTATGCTTGCAAGGATGGTAAGAGAAAATGACAATACAAGAGAGTGTTTGATTTTATTTTTTTTAATATTCACAAATTGATGTTACATGTTAAGTGGATTTTCTTGCAATTTTTCTTTTTATAGATTTATTTAAAGCTACTTTATTTTTCTTCGCTGGTGATTCAGGAACATTATTGGGGGTTGCAAATACTGCCGCAGCTTTTACCATTGTTTCATAGATATCAAGTTTTCCCGATGAAAGAATTTTACCTCTTAAGGATTTCACCTCAGGAGCTGCAGCAATTAAAATATTTTTAATTTGTTCATTTGTTGCCTGCGGATACATGGATTTTATTAGGGCAGCTGCGCCAGTAACAAAAGCTGTTGCTTGGCTTGTTCCCGTCATTATTTCAGTTCCCTTTGTAGAAGCAGAAAGAATTCGATATCCAGGCGCTACTATGTCAACGGATATTGTTCCATAATTTGAACTTGGAATGAGTTCAACACTTTGACCATTACTCGTATAACTATATGCTCCAACCGAAATAATATTTTTTAAATTATAACTAGCAGGATAGTAGGCATTAGTTTTAGATTCATCGATATTTGAACTTTCATTTCCAGCTGCTGCAACAATAAGAATTCCTTTAGATTCAGCTTCCTGTAAAAGTTCTTTTTCTTCCTTGCATTGCTCAGGTCCACCACCTGAATAATTGATGATATCAACTTTTGCATCAATGGCCGCTCTTAAAGCTTTTAATGTGGCCAGTAGATTTTCCTGTCCACTTGCTTTGGTACTATAATATTTGAAGGGAATGATCTTCACGTTTGGGTAAACACTTTTAATGATTCCACTGACATGTGTTCCATGCCCGTGTGTGTCTTGGGGAGTTGTGGAAATAAATTTTAAATTAGAAAAATCTAATCCGAAGTCGGATTTACTGGCCAATTTTCTTTTTGCATTTATAATATTTTTTTTATTAAAAAATTCATGGCCAAGATTAATGCCTGTATCTACTACACCGATGACAACTTCACTGTGCTCCTGAAATAAGGACAGTCCCTTTGAGAGGTTAATAGTTGGATCTACAACTTCAATGGGATTAATTATTTTACTATTTGGTTTAATCTGATTTTTTAAATCTTTAATGACAGTGATGTTGCGTCCCTCATTATTTGGAATGAGCTCTGGATTGATCGCCCACCCCACAAATGGAGAGTAGATACATTGTTTAATTTCCTTAGTGTTAAAAGTTTCTGCATATGTAGAAAAAGGAATGGCAATTAGGAGAATAAATCTAGGAAGAAATTGTTGAATTATTTTAAATGAATTTGATTTTTCAGATTCTGCTAAAACCACTTTCTCATTCATCATGACTTTCTCCCGGCAATTGTTAAAACACTGGAAGATTGTCCCCATGTTTTAATTGTTATTAAGCAAAACACTTGCCATGACTTAACTCTTCGAAATGACGTTAAAAGTGCCTGATTAAATGACTTATCTATTTTTCTGTGTCAAAATCTTAGTCAAATACTCGTATTTTAAATTGCTTAATAGTGACTAATTTTTTCTTGGTCACTGTATTAATGACTGACAAATGTTTGCCTGGTGGTCTAAATGACTAATTATAAGCAAAATAGAATAGACGGAGTCTTTTTAAGCACGAAGATTGTGCTAAAGGTTTGAAAATGGATGAAATGAAAATTAATAAAAAATGTAGTGACACAAAAAAAATGAAAAAAGATTATGCAAAAAAATTGCATGGCTTTCTAATTGGATCACTTTTTTTATCTTCAATATTACTCATGAGTAGCTGTGGAAAAAATAAATCTAACACAGCTGTTACTAAACTTCCTGAGAAACCAAGCTTTGCTGACGAAAATTTTGTTAAGGATGTAAATGCAATCCCATTTAAGTGTGGTGAAGCAAATTGTCCTGATTCAGTTGTCATGTTGGCCATTAAAAATCTTAAACAGGGATTTCCCACTATTTGCACTGCCACCTTTATAGATAGTGATAGGGCGATTACTTCGGGTAGCTGCTTACTTTTAGTTGAAGAGGCAATAAAAAATAATTGTGGAGCTCAAATACTTGCTAAAACAGTTAATGGTGATGTCTTTGAATGTGATGAAATTGTTAGCTATAAAATACCTAATTCAACTATTGGTTCAAGTACAAAACCTTACCCTATTGAAATTTCAACTGATGATCATGCAATCATAAAATTCAAGGTTTCAGAATCTTCTGCTCCATCAAAAATGATCTGGGGAGATGAGGGATTAAATAATCATGAACAAGCCACACTTTGGAGCGTCATTAATTTATTTGAAGGTCAGTCCACAAGAAGAGAATTTGAACTTCAAGTTTCGAAATGTGAAGCATTACAAAATAATTATATACAACCCTTTGCAGTTTCACCTAGAAACTCCACTCAGTATTTGAATAATTGTCAAAAAAATTCCAGTGCCATGGGAAGTCCAATCACGAATGAGAAAGACGAGTTAGTTGGAATAGTCTACCACAGTGCTTTGAAGGACGAATTGGCGAATTTAGAATCTTATATGGAAAATAATAACAAACCAAAAAGTTATGTTTTGGGCACGAATATTGCCTGTTTAAGTTATTTTACAGATGGTGCTGCTAATGTTCCTGAAGAATGTGGTATTTCAGATCTTAATGAAGAAAATTTAAATTTAAAAAGAAGATTGATATTACAAAAATTAGAAGGTCTAGATACCTACCAAAGACAAATTGATAAATTACTAAGATCTGATGATAAGTATTTCTCCTGGTCTTCTCTTTTAGAGGCTTCTGATGATTTAGGTGCTGGTGGTGTTGGGCAAAAAAAAGTTAAGTTATTGCCCACCTGTTTTAAAAATCCTTCGGAATGGATTGAGCAATTTAGAGGTGGTTTTTTAAATTTATTCTTTCCTAGTAAAACTATTGTGAGAAAAACTTGGCCACATTGGACCATAAAAGTTGTTCTTGATGAAAATTATATGTCAAAAACCTTACTTCTTCCTAATTCAGAAAGATCGGTTAGTTATGAAATTACTTTTAATCCTAAAAGTTTGAAGAAAAAAGGCTTTTCAGATATTTCCTTATTTTCAGATAATGAACGGTCAAAGGAATCTCATTACAATAATATCACTGCTTGCCCTGCAATTATGAGCGATGTTCCTTTACCAAAGGAAGTCGTAAATGATTCACAAAAAGATCCTATTCCACTTAGCATCGAAGGTGGAGATGTTATCTTTTCTGAATAATTAAAAATCTTATTTGATTGTTATAATCTTTCACAGTTTTGCAAAAATGGAGATTTTGTTCTTTCACAGTTTGCCAAATTTTCGGCAATTCCAGCTCGTGTCCTTCCATGATGAATAGGCCATTAGAATTTAAATGATTTAGTGATTGTTCAATAAGGTCCATCATCCAATCATGGTATTGATTTTTTTTTAAAAAAAGTGCAATGGATGGTTCCCATTTTGTCACTTGAACTGTTGCAGTTGAATCTTCTTCGATAATATAGGGAGGATTCGAATATATCAGATCAAAAGAATTTGTTATTCCCAATAATTTATCCGTTTTGATTAATCGAAAAATGTTATTAGAAATTCTTTTTCTTAATAAATTGATTTTTGATACATCAATGCAGTCTTGAGAAATATCTGTGCCAACAAAATGAATATTATTCATCTCATTATTATTTTTATGAAAATGTAATTTTAGTTCACAAATTATACTAGTTAGTAATGCTCCACTGCCTATACCTATTTCAGCAATATGATAATCTAGTTTATTTTGATTTGAATTATGTGGAATAGTTTTTTTTAAATGATTTAAAACAAGCTCAACAAGAATCTCACTTTCTGGTCTTGGAATGAGAACTCTTTGATCCACAAAAAAATCATGTTTGAAAAAGGGAGCTTGTTTAACAAGATATTGAAAGGGGATGCCATCTTTGATTTGTTCGAACCAACGTTTGGTCTTCACGGATTCATGTTCAAAGGTGTACCCACTATTATTTAATTCTGTATCCCACTTCCAATATTGAATAAAAGAATGGTGTGTGACATTTTTATAATATGATGAATTTTTAATGTATTCCCAAAGTTCTATTTGATTTTTGGGATTTAGGGTGTTCTTGAAATTATTTATTCGTCATCACCTTTTAAAAGTTCAGCTTGATTATGGGCAATAAGCGCATCTACAACAGGAGCGAGATCTCCTTCAATAATTTTATCAAGACTATATAGTGTTAAATTAATTCGGTGATCAGTTAGACGACCCTGAGGAAAATTGTAGGTTCTTATTCTTTCAGAGCGATCACCAGTTCCAATGAGACTTTTTCTGTGGGCAGCTTCTTTTCCATGACTTTCTTGAACCATTTTATCGTAGATTCTTGCTCTTAAAATCTTAAGGGCCTTGTCTTTATTTTTTAATTGAGATTTTTCATCTTGGATTGCCACCACAGTATTTGTTGGCAAATGGGTGACACGCACAGCTGAATCAGTTGTATTAACAGATTGTCCTCCTGATCCACCCGATCTATAAACATCCACTCGAACATCATTCATATTTAATTCAAATTCAACGTCATCGGCTTCGGGCATAATCGCCACAGTAATTGTGGAAGTATGTACGCGGCCTTGAGCTTCAGTTTTAGGGACGCGTTGAACTCGGTGAACACCAGATTCAAATTTTAGTTTTCCATAGGCTTTTGCGCCTGAAGCTTCAAGAATGACTTCCTTTAGCCCATGATCGCCTTCGCTTGCTGAAACTAGTGAGGAGATTAGCCCAATTTGTTTCATATAATTTTGGTACATTCTTAAAACTTCCCCTACAAAAATGGAAGCTTCATCTCCTCCAGCTCCAGCTCGAATTTCAATGACAACATTTTTTTCATCGAGGGGATCTTTGGGTAGAAGGAGGATTTTTAATTTTGCACCCAGTTCTTCAATGCTTATTTCTTTTGCAGTGACTTCTTCCTTGGCCATGTCGCGAAGTTCTTCATCACTTTCTTGACGAAGAAGTTCTTTAGCTCCATCAAGGTCTTGGACCATTTTTTTATAGAGTGTGTAGGTTGTCACAATTTCTTCTATTTGAGATCTTTCAGTATTAATGGCAGTTAATTCACTGGGACGATCATAGAGTGAAGGATCTCCCAATTTATCCGTCAATTGTTCAAATCGTCGGACAACATCATCGAGTTTTTTATAAATAGAATTATTAAACACAGTAAAACTTTTGTATTAGCTAAATATAAATTATAATTTTGTAATGAAAAACGATTAACCGTTCATAGCATCTAAAAAATCAGCATTTGTTTTTGTTTTTCCAATTCTTTCAAGAATAAATTCCATGGAATCAATAGGGCTCATTGGATGTAAAACTCTTCTCAGAATGAAAAGGCGTTGTAAATCTTTTTCATTAATGAGGAGTTCTTCTTTTCTTGTGCTTGATTTATTCATATCTAGGCATGGGAAAATTCTTTTTTCCATAAGTTTTCTGTCGAGCTGAATTTCTGAATTTCCAGTTCCTTTAAATTCCTCGAAAATAACTTCGTCCATTCTTGAACCAGTATCAATGAGGGCCGTAGCAATGATGGTGAGGGATCCACCATTTTCAATATTTCTGGCAGCACCAAAAAATCTTTTTGGTTTATGAAGTGCATTGGAATCAACACCTCCAGATAGAATTTTTCCTGAGGGTGGAACCACGGTATTATAGGCCCTTGCTAATCTTGTAATAGAATCGAGAAGAATGACAACATGTTGTCCTGCTTCTACTAATCGTTTGGCTTTTTCAATGACCATTTCCGCTACCTGTACGTGACGACCAGCAGGTTCATCAAAAGTTGAAGAGACAACTTCTGCATTCACGTTTCGTTTCATATCGGTTACTTCTTCTGGTCTTTCATCGATGAGTAATACAATTAATTTTGCCTCTGGATGATTGTGGGTAATGGCATTTGCCATGTCCTGCAGAAGTACAGTTTTTCCTGCTTTAGGAGGAGCAACAATTAAACATCTTTGTCCAAATCCTTGAGGAACAAACATATCTATAATGCGCGTGGAATAATTTGTTGGCTTATATTCTAGTTCAATAATTCTATTAGGATAGAGTGGAGTTAAGTTATCAAATAAAACTGCTTTTTTATGTTTTTCTGGATCATTAAAATTAATGTGATTAACTTTTAATAGAGCGAAATATCGCTCGCCATCTTTTGGTGGACGAATTTGTCCACTAACAGTATCACCAGTTCTAAGACCAAATCTTCTAATTTGGCTGGGACTTACATATATATCATCGGCGCCTGGAAAGTAGTTATAACTTGGTGATCTGAGAAATCCAAAGCCATCAGGTAAAATTTCTAGAACGCCTTCACCAAAAATAGCTTCATCGTTTCGGGATCTTTTTGTTAAGAGAGAAAAAATGATTTCATGTTTTTTTAATCCAGAAGTATTTTCAATTCCTTCTTGAATGGCCAACTCGTTTAGTTGTTCGATGTCCATTTCTCTTAAATCGCTCAAGTTCATTAAAACTCCTAAATTGTTTTTAATATTTTTGTTTTTGATTAATTTGAATCTAAATTTCCCTGAAGTTTATTTATGGTGAATTGAAAAGCACGCTTAGTATTTATTATGAAGGGCTTTTCTATTAAAAATTAACAAACTAACTATTAATATTAAAAAATTTGTTTGATTATAAAATTTAGATTAGAAATAAATGAGACTTTTGTAAAATCACATAACCTCTAAACTGTTTGGATAGATTCATCATAACTTTTCAAAGCTTAATGTCAATAGTGGAGAAAAAAAACTCATGCTTTCGATTAATTATTTAAGTATTGATTATGGAGAAAAGTACATTGGTCTAGGAATTTTTCATGAAGGATTAGATCCCTATCCATTAAAATATGGGAGAATACGCAATGATCGAATGACCGCTGTTTTAAAAGAAATTTACGATATTATTGTTGGTGAGGAGATTCACCAAATTATTATAGGGCTTCCCCGTTTCCCAGATGGAAAAGATTCTAAGATGACTAAAGTTGTCCAAGAGTTTGTGGACAAAATATATGAAGTGATAAAAATTCAAAGTAAAGAAGAAAAAAAGATTGATATTTATTATCAAGATGAAACACTTTCAACTTATGAGGCAGAGCAGCGTATGAAAACCATGCCAGAATATAATTTTAAAATAGATCTAAGTCAAATTGATGCGCTTAGTGCAGTTATAATATTAGAAGATTACTTGAAAAATACAAAAAAACTGTTTTAATCAAGGTTTCTTTACTTCTCACTTTTTTTATTCATCTATTATGATTTAACAATGACAACACTTTCAAAAATTTTTTTATCTTTTATTTTACTAATAGGCATTTTAGGAGGCACTTATTTTGTCTATGATAAGGTCAATTGGACATATCAGGGTCCAGATAAGCAATTTATCATTAGTGAAGGTGAAGGGTTTGCAAGGGTGAATTCAAATTTAGCTAAAGCTCAATTAATCAGTAGTTCTCGAGTATTTCATTACATCTCTAAATTTTATAATAAAGTTGATAAATTGCAGCAGGGCAGTTTTACAATTAAAGAAGGAACAAGCATGTTCCAGCTTCTAGATCTTTTAACATCACCTCCAGCATTAATTTCTATTACAATTCCAGAAGGGAAAAATATTTTTGAAATTGCTGAGTTGTTAGAAAAAAAAGATATTACAAAAAAGAGTTTATTCCTAGATGCAGCGAGTGATCCAGAATTGATAGGTTTAACTTTTAATAAACGATCTCAAAATGTTGAAGGTTATTTATTTCCAGATACTTATAAATTAAGTAAGAGCATGGATCCAAAAAAAATTATTCGATTAATGATTGAGAATTTTTTAAGTAAAATTGAAGGGATTGATTTCACTCTTTCAAAATTATCTAAAGAAGAAATTATTATTTTGTCTTCCATCGTGGAGAAGGAAACTGGAGCGAGTTTTGAGAGACCCATTATTGCAGGTGTTTTTTTTAATCGTTTAAATCAGGGAATGAAATTGCAATCTGATCCTACGACAATATATGGAATGTGGGAAAAGTTTGATGGAAATATTCATAAAAAAGATTTGCGAGATGATTCACTTTATAACACCTATGTCATAAAGGCATTGCCAGTTGGGCCAATTTGCAACCCAGGCTTACATGCACTTCAAGCAGTTTTAAATCCCCAGACCCACGATTATTTATTTTTTGTGAGTAAAAACGACGGCACTCATATTTTTAGTAAAAGTTATAGAGATCATGATAGAGCAGTGAGTACTTGGCAGAGAACAAAATCCAACAGGGAAGGAAGAAGTTGGAGGATGTTGAAAGAAGCCAGTAATGCTAAACCTAAAAAAGTTCACTAGTATCATTGATTTTCACTCATTATGCTTTATTTTATGCTTTATTCCAAAGCGAAAGAAAGCTAATCTGAGCCCATAAATATTTTTACATAATTAATATTCAACCTAATACGATATCAGTGAGAAAAAATTGTGGATAAGTTACTTGTTTATGGACCAGCAAGGCTATCAGGATCAGTGGAGATTTCCTCTGCTAAAAACTCTACTCTAAAATTAATGGCGGCAAGTTTACTTTCTAGGACGCCAATTTTATTTAAAAAAATCCCCAAACTTCGCGATTTAAATACCATGCGAAAATTGCTTACTAATCTTGGTGCTAAAATTGAAGATTTAAATGATGAGGGCGATTTACGAATTGATGCTTCACAAATTTCTGATACTAAAGCCCACTACGATATTGTAAAAACCATGAGGGCTTCTATTTTAGTTTTAGGGCCTTTGCTCACAAGATTTGGAGAAGCAAGCGTTTCCCTGCCCGGCGGCTGCGCTATTGGAGCTCGTCCCATAGATATTCATTTAAAGGGATTAGAGGCCCTTGGTGCAGAAATTGAACTACAGGAAGGATATGTTACTGCAAGGGCGAAAAGATTAGTCGGGGCAAATATTTTACTTTCCTTTCCATCAGTGGGGGCAACAGAAAATATTTTAATGGCCGCCGTTTTTGCAAAGGGTGAAACCGTAATTGAAAATGCCGCAAGAGAACCTGAAATTATTGATCTGGTACAATTTTTAGTGGCTTTATTTCCTGAATTAAAAATTTTGGGAGCAGGGACAAGCACCATCCGGATTAGTGGAATAGAAAGAGATTCTAAACCAAATCATCAATTAGAGTATCGTGCCATGGGAGACCGAATTGAAGCAGCTACTTATCTCATTGCAGGAATGATGACAAAATCGCCCAGTGTTACTGTTAATGGAATTGAGGCATACACGATGACTTCTGTTTTAGAAGTATTAAAAAGTATGGGTGCCATCATTGAAATTAATGAAAACAAAAAATCAATTACATTAAAATATAATAATATAATAAAAGGTGCCATCATTGATACTGCTCCCTTTCCTGGACTTCCAACTGACGTTCAAGCGCAATTAATGGCCCTAATGATTTGCGCTGATTCCAGTTCAGTTATTACGGAACATATTTTTGAAAATAGATTTATGCATGTTCCTGAAATGCAGAGAATGGGAGCTGCCATTACCTTGCGAGGCAATGTGGCAACTATCCAAGGTGGTAATAAATTAAAAGCAGCTCCAGTAATGTGTACTGATTTAAGGGCAAGTGCTGCACTAGTATTGTGTGGATTAGTGGCAGAAGGCACAACGGAAGTTCAAAGAATTTATCACTTAGATCGAGGCTATGAAAAATTAGAAGAAAAATTAAAAATTCTAGGTGCAAAGTTAGAAAGAATAAAAAGTGAGAATTAAAAAATGATGGACGTTACTGTTTTTGATAAAATTTTAAAAAAAGAAATTCCATCAACGGTCGTATTTGAAAATGCTAATGTCATTGCCTTTAAGGACACACACCCATTAGCTTCTATACATGTTATTTTTATTCATAAGCAGCGCAGTAAAAATATTTCAGATTTAATTTCGATAAATCCTCAACAGGTTGCAGATCTTTTTGTGGCCATGACATCCTGGGCAAAAATGCAAGGATTAGACGAAAGTGGGTACAGAATTGTGACTAATCAAGGATCAGATGGCGGGCAATCAGTTTTTTATACTCACTTTCATTTATTAGGCGGGGAAAGTCTTGGAGGTTTTGGTGCAAGACGATAAATCAGGCTATGTTTTAATTGTAGATTTTGGTTCTCAATATTCCCAATTGATTGCTCGTAAACTCAGAGAGATTGGCCATTTTTCTCAACTTAGAAATATTGAAGATTCAATTGAGTTAATTCAAAAGGGACCAGAGCAAATTAACGCAATCGTTTTATCTGGAGGACCGCAATCAGTTTTTTTAGATTCGACTGATTTTAATCATCTTTTTAAAGATGATAGAATTCCTATATTAGGAATTTGTTATGGAATGCAGATTATCACTCATCATTTTGGAGGAGTTGTTCAGAGAGGTACTCAAGGAGAATATGGAAAAGCAAAAGTTCTCGGAAAAAAATTTCATTTTAAGGAATTAGAAGTTTGGATGAGTCATTTTGATCAAGTGATCAATCCGCCAAGAGATTATGAAGTTATATTAGAAAGTGATAATGGAATAGTGGCAGGAATAAAACACAAAAGTTTGCCAAGATTAGGCTTACAGTTTCATCCTGAAGTTCACCACACTATAATGGGAACTGAAGTTTTAAAATATATATTTGAAACTGAATTTCATATTTCACCCAATTGGGGAGCTAGTGAATTATTAGAGCAATCACTTGAAGAGGTAAAAAAGTTTAAAAATCAAAATATACTATGCGCTTTTTCTGGCGGTGTTGATTCATTAGTTGCTGCAACATTAATTCATAGGGAAATGAAAAATTGGGAAAATGGAGAGCTACTATGTCTTTTTGTTAATAATGGTTTACTTCGTCTCCAGGATTTAAATCATATTAAATTGCTTCAAAAGGAAGGTCATTTACCGATAGAAGTTTTAGATGTTCAGGAGAAATTTCATCAAAAATTAAAGGGTATTACTGATCCAGAACAAAAAAGAAAAATCATAGGCGCTACATTTATTGAAGTTTTTGAAGAGGCAGTAAAAGAGAGATCAAATAAATTTAAGGTTTTACTTCAGGGAACACTTTATCCAGATATTATTGAATCACTTTCACCTCATAAAAATGGTGGCAAGTCTTCAACAATAAAATCTCACCACAATGTGGGAGGGCTTCCTGAAAGAATGAATATGTCTGTGCTTGAACCATTAAAAATGTTATTTAAAGACGAAGTGAGAATTTTAGGAAAAACCTTAGGTTTACCTCATGCTTGGTGTCACCGTCATCCGTTTCCTGGCCCAGGATTAGGAATTAGAATTATTGGAGAAGTAACGAAGGAACGTTTAGAGAGATTACAAAAAGCAGATGCAATTTTGTTGGAAGAATTAGTTAGAGGTAATCATTTAAAGGATTGTTGGCAGTCTGCAGTCATTTATCTTCCAATAAAAACTGTTGGAGTAAAGGGAGATGAGAGGGCCTATGAAGATGTTCTTGCTCTTCGTTTAGTAAACAGTGTTGATGGTATGACGGCAACTTGGTGGCATGCACCCTATTCTTTTTTAGAAATTCTTTCAGCACGTCTCACAAATGAAGTTCCAGGTGTGACTAGGGTAGTTTATGATCTCACTTCAAAACCACCTGGTACCATTGAATGGGAATAAATATTAAGAAATATGTATTATGAAAAAATAATGTTTTATTGAAATAATATTTTTTCTTCAAATAAAATTGGGATACTCCATTTAGCTTTGCTGCCACTCTCTATAAGTGCTACTGGAAATTTATCGAGCTCCATACCAGGCATTATGGCAGGTTTATAAAAAAGATCCATGAGAAACCAATCAAAGTGCATGGGGATAATTTCTTTTGCATCTTTAAAAGTTTTTCCGTAGCCATCAACAAAATCAACAATACTTTTTTTATTGGCTACTCCAATAAAGGCGTAACTTATGTTATGTGGAAGTTTGGCCAGAATAGTTCGATCTGGCTGACTGCCCTGATCGATAAAAACTTTACCCTTGGGATGTTCAATGAGATAGGCCCAAGTTTCACCAACTTTATAATCAAAAAATGCGAGAGTTGAGTCTGAAGAAAATGATCCAGGTAAAAAATCCCAATCGATGAATTGAATAATGCTACTGTGAGATCTGATAAAAGGAGTAATGGTGAATGCTCCAACTACTATTTTATTCTCCGATATCATATCTTGAAATTGTAATGTTTTAAGTTTGTGAATTTTTGCATAACTAGTCGTTAAATTTTTTAATGACTCTGCACCGTGTAAAGTCCCACGAAAGAGATTGGCAATTGCAGGAAGGTCGACTGCGTGATCAAAATGTGTATGTGACGCAAAAATTCCATCAACATGATTAATTTGTAGTTTTGAAAATGTTTCTTTCACTAAATGAGTATTGGAAATATATTGGCGATTTAAAATCCAGTTAAAAATATTCGGCCTAGTTAGTGTCACATCAAATACTAAGGTAGCAGTTTCATCTTTTATAATAATTCCTGCAATCCCTGTCCAAAAACTTGACACTTTTGAATAAGCAAATGGGCAAAATAAAAAAAGAAAAAGTAACAAGGGTTTACAGTTTTTTTTAAATAAATTCATCACTTAATCTTAATATAACTAAAAAAGACAAGTAAACAGAGTATTTTTAGATATTTATTAAATTAACAAAAATACAAGGAAATTAGCAATTGTTTCAAGAAAAGTTATTTTTCAGACGAAGAGATCATAATTTGTAAATTGAGGATGGAATTGTGAGAAAAGTAAATTTAGCATATGTTGTTGATGATAATAAGATTGCATTAAGTATTTCTAATAAAATAATATCTACAGCACTTCCAAATCTTAAAATTGTTACTTTTACTCGCTCTGAAGATATGTTAGAAGCTGTAAAAAATAATCAAACCCCAGATATTATTTTTAGTGACATAAATATGCCTGGCATGAACGGTTTAGAATTACTTTCTTGGATTAGAAGAAATCCGAAACACCATAATACTCCAATTATATTTTTAAGCGGTGAAACAGATCCCGATGTCTTAAAAAGCTCAAAACAATATGGGATTAATGGTCATTGCGTAAAACCATTACAAGTTGAAAATGTAAAAAAAGAATTTGAAAAAGTAGAAAAAAAATTCTTGGAATTTTCCATTGATAAGGAACTGGAGATCAGCTTTGCAGAAGAATGCTTGGAAATTAGTGACACGATAAGGAAAATTCTTTCCGATGGTGAAGTTGATGATCAAAAAGTTAAAGAACTTTACAGGTTTTTTCACACGGTAAAAGGCGTTGCAGCCTCTTTAAATTTTCCCATTTTAGCAAAATTTATGCATCAATCAGAAAATTTTTTGTCTGTTGTAAGAGAGGGGAATACTTATAAAGAAAATCATGTTAAGCAAATTTTAAGCAAAGTGGCAGATTTTTTAACTGGACAATCAAATTCTATAATTTCAGGTGAAATAATGGAAAATATTAATCCAGAATTTTTTGATTTAAAGCAGCAGTCGCAGGTAATTGACCTGGAAGAAAGTGTAGAAACAGAAATGCCTGAGAAAAAATATTCTCCATTAGTTGTTAACATTGAAGAAATTAAAAAGAAAAGTGAAGTGACTAAAGCTGAATCACTTCGAGTAAAACATAAGGATTTAGATCATTTTCAATTAAAATTGAAAAAAATTCTTCAAATAAAAGTGCAAATGAGTACTTTTGCGAGACAACTTCAAGGTGAATTTTACGATGAATTATTTCCTAAAGAGTTAATTAAATTAGTTTCTCTACTTGAAGAAAACTCACTTGCAGCCATGGAGAGTTTAATATATTTAAGAGTACAGTCAATTGATTCAATTAAACCTTTTTGCCAAAATTTATTAAATGAATTAACTAAAACATTAGAAAAAAAATGTTATTTACTATTTGTTAATGATGGCCAGATTGAAGTGGACATGCCGGTTCTAGAATTAATTAAAAATGCTTTTACTCATATTATAAGAAATTCTCTTGATCATGGGCTTGAAACACCCCAAGAAAGACTTAATATAAAAAAAGATGAGTATGGACTTTTAAAAATTGAGATTTCAAGATTAGATAAGACAAATTTTAAAGTCACCCTTCAAGATGATGGCCGTGGTATTAATAAAGAAAAATTATTAGATGTATTATTAAAAAAGAATATATTGTCACAGGAGCAAACGAGCAAGTTGTCTGATGATCAAGTGTATCAGATGATTTTCGTCGATGGATTATCAACAAAAGAAGAGGTTACGGATATTTCTGGAAGAGGAGTAGGGTTAAGTGCCGTGAAAGATGATATTGAAAAAATTGGCGGTTCAATACATGTGGAAAGTGTGCTAGATGAGGGAACTAAGTTTGTCATGATAATGCCTATTTTTTTTATATTATGATTTTGTAATTTGTGAATTGTTTTTGTTTAAGGATATATTGATGATAAAAATTTTAATTGTAGATGATTCTTCAAGCCTTAGGATGGTTATTGAAAATTATTTAAAAATAATGTTACCAAATGCAAAATATTATCAGTCATCGAATGGAGTTGAGGCTGAAGAAGTATTACAAGAAGCTTATTTAGTAGGCGAACCAATTACACTTGTTTTTTTAGATTGGATGATGCCTAAACTTGATGGAAATAGCTTTTTAGAAAATTTAAGAGGAGTAAAACATTTTACTGAAAATCCTTGTATTGTCATGCTAACTGCTGAAACTTACCCTAAACAAATTAATTCAGTGATGAAGCACAAGGTTTTTGCCTATGTAACAAAACCATTTTCATTTGATGATTTGAGAGAGGTGGTAAAGAGGGTGCCAGGAGTTGGAGGAGAAATTTCAAACATGACGCCTGAAAGTTTTGTTAAGAAGGTGGTGTAGTATGTCTATTGAAGTAGTTAATCAAAGTCATTATATACTAATTAAATTATCTGGAGATTTAAATGATGATCCTGATGTTGTTACTGTAGGTGTTTATTTTAATAAGATGAAGGAGGAAACGGGTCTTAAACATGTTATTGTCCATTGTGGCGATTGCAATGCATTTTCATCTGGAATTATACGTGAGTTAGCTGCCATTTTTAAGATTGTAAAAAGTTTAAATGGTGGACTTCGATTAGTGGGAGCAAATAAAACGATTTTAGATTTTTTAAAAAATCAAGGTATAGATAGAATTTTAGTTAATAAATTATCCCTAAGAGGAGCGCTTGTTGATTTTGGATTAGCAAAAGAAAAAGACTTTGATGTGAATTTTATAAATCCATTTCTTAATGCCACTAAAAAAGTTTTTAAAGTTCAATGTTTCATGGAAATCAAACCAACAAAACCATTTTTAAAAAAACATACAGACCCACTTTTACTTGGAGATGTGAGCGGAATTATTTCGATAAATTCAGAAACATTTACGGGGACCCTTGCAATAAGTATTAACGAGCCGATTTTTGTTAAAATTGCGAGCAACATGCTTGGTGAATCAGTCGAAAAAATCGAAGAAAAATACGTGGACCTTGTGGGAGAATTATCTAATATGATTTTGGGGCAAGCAAAAATTGAACTATTAGCATTGGGATATAGTATTCAGTCTGCATTGCCAAGTTGTGTTTGGGGAAAAGATCATAAAATAAAACATTTTGGCGGGGGACAATGTATTGTTCTACCCTTTGAAACAGAATCAGGAATTCTTTATTCAGAAATTATGACAAATAGTGATGCCATCGAAGGCAACAAGAAGAAAGTTTCGTAAATTCTAAATCTATTAGGCCAATAGAATTGTGAAATATAATTCTGAGTCTGAGTCTGAGACTAAATCTGAGTTTAATTAAGTTTTTGTAATTCTTCTTGAAAATGAGTTTCTAGTTTTTTTATATCACTTTCATTAGTTTCTAACTGATCAAATAAAACACTTATTTTAATATTTATTGTTCCAATTTTACTTGAGCAATCAAGAATTTGAGCTTTATCTGAATTTTGAGAGGCAGTTTCCAATAATTTATGAATATTTTCTAGCTCCTGTTCAAGAACCATAATTTCTTCTTCAATTTTTGTGGACATTTTTTTGAGTGGATTTATTTTTTTGTTATAGACAGAAGTGATTTCAGATTTTAATTGGTAATTATTTTCTTTTTTTAGTTTTGAAGTTGAGTTTGTTGTATTTTGAGAGTCTTCCTCTTCCCAGCCCACTTTTTCAAGAAAATCATCATAACTTCCTTCAAAGAAATCAACTTTTCCCCTGTTAAAAATGAGGAGTTTATTTACCACTCTTCTTAAAACATTTTCACTATGTGAAACGATAATAAGGGCACCGGGATAGTGTTGAATTTCCTCAATGAGGATTTCAATTGATTCCATATCTAAATGGTTTGTTGGTTCATCTAGAAGTAAAAGATTGGTTGGTTTTGCAAGTATCTTTCCCAAAAGAACGCGATTTTTTTCTCCACCAGATAAAACCTTAATAAGTTTTTTTGCCATATCACCTTCGAACATAATAGAGCCGCAGATATTTCGAATGGCCGTCATGGACAAATTTTGATTAGAGGATTGTATTTCTTCCACTACTGTGGAATTGGGGGTTAATCGTTGTACATTGCTTTGGCCAAGGTGACCAATTTCTATGGAAGGGTGTCCTATAATATTTCCAGTTAACGATTCAATTTCCTTAGCAATAATATTTAGTAGAGTTGATTTTCCCTTTCCATTTTTTCCAATAATGCCAATTCGATCATTTTTTCCTACAGAAAAATGAATATTTTCAAATAACTTAGGACCACCGGAATAGGCAAAAGATATATTCGAAACTTTTAATATTTCTTTTCCTGGGCAGTCCTTATATTGAAAAGATAATTCCATGGAGGACTCATCTTCTAGTTTGCTGAATACTTCAAGCTTTTCAAGTTGTTTTTGGCGGCTTTGTGCCTGAGCTGCTTTTGTGGCCTTTGCTCCAAAACGCTCAATATAATTTTCTAGATGCGCTTTTTTCTTTTCCTGAGACTGTCTGGTCTTTTCATAAATTGTTTCCTCTTCAATTAATTGTTCATAGTACTTGGCAGTTTTTCCAGGAATTTTTTTTAGACTCTTTCTATGTATTCCCATAGTATGAGTGATAACGGAATCCATAAAATCTCTATCGTGGGTGATGATAATCACTTCACCGTCAAAACTATTTAGAAAACGTCTTAACCATCTCATAGAAATGATATCTAAATAGTTTGTGGGTTCATCTAAGAGTAAGAGGTTTGGTTCCACAAGGAGAGATTTACATAAATTAATTCGCAGTTGATATCCACCTGAAAACGTCATGGGGTTTTTTAATAAATCTTCATCAGTAAAACCGAGGCCTGTGAGAATTTTTTTTGCTTTATAATCGTCAAAACTTTCTTCAGATTTTAAAACTTGGGTGCATTCTTCTAGAACTGTTGGCTTGGTAAAGTGAATATGCTGATCGAGGGCACCAATGGTGTAATTTTTGGGATAGGTGATACTACCTTGGTCAGGAGAAACTTTTTTTTGAATAATCGTAAAGAGGGTTGATTTCCCAGAGCCATTTCTTCCAACAAGTCCAATTCTTTCACCTTTATTAATTTGAAAGGAGATATTTTCAAATAAAACCTGCTCTCCAAAACTTTTATATAAACCTGTACTTTGAATCATAAAATATAATATTCCTATTTTCAGTATAGTGTTAGAAATTAAAAATTAGAAATTAAAATTTAAGTTTAAAACTTATCCTTAAGATTTCGTAGTTTGATAAATTGATCAAGAGGTGTTTTTTCTTGAAGTTTTTTGGGAATTTTTTGCCAGTTTTCTTCCATAAGTGTCCAAAGGAAAATATTATTTTTCATTTCAAAATCCAAATTATTACAAATGAGTTCGCCGTCAGTTTTTAGTGAGAAATCCAATTCATTGTTTAAATGTGGAAAGTAAGAAATGGTTCTAGCAAATTGATAATTTGAAATTAAGTAATCGTGGCCTGGATAAAAAAGTGATTCTTTATTCATTAATTTTTTTATCTTTAAGAAAGATGCAGCCAATTGTTCGAGATTGCCTCCTTGCATACATCTACCGATTCCAGCTTGAAACCACAAATCGCCAGTAAAAAAAACATTTTTAGAATTAGAATTAGAATTAGAATTTTGGGTGTTTTGTTCATTATAAATTAGTTCATAAACATAGTGTTCAGCGCAGTGTCCTGGTGTAGAGTGGGATATTAATTGGAAATTTTCGCCAAGGGATATTTCCACATCATTTAAACCAAAATATTTTTTGCAATTAGGGTAGGCATTTTGCAGATCTTTGTTTCCAGCAATGTGGTCATGGTGGAGATGAGTATTTAGGATGAAGAGTTGCTCAAATGAAATATTTTTTAAATAGTTTTGAATGGGTTTTGCATCAAATGGATCAATTATAATTATTACACCGGTTAGGTTGATGAGATAAGACCAGTTTTTTAAATTATTAGAGAAATAAAATGTAGTAATGAGATTTTTCAAAGCGCTCTCCCAACAAAAATAGGAAAAAATAATGGTAGCTTTTGTCTATTATCATCGAATTTATTTTGTTAAAATACTTCTATGACAACCTATAAGAATGATACTGCAAATGAATTTAAACAATTTCAATACCAATCGCCGATTGGTGCTATTTTTCTTGTTTTCTCTCAAAAAGCTCTGACAGGGGTTTTTTTAGAAAAGCAAGGGAACATTCCCCTAAACAATGATAAAGTCATTAATGGTTTTCCTCTTTTTAATCAAGCAGTGAAAGAGTTTGAAGAGTATTTTTCTAAAAAAAGAAAAAAATTTTCTCTTCCCTTAGATTTTTCTGGTACGGATTTTCAGAAAAAAGTTTGGTTGGAATTACAAAAAATTCCCTTTGGAAAAACTCTTTCCTATAAAGAACTTGCCATAAAAATTAATCACAGAAAAGCTTATCGAGCAGTGGGTTCAGCTAATGGAAAAAATCCACTCTGTATTGTCATTCCCTGTCATAGAGTTATCTCTGCAGATGGAAGTCTGGGAGGCTATTCGGGGGGCTTAGATTGGAAGCGAAAACTTTTAGCTCTTGAAAATGAAATGATAAAATAATGGTTAATTTAATCAGTTTTTTTTATTTTTAAGATAATATTCCCATTCCCATAAAAAAATAAAACTAATCATCATTGTTGTCAGTGAGTGGTTTAAAAAATACGCTCCTTTAATCATTTGATAATTACATATAATACAATCCACTGTTAATCCAATGAAGGTAAAAAGAAATTATTTTGACCAGCTTTCGATAACAGAATCAAGATGATTTTGCTTAACAAAAAAACAATATTTTCCTAATCTTTGTTCTGGTAATTTATATGAGGCAACAAGGAATTCTTTATAATCTTTTTTATATTTTTTTCTAAATAATGAAGAAGTATTATTTTTTAAAATTTTTAGATCATATGGAATATTATTTAAGCATTTGAAATCCTGAGGATGGGAAAGATATGTACTCATGAAAAGATCGAAGGGTATAAACCCATGGGTTTTAAAATAAATTTTCCAAATATAACTCCATAGAAAAGTTTGTTTCCCAATCCATTTATTAAAAGCATTAGATTTTTTTAATGTTTTCCTATGGTTTTTTGTAAAAAACCTATCTTTCATCAATTCAGTGGGAATCATGGTGATGGGTAAATTATATTGAAGTACAATTTTTGCCGCTGGTAAATCATCATCAATATTCGTATCAGGTAAAATAATTTTTTTTGGTCCAACAGAGGATTCAGTTTCCAATTGCCTTCCAGCGTTTACAATGACTTCTTCAATATTAGTTTTTACCTCAGGATGTAATGTTAAAAGTGTCGCTAGATTAGTAAGTCTTCCCATATTGATTATAGTTAATCGCCCCGCTTTTAGTGCTTTGTTTAATGAATAAGTTGCATCATTTTCTATTCCCAAATCTTCCCTTTTATGGGCACCTTTAAAAATAGGTATTTCTGATCGGTGGGATTTCTTTAAAATTTTTTTAGTAATTTTTTCCATATAGGAAAGATTCTTAATATTACCAAATCCTAAAGAAATGCCTTCAATTTTGAAGTTTTTTTGCTTTAGAATATGAATTAGTGCTAGGCCATCATCAATATCAAAAATTTTTTTTCCAAAAGCTATATCATAATCAATCCAAATTCTTTTTTGCTCTGCAAATGAATTTAAACTAATTTGAAGTAGGTAAATTAAAGAAAAAAGAATAATGGATGTGGGTTTTGTTTTAAAACGCAATTAATTTTTCCCTGTATAATAGTGAATTAAAACTTTTCTATACAATTATATTAGGGGAATTAATATAAAATACCTATAAGCGAAACAGAGTTGATATTAGTTACAGTGTATTAATTACAAATGTTTAATATTTTTTTAGTTATATTTTCTTTTAGTCAGCATAGGTCTTAAAAGTTTCATTTGAACAAATTATGAAACATTAAAAGTGTAAATTTTTCAATTTTATGAATAAATCCTGGTGAAATAATTTTTTAAATTTTTTTGGATGTCTGGAGAATGATTTAAAACTAATTTAATACTAATTTAATAAAGTATGACTCCAAAAAGTAAACTTGAAATCTGGATATTTTTATCGATTAGGGTCAACTAAGCGAAGTAGATTATAAAGATCTAACGAATTATCTTTACAGGTAACAACAGTTTAAATCAAAATTTTATAAACTTAAAAAAAAGGTATCGACATTTATGAAATTACATTTAAATTTTTTTGCTTCACTATTTATTTGTATATGGGTTGCTAGCTGTGCAACAGAATCTAATCAAGCTTTAAAAGTAAGCCAATCTCAATCCGTAGCTACAGCTAGTCAGTACCAAGGTCCTAAAAATCCAATTATGGTTGGTAAATTTGATAATCGAAGTGGTTTTATGAAAGGAATATTTGTAGATGGACCAGATCGACTTTCTAGTCAGGCAAAAACAGTTTTAATGGGACATCTGCAACAAACGGGTCGTTTTTCTGTTCTTGACCGAGACAATATGGAAGAAATTGCAGCTGAAGCAAAAATTTCAGGAAAAAAACAAACTCTTAGAGGAGCTGACTACACTATAACTGGAGATATCGTTGAATTTGGTCGCAAAGAAGTCGGTGATCGCCAATTATTTGGAATTTTAGGAAGTGGAAAAAATCAGGTTGCCTATTCAAAAGTAACTTTAAATGTGGTTGATGTTGCGACCTCTGAAGTTGTTTACTCTTCATCTGGTGCTGGAGAATACGCCCTTAGTAACCGTGAAGTTTTAGGTTTTGGTGGAACTGCGAATTATGATTCCACATTGAATGGAAAAGTTTTAGACCTTGCCATGCGCGAAGCAGTAGATCGTTTAGTTGAAGGTTTAGAACAAAGAAAATGGGCGGTTAAAAAATAATGAAAAAATTAATTTTTACTCGATTTTATTTGTTTTCATTTGCCATCACTTTGTTAAGTAGTTGTGCCACGAAAACAATTTATTATTGGGGCGATTACGAAGATTTAATTTATACCCAATACCAAACTCCTGGAAAAGCAACTCCAGAGTATCAAGTTGATATTATGCAAGCTGATATTCAAGAAGCTAAAAGTGAAAACAAACCACTTCCCCCTGGATTTTATGCTCATTTAGGGTATCAGTATTTACAAATGGGAAAAATAATTGAAGCCAAAAATAGTTTTGAAGCTGAAAAAAAACAATTTCCTGAATCTGCTGTGTTAATGAATCGTTTTTTAAAAAAAATTAAATAAGGCATCACAAAATGAAAAATATCATTAAATACACTGCGATGACTTTAATAACAATCTTAATAGTGAGCTGTGCTACTCCATATAATTATGATAAATTTAAAGCAGCAAATCCTCGATCTATCCTAATTTTACCACCCATTAATCAAAGTACTGACGTGAGAGGTACCTACAGTTATTTGTCTACAGTCACCATGCCTGTTGCTGAAAAAGGTTTTTACGTTTTTCCAGTGGCCATGATTGACCAGATGTTAAAAGAAAATGGATTACCTTCTGCCAATGAAATGCATCAAGCTTCAGTAAAAAAAATAAAAGAAATTATTAATCCTGATACCATTCTTTATTTAACACTTGAAAATTACGGTACAACTTTTGTGGTTGTTAACAGTGTTACAAAAGTGACTGTATCTGGAAAACTAGTTTCTGCTCTTACTGGAGAAGTCCTATGGCAAGGTAAAGCAACTGCTTCTGCTGATTCTTCATCTGGAAATGGTGGATTAATGGGGGCTTTAGTAAGCGCGGTTGTCACTCAAGCAATAAATTCAACTACTGATCAAGCCCATGGGGTTTCTGCCCAGGCAAACCAGATACTTTTTAATACAGATGGGACTGGATTATTAAATGGCCCCTATAGAAATAGTCACAATTAAATTAAGTGAAATGACTAAATATGAATGTGGTGCTTAGGTCATATGAGTTAAAATATGGCCTTATATACTACTCTCGTTTTTATTTGCCAGTGCTGGTGTATTTGTCCTCGAACTATAAGTAATAGGACTTCCTCCTCTTTAGATTGAAATCATTCAATCTAAGGTCCTAAGTGAAAATTATTTTTTTATAATTAGTATTATTTTCGATCATTTTCCAGATTTGGATTTATTTAAAATTGAATATGATCACTTCAAAACTCTCAAGCTTTTTGCGATTTGACGATAAAGTTTTGATTCTCCCGACTGATTTCTTTGAATAAGATAGACGGCTTGTAATCGCTCTTTCATAGGAATGGGTGATGATAGTTCATGTAATTGAAACTCACGTTGCAGGGCCTGGTTATGTAGCTCAACAACAAAACAGGGAAGGTAAGCAATACATAATCCTTGTCTACATAGTTCTAATGCAGATTCCATCATGGAGACACGAAAATTAATTTTTCTTTTATACTTATGATCTGGCCATCCATCAAGACCTAGGATTTTGGTAGGAGTTCCTTCAACGGGTGAAAGTGGTACTGCAAAGGGCAATTCAGAAAATGTATAATTTTGCATTTTCTTTATTCCAAAAATTCCCATTCGGATCTTTGTTACTTCTACAAAATTAATTCCTGCAGTAGGAATGGGCATATAAGTAATTCCAATATCTACTTTGTTGTCATTAATTGCTTGTTCCAATTTTCCAGGACCAATTTCATGTAACTCTAAAGATTCTAATTTTATAAATTGTGTTAAATTGCGTAAAAAATAAGTTGAAAAAACTTCAAAGGTTCCAATGCGCGTAGGCGTTTTCGTTTCTCCCATTTTGATTTTTTCTGCAACTTGGATCCACTGGGATAATAATGGTTGCGTTTCATTTTTTAAGGCAATCCCAGCATTGGTAAGTTTTAGACCTCTACCTTCAGTTTCCAGAAGTTTAACTCCAATTTCTTGCTCTAGTAATTTTAAAGCTTTTGAAAGAGCAGGCTGAGATAAATGCAAGACTTCCGAAGCCTTAACCAGGGATCCAGTTGCAGCAAAAGTGTGAAAATAGCGGATTCGATCTATATCCATAAGTTAAGTATCTATAGCATTAATTCACTTTTTTTCAACTAATTATTTTGGCAAATTATGTTTCAAGAGGTGAACATGTACGCAACTTTAAAAAAATCAACTAATTTATTGAAATTACTTTTTTCTTTTCAAAAAAGTCCCTATTTATTTTTTGATAAGGTAAAACCAAAAGATAAGTTAGAGATTAAAAAAATACGATTAGGCTTTAAAAAATTCTATTTTTGTTATCACCCTGCTCAAGCCAAGCATATTCTAGAAGATAAAAAAGAAAACTATTCTAAGTCATCACTTGTGCTAAAAAAAATCTTACCTCTTTCAGGTCCTAAAGGATTAATCCAACTAAGTGATCAAGATGCCAAAGTAGTTCGACAGATAGCAGGACATCTAATGCATCCTGATCTTACGCAAAGACTGAGTAGATATGTGGAGAGTTTTATTGCGGAGGAATTTGAAAATTTTGATCTTGCTGCCAAAAATGGTGATGCAATAGATCTAAAACCATTTCTTACACAATTGGTTTTAAGGACTGCTGGTATCTTTATCTTAGGTGAAGATATTAAGTTTCAAGCTCAAAAATTAAATCATGCTTTTGTTGAACTTAATCGTATGGCAGGAGAGAGCTTAAGAAGCATCTTTTCATTTCCTTTTTCTTTTAAGCGAAACAGACATTTAAAAACTATTCATGATGAATTAGATAAAATTATTGATGCTAGGCTAAGTCGAAATGAAGCTTCACTTTTAAATGAATTAATAAAAAAAGATTTCTCACGTTCTTTTATCAGGGATCAAGTGAAAGCTTTTATGTTTGCAGGATATGACACAACGGCATCTTCTTTAATATTTGCCCTTGATTCAATTGCCAGAGATTTACCTGTTCAAGAAAAAATTTTATTAGAAAAAAATCAAAATTATAAAGGCGCAAATTACACTCAAGCAGCATATAAAGAATCTCTAAGATTGTATCCTTCTGCTTATTTTCTCCCAAGACAGGCCCTAAAAGACGATGTCATTCAAGGACAAAAAATCAATGCTGGAAGTCAAATATTTATAAGTATTAAACACATTCAGCGATGTCCAGATGTATATATTGAACCCGAAAAATTTTTACCAGAGCGCTTTTTAGAAAAGCCTCTTCATGATTTTGCTTTTTTTCCATTTGGAGCAGGACTGCGAATATGTATCGGAGCCCCACTTGCAATGATGGAAGCTACAGTTGTTTTGCAAAAATTATGTGAACGATATGTGATTCATCCTATTAGAAATGAACCCCCTGAAATTGAAGGATTGATTACTGCTCATAGGAAATCTCCTCTACATGTTAGATTAGTAAGGAGGAGTCCATGTTAAGTATTCAAGATTTGGATTGTATGCAAAGGATCTCACCTTTTAGGAGCGAAAGACTTCTTTCTAACCCCCTATATAGTTTGGACACTTTCTAATTTTTAAATTTTTGATAAAATTAGTCTAAACAGGAGTGTTTCATGAAAGGCAATCATTATT
>Ga0247844_1002436_pt1 | contig 30443 bp, 27 predicted proteins | sample LaCtaG_FD_192421 | JGI IMG/M metagenome (GOLD analysis project Ga0247844, IMG submission 192421) | Freshwater microbial communities from meromictic Lake La Cruz, Castile-La Mancha, Spain - LaCruzMarch201714.5m_1 | ecosystem: Environmental > Aquatic > Freshwater > Lake | place: Spain: Castile-La...
AACCGAAACAACGAAGGTGGTAGCTATCATCCCGGCTCGGGGTGGATCTAAGGGGATTCCTCGAAAGAACCTCAGGTTAGTTGGAGGGCTGCCACTGGTAGCAAGGGCGATCCAAACTTGCAAACAAGTAGCCGAAATCGATCAGGTTTGGGTATCAACCGACGATGAAGAGATCGCTGGCGTCGCCCGAAGTTTTGGTGCTCAAGTAATTGATCGACCTCAAGAATTATCAGGTGATAAGGCCAGTTCAGAATCTGCACTGTTACACGGGCTTGATGTGCTTGCTGAATCTGGCCAGAACCCTCAGGTATTGGTTTTTGTGCAAACCACCTCACCATTTATTGACAGCGAGGCTTTAGGTAAAGCTGTGTCAATGGTAACCGAACAAGGATATTCATCGGTATTTTCAGCCTTCGAAACCTATGGTTTCTTGTGGCAGGAGGACACTGAAGGTGCAACGGGAGTCAACCACGATCTACGGCACCGACCTAGGCGTCAAGACCGAGAGCCGCACTTCATGGAAACGGGAGCATTCTATGTAATGGATGTTTCCGGATTTAGAGCCTCAGGCCATCGCTTTTTTGGAAAAGTAGGAATTGCCAAAGTCCCAGAAAGTTATTCAATAGAAATCGATACTCCAGAGCAACTCGAGAGCGCAGAGCGTCTGGCACCATTTTTCAAAAGCATCGATATCCCCCAGGGTGCCATTCGAGCAGTCGTGATGGACTTTGATGGCGTGCACACCAATGACCTTGTGACTGTTACGGAAGATGGCCAGGAGGCCGTGTCAGTTAGTCGTTCCGATGGCATGGGTATTGAGTTGCTGAAGAAAGCCGGAATACCGATGGTGATTCTCTCAAAGGATAAAAACGGGGTCGTGCTGGCAAGAGCTAAGAAACTTGGGATAGCGGCCTTCAACGCTCTAGACGATAAGGTTCCGGCACTTCAGAAGTGGTGCAAAGAACAAGCTGTAGAGCTAGCAGATGTTGCATATATAGGAAATGACATCAATGACTCTGAGTGCCTAAAACTCGTTGGTTGGCCGGTAGTGCCATCGGATGCCAATCCAAGTATTCGTCACTTAGCAAAGATCGTCCTATCAAAACGGGGTGGAGCAGGGGCAATAAGGGAATTTGCAGATTTGATTCTCGAATCTTAGAGATTCACTAGCTTTGCTTCGGGTCAAATTAAGTCGTCAAGCATTTGTACTCGGGATGACCATTGCGTAAACAAATTTGGAACAGTGCCTTCAGGCTCAAGGTCAATTTGCCGAAGTGAATTAGAGTTTGAAGGTGAACAAATCGATCCCCCCAACTTTTATTCTTGGAGTTGGTGCGCAAAAGGCAGGGACCTCCTGGCTGCATGCCTACTTGAGTAGACTTCCCGAAGTTGACCTTGGTTTCATGAAGGAATACCACGTTTTTGATCAGAAATTCGTGGCCGATAAGACCCCACCGCTTAGAAAAAGAATTCCCAATTGGTTCAGCAGTTTTTTCCCAAAAAACGATGAAGAGCGTCAGCTGCAATTCCGGAGAGACAACTCTAAGTATGTGGACTACTTCAAGTCTTTAGTTGTCGAGGGAACGCGCGTCAGAATAACGGGCGACATCACTCCTTCATACGCCGCACTGCCTGCCTCGGAATTGGCTCGCATAAGCGGATTGTTGCAACAAGCGGGATTTAGAGTCAAAGTGATTTTCCTTATGCGAGACCCAGTTGAACGTTGCATCTCGGCCAACCGCATGTACGCCAGACACAAAGTTAGAGAAAAACCCGACAACCCTAATGTGGAAGCCGAAATATTGGCCAAGAACTATATGAAGCCAAGATTTGCCATTAGGACTAGATACGACCTGACCATCGCAAATCTTGAAGCTGTTTTTCCAAGAGAAGACATATTTTATGCGTTTTACGAAGAGTTATTTTCCGATTCCGCGGTGGCACGTTTGTGCGAGTTCCTTAATCTGCCTTTTAGGGAAGCTAACTACGCTGAGATAGTTAATGGTGCCAAGGTGAAAAGTGAGATACCCAGACCTTTGCGAATGGAGATTAGGACCTACTACCAACAGGTTTATGACTCCGTTGGATCTAAGTTCGGGCAAGATGTGATTGACAGGCTCTGGCACAAGAATAAGTTGGAACCTAGTAGCTGATTGGGCAACTGTTTTCTAATAGATTTGAGATGTGCCCACCCCAAAGACTAAAAATGGCTTCGAGCCTCGAACCTGTGAGCGCTGCGGTTTGAAGTTCGAGTGGCGCAAGAAGTGGGCCAAAGACTGGGAGACAGTCAAGTACTGCTCTAAAAAGTGCAAGGGCTAATGAAGACCAAGCTAATTTTCATCCCCTTCGATCACCTGAACAAAGCCTTCGGTGCGCTAAAAAGCGCCAATCCAAAAACGGATGCAATCGCAATAGTTGAGTCCAAACGTATGACAACCGGTAGACCCTGGAACAAACAGCGCTTGTACTTTCTGATTTCCTCAGCCAGACACTTTGCACAAGAGCTAGAAGCAGCCGGATTCGAGGTTCACTACAGGAAAGCTTCCGATACCCCAACGGGGCTCAAGGCCATCAAGAAAGAAACTGGCATCAAGCAGCTGGTGTGCGCTGAGCCATCCAGCTTTGTTCAGTATCGACAGCTCAAGGAACTCGGTGCTGAGTTTGTCGAGAACGACTTCTTTCTTACTTCCAGGACCTTGTTTACCGCCTGGGCTGAAACTCAAAAGACTTTCGTTATGGAGAATTTCTACCGTAAACAAAGAGTACGTCTGGGGATTTTGGTAAAAGATGGCAAACCAGAAGGCGATGCTTGGAACTTTGATGAAGACAACAGACTTCCACCACCGAAGAACTACAGCTGGGATAAGTACCCAGAAACATCTCCAGACAAAATAGACAAAGAGGTAGCCAAGGAACTTGGCATGGAGCCTTCGGCTTACTGGGAGACCACCCGTGCCGGTGCGCTCAAGCGGCTCAAGCTCTTTGTTGATAAGCACCTGGCAGAATTCGGTCCCTACGAAGATGCCGTCACAACTGATAGCTGGACCCTCCACCACTCGGTGATCAGCCCATACATCAACAACGGACTTCTTCACCCCAGCGAGGTTGTTGCAGCCGTCATTGCCAAGTACAAAAAAGGCGGAGTGCCACTGAACTCTGTTGAGGGCTTTGTGCGTCAGGTTATTGGCTGGCGCGAATACATAAACGGAATGTATTGGTTTCTGGGCGAGGACTACAAAACTAAGAACGGCTTGAACGCGAAAAGAAAGCTCTTGCCGCTATTCGTTGAGCCCTCAAAGACCAAGATGAACTGCGTTGCCAAGGAAGTCGAGGCCATCCATAACCGCGGCTGGACCCACCACATCCCAAGACTGATGATTTTGAGCAATCTTGCTCTGATTACCGGAACCAATCCGCAAGAGTTTTTGGACTGGATGCGGGAGCAGTTTGTTGATGCCTCAGACTGGGTGATGGTTCCAAACGTTATCGGTATGGGTGTTCATGCTGATGGCGGTCAAATGATGACCAAACCATACGCTGCAGGCGGTGCTTACATTTCTCGAATGACAAATTACTGCAAAGGCTGCGCCTATAACCCTAAGGAAAGAACGGGGGATACCGCATGTCCATTCACAACTTTGTATTGGGACTTCCTGGATCGAAACTCCGCTGCCTTTGCAAAAAACCACCGCATGTTCCAGCAGAACAATGGATTGAAAAGACTTTCCGATTTGCCCGAGGTAAGAAAGCGAGCACAGCAAGTTCTAAAGGGCCTAGATAAAGGCGAAATCTAAGCAAACTCGCAGGTTCGGTAGCCGAGCTTAGATTGGCGCATCAAATAGATTTGAACTCATGTGGGTTCTGCTACTTGTTTCTGTTGCGGGGTTTTTAGCGCAACTTGTTGATGGCGCGATGGGTATGGCATTTGGAGTTACGTCAACAACCTTGCTACTTCTCCTGGCTTACAACCCGGCCGCGGCATCTGCCATTGTGCATCTGGTTGAAATTGTCACGTCTTCAATTTCTGGAGCGGCACACATTCGATTCAAGAACGTTGACTGGCACGCACTTGTGAAGGTGGCTGTTCCAGGAGGCATAGGTGCATTTGTTGGCGCGATGCTCCTGAGCAACATCGACCTTTCAGCTTCCAGGCCATGGACAGCGAGCGTGCTGTTTATTCTTGGCGCGCTGGTTTTGTACCGCTTCACCAGACCGATCATTTTGGGAAAGAAACGTCGTGCACGGGCTAGATGGCTTGCCCCACTCGGCCTTGCAGGTGGATTCATCGACGCAACCGGGGGTGGCGGCTGGGGGCCAGTTGTCACAACCTCGTTGACCGCATCCAATGCACTCGAGCCTCGTAAGGCAATCGGAACCACTAACACCGCCGAGTTTGTTATCGCAGTTGCAGCCAGCATCGGATTCCTTATCGGCCTTGGCGCCGAGCAGATTCCTTGGGATGCTGTTATAGCCCTTGGAATTGGTGGAGCACTTGCAGCCCCGATCGCAGCTTGGCTTGTAAGCAAGGCCCCGCAGAGAATTCTAGGAATTCTGGTTGGAAACCTAATTATCTTTTTGAACGCCCGACAGCTGATCATCTCTTTTGAACTACCCGAGGTTGCAGCAATTTCCGGATTCAGCGCAGTTGCAGCGCTGTTTGTCGGAACGTTGATTTACGGCTTCAAGTTATTGAAGACTGACCGTCTTCCAAAAACTGACTAGCTAAGAGCCTGCGCCAAGTCGGCGATTAGATCCTTAGGGTTTTCGATTCCAACCGACAGGCGCACTATCTCTGGTCCAACCTCTAGTGGACTGCCCTTTACCGAAGCGTGAGTCATCTCGGCTGGGTGGTTCACAAGCGATTCAACCCCGCCAAGGCTCTCGGCAAGAGTGAACAACTTAGTCCTGTTGCAGAAGTCTTTAGCTGCTTTTTCGGTAGCAAAGCGCAAGCTAACGATTCCACCAAAACCAGACATCTGCTTTTTGGCTAATTCGTGACCTGGGTGCGAGGCAAGTCCCGGGTAATAAACTTGAGCAACACTCGCGTGGCCATTTAGATACTCGGCGACAGCCTGCGCGTTGGAGCAGTGCTTGTCCATTCGAACAGCCAGAGTCTTGATTGAGCGGTGAGTAAGCCAAGCGTCAAATGGGCTCGAAACTGCACCGGCTGCAAACTGCAAGAAGCGGATTTTCTCGTAAAGCTGCTCGTCGTTGACGATAACTGCTCCGCCTAGAAGGTCTGAATGGCCACCAATGTACTTAGTTGTTGAGTGAGTGACTATGTCTGCTCCAAGCTCAAGTGGTCGCTGAAGATAAGAGGTAGCGAAGGTGTTATCCATCACACTCAAGACGCCATTTTCTTTGGCAACTTTGGCAATGGCGGCAATATCTAAAATCCCAAGCATTGGGTTAGTTGGAGTTTCAACCCAAATCAACTTTGTCTTGCCCGGCTTGATTGCAGCGCGTAAAGCATCGAGGTCGGTCATGTCTACTACCTCGGAATCAATTCCCGCGGCACGATGAATGCGGTTCATGAGCCTAAAGGTTCCGCCATACAAATCATCGCTAAGAATTACGTGATCGCCAGGTGCGCAAGTGGCACGAATTACAGCATCTTCACCGGCAAGACCAGAGGCAAAGCTAAGGCCAAACTTGCCGCCTTCCAGGCTGGCAAGAACTTCCTGCAGGGCAGTTCTGGATGGGTTTGCTGCTCGGTTGTATTCGTAGCCGCCGCGAAGTCCACCAACACCGTCTTGCTTGTGGGTAGAAGTCATGTAGATAGGCGGAATAACCGCACCATTGTTGGCATCCGGATCCTGGGAGACGTGGATGGCTCTAGTTTCAAACTCGGTCATTATTTGCCTTTTCTTATTTTTACTAGGTTAGCTCAGCTGCCCTGGCTTTAGCAGGGCTTCAACTTCACCGTCGTGTAGCAGCAGAGCAAAATCGTTCGAGGCCAATAGCTTCTTGGCAACGCCAGCACCTTGGCCCGAGCCAACTAGAGCTGGCTTAGCTCCAAGGATGTCCTTGACTGTCGCGGTTGGAGCGGCTGCATCAATCTGCGCCAAAGAAACGGTGCCAATGACGTGACCGATTCGAACCGGGGGAGCTTTGACCATTACCGGTAGCGAAGTAAGTCCTGCATCCTCGATTGACTGCCTAGCGCTAACCAGTGAGTCATTTTCTAGAACAAATGGAATGCCAGCAGGGTTGAAGTCGACCTTATCGGCAAGCTTCACGCTCGAGTCATCACCTAAGAACCCGTGGGTTTGCATCCAGCCATCGTTGTAAACCTTAGCTAGATAACCTCTTCCACCATCAGGCAAGATCACAACTACCACTGCATCAGCTGGAAGATCCTTTGCTACCTTGAGCGCTGCAGCTGCAGCCATTCCGCAACTGGGGCCCACCATCAAGCCTTCTTCGCGAGCAAGACGCCTTGTCATCTCAAAGCTTTCGGCGTCAGGTACTGGAATTATGTCATCAACAACATCTGCGTTGTAGGCAGCAGGCAAGAAGTCATCGCCTCGGCCAACACCTTCAACCAGGTAGGGCATCGAGTTGGTTTCGGTCTTGGAATAGATTGACCCTAAAGGGTCACAACCAATTACCTGAATCTTGCCGCCGCTTACTTCCTTGAGATACTTTCCAGTTCCGGAGATGGTTCCACCGGTTCCAACACCAATTACAACGTGAGTGACCTTGCCTTCGGTGTCCTTCCAGATCTCAGGCCCGGTCGAGGCGTAGTGAGAAGCAGGACCATTCAGGTTCGAGTACTGATCGGGCTTGAAGCCACCAGGAATCTCTTTTGCTAGACGATCACTAACTGAGTAGTAAGAGCGAGGGTCCTCGTGAGCTACCGCCGTTGGGCAAACAATCACTTCAGCGCCATAGGCCTTCAAGGTGTTGCGCTTATCCTCGGCAACTTTGTCGGGAACGGTGAAGATGCAGCGGTAGCCGCGCTGCTGAGCAATGAGAGCAAGTCCGATACCGGTATTTCCCGAGGTTGGCTCAACGATGGTGCCACCTGGCTTTAGCTGACCGGAGGCCTCGGCTGCATCAATCAGCTTCTCGGCAATGCGGTCCTTGATGGAGCCGCCGGGGTTGAAGTATTCCACTTTGGCCAGAACCGTGGCCTTGATACCCTCGGTCACCGAATTGAGCCTAATAAGAGGTGTGTTTCCGATTAGCTCAGAGACGTGGTTTACAAACTTCATACCCTTAAGCCTAGGGATAGATAGCTATGGGGCAAAACCCTCCCCATAGGCAGGCAAATTCTCAGGGGTGGCAGTTATCCTTGACAAACAAATGTCCGAAAAAACCCAAGTCCTAGAGGTCCCAGCTCCCGATCTGATAGATCGGGAGTTTATTCACGAGGTGTTCTCCCATGACGAATTCGGAGAACTTCGAACCTTCGTGCCTCTTACCAACCATCAGTTGATCTTCCAGCTCGAAGCCCTGGGCTTTGAAACCGGAAGGCAGTTTTCCAAGGGCAAAAACCGCTTCCAGAGACTCAAGTTAGATCGGTTCGAATACATTGCCTTTCTTGCCCGGAAGAAGATGGCCGAACATGGTCTCCAAGCACCTTGGGAATTCATTTTTGACTCAGCCAAGCAAAGGGCAGGTCTTTGCAACTACACCGACCATCAGATCTCACTTTCTAAGTACCTGGTTCAGTACCACTCGCTGGATCAATCAGAACAAGTTATCTTGCATGAGGTTGCTCACGCGCTCGCAGGCAAAGACGCCGGCCATGGACCGAACTGGAAACAGATAGCCAAATCAATTGGCTATCGAGGAGAAAAGTTCACCGGCAAAGAAATTGCCGAGCAAACGGCTAAGTGGATTGGTGAGTGCAAAAACGGTCACCGTCACTACCGATACAAGAGCCCGCGAAGACAACTAGCCTGCGGCTACTGCGGTAAAGGGTTCAACAGAAGGTACTTGATCTCCTGGACTGAAAGAGCAGCCTAAATAGCTTGGATGTAGTTGATTAGCAAAAGGCTAATCAGAGCACCACCTGCGAAATTCAACCAGATGAATTTCCTCCACCCCCGGTTAGCTCTTTCACAATCCTCATCGGTGATGTTCAGGTATGGCGAAATAATCACAAGGTATGGAATGGCAGCCAAGGCTGCCACCATTCCGTGGGGACCGGCGTTCATAATCGAAATTCCAGCCAAGAAATAAAGCAAGAAAGCAAAGCGCACGGTGTTTCGAGCTCCGATCGCGGTAGCAACCGATTTGATGCCTGCTTCGCGGTCAGCTCTAACATCCTGCACCGCACCAAAGGCATGGCTTGCCATACCCCAGCCCAAAAAGGCCAAGATCATCGAGAACAGCTTGAATTCAAAGATGTCGGTACCCGAAAGCGCTAAAGCAAACAGCATCGGTCCGATGAAGTGCATGGCAGAGGTAAAAGAGTCCAAGAACGGAATCTCTTTGAATCGAAGCTTCGGAACGCTGTAGGCCAGGACTGCAAACAAGGTGACAAGCAGCCAGAAATCAGCAGTGTCTGAGCCAATCCAAAGCAGGTAAATCACAAAACCAAGGGCTAGACCCATCGAAGAAAAGATAGTGAGCTTGTGAAGCTTTGGATCAAGCAGGGCTCCTTCGATACCGCCCTTGCGGGGGTTTCGAAGGTCACTCTCATAGTCAAAGACATCGTTGATGCCGTACATCAAGAAGTTGTAAGGGATGAGAAAGAAGATCGTTCCGATAATCAGCGGAAGATCAATTCTCTGGTTCACAAACCAGTAAGCCGCAAAGAATGGGAATGCAGTGTTCACCCAAGATATAGGTCTGGAAGATAACACCAGCGAGGTTAGAGCTTTCAACTACTTACCCTTCCTGGACTTCGATTGCCTTGAGCCTAGCCACCACCAAGTTAGTGGAACTAGCACTGCAGCCACCAGCGTATAGGCGAAATCCTCAATTGGTGCGAAGCCAATAAAGGCTCCAGATAAAGTCTCTGGGTTATAAGCAACGATTCCGCTACCAACAATGAAGTTGTCAAAGATTGCGGTCATCAACAAAAGTGCGCTGACTGTCCAGCAGAGCTTTCTCCACCTGACGAGATAGCGGAAGAAAAACAGCAGCGCTGCAACGGGAAGCAGAAATAACAGATTCAGCTCGGCGTAAGTCATTGTCTGTTCAACACCTTTGAGATCCAGGTAAGGGCAATCAGGGTGCTGTAGCAAAGTAAGGCAAGGAAGAAGATCTCCTCGATTGGAAACTCAGGAAACAGCTGGATGCCGGTCAACAAAGTGTTGTTGCCCCTAAAGAAGATTCCCAAGGTAATTCCTGCGATGTCCCAAATCACAAAAACCACAAAGGCTGGAACCATAGATAAAAAGGCACGCTTGGGATCCACCGTGAAGGCGAGTTTGTGGGTTCTATCTAGCAGGTAGCAACCAACTAAAGAGATAAGAAGTATCGCAAGATAGCTTCCCGAAGGTAGGGCCAACATTATTTGAGCCCCTTCCACCCACCTGTTGGAACTGGCTGAAGCTCATCGGAAATTGGGCCGGTTGATTTGTCATCAACTAGGTACTTGTAGACAAGCTCTGCACCGATAAGACACATAGGAAGACCAATTCCAGGAATGGTGTTGTGTCCTGCGTAGAACAGGTTCTTGACCTTCTTGCTGCGGTTTTTTGGTCTAAAGAATGCACTCTGACGCAATGTGTGTGCCATACCAAGTGCGGTACCGTTCCAGGCATTGAGTTGCTGTACGAAATCTCTTGGTCCCATGGACTTTCGAACCACGATGCGCTCCTTGAGATCTGGAATCTCGCACCAGTCGGCGATCTGATCGATGATGCGGTCAACACTCTGCTCAAACAGTTCATCGCCTTCGCCACCAATGGAAGGATCAGCTGCGATAGGAACAAGTACGAATAGGTTCTCGTAGCCTTCTGGAGCAACCGATGGATCGGTCACACTCGGTGCACAGATATAAAGAGAAGCTGGGTTTGGAATCTTGCGCTTGCCGTCAGCTTTGTGGAAGACCTCAGCAAAGTTCTTGCTCCAGTTCTCGGTGTACAAAAGCGTGTGGTGGTTTAGCTGCGGGACGCGACCTTTTACACCTAAATACAACAGCATTGCTGAAGGACCTGGAACCTTATTGGCCCAGAACTTCTCAGGGAAGGTTTGGTGCTTAGGCTCCAGAAGCTTTGTCTCTACGTGGTGCATATCAGCTGTTCCAACAACAACATCGGCTTCTATGAAGACTCCGCCAACGGTAACACCGGTTGCAATTCCCTTACCGTTTACCTCGATCTTGGAAACAGGGGAGTTGGTCTTGATCTCAACGCCGTGCTGCTTGGCGATGCGCTCGATGGCTTCAATCAGAGTGTAGAAACCACCCATCGGATAAAACACCCCAACGTTTAGATCAACGTGGGTCATCAAGTGATACATACTCGGGGTGTCATAAGGAGATGCACCAAGGAACACCGCTGGGAAGTTCAAGATCTTCTTTAGTCTCTCGTCTTTGACGTACTTGCCAGAAAAGGCATACAAAGAAGTCACCAGGTGAGATAGGAACCTAGGAGCTTTGCCCAATACTTCTTTATTGGTGAAACTCTTTGTGTTTTCAAAGTTTGTGTATAGGAAGTGCTTCATCGATAGGTCGTAGGTTTCCTTGGCTGAATCCAAGTACTGCTGAAGCTTCGCTCCTGCACCTGGCTCAATCGAATCGAAAAGTGCTTTGTTCTTATCCAGGTCCTGGACGATCATCAGCTTCTCGTCGCGGCCTTCGTTTCTGGTTTGATAGGCAGGCTCAAGCTTTACAAGCTTGAGCTCTTTGTCAGCGGTGGTTCCCATGAGCTTGAAGAACTGATCAAAGGCATCTGGCATCAGGTACCAAGAAGGTCCCATGTCGAAAACGAAGCCATCTTTTTCCCAGATGTAAGCACGTCCGCCAACTTTTTCGCGAGCTTCCAAGAGAGTCACCTTCATGCCGGCTTTGGCTAGCAATGCGGCGCTAGCAAGACCGGCGATACCGCCGCCTACTACAACTGCGGTTTTCTGAGTCATTTAGGGACCACTCCAATTTGGGCTTTTAGAACAATGAACAATTTGGTTGTGTTGGGGACGGAGATTCTTGCGCGAAGCATTTGCTCGGCCGGGGTCTTCTCAATTCGGTTGGCTAGTTCTGTAAAGAGCATTTGAGCAGCTGAGACTGCCTTGCGGGAGCTAGTAGGTAAGAACTTCAGGGCTTGGCTCGAGGTGCTTAGGTCTGCTCTAATGTCAGCCAATAATTCTGCTTTTTGAGATTCATTGAAAGTTGCTGGGTTTACATCAGGGAAGTAGCTTCTGCCAAGCTTTTCAAAATCAGCAGAGAGATCTCTTAGGAAATTCACTTTCTGGAAGGCTGCTCCTAGTGCTCTGGCGCTTTTTACAATCTGCTTGTATTCCTCAGATGAGAAATCGGATTCTTTGATGAAGGCGTGCAGGCACATAAGGCCTACTACCTCTGCTGAACCGTAGACATACTTATTGAACGACTCAGGGGTGTGCTTGCGTGGCCAAAGGTCCATGCGCATCGAAGCAAAAAAAGGTTCGATGATGCCTCTGGCAAATCCAGTTTCGTTTGCAGTCTTGGCAAAGGCGTGAACAACCAGGTTGGTTGAAAAGTGAGACCTGAGGGTTTTGTAGATTTCAGCTTCGAGCTGATCTAGGGCAACCGATGGCTCGACGTTTCCGCCACCGACTCGTGCCTCAGCGGCTGCGCCATCGACGATCTCGTCGGCAACTCGAACCAGGGCGTAGATGTTTCTAACGTGCTGGCGAATCTCGGGAGCCAATAGCTTGGTGGCAACCCCAAAGGAAGTTGAGTAAGAGGCGATAACCGCGTTCGAAGACCGCTCGGCGGCAAGGGTATAAAGCTCCAACGAGCTTGGCTGGGTTTTGTCTGACATCAATACCTATTATTCAGGCTTATTCAGACGTTCCTGCCCAAATATTCCCCATCCCAAGCCTTCAAGTAGCAAGTTAGACTTAAGGGCATGACCAACCACATGAAACCTCGAAGCTTTGCCGTAACCGACGGAATTGAGCGGGCTCCAGCCCGCGGAATGCTTCGGGCTGTTGGAATGGGCGATTCCGACTGGGTAAAGCCACAAATTGGTATCGGATCTAGCTGGAACGAACTAACTCCCTGCAACCTTTCTTTAGACCGTCTAGCCAAAGCCGCCAAGGTTGGCGTTGAGCGAGCTAATGGTTTCCCAATGCAGTTTGGAACCATCTCGATGTCCGATGGAATTTCCATGGGCCACGAAGGTATGCACTTCTCACTAGTGTCCCGCGAAGTAATTGCCGACTCCGTTGAGGTTGTTATGCAGGCCGAGCGCCTTGATGGAAGCGTCTTGCTAGCTGGTTGCGATAAGTCTCTGCCTGGCATGTTGATGGCAGCAGCAAGATTGGATCTTGCATCAGTGTTTCTCTATGCCGGTTCGATTGCTCCTGGTTGGGTAAAGCTAACCGATGGCACCGAAAAGCCAGTAACAATCATCGATGCCTTCGAAGCAGTTGGTGCTTGCAAGGCCGGCAAGATGAGCGAAGAAGATCTTGATCGCATCGAGCGAGCAATTTGTCCTGGCGAAGGCGCTTGTGGCGGAATGTATACCGCTAACACCATGGCAAGTGCCGCGGAAGCACTCGGCATGAGCCTTCCAGGCTCAGCCGCCCCACCATCGGTAGATCGCAGGCGCGACACCTGGGCTGAGCGAAGCGGTGAAGCGGTTGTGAACCTTATCGATAAGGGCATCACAGCAAGACAGATCTTGACCAAGAAGGCTTTTGAAAACGCTATTGCTGTTGTTGTTGCCTTCGGTGGTTCAACCAACGCAGTGTTGCACCTTCTAGCTATCGCACGCGAGGCAGAAGTAGATCTTCAGCTAGAAGATTTCAACCGCATCTCTGACAAGGTCCCACACCTAGGAGATCTAAAGCCATTTGGTGAGTTTGTAATGAACGACGTTGACCGCGTTGGTGGAGTTCCAGTTTTGATGAAGGCACTGCTTGATGCAGGACTTCTTCACGGAGACGTTATGACCGTGACTGGTAAGACCATGGCCGAAAACCTAGAGGGAATTAACCCACCAGATCCAGACGGCAAGATCATTAGAGCGATGAATAACCCAATCCACAAAACCGGAGGCATCGCAGTTCTGAAGGGCTCAATGGCTCCAGAAGGCGCTGTTGTTAAAACCGCAGGCTTTGACCTCGAGACTTTTGAAGGACCAGCCAGGGTATTTGACCGCGAGGCATCGGCGATGGAAGCCCTAACGCAAGGCAAGATCCAGAAGGGCGATGTGGTGGTTATCCGCTACGAAGGCCCTAAGGGAGGCCCTGGAATGCGTGAGATGTTGGCCCTTACCGGCGCAATCAAGGGTGCAGGACTGGGCAAGGATGTTCTACTATTGACAGACGGACGATTCTCAGGCGGCACAACCGGCCTGTGTATCGGACACATTGCTCCAGAGGCGACCGAAGGTGGTCCGATTTCTCTGGTTCGCGATGGAGACCTTATTCGGGTCGACATCGCAGCTCGTTCGCTCGAACTACTCGTTGATGCGCAAGAGCTGGAAACCCGCAGGAAAACATGGGTTCCACTTCCACCACGCTATACAAAAGGTGTGCTCGCTAAATTCACCAAGGTGGTGCGCTCGGCTTCCGAGGGTGCCTACTGCGGCTAAAGGGATATACCTAAAACCAGTATTTCTAGAGAAAAAGACGAGAAAGAACTTAAATGCCAAATGAGGTCCTAACCGGTGCTCAAGCAATCGTTAGATCGCTTGAGCTACTAGGCATTGACACCATCTTTGGTCTTCCAGGTGGTGCAATCTTGCCTACCTACGACCCACTGATGGATTCCAAGAAAATCCGACACATCCTGGTTCGCCACGAACAAGGTGCCGGTCACGCTGCCGAAGGCTACGCATCAGCTTCAGGAAAACTTGGTGTTTGCATTGCTACCTCTGGACCAGGGGCAACAAACTTAGTGACCGCAATTGCTGATGCGCACATGGACTCGGTTCCAATGCTTGCTATCACCGGTCAGGTTCCTTCCACCCACATTGGAACCGACGCCTTCCAGGAAGCCGACATTGTCGGTATCACCATGCCAATCACTAAGCACAGCTTCCTTGTCACCAAGGCAGAGGACATCCCAGGCGTTATCGCAGCTGCAGTTCAAATTGCAACTACCGGAAGACCTGGCCCAGTACTTGTTGACGTAGCCAAGGACGCCCAGAACCAAAAGGCTGAGTTTGTTTGGCCGCCGGTTATCGATCTTCCTGGCTACAAGCCAACAACTAAAGCCCACGGCAAGCAGATTGCTGCTGCAGCGGATCTAATTCTTGCTTCCAAAAAGCCTGTTTTGTATATCGGTGGAGGATCAATCCGTGCCGGAGCTCACAAAGAGCTTCTAAAGATTGCTGAGCTAACTGGTGCGCCGGCGGTTACAACACTGATGGCAAGAGGCGCACTTCCTGATACCCACCCGCAGAACCTAGGTATGCCGGGTATGCACGGAACTGTTCCTGCCGTAACTGCACTTCAGAAATCAGATCTTCTTATTACACTCGGTGCCAGATTCGATGACCGAGTAACCGGAGACGCCAAGAGCTTTGCTAAGGGTGCGAAGGTTATCCACATCGACATTGACCCAGCCGAGATCGGCAAGATCCGTCACGCTGATGTTCCAATCGTTGGAGATCTAAAAGAAGTTCTTCAGGAGCTAAACGCAGAACTAGAGACAAAGACCAAGGGCAAAAAGCCAGACCTCAAGGAATGGTGGGAGTTCGTAAATGGACTCAAAAAGCGCTACCCACTCGGCTACGACTGGCCAGAAGATGGCATGCTTTCACCGCAGTACGTAATTGAGCGCATCGGTGAACTATCCGGCCCTGAGGCGATCTTTGCTGCCGGTGTTGGTCAACACCAGATGTGGTCAGCACAGTTCATTAAGTACGAGCGCCCTAACTCTTGGTTGAACTCAGGTGGAGCCGGAACCATGGGCTACTCAGTTCCTGCAGCGATGGGTGCCAAGGTTGCACAACCAGAAAGACTAGTTTGGGCAATCGATGGCGACGGCTGTTTCCAGATGACTAACCAGGAGCTTGCTACCTGCACCATCAACAACATTCCAATCAAGGTTGCAGTTATCAACAACTCTTCTTTGGGAATGGTTCGTCAGTGGCAGTCGCTGTTCTACAACGGTCGCTACTCAAACACCGATTTGCACACCGGCCAGGACTCCATCATGATTCCGGACTTTTTGAAACTTGCTGATGCCTATGGATGCCTTGGCATTCGAGTGACCAAAAAAGAAGAAGTTGACGCAGCCATCAAGCTAGCCATGGAAACCAATGACAAGCCGGTTGTTATCGATTTCGTAGTTGGTAAAGATGCCATGGTTTGGCCAATGGTTCCAGCAGGTCTATCAAACGACGAGGTGCAGTTCGCAAGAGATGCAGCTCCAGTTTGGGATGGGCAGGAATAAACATGTCTAGACACGTACTTTCCCTGCTGGTTGAAGACAAGCCAGGCCTTCTTACCCGCGTAGCGGGTCTATTTGCCCGACGTGGCTTCAACATTGAGTCTTTGGCCGTGGGAGTATCTGAGGTTGAAGGCCTATCGAGAATTACCGTTGTGGTTCAGGTTGAAGGCCTTGCCCTAGAGCAGATCACCAAGCAGCTGAACAAATTGATTAACGTAATCAAGATCGTTGAACTAGAGCCAGAAATGGCTGTTCAGCGCGATCACTTCCTAATCAAAGTGAAGACCGATGCAACTACCAGATCCCAGGTTCTAGAGGCCGTTGATTTGTTTAGGGCCAAGGTTATCGACGTGGTTGCGGACGCGCTGATCATTGAAATCACCGGGGATGCCTCCAAGTGCCAGGCCTTTGTCAAGGTCCTTGAGCCATTTGGCATCAAGGAGCTTGTTCAGTCTGGGGTACTGGCTATGGGCCGAGGCTCTAAGTCAATCAGCGAAAAGATTTCTAAGTAAAGATAAAAAGAACACTTTGACCCTCGGGTGTCGCGGGTAAAGACAAATAGGAGAAAGAAAAAGACAAATGGCAGAAATTTTCTACGACAAGGACGCCGACCTCTCAATCATCCAGGGCAAGAAAGTTGCTGTTATTGGATTTGGTTCTCAAGGTCACGCACACTCGCTAAACCTCAAAGACTCTGGCGTTGACGTCGTTGTTGGTCTTCAGGAAGGCTCCAAGTCCAAGGCCAAGGCTGAAGAGCAGGGACTCAAGGTTCTAACTCCTTCAGATGCTGCCAAGTGGGCAGATGTCATCGTGGTGCTTGCTCCGGACCCTCGTCAGCGCGATCTATACACCGAGTCAATCGAGCCAAACCTAGAAGCCGGAAACGCTCTTGTTTTCGGCCACGGTTTCTCAATCCGCTTTGGATACATCAAGCCACCAGCTGGCATCGATGTTTTCCTAGTTGCCCCGAAGGGTCCTGGACACATCGTTCGCAGAGAGTACGTTGATGGCCGCGGAGTGCCAAACCTAGTTGCCGTTGAGCAGGACGCAACTGGCAAGGCAATGGAGCTAGCGCTTAGCTACTCTAAGGCAATTGGTGGAACCCGTGCCGGAACTATCAAGACCACATTTGCTGAAGAGACAGAGACTGACTTGTTCGGAGAACAAGCAGTACTTTGTGGTGGAGCTAGCCAGCTAGTTCAGTACGGCTTCGAGACTTTGACTGAAGCTGGCTACCAGCCAGAGGTTGCTTACTTCGAGGTACTACACGAGCTAAAGCTCATCGTTGATCTGATGTACGAAGGTGGAATTGCCAAGCAGCGCTGGTCGGTTTCAGACACAGCCGAGTACGGTGACTACGTTTCAGGTCCACGCGTTATTGGCCCAGAGGTCAAGGTCCGCATGAAGGAAGTTCTAACCGATATTCAGGATGGCACCTTCGCTAAGCGATTCGTAGCCGACCAGGATGCCGGAGGACCTGAGTTCCTAGCGCTACGCGCTAAGGGCGAAGCCCACCCAATCGAAGCTGTTGGTAGAAAACTAAGAAAACTGTTCTCCTGGATCAAGAACTCCGATGATTACAAGGAAGGTTCGGCTGCAAGATAGCCTTACCATTCCAACAAGGATTCAGATAAAGCAAAGCCCTCGCTTCGGCGGGGGTTTTCTTTATCTTTCAGGCTGGCTAATTGTTTGACCCAAATGCTTTTGAGCAAGGGGAACCAAACCAGCTACGCTTTGGAGCATGTTGCTCAAATCTCTTATTGAACGAAACGGGATGGAAAATTTCCGAGAGCTTCACTCTTGGTCGGTGAAAAACAGCGAACTGTTTTGGTCGCAGGCTTGGGATGACTTGAGCATCGTTGGACAAAAGGGCTCACCTGTTCGAAGCGGAGCAAATTTCACCGGAACTAAATGGTTTGAAGAAGCCAGGCTCAACATTGTCGAAACCCTGCTCGCCGGGGATTTCGATCAAGAGGTATTGGTAGAGCTCAGCGAGCATGCTCCTAGGCGCAGCCTAACCCGAGGTCAACTGCGATTTGAGGTGGCCGCTTGCGCAGCGGGCCTTTTGGCCAGCGGTGTGAAAAAGGGCGACCGGGTTGTGGCGTGGATGCCAAATGTTCAAGAAGCTGTGGTTTTGGCACTTGGAGCTTTGAGCCTAGGCGCGGTAGTAAGCACCGCATCGACAGATTTTGGTCCAGCAGCACTTGTTGATCGCTTCGGCCAGATTGAGCCAGTGTTTTTGCTTACCACCGCTGAGTATCAGTACGGGGGAAAGAAATTCAGTCTGCTAGACAAAATTGACCAAGTTGTTTCGGAGCTGCCAACTCTCAAACAGGTTGTGGTTGTAGGGGGCTCTGGCACCCACCAAAGCTGGGAAGAGTTTCTAGCTCCCCACCGCGGTGCCGAACTGGAGTTTGAAAAACTGGATTTTGCGCATCCTGGATTCATATTGTTTTCCAGTGGCACAACCGGCAAACCTAAGTGCATAGTGCACTCGGCTGCCGGTGTGCTCCTAAAGGTTCTCAGCGAGCAGGGTTATCACCTGGATATCAATCCAGGAGATCGCATCTTTTACTCAACCACCTGTGGCTGGATGATGTGGAACTGGCTGGTGATGGGCCTTGGACGTCAAGCAACCATCGTGTTGGTTGATGGTAGCCCCAGCTATCCGGAAATAACAAAGCTTTGGTCGGTAGCAGAAGAAGAAAAAGTGTCATTTCTTGGAGTCTCCGCCGCCTTGATAGACAGCTGGAGAAAGCGAGCTTTAGTTCCTAAATCAAAATTTGACCTCAAAAACTTAAAAACCATAGCCTCCACCGGATCCCCGCTTTCTCCAAGTGGCTTTGATTGGGTTGCCGAATCAGTTTCGGATTCGGTGGCTCTAGCTTCGATTGCCGGTGGGACGGATGTCTGCGGTTGCTTGGTGCTCGGGGTGCCAACAGAAAAGGTGGTCAGGGGAGAGATTCAAGGACCAGCTCTGGGTTTAGATATCGCAATCTTTGATCAGGATGGAAAAGAAGTTGCCCCGGGCGAAGATGGCGAGCTGGTGTGTAGAAATGATTTTCCAACCGTTCCGCTGAAATTCTGGGGTGATGAAACTGGGGCAAGGATGCGCGCTGCATACTTCGAGAGATTCGATGGGGTCTGGGCGCACGGAGATTTTGCCAGAACTACCTTTTCTGGCGGGTTTGAGATTCTTGGTCGGGTGGATGCCACCTTGAACTCCAGAGGGGTTCGAATTGGCACCGCCGAGATTTATCGGGTGGTGATGAATCTGCCCCAAATAGCTGGTGCACTTGCGGTAGCTCAGCCTTTTGATGGCGACACCAGGATCGTGCTGTTCGTTGTGACCGAAGATGAGCTGGATCAAGGCCTAATCCAGATGATCAAATCCAGCCTGAGAGATAACGCCAGCCCCCGCCACGTTCCTTCTCTTATTGTCTCGGTGCCGGATTTGCCAAGAACTCGAAATGGCAAGCTAAACGAATTAGCGCTGGCCGATATCATCTCTGGCCGTCAAGAGCGAGATAGCTCAACTCTGGCGAACCCCGAATGCCTCCAGTGGTTTCGGAACTGGGCCAAAAGCTTCCAGGAAGAAGCTAGATAGCAGAGGAGGTTCCGCGCACCACAAGCTTTGATGAAACTCGGATGTGCTGAGATTTACTGCTGGGGTTTTTGATTCTTTGCACAAGCGCTTTTGCTGCCAGTCGACCAAGCTCATCAAGGGGCTGGGCGATGGTAGTCAGGTTCACACTTCGAAGCGCTCCCAGACTTATTCCGTCGTAGCCAACAACCGAGACATCTGCCGGAACTGATAGACCCGCTTCTTCAATGGCTGCGATAGCACCCATGGCTGCGATGTCATTGGCAACAAACAGCGCAGTTGGTTTTTGACTGAGTGCTTGAAGCGCTGCCTGGTATCCGGTGGCGTCGGTGAGTCCGCCAGAAACAACACTGGCAAAAGTATCCTTACCGTGCTGCTGCATAGCCAGGCGATAACCCTGGACTCTGGAATGAGAAACCGGATTGTCGCCACCGCTCAGGCAAACAATTTTTGAGTGACCAAGCGAAACCAGGTGATCAACTGCCAGCCTGGCTCCGGCAACATCGTCATTGCAAACGGTATCTAGTGCCGAAGAGATAATGTCCTCCCGGGTCACGGTTACCGTTGGCACCTCATTGGCAATTTTCGTGAGCTCCCTGGAACTTAGGCGATGAGAAATCAGAATCAGACCCTCAATTTGAAACTGCAGCAGAGAGTCAATCTCAGTTTTTTCTAGAACGGGGTCTTTGCCTCCGGTCACCAGCATGGTGGAGTATCCATAGTCCCGAAGCTCGGATTGAACCCCATCCAAGATCTCAGCAAAGACGGGGTTGTGCAGATCCAGAATCAACACCCCCATGGTTTGGCTGCGCTGGACAGCCAGAGACCTAGCGGCTGCGTTTCGGCGGTAGCCCAGGCTTTCCGAGGCTGCCAGAATCCGCTCTCGGCTTTTTTCACTGACCTTTTTTGACCCTGAAAGAGCCAGCGAAACCAGCGACTTGGACACTCCGGCCAATGAGGCAACGTCGTGAATAGTTGGTTTGCTGGTGGACATTGTTGGCTACAAAACCTCGGCTACGCGCACTGATTTGCCACTTGATGCCGATAACTCACAGGCCTCGGCAATCCTCAGGCTCTCAAGCGCGGAATCAGCTGGGCAGGGGTTAGCTATTTCACCGATGGCGAATGAAACAAAGGCATTGGTTTCATTTCTAAAGGCATCTCGAAAGCGATCGACAAATCCCAGATACGGATTCACGTTTAGCTTTAGCTGCTGCTCCAGATCATGAAGCGGTGTTCGAGTGTTCAGCCCAGCTGAAATTGAATTCTTAGAACCAAAGGCTTCCAGCCTGACATCTTGTCCGAGTCCATTGTGACGGGTGCCCGAAATTATCACCGGCACCCCAGAGGTGGTTTTAGCAACCACCGCCGAAGTGTCAGCATCGCCAAAGTCGGCATAGTCCTGGTGTTCCAAAACAGACTTGGTGGCAAAAACGGTTTCGACCTCGGTGTCGGTGAGCCAGCGAATCAGATCAAAATCATGAACGTGCATGTCGCGGAAGATACCGCCACTGCCTTCAATAAACTCCCTGGCGCTGGGAGTGAAATCGTGTGCGGTCATGGTCAGCGAATACAAAGTGCCAATTTCACCGGATTGAATTTGCTGTTTCATTTTTTGAATGTTTTCATCAAAGCGTCGCTGAAAACCAATTTGCAGCGGGGCTCCGTATTTTGCTCCTGACTCGATGGCGGCACGGGTGCCCGACAAAGTTGCGGCAATTGGCTTTTCGCAAAGCACCGGCTTGCCGTGGGGAAGTACTTTAGAAAGCACCTGCTCGTGGGCGGCTGTTCCAACGGTGACCACGAAGGCATCCGCCTCAATCGAACCAAGTGACTCCCAGGGCACAAACTCAGCTGAAAACTTCTGAGCTAGTGCCATACCGTGATCGGGGTTTCGGTTTGTGATCAGCACCTGGCTAACCTTTGGGTTTTCGCTTAGGTCCTCGGCGCGGATGGCGCCCATGCGACCTGAACCTATGACCAAGACCTTCAAGATCTGACCCCCTTATGGCTGGGCTTGCTGTGGTGTTGCGGAAAGTGCCTTTATTCTGGCATACTTTTGGAACGTTCCAACGAAAGGGTCCCAATTGTCTGACTTTTTATCCCGTGTTGCCTCAGCACCAATTTCCTGGGGTATTTGCGAGGTTCCCGGCTGGGGCGAGATGCTTCCCACTGAGCGTGTTCTCAGTGAGATGAAGGGGCTTGGCTTTACCGCCACGGAACTTGGCGCCCCTGGATTTTTACCATCCGATCCAGCCTCGGTGAAAGACGAGTTAGCCAATTACGGGATGCAATTGCTTGGTGGATTTACTCCAGTGGTGGTGCACGATAAGTCTCAGCGCCAGGCAACCATCGATAGCGCCACAGCCACAGCAAAGCTCTTCCAAATCGCCGGAGCCACCAAGTTTGTTTCGGCTGCCGTTCAGGATTGGGACTGGTCCCTTCCTAGAGCGTTGTCAGTTGATGAGCAAAAACATGCAGTTGAGATGTTTGGAATTATTGACGAGATCTGCCAAGAGCACGGTCTTGATCAAGTGCTCCACCCACATGTTCAAACCATTGTGGAAACAAAAGCGGACATGCATCGATTCTTGGATTCTTGCGACGTGAAGTGGTGCTTGGACACCGGACACACGGCCATCGGTGGACAAGACCCAGTGCAGTTTGCCAAGGACGCTATGGAACGAGTCGGTCACGTTCATCTCAAAGACGTTCAGCTTTCAATGGTTCCAAAAGTTTTGAGCAGAGAGGTCACTTTGATGGCCGCGACCCAGGCTGGTTTGTTTACCCCACTTGGCCAGGGCGATGTTGACATCATGGGAGTAATCCAAACTCTTGAAAATGCTGGATACCAAGGCTGGTATGTAATCGAGCAAGACACCGCACTCACTTCTGGTTTTCCAGCCGAAGGCGAAGGTCCGGTTCATCAGGTAGCAACTTCGATGGACTACCTAAGAAACACCGTTGCACCAACTTTGGTTTCGAAGTAGAGAAAACAAATCGTGGATGTTCTAAGTGTTGGCCGAGTGAGCGTAGATCTTTACGCCAAAGAAGCCAATGCCGGATTTGACTCCCAGCAAAGCTTCACCAAATCGGTTGGCGGAAGCCCCACCAACGTTGCAGTTGCCTGCGCCCAGCTGGGGCTTGAATCAGCCCTGGCAACCAAGGTTGGAGACGACTCCTTTGGGCAGTATGTGATCAATAAACTCAAATCATTTGGGGTGGACACCAGCTTTGTTGGAAAAGTCGAAAACGCCCAGACCCCGCTGGCCTTTGCGGCCCTGACACCGCCTGAAACCCCAACTGTGGTTTTCTACCGCGGGGCAGCGGCGCCAGATACTCAGCTAACCCAAGAAGCAGTGCCCGCCTCGGTGGTCCGGGATACCAAGATTCTTTGGATCACCCAGACCTCTTTATCTCAAGGCACAACTGCCGAGACTTGCCTTAGCTGGATGGGGCTTCGCGGTTCTGATGCTCACACCATCTTGGATCTTGACTACCGGCCGCAGCTTTGGGCTTCTAAGCAAGAAGCTCGTGCCATGGCTACTCGCGCAATCGCATTAGCGAGCATCGTGGTTGGAAACTTAGAAGAGTGTGAGGTGGCTCTTGGCACAACCGTGGCAAGCGAAGCCGCCGATGCTCTGCTTGCAGCCGGAGTAAAACTTGCGATAATCAAGCTTGGAGCCGAGGGAGTACTCATTAAATCAGCTAGTGAGCAAATAGTGATCCCATCACATCCGGTCGAGGTTGTCTGTGGCCTTGGTGCCGGCGACGCATTTGGCGGAGCGGTTTGCTACGGACTGATCAATGACTGGGACTTAGATAAAATTGGCACCTTTGCCAATGCCGCTGGAGCACTTGTTGCAACTCGTCTAACTTGCGCCGATGCGATGCCAACCGTATCAGAGCTTGAGAAAATGTTAGCGGGGGCAGCGTGAAACTTGAAAGACAGCACTACCAAGCGCTATTGGATGCGAGGGTTTTTGAACCGCACAGTTTGGTTGATGCACTAAAGGCAAGACGTCGTCGAAAGGCACTGAGCCCGGACGGTAACTTGCTTGTTTTGGCCGCCGATCACACCGCCCGGGGCAAGATTTCAATTGGTAACAATCCAGTAGCGATGTCAGATCGCTACACCTTGTTGGAGCGTCTAGTTTCAGGCCTTTCCAATCCGGCAGTTGACGGGGTATTGGCAAGTGCCGATATTCTCGAGGAGCTGGCTTTTCTTGGAGCGCTCAATGACAAGCTGGCAATTGGAACCATGAACCGCGGCGGCATCATTGGTGCCAGCTGGGAATTAGATGATCGGCTTACTTCTTATGACGCCGAACACATCGAGTCCATGGGGCTCGATGGGGGAAAGACCCTGATTCGCATTGATTACTCAGACCCCGGGGTTGCCAGAACAATCGAAACCGTTGCTGCCCTTTCCACCAAGCTTGCCGACAGGAAGCTGCTTTCCCTGATTGAGCCGCTGCCGTACAGAAAAGACAAGAAGGGCACCGCCGTGCTGGATCCATCCGATGAGGCCCTAACCAAGGTGGTGGCCATAGCCTCAGGTCTTGGCTCATCCTCGGCATACTCTTGGCTGAAGGTTCCAGCCAGCAAGCAAATGGCGCTGGTTGCCGGGGCAACCAGCCTTCCTGTTTTGATGCTGGGTGGGGAACCAACCCAAGATGACAGTGAATTGTTTGGTCGCTGGGAAGCTGGCATGAGAATTCCAAATGTTCGTGGGCTGGTGGCCGGAAGGTCGCTTTTGTACCCTACGAATTCCGATACTTTTGGAGCGGTGTCCCGCGCCGCAGACTTGGTTCACAAAGCGCTCGCAAATCGCGACGGCTCAAAATAGAAAAAGGAAAACACGGCAAATGAACAAACGCATCGGTATCGCTGTTCTTGGTTTGGGCTGGATGGGTGAGGCTCACTCTCGCTCGGTGCTTCGAATTCCTTCACTGTTCCCAAAGCGCTCCTTTGACCCGAAGCTAGTTGTCTGCGCTGACACTGAACCATCCAGGCGCGAAAGAGCAGTCAGTGACTTTGGATTTGAGCGAGCGGTTGAGGACTGGCGCGAGGCAATCAATTCCGACGATGTTGATGCTGTTTGGGTCACCGCACCAAACATGCTTCACGTTCCGATGATTGAGGCAGCCGCTGCAGCCGGCAAGGCGATCTTCAGCGAAAAGCCAATCGGTGGAAAGCCCGAGCAAACCGTTGCAGCTTTAGCTGCTGCCAAAAAAGCTGGTGTTGCAACAGGTGTTGGCTATAACTACATCTGGGCACCGCTTGTTATTCACGCCAAGAACCTGATTGATTCTGGAGCACTGGGTGAGATAACCCATTACCGCGGCAGGTTCTTGTCGATGTATGGAAGCGATGAGCTGGGACTTCTAACCTGGCGCTTCATCATGGATCAGGCTGGCTACGGTGTCACCAGCGATATCCTTTCGCACTCGGTATCTATGGCCCAATACCTAATCGGCGATATCACCGAGGTAATTGGTATGAAAAACACCACAATTCCTAAGCGTCCGATTCCAACCGGAGCCGCAGGTCACTACGGCAGAGGTAAACCAGAAGATCCAAAGGGAAATGTTGAAAACGAGGACTTTGCTTCGATGCTCTGCACCTTCAAGAACGGCGCCACCGGAACCTTTGAGGTTTCCAGAACCATGGTTGGTCCTGAAAGCCAGAACGCCTTTGAGGTCTATGGAACCAAGGGTGCGATCTCTTGGAACCTAGAAAAGCTCAACGAATTGCAGTATTACGAGCTAATCGAAGATAAGAACTCAGGCTACAAGACCATCTACGGTGGCGATCGGTTCCCGTTCCACGCCAACTTCGTTCCAGGCCAAGCCAACGCAATTGGCTTGGAGGATTTTGTCGCCATCGAGGATTACAGCTTCCTTGAGTCGCTGGCAACCGGAAAGCCTTTTTCTCCGAGCTTCAAGGAAGCTGTTGACGTTGTTAGCGTTCAGCAGGCCCTTATCAACTCTTGGGAATCAAGATCCTGGGAGAAAGTCCGTGACCTTGGGAGTGCTATCTAATGAGCGTAAAGACAATAAAGCTAACTACCGCTGAGGCAATTGTTCGATACCTGATCGCCCAGCGCATCGAAATCGATGGTCAGAACCTGCCACTGTTTCCAGGTGTGATGGGAATCTTCGGTCACGGTAACGTCACCAGCCTCGGTCACTCTCTAGAGATGCATAGAAAAGAGCTTCCGGTTTGGCGTGGCCAGAACGAGCAAGGCATGGGCCTTGCCGCCGCAGCCTTCGCCAAGGCCAAGCGTCGCCAGCAAATAATGGTTGCAACTTCTTCGATTGGACCGGGAGCCACCAACATGGTGACCGCTTCGGGAGTTGCAATGGCCAACCGCTTGCCGGTTTTGTTTATTGCCGGTGACACCTTTGCATCGCGTCTACCGGATCCAGTGCTGCAGCAAGTCGAGCACTTTGGCACCCCATCGATTACCGTCAACGATTCGTTCCGTTCGGTCTCCAGATACTGGGACCGCATAACTCACCCAGCCCAGATCCTAAGCTCGCTACCGCAGGCGGTTGCGACCATGTTAGATCCAGCCGATTGCGGCCCTGCCTTTATTGGTTTGCCCCAGGACGTTGCAGCCGATGCTTACGATTTCCCGGTTTCTTTCTTTGAAACCAACCTGCGCGAAATTGCCAGGCCAAGGCCCGACCTTGGCCAGTTGGCCAAGGCGGTAGCCCAGATCAAGGCAGCTAAAAAACCAGTAATCATCGCCGGCGGTGGCGTGCACTACTCACTCGCCGAGAAAGCGCTTGCTGACTTCGCCGAGAAGTTTGGAATCCCGGTTGTTGAAACCGTGGCTGGAAAATCATCCCTGGTGGCAAGCCACGTAGCCTACGCTGGCCCGCTTGGAGTCACCGGAGCCGAAGCTGCCAACAAGGTAGTGTCCCAGGCCGATCTAGTTTTGGCCGTTGGAACCAGGCTCGAGGATTTCACGACCGGATCTTGGACTTTGTTTGCCGATGATGCAAAATTCATCGGCATCAACGCGGCTCGCTTTGATGCCCTAAAGCATCAGGCGCTACCGCTGGTTGCCGACGCCAGAGAATCACTTAGCGAACTAACTAAGGAACTAGGTTCTTGGGTTGCCGATTCAGCATGGACTACCGAGTCCAGGTCCTTCAAATCCGAGCTGCAGGCTTTTGTTGATTCACGGGTAGCCGACGACAACATCTGGCCACCAAGCTATGCACAACTGGTTGGTCTGGTGCACCAGAGTGCAACGGCAGAAGACTACGTGCTAACAGCAGCCGGTGGATTGCCCGGAGAGCTGAACATCAACTGGATGAGTAAGGCTGTAGCCTCCTTCGACTGCGAGTATGGCTTTTCCTGCATGGGCTACGAAATCTCCGGTGCCTGGGGAGCTGCCATGGCCAGAGATAAAGGCGAGGTCTACGCGATGGTGGGAGACGGCTCGTATATGATGATGAACTCGGATATTTACGGCTCGCTTCTTTCTGGCCACAAAATGATTCTGGTGGTTTGTGACAACGAGGGCTACGCCGTCATCGAGCGACTACAGGTCAGCCAGGGCGGTGCCTCTTACAACAACATGCTTTCCGATTCCACCGGAACCGGAACAGATATAAGAGTGAACTTCAAAGCTCACGCCGAATCAATGGGAGCTGTGACCTTTGAGGTTTCAAGCCTTAGCGAATTCTCGGAAGCCTTGGTCAAGGCCCGTGCCGCAGATAGAACGGCAGTGATTGTGACCAAGGTAAGAGCCAAAGACTTCACAGAAGGCGGAGCCTTCTGGCAGGTCGGCGTTCCAGAGGTTTCCGAACGAGCTGGAGTTCAGGCAGCAAGAGCGAAGATGGATCAGGGACTCAAAAACCAGAGGCCTGGCGTTTAGCTAACTGGATCATGGCAGCCAATTAGCATTTGGCCTTACTTGGTCTGGTTTGGATGTGAAGTAAAAACCTCATCAATTAGGACTTGGTTGCCGATTATGAAGTACCAAATCCTGGAGCCATGGGTCAGGCTTAGCTTTAGCTGGTAGCGCCGGTAGAGCATTCCTTCGAACTCAACCGTTGCAAGTTTTCCTTCTAATTCAGAAAACAGTGGCGTTTCGAGCGTTGGGTTTTTAGTGAGGAACTCCCAAGCGGAGGTTAGATCATTTCGCCTGGTGGCGAATAGGTCGTTCCATTTTTTCTCAGTTTTTGCTGAGGTGAAAAAGATTTCGAAGTCAGATTTTCGATACGGCCTTGGTACTGGTCTACGGTTTCTCAATTAGGCGTCTGGGACGCTTTACCCGGACTGGCTTTTGCAGCCATTCCTTGGGTTCTTCACCCCAGCCCATTGATGTTGCGTAAGCCGTCTCTCTCCAGGACGTAAGCTTCCGCAAAGCTTGTTCCGGTGCATTCATAGACACCGAAGAAATGGTTGTTTTGATTAGGTCATCAACACAGACAGAGCGCCAGTGATCATCCAGCGGATGAATCCACGGGTACTGCTTCAACATGCGCTCGACTATGGTTCCCTGATCGTCAGCCAAGGCTGACATCACGCGGGATGCGTGAACCATGAACTCCGAGCTATCCTCGGCTCTGGCCTTGGCCATAATCAATAGATCCTCACCGTCTCGTCTTGTGACGGTGACGGGATTTAGTTCAGCAGCCGAAAACACCTTCAGGGGATTGCGACTTAGCTCCGAAGACCGAACTTCATAAATTGCTTTGCTCATGCCTGCAGTATAGTTCAGAATGTATTCTGAATACAGCAAATAAAACAATCTGTGGAAAAGTTATCAGCCCTAAGGCTTTAAGCCCTTCCAGATGCTGAGTATCTCCGGAGCCTTAGGAGCTCTTTCGCCAAAGAGCGCTTTGTATACCCTTCTACCTGACAGGTAGTGAGCTAGCTGGATCATTGAAGCTGAATAGGCTTTGCCCTTTAGATACTTCTTATACAGTCTTGCTGTTGCCTTGGCCCAAGGATCTCCGTGGTAACCGCTGGTTAGTGCATGTCCTACTTCATGAAGCAGAGTCTCTTTGTCGAAGTGACAAAGGAAAATAGCCTTTTGCTCATGGTCCCACCAACCCATGGCATGGGGAATATCTCCCTTGAGGCCAAAGTGTGAATGAATCCTCACCCAAGAAACCTTGAGCTTTTCTTTCTTTACTATCTCCTCTAACAAAAGTAAACAAGGCTTCCAGAGCTTCCAGGCACGAGAGTCAAACTTGAGTCCTGGCCTTACCTCAAAGGAAAGCTTTGTTGCCCAAACCGGGAGCATCCGGTAGCGACCAGCTACCTTGAGCTCGACTAGTTGGTTGGGGTTTGAGGGCACAAGTTGATAGTAAACCCTCAGCGAGAGTGAGCTGGTGGGTGTGGATAACAGGCGTTAGTTCGACAGACTTAGCTAACCAAGAAATCAATCTGGAAAAGTCTTCCTGAGCCATGAGCGAAGCTCGGCGGGTGGCAAAAGCGGTTCAACTGAATTAGGCAAATTGTGCAAAATGTCTTGCAATTGTCTCTGGTAATTGTGCATAATGAAGGCTGAAGAACGATCTACCTTTTCCTCCTCTGGAGCGCCGGGTAGAGCGGGGCCAGAATTCAGTGCTGCGGCAGTTTCTGGCCTCTTCTCGTATTCGGGAGAACTAACGGCCACGTCAATTACGTGAGTCAAACCAAATAGACCCTCGAACCACCTCTCGTCTGATCTTGTGAGAATTTGCCGCAAGCACCAGCTTGCTAAGTCTGGAGCCCATAGGAGAGGCTCAACCGCTGGGTGGCTTTGTACCTGCCTGGTGCCTATCGGGATCAGATCTGCACCCTTGGCTCGTTGAAACAGCGCAGCGTCGGCATTCTTTTTACTGACATGGTTTCTTGTCTCGTAGATCATCAACTTGCAGCCAAGACCCGTGAGGCTGGAAGCAAGTTGCAGCAGACACTCTCTCCTCGATGTTTCGAGGCTTTCCTGACCGATATCAAGCTGAACACAAACCAGCAGTACTTTGGCTGACCTTGCAACTGCCTCTACCATTTCGTGAATGCCATCGAAGTCTTTTAGTCGATAAGACTCCGTCGTGTGCCAATAGCTGCCCTTGGCTGCCTTGGAGAGTCCTTGCCTTGCTTGAGCTAGGGAGGCTGCCTCAAAGACGACGCCAGTGACTATGTAAAAGGGAAATTCGTTTTCGCGCTCGTTTCCCCGATAGCTCTCGTCGACAAAGGCGATAAGACCCTTTTCTCGGACGTAGAAGTCCTCGAGTAGATTTCTTGAAGATTCAAGAGTTCGTCTATTCATCACTCGAGGGTAGGTGGACCCTAAGAAAGCCCAGCCCTGTTATCCACAACCCCCTGCCCCGATTAGGCTCAAACAATGATTAGTGCAGGCATAGACCTAGCCGCAGAACCCAAGGGAACAGCCCTAGCAATCCTTGAAATCGAAAACAACAAAGCCCAGCTTGTCTTTCTCGAGCAAGGCTTAGACGATCAATCCCTGATAGCTAAAACAATCAATGCCGACAAAATCGGGATTGATTGCGCATTTGGTTGGCCCATCGAATTCGCCAAGTTCATAGCCAAACACCAAGACCTTAAAGCTAAAGACCTCATTGACGGCGGTATGGATTTTCGAAGGAATCTTTCCTTTAGGGAAACCGATCGGCAGATTAGAGAGCTAACTGGCCGCTGGCCGCTATCGGTATCAACCGATCGGCTGGGACTAACCGCCATGCGCTGCGCAGGGCTTCTATCCAGATACCAAAAGGCAGGGGTGGCAATTGACCGCTCCGGCAGCGGCAGACTAGCCGAGGTATATCCTGGAGCAACACTAAGAAACTGGGATTTCGATACCACCAACTACCGAGTCAATGAAGACGCACGAGCTGGGCTACTAAAAGACATCAAAGCCCAAGTCCCTTGGCTAGACACCAGCTCTTTCGAAACCCAAATGATTGAATCTTCAGATTCCTTCGATGCTGTTATTGCAGCCCTTGCTGCAAGAGCTGTTTACCAGGGCGGATACACCAAACCAACGAAAGATCAGCAGACTGCTGCCGAGATAGAGGGCTGGATCTGCCTGCCCGATGGGCAGATCACAAGCCTGATCTAGGGCTGTGGTTGACTTCAAGCATGGCCTCATACCTACCAGCACGCATAGCAGCTCTTGTCAGCTTCGTATTTGTGCTGGTTATGAACTCAGTTGCAACAGCTTTACCCTTGAACGGGCTAAGCGTTGGGGGCGTATCCGATAAATACACCACCTTGTTTGCACCCATTGATTTCACCTTCGGTATCTGGGGTCTTATCTACCTAGGCCTTACGATCTATTCTTTTACTCAGCTGTTCCAA
>Ga0247844_1002443_pt1 | contig 30370 bp, 36 predicted proteins | sample LaCtaG_FD_192421 | JGI IMG/M metagenome (GOLD analysis project Ga0247844, IMG submission 192421) | Freshwater microbial communities from meromictic Lake La Cruz, Castile-La Mancha, Spain - LaCruzMarch201714.5m_1 | ecosystem: Environmental > Aquatic > Freshwater > Lake | place: Spain: Castile-La...
TCGCCAAGCGGATGGCCCGTGGCTTTCGCAACTTCCATTACTTCCGAATCGCCGCTTATCTCAAAGCTGGCGGTCTTGAACTCAATATTGTTCATGCTTGAACCCACTCAAAACGTCGAAGCGGCTTCCCGAAGCCATCATTCAAGGCCTGCGAACGAGGATCGCAGAACTCTGATGATCCGCTGATAAGGCGGCCTATGCTGCCGCGGCGGCTTCGAGAGCGGTCTTTGGCGGCCGCGAAACATATTCGCTCGCGTAGCGCTCCCCGACGGCGCGCAGGTAGGCGATGCGCTCGCTGGCGGTCATGGCATCAAGCTTGAGGCTGGTCGCTTCCCGCCATTTGCGGGACTCGTCGACGGCATCAAAGGTTTTGGTCTTGGTTTCCATAAATCAGCTCCAATGGGTTTATGATACGCACGGTTTGGTATCCCTGCAACAAGTTCACGGCATTAAAGCCTGCCTCGCGCTGGACGTTGACCAGGTGCCGGAAGTTCCAACTGACAAGGAAATCGATTTTCGCCACCGTGCAGGCGGCAACATGTCGGGCATCGTCGGTATATTTTGGGGTAAGGATCGCTTTTTCAATGTATTGAGCGGCGAGCTGTTCCATCTCGGGCGTGACAGCCACGAGTGCGCCCGGATCAAAAGTTTCGCGAAAAAGCTCGCGAACATTTCCGGGGGCATTTGTCAGCTCATCGAAGGCGATGGTCGAACTTTGAAAACGCCACTGTCCCGCCTCCATCTGCCGCCAAAGCTCGCGGGTGGGTTCCTTCCACTCGTCATCGAAGTAGCCGCCCAAAACTGAGGTATCGAGATACAGGGTGGGTGTCCGCATGTCGGCATTATTACCACAGCACCCAGCGCGAATGCGATCAGGTTTTCGGGCTACCCATTATCCACCAAATTATCGAACAACCCAGGCTGGAACGGTTGGAGGGCGGCGTGCTCCGAAGAAAAGAACTGCGCTTTGGTCGCCCCTGATGCCTTGCCCTTGCGGGTATGGCAGTCGAACGCGTAGTCGGGGATAGGGACGTATTCGGGCGCTTTGCGGAGATCGTCGGCCAGCGCATCCGCATCGACTCCCTTCAACTGATCATAGACGAGGTTTTGAAGGTGGTCGGGATCACGGCTCTTCTTGGCCGCACAGAGGATGATCACCGCTTTGGAAATGAAGATCCGTCCCTTGGCTTTCCGGGCCGGCAGGTTTTCGTTCACGATCAGGTAGGAATCGTGGAGCGCCTTGACCTCTGCCGTGATGAGCCCCCAGCAATCCTCCGCACTCACGGTGAGGAGGCGCTTCCACACGTAGTTTCCGAACCCGCTGGCCCAGAGTTCCAGCGCCCAGTATCCGGCAAGCTGTGTGTCGGCGCGGCGGATCGACTTCTGCATCGCCGAGGACACTTCGCTAAATTTGTAGTTCCTGATCGTGCGAAGTTCCATATCAGGTGGCCCAAGGCGGAAGAGTGATGTTCCCATGCCTTCCTCCTCTCGCGGAGAAATCGCTGAGTCTATCTCTGAATGTCACCATTTTGTTCATCCCAAAAGGATAACGCGGGGCAGGCGCGGGGGCGTAGCAGTTCCGGGGGTGCTTTGAAGGTGCAGCATGATCAGGCGTCCAGGTGGACCGACTGCCGCCGGTGAACGTCCACGACAACCCGGTCCTGGCTTTTGTATTTCTCGAACCGCATGTGGGCCTTCCACTTCGATTTCAGGTATCGCTTCTCGGCGGCGATGCGTTCCTCCGACCGGAACAGGGAATTGCCCCCGAGGTTTTTGTCGCGCTCCTGGGCGAAGCAGAACCGGGCTTCGTTCCAGACAAGGCGGTTGATCATCAACTCGGTCAGTGTGGCGTCGATGTCGCACTTGCACTTGAGGAGATCGTCCCACTTCACGTCTTTGCCGATCACCCCGACGGCCCCACCCATCCAGTGATGAACGCCGAACGGATCATTGCGCTGGAGCAGTCGGGGATCGCTCCGCTGGTGCCAGCCGAATAGCCGTGCCCCGGCTCCGAACGCACACCGGGCCGTGTTTTCGACCATGGCGGCGGTTTCATCGATCGAGAGCTTCCGGACCTTCAGGGCGACCATGCACATTGCGGCAGAAACGTCATCGTCCATCATGACGAGGCATTCCTCGGGGAAGTGGGCGACAATCCAATTGCGCACCGCGCTCACCCCGCTGATCGCGTCGGGGATGCCGACTTTCCCAAGAGGGATGTGGGCGTAGCTGGCGATTTCGGATTCCGGTACAACGAGAGTGGCCGCCGGGAACAGCCGGTGCGACGTGATCGACCGCTGGCGACTGCGGCTCATGATTACGACGCGGATCGCAATCGGACGGAGTTCGGGAAATTCCACTACGGGAATGGTTGCATGGCCGGGAGTCATCTGCCCGTCCGGCTCGGACCCAGGATTCGCGGGGCATGAGCCGCCCGTGACACCACTTTCAGTACCCTGCGATTCAGGTTTAGGAGACGCTGGCCGCTTTTTGCGCGAGTTCGATGAGTCTTTTTCCATGGAGGACACGGCCGATGCCGATTTTCTTGGTTTTGCGGGTGATTGAATAATCGACTTCCTTCACGCCGATGAGCTGGAGCGCGAGCATCCAGTCTCTCAAGTCGTGAAAGATAAAAACCAGGTAGTCGTGATGCTCGAATGCCTGGCATTCCATACGTGGGATCGTTTCGAGGTCTTCGGCGGGATCGGCCTCGGCGAACAACTTGGCAATTTCGTCCTCCATGAATCCGGTCAGTTCGATGTCGAACGTGGGATCGCTCTCCCGCAGTTTATCCACGACCCGCTTGAGATCGTCTTCATCGAGTTCGGCCAGTTCCGAAAGCCGGTTGTCGGCGAGTAGGTCGGCCAGTTCCGCCGCCTCCGACTCGTAATCCTGGATGTCCACCGGCACGGTTTCACAGCCGATCAGCAGGGCGGCCTCAAGCCGGCCGTGACCCCGAACGATCAGCCCGCTGCGTTTACTCACCGTGATCGGCGACCGCCACCCCTGTTCCTGGATGATCGCGGCAAGAAGCTGTATCTGGTGGGCGCTGTGGCGGTTCGGGTTGACCGGGTTCGGTTTGAGTTTCCGGGGATCAACGAGTTGGTTATGGGCGCAGTGGACGGTCACAGCCTCGCCAACGCTGTCAACCGCTTGACAGCCGTGTGCGTGTCTCGCGTAGGATCACCGCCATGACGCGGAAGGAATTCCAACGGACAATACAGCGCTGGCGGGCGAAAAATGGTTTCACCCAGCAGGGCGCGGCCGCTCACCTTGGGGTATCCGTCCGTACGCTTCAAAACTGGGAAATCGCCCGCAACATGCCGCAGAGCTATGGGCTCAAGGCCATATTGGTCGAAATCGGCGGGAAGAAAGACGCTCGCAGATGAACGACTACACAGCAAAGCAGGGGCAGTATTTGGCCTTCATTTTCTACTACGAAAAGCTGAATGAGAAGCCGCCTTCTGAGGCTGATTTCCGGCAGTTTTTCAAAGTCAGTGCACCGTCTGTTCACCAAATGATACTTACCTTGGAGCAGAAAAAGTTTATTGCGAGGACACCGGGTCAGGGACGATCAATCCGTTTACTTCTGACGAGAGATCAGCTGCCGGATCTGGCTTGATCGGAGTTGACTCCATCCCGCGTGGATGGAACCGATTCCGCCCGAGGTAGCGCGCAAACTTCTCACCCGTGATTTCTCCAACCTGATCCAACGGGTTCAAGGGGGAGGAAAGCTCACGCGCTCTGAGCGCAACATGCTCCAGGCGATGGCCGCTGGGTCCGTGGCAAGCGGGATCACGCTTGCGGCGAATTACAACGAGCTGGCCGAGGCACTCGGGGTGACACGGCAGGCCATTCATGCCTGGCGAAAGCTCGAAGGCGCACCGGAGCCGAATGCGAACGGCACGCACGAAGTGGCTGTCTGGCGGGAGTTCGTCAAACAGCGCGGGCTCAAAAACGAAGAGGACGTTTCGGATGTGGAGTCCTCCCTCAAAGCCCGGAAGCTGCTGGCCGAGGTGATGGAGCGCGAGTTCCGGCTCCAGGTGAAGCAGGGCGAATACGTGCTCCTGGATGACGTGAAGACCCGGTGGGCCTACCACGTAGGGCAGGCTGTGGCACTCCTGCGGAAGCGGCTCGAGCAGGAAATCCCGCCGATCCTTTCCGGCCTCGATGCAATTGCGATCCGCAAAGAGCTTTCCATCGCCGTGGATGAATTCGCGGCAATCCTCCATGACGGCGAACAAGCTGGATAATATCTGGCGGGATGTCTGGCGGCCGCCGGACCGCCGTCCCCCGTGGGCGTGGGCGGAGGAACACATTGCCTCGATCCCGTATTCGCCGGTCCCGGGCCGGTTTCGCTCGGACCACTCGCCGTGGCTGCGCGAGCCGCTGGAGGCATTGGTGGATCCAAGCGTCCGCATCGTTTCGATCATCGCCGCCATCCAGTGCGGCAAGACGAGCGTGGGCGAGATCGGAATATCCTACATCATCGCCAACCTTCCCGGCCCCGCGCTCTGGCTCGACCAGACCGACGAGGACGCCCGCGACCAAAGCGAATCCCGGCTCCAAAAGCTCTTCGACGAATGCGCCCCTGTGCGTGCGCTCTACCCCCGCGATCGGCACAAAAAGAAAATGGCCGCAATCCACTTCGCCAACGGGATGACGCTTTGGATTCTGGGGGCTCACAATAAGACGAATCTTCAGCGGCGTTCGATTCGTTGGCTCGTCGGAGACGAATGCTGGACTTGGCCGCCCGGTCACATGGCGGAGGCAGAGGCGCGCGTCACCGCGTTCGGCTGGTTGGGCAAATGCCTGTTCATGAGCCAGGCCGGGGAGGAAGGCGACGACACGTCCCGGAAGTTCGAGACGACCGACCAACGGGAATGGACATTCGCCTGCCCGAAGTGCGGCACACGCCAACCGTTCAAGTGGGAGAATGTCGAATGGAGCAAATCCGCCCGCCGGGACGACTACGAATGGGATTACGGTGAAGTGCGCCAGAGCGCCTCTTTGCGCTGCGACGGCTGCAACCACTACTTCGAGGATACCGACCGGGTCCGGCGGGAACTCAATGCCAGCGGCAAATTCGTTCCGCAAAACCCGCACGCCTCGCCCGAGAACGCTGGGTTCCACTGGAATTCCCTCTGCGCGATGAGCTGGGGACGGCTCGCCGAACTTTACCTCCGGGCAAAAGCGGTTTCCCGGCAGGGTGATTTTTCGCTCCTCCAGCAATTTTACCAGAAGCGGCTCGCGATCCCGTGGCGAGAGACGAGCGAGGACTACAAACTCGAAATCGAGCGCACCGGCTACCGGAAGGGCGAGCTTTGGGATGAGGAGGCGGCCTTCGACAAAGCCGGCCGCATCGTCCCCGGCCCGTATGATCCGGCCGCGATTTCCGCTCCGCTTCGCGTACTTACCGTGGACGTTCAGATGGATCACCTTTTTGCCGTGGTCCGGGCCTGGAGCGCGAACGGTTCCTCCCGACTCCTCTGGAACGAACGAATCCTGACGTTCGAGGACATCCGCACGTTGCAGGAACGGTTTACGGTCCACCCGAACCTCGTGTTCCTCGATGCCGGCCATGCCGCCTACGAGGTCTATCGCCAATGCGCAGAGTACGGTTGGACGGCCCTCATCGGCGACCGCCGCCCGACATTCGTCCACCGGGGGCGCGATGGAAAATCCGTCCACCGGTTTTACTCGCCCCGCCGGAAGGTCGTCCTCGGGCACAACAAAAGCTGCTCGGTCTTTTACTGGTCGAACCTCAATTGCAAAGACATCCTCGCCCGCCTCCGGCGCAACCAACGCCCCGAGAAGGGAGCGACCTGGGAAGTGCCCGATGACATCGACGACGACTACCTCGCCCAGATGGAAAGCGAGCACCGGATCAAGGATGGCGGGAAGTGGATCTGGAAACAGATCGGATCCCGCCCGAATCACCTTTGGGACTGTGAGGCCATGCAGGTCGTGGCCGTCGTCATGCTTAAGCTGGTCGGACGGGAGTTCTCGTCAGCCGGCGAACAGGCAGAGGAGGCGGGGTCTCAGCCAGAGTGACAGGTTGACGCCGCATCGGGTGCATGGACCCGATCAAGCGACTCCTGGAAATCGCCACCCACGAGGTAGGCGTGCATGAAGATGGCGGCAACAACCGCGGCCCCCGCATTGTCGAATACCAATCCGCCACATGGCTCAAACCGGCCCCATGGCCGTGGTGCGCGGCTTTCATCTGCTGGATCATCCGCGAGTGGCTCCGCGAGCCAGCGGTTTTGGAGAAATTGTTGTTACGAAACAACAAAGAGGCCGAAAACTGGCGACCAAAGACGGCGGGGGCGTTCGACTTCGAGCGCTGGGCCAAAGAACGGGGGCTCCAGGTTCTGAACAGGAAATCCCTCGCCAAAGCCGGGGATCTTGTCGTTTTCGACTTCTCCCACATCGGCATCGTCGTGAAGGATCAGATTTCGCCGGAGTCGATCGAATGCATCGAGGGGAACACGAACGGCAGCGGCCAGCGTGACAGCAACGCGGGCGACGGCGTGTGGCGCAAGCGGCGGTCGGCCTCCCTGGTTCGTTCATTCATCCGGATCATCCGTTGACACCTTCCGTCCGGCATGGCTGCCATTGACTACTCGATTGGGTTCACTCGCAAGGAGGTGGAGAAAATCTTCGCGATCCACAAGGCGGAGTTGGAAAAGACTCTCGCCTCGTGGACGGATTCCGGGTCGGCGGTAACAAAGCGCCGGTTGGACGAAATTCATGTCGTGATCGCTGCCTGCCAGGACGCCCTTCGAAAACTTGCCCCAGACGACTACGGGCGCGGGCGGCGTGTCGTCCAATCCACCGTTGACTATATTCCTCGATGAACCTGATCCCAAAACTCGCCCGGTTCGTTGTCCCGGCCGCATTCCTGCCGAAAGCCTGGGCGTCGCCCTACGATGCGGCAAATTGGTCCCCGAATCGTGGCCGTGTGCCCGGCTCCGCTCCACGCGATGCCAAGCTCGATCTCTCTCCCGGTGTCAGGACGGAACTCGTTCGCCGCTCCCGTTACCTCCACCGCAATTCCGGGTTCGTGCGGGAGATGGTTTCCAACATGGCGATCTATTCCACAGGCGACGGCATCCGTCCCCAGGCGCAATCGTCAGATCCGGAATGGAACCGCCGGGCAGAGGAAATCTTCCGCCGGTGGTCTGCCCAGTGCGAGGTGACGAATCGGTTTTCATTCGAGGAATGCCAGTCGCTCGTCTGCCGGGGCATGGATGTGGACGGCGAGTTCTTCGTCATGAAAACTCGCGACCGCAGCGGATTCGCAAAGATCCAGCTCATTGAAACCCACCGGATCGGCGATGATTCAGAGGAAACATGCGATGGGGTCGGGCTCGCATCCGACGGTTCGCCGTCGTTCTACCGACTCATTGAAGATTCCGGCCCCCGCGACATCTCGGCGGCTTCGATGCTCCATGTCTTCGAGCCCGAATCAGTGAGTGCGGTGCGCAATGCGCCGACAATCCAGCACTCGATCAACCACATGATCGACGAGATGGAGCTCCTCGCGCTCGAAAAACATGCTGTGAAGGACAACGCCGACGTGGCGCGGATCCTTAAGACGGCACGAGGAGAAGTCGAGGATACCGGAGACTTTTCCATCGGTTCAGAGCCCAATCAACCGCAGGCAAGCGACGCCGCTCAGCTCCAGAAAATCATCGGCGGGAAACTCGTCGCGCTAAAACCCGACGAATCTTTGGACAGCTTCCAGTCGAACCGGCCCTCGCCCACGTTTACTGGGTTTTTAAATCACTTAAGACGTGATAGCGCCCTCGGCGTGCTCCCATACGAATTCGCCGCCGACTCCAGCAGCATCGGTGGGGCCGGAGTGCGGTTGGTTGTGGCGAAAGCGGACAGGCGGTTCTCGTATCGTCAGTTGATCCTGATAAACCGCCTGATCGAGCCGGTCTGGGCTTATGTGATCGGTGATGCCATTGCCAGGGGCGAACTCGCGGCACAACCGCAGTGGTGGAGGATTTCCTGCACGACTCCCAAGAAGGTTTCGGTAGATGCTGGGCGCGAATCCCAGCAAAACCGGGCGGATGTCGAGATGGGGCTCAAAACGATTTCTCAAAGCTACGGCGAACTGGGCCTCGATTTTGAAGAGGAGATGCGAGTGCGTGCCCGCAACGCGAGATTCCTCGTGGATCTGGCGGCCGAATTTCAAATTCCGCTGGAGATGCTATGGAAAACAAGCGGAGGCATTGCTACCACAACCGCTGTTGGAGAAATCCAAGATCCGCCACAGATTTCGGGGATGCGGCAACCAGGGTAATCAGAATCCCGGCTTGCCACGTTCAGCCAATGGCACGGCAAGAGTCTTCTCGATATGCTCACGCAGGGCACGAACCTTGGGCGTAAATTCCAACTCTTCGTCCTCCGACAGATCCCACTCGTCAATGTAGTTTTGCGGAGCCCTCTCGATCTTCCTCACATGGGCAAGAATCCCCTTGAGGTAATCATCCTCATTTCGGTATCGCGAGCATACCGCCCCGAGTTCGGCCCTCAGGCAATCGTTCGCCTCGCCGGCAAGGCCAATGCTCTCGTACGCCATCTCAGTCAGATCGTCGGTATCCATTGATGTTTGTAAAATATGACCGGCTGATCCCCTCTGCGCAATCCGGCTGATTGACACGGGGTTCCACGGCGTGAACCTCACACTCCTTCAAAAACAGCCATGGCTCATCGCGCCCGAAGCTCTCGGGGCAATGGTCGCCGCCACAAAATCGTTCTTCGACAACGCGCCGGATCTTCCTGAGCGCCCGAACTCGCCATGCCTTTCTGTGGAAGACGGCGTGGGAGTTGTTGCCATCACCGGCCCGATGCTCCGCAACCCGGACATCTTCGACCGGATCATCCTAGGGGCGTGCGACACCGGAGAACTCATCAATGCCGTGGCAGAGGCGGCTACCCGTCCCGATATCGAGGCGATCTTCCTCGATATCGATTCCCCTGGCGGATCGGTCAACGGCACGCCGGAACTCGCCCAGGCAGTCGCCGACGCGTCAAAGACAAAATACGTCTATGCGTTCAGTGCCGGCCAGATGTGCTCTGCCGCCTACTGGGTTGCGAGCCAGGCAGATGCGATCTACGCCACCCCGAGTGCACGGATCGGCTCCATCGGCGTGATCCTCCCGGTCGTGGATTCCTCGGCCGCCTTTGAGCAGGCGGGACTGAAGGTGGAAGTCTTTGCGGCAGGGAAATTCAAAAGCGCCGGAACTCCAGGCACGAGCCTCACCGACGACCAACGGGCATGGCTTCAATCTGAAGTCGAGGAAACTGCGGCTGACTTTCACGCCGCCGTGCTCGCCCGAGGTCGCAAGATCCCGGACGAGGCGATGGAGGGCCAGACGTTTTCCGCCCGGAAGGCGATGCGCTTCAACCTCGCCGGAATGGTGGCAAGTCGGGCCGAAGCGCTTTCCCGTCTGTGCAAACTGCATGTTCGTTCGGTTGACACGGGTTCCGGTGCAATGAGCGCACCAACAATCGAAACCGAACTCGCCCAGGCCCGTGAGCAGATCACCCGTCTGGAAGCCGACGCTGCGGCCCGGGATTCACTCCTGACCGAAGCCAACACCAAATTCACTGAGGCCACCGCCAGCGCAACCGGCCTGCAAGCCCGCCTGGAGGTTCTCGAATCTGAGCGCCAGATCGAGGCGGAATCTCTCGCCCAGCTCCGCGTCGATCTCGATGCCGCACGCGCAACCAACGCCTCGCTCACCAGCGACAAGGACGCGCTTGCCGCTCAGCTCAAGGAAATCGAGGCGAGCAATGCTGCCCTCAATCTCAGCCTCAAAGAAATCCAGACCCGCAACGCCGCCCTGGAAGCCGCCGAGCAGGATCTCGAAAAGCGGGCCTCGCTTCGGGCCGCCCAGATCGTCGCCGAAACCGGCACTTTGGCTCCCGCAAATGTGACCCCGAAAGGAGAGCCGCAGGCGGCCAATCTCCTGGAGCGGTTCCGTTCCATTACCGATCCCACCGAGCAAACCGCCTTCTGGCAGAGCCTCGATGCCGACCAGAAGAACCAAATCCTGTCCTCAACCAAGTAACATCCCATGCCCAACATCCTCACCAACGCAAAAGACGTCAAAGTCGCGCAGTCGGCCCTCAAGCCGTTCATGGCGACGCTCCTGCCCATGCGGGCATTCTCCAGCAACTTCTCGCCCGAGCCCGCTGACAAGCTCGACACGATCCGCGTCCCGATCGTGGGTGCCCCCAGCCCGGCCAGCGATTTCGGCGGAAGCTACACGGCGAATGCGGATTCCTCGATCGACGTGGCCCCGGTGCAGCTGAACCGGCACAAATACAAGACCGTCCACGTCACCGCCCGCGAGGCGGCCGAGACGGCCCTCAATGTGCTGGAAACCCTTGTTGGCAGCGCGGTGAAGCAGCTCGCCCAGGATGTTCTTCAGGACATCTTCACGGAGATCACCGCCGCCAATTACGGCGCACCCGGAATCGCGGCCCTGGCCTCGACCGCCTTCGACTACAAGAAGGTGCTCGGCGTGCGGGAATCCTGCGGGGCCGCGAGAATGCCGAGCACGGACCGTGCGCTCGTCCTGGATGCCGCCTACTTCAGCAACCTCCTTGGCGACGACATCGTGGCCAAGAGCTTCATGACGCCGGTTGCGCTTCCGGGCGTGGTCGATGGCCACATCCGCCGCCTGGCCGGGTTCGACGTGTATGAAACCACGATCCTGTCCAACACCGACGAGAAGCTGGTCGGGTTCGCCGGTCACCCGAGCTGCCTCGCGGTCGCCATGCGCTACCTCCAGCCGGTCGCCCAATACGACGAGGCGGGCGCGGTTACCGATCCCGAAACCGGGCTCACCTTCGGCTACCTGCGCTACACCGAGACCAGCTCCAACCGGATCTTCGTCACCGTCGAGTGCCTGTATGGCTTCAAGGTGGCAATCGCGAGCGGGCTCAAACGCATCGTCAAACCCTGATCTGTGGTTCGGTTGCAAGCCCCCGCATCAGCAATGGTGCGGGGGTTTTGCATGGTATCGGGTTCAATCATTTCATGAACGGCTCCCACTCGCGAAAGAGGACCCCGAACTTCCGCCTGATGTCGTCCCCTGGCATATACCTTCGCGGGGCCTGCGGCTTGTGCAGCAGCGAGAGCCCAGCCTCGGAGGGGGTGCGGTCCCCTTTGCGGTTGTTCACTTCCTTGTCGGCAATAACGAGATTGTCCCATGACGAGGATCCACCCCGGCTCTTCGGGATAACGTGGTCGAGCGACCAGTTCTTCCGGCGGACTGGCCTGCCGCTGTAGGCGCAGCGGAAGTCCTGCCGGCGGGCGATGGTTTCGTGCGTCAGCGGCTCGGTTTTGATCCTCAGGAATCTGTAATTCACTGCGATGATCACGCGGGGGATGCGGATCGGACCTTTGGCCGTCATGGCAGCATCCTCGCCGGGTTCGGTATCAAGCACGATCCACTTCTCCCAGAGAAGCGGGACCATGGATCCACCCGAGGTGTCGATGCCCGCAGCGGCACCGGAGGCCATCATGCAAAACGCCTTTTGAGGCGTGTAAACATCAATGGCCTGCCAGTTCGCGTTCAGGGCGAGCACGTTTGGAGATGTGAGTTTGTCTTTCATGGTAAATTTCCTCGTGTGTTCTTCATGCGTTCATCGCGCTCAATATTGGCACCCACGGCCGGGCTTGCACCGGCTAGGACTCGCTTGAAAGGCGAGGCGCTCGTCTCTTTGCATTCGTGGGCCTGAAACGATCGCTCCGGCAGGAATCGCACCTGCGACATCCGGCTTATGAAACCGGCGTTCTTCTCTCTGAACTACGGAGCGAAAAATGGTCCTCCCGCCAGGACTCGCACCCGGACCGCGCCCAAATCTAGGGCTAACCGATCATAAGTCGGCCGTGCTACTTTACACAACGGGAGGAGGGGAGCCACGCCCGGGGGTTGCACCCGGATCTCCCGCTTACAAGGCGGGTGCATCTCGTGTTTATGCTTGCGCGGCATGAAATGGCACCAGCGGATGGATTCGCACCATCACCGTTCCGCTTAACAGGCGGGTGGACTACTGTTATCCCACGCTGGTATCAAAAATTGGTGCCCACACGGGGATTTGCACCCCGGTCTGCCGATTATCGGTCGGCTGCTCTGCTATTGAGCTATGCGGGCAAGTGGCGGAAGACGGAGGGCATGCTCCCCAGGCCGTTTCTGGCCCGATCCGCTTTCAAGGCGGTCCCGGCGCGCTTGTCCGGTTCATCTTCCAAAGCTGGCTGCCGCAGATGGATTCGCACCATCATAGCCGGATCCAAAATCCGGAGTCCTGCTTGTTGGACGACACGGCAATAAAAAGTGTCCCCGGCAGGAATTGCACCTGCGGCCTCAAGGTTCGCAACCTTGCATTCTGTCTGCTGAACTACGGGGACGAAAAAGTGGGGCCACCGCCAGGACTTGCACCCGGCTTCCGCCCATACCAGGGGCGCGCATCGCTTTCTATGCTTCGGCGGCAAATTGCGGCATGCCGGTGACGCTCCGGCCCATCCACGTTGGCAACGTGGTGTCCTGCTGATAGACGAATGCCGCGATAAGTGGTCCGGCGGGAAGGTTCTGCCCCCTCGCGAGCTGGGTGTAGGCCAGCCATGCTACTGTTACATCACCGCCGGTTTTTGAAATTGGCCGCTGGAGTTGGAATTGCGCCAACCTCTCGGGCTCTTCAGACCCGCGCACATCTCTCTATGCCATCCAGCGAAAATTGGTGCGTGCGGGAGGAGTTGCACCTCCACTGTTTACCCAAAGGGCCTGGTTTTACAGACCAGGGCGACACATCTGGCAGTCGCCTCGCACGCATGAAAAGTGGTCGGGCTGGCGGGACTTGCACCCGCGATCCCCTGCTCCCAAGGCAGGTGCGTTGGCTACTACGCTACAGCCCGAAATTCGTGCCAGGCCACCGGCTGCATCCGATCCCCCTCGGGCCACGATTGCAGTCTGGCCCGGGAAGTTGCCGGCACGAAAATGTAAGAAAGTGAAATGCTGGGGAGCGGAAGACGGAGGGCATGCTCCCCAGACGCTCCGAGTGGAGGTCCGAACCGGTTTCCAGCCGGCCCCGGCGCGCTAGTCCGGTTCATCTTCCAAATGGTCCCCGCGGCACGATTTGCACGCGCACTGGTCCGGTTCTGAGCCGGATGCCTCTACTGTTGGGCTACGCGGGGTAATACTTGCTCTCCGCAGAAGGAGTTGCACCTTCACGCTCCCCTTAGGACGGGGAGATGCTCGTCTGTTACATCATGCGGAGAAAAATTGGAGCCACGCCAGGGACTTGCGCCCTGCTCTGCCGATTACGAATCGGCTGCATCGCTGTCTATGCTTGCACGGCGAAAGGTGATCCCCACGGCGGGATTCGCACCCGCACTTGTCCGATTTTAAGTCGGATGCCTCTTCTGTTGGGCTACATGGGGAAAGACGCGGAAGGTGGAGGACATGCTCCCCAGGCCGGTTTCCCGGCCCGATCTCATTAGCAATGAGTCCCGGCCCGCTCGTCCGGTTCGCCTTCCAGATTTGGTCTCCACGCAAGGATTTGCACCCTGACGACGAGGTTCGAAGCCTCGCATGCTGTCTGTTACATCACGCGGAGAGAAATGGAGCGCCGCCCCGGACTCGCACCGGGTAAGGACTGGTTTGCAAGCAGTCGCCTCGACGGCTTCGGCATGCGGCGCATAAAAATCGGAACCCCCGGCCGGAATTGCACCGGCATCGATCCCGTTTAGAAGACGGGTGCCTGATCTGTTCGAGCCACGGGGGCGGAAACTGGTGCGCCAACCGGGAGTTGCACCCGGACGACCGCTTTGGAAGAGCGGCATGCTGGACTGTTGAACATCACTGGCGCGCTTTTGAAATGGTCGGGCACCCCGGTAACGCTCCGGGTATATCCTGCTCCCAAGGCAGGCGGATTACTTTCTTCCTCGTGCCCGAGGAAACTTGCGCTCGCGGCCGGACTCGCACCGACTTGCTCGTCTGTGAGAGAGACGCGACTCGACTGCTTCGTCTTCGCGGGCTTGATAAATGGCGGACGCGACGGGTGCTGCCCCCGCTCGCTCCTGCTCGACAGGCAGGCAAACATGCTGTTGTTACTCGCGTCCGAAACTGGCGGAAGACGGAGGGCATGCTCCCCAGGCCGTTGCCGGCCCGATCTGTTTTCGAAACAGTCCCGGCGCGCTTGTCCGGTTCATCTTCCAAAATGGCTGCCCCAGATGGATTCGCACCATCATCGGCGGATTCAGAGTCCGCTGTCCTACTGTTGGACGACAGGGCAGTGGTGAACCCGGAGGTAGTTGCAACCTCACCAATGTCCGATTAAAAGTCGGGTGCCGGTCTGCTGTGGCATCGGGTTCGTAAGAGTGGTCCCTGCGGCAGGATTTGCACCCGCACTGTCCACGTTCTCGACGTGGTGCCTCTACTTGATTGGGCTACACAGGGGAAAATGGTTCCGGAGCGTGGAATCGAACCACGCAAGGCATGCTTATGAGACACGCCGGGACACCTGTCCTCTCCGGGGTTATGAAATGGTGGACCGCCACGGCTATGCTCCGTGCACTGCCGGGTGCAAACCGGCTGATTTACTGACTAATCTAGCGGCCCGTTGAATGAGATGGGGAGACCGACGGGGTTCGCACCCGCTCCGGCAGGTTCACAGCCTGCAATGCTAACTGATACACTACGGCCTCCATCTTGGGTAAAATGGCACGGAGTCCCGGTGCTGCCCCGGGCAAGCTGGGTTTTGGAGACCCGGCTGCACAAGCTGGTGCCCTCCGCATTGTTGAAATTGGTCGCGGGACGTGGGATCGAACCACGGGAGCCAGGCTTATGAGACCCGGCAGGATGCCAATCCTTCCCGCAATGAAAAATGGGCGTGCCGCAGGAACAAGTTGACCTGCGGCACGAATTGAGCGCGTTTGGAACGGGCTAATAGGCCCGCACCGTGCCGGGAGGATGCCGTCCTAAGACAGTATCCTCCCGGCGAACGCATAAAGAACACACACCATCGCAACCCAATAAGGGACTGCACCCGCTGGATTTCACGGCGGACGTTTGGGGCGCTTCCGGCGCGCCTTGGAGCCTCTCGGAGAGCGAGAGGCGGGCTTGACAGGGTGTCAGGTTGCGGTAAGTTCACCGCGGCACTAGGACCCTGCAAGGTCCGCCTCGGGCCGGAATCAGCTCTAACTGGTTCCGGTCCTTTTTCGTTCTATGTCTTGTTTAGGAAAAATTTGGTTCGGTAATAGGAAATAAAAAAACCCGGACTCGTTTGAGGCCGGGTTCGTCGAATGTTTATGTGAAAACTTCTACGAGGTCCTGGCCTCCGTCGTAAGTGTGGCTTCGATCATACCGAGTGAAAACCACGCGGATGCGAGAGCACGACTCCGACGGCAGTCGGTATTCGTTATCGGTTGATGATATGCTCTCGTTTTCATTGAAGATACGAGAAACATTAGACATAGAAAATATAGAGTCAAGCGAAAATGTTAGGATAATTAGCAGGCTATTCTCAGCGCATGTTTAGTCCTCGGGACGCTCCCCGCTCGGGCACATTTTGACCAGTCTGGGGTCGAAGCGGGCCAGCACCTTGACCAGATCAGTTTGGGCCGACATCACGGTTTCGATGTCCTTGTAGGCAAACGGAACTTCGTCGAGTCCGGCAGAGATCAACGTGACGCCGCGCTCTCGCAGAAATGCGTTTGCATCGTGCCAGGAAAGCGTTTCGTTTGCACGGGTGCGACTCATCGCACGACCCGCGCCGTGCGAAGCCGAGTTGAGCGAGTCCGCGTTGCCTTTTCCGCTGACGAGGAAGCCGGGAGTTGCCATCGAGCCTGGAATGATTCCGAGCACGCCATCCCCCGCCGGGGTTGCCCCTTTGCGGTGGACGATGACTTCTTTTCCGAAATGGACTTCCTTCCACGCGAAGTTGTGATGGTTTTCAACATCCAAGAGGACCTCGACTCCGAGGTTTTCGGTGATGTGTTTGTGGATGAGGGCATGGTTGGCCGCCGCATACCGGCCCATCAGGTTCATGGACGCCCAGTATTCCTGACCGTCCGCGCTGTCGAGGGAGAGCCACGCGAGGCGCGACAATTCCTTCGGCAGTTCTCTATGCTGGGCCGTGGCGATCTTGCTGTAGTGGTCGCAAACAGCCGCCCCGGTTCCACGGCTTCCGCTGTGAGAGAGGAGCGCCACGTATTCGCCGGGTTCAAGTCCACACGTTTTGTCGGTCACCGTCAGGAGACCGAATTCCACGAAGTGGTTTCCGCTCCCGCTCGTTCCGAGTTGCGCCCATGCGCGTTCCTTGTTTTTTGCCGTCATGGGACTCACCGACCAGTCCTCGTCGAGGACAGCGTGTGCCCTGCGGTCCTTAAAAGTGGAGCCGACACCAAACTTGGCCTCCTTTTCGATGGCTTCAGCCAGCCGGTCTTTTCGGTCACTGAGCCAGCCCGTCGGCAGGTCGAGGACGCTCATCTTCATGCGACACGCGATATCCACGCCCACGGCATACGGGATGACGGCGTTTTCCGTGGCCAGCACGCCCCCGATCGGCAGCCCGTATCCGACGTGTGCATCAGGCATCAGGGCAGCAGCGACAGAAATCGGCAGCAGGCTTGCCGCTTCGATCTGCTTGAGTGCCATGTCATCGATATCAGATCCCCACTGCTTCCACGGGGCCGGCGGTTTTCCGGGCATGTAGAGGTCCGGAGCTTGTAGTGCGGTCGCAAGGGGACCGCGAAGCGGATCCTCAGCGAAGGTGCTGGGTGCGGCAACGATCGCGGAAATTTCCGCTCCGAGGCTCTCCTTATCTCCACCTCCCGTGCAGAAGGCAGAAATAAAAATGAAGGCCTCGTCCATCGGTTTCCCGAGGGGAACGCCAAGTTTGAGGATGTCTTTGGTTTTCATGCGGCTTTGAGAAGGATGTTTCGGAAGAATGCGTCGAGATCGGCGAACGGCGGAGGATCGGTTTTCTCAGGCGCGATGTCAGCCAGTCTGGCGAGTTCGGATTCGACAAACTCGCTGATTACCGGCACGCGTGGTGCGCGGTCCAATTCCTCCCCGTTTCGTTTGCGCACGACGAGGTCGGCGATGGCGAAGCGCAGCATCACGTCGTCAATCGTCTTGTCCACGAGTTTGGAGAACTCCATCGGCACTGGACCGAGCCCGCGCTCGATCCACCGGCAGGCGCAGATAGGCCGGAGCACGTAGAGATACTTTTTCAGCCAGACAACCTCCCCGCGCAGGTAATCTCGGAAATTTCCCTCGGCCATGTGCAGGTAGTGAAGAAAGCATTTCGCCGGACTGTAGTAATGTTCTGCCAGGGCACGGAAGCCAGTGGAGAATTCCACGTCCTCCCGATACACGATGGCCGATCTTAGCCATTCGAGCAGGGGAGGGTTGGACTTCCGCAGGAGGCCGAGCGCCTTGCGCAGATCCCAGCCGCTGATGTCGAGATCGCCGCTGATCGGCTCCTCGATCACATCGCGCTTCTGCTCGACGGAAAGATACCACTCCGGAGCACGCAGGTAGATAAACCGCACGTCGTAGTCGCTGTCGGTCGACGCGAACCCCCAAGCTCGGCTGCCGGATTCGACGGCATAAAGCACCTGCACGCCGTATTCGCTCTCGATGCGGCTCAGTTCGGATTGGATTATGGTTTTCATATCGGTGGTTTTGGTGGAAACGAAAAAACCCTGCTCGTCTTTCGGCGAGCAGGGTTGGAAAATCGAAAAAAGGTTCTGGATTCTACCTGCTCGCTCGCGGGTTTGCTGGAGTATTGATGCCGCCGAATTGCCGGACTTCCGCGACGCAATAAGCCCCCAACATGGATGTCTTTATCCATGATGAAACGGGACTGCGATGGAGCGATAGCGTCATTGAACTTACCCTTGTGCTATTGCCGCGCGGTTCCGTTGTCAAGCCGGGTCTCTGTGTGTGACTGCCGGGTGATGAGGATTACACCTAATTGTCGAATACTAGTTTCCACTTTGCCTACGGCATGAGGCAGACCATGCCTCGTTCATTTATCAGTCATAGAAGTATCCGTTGACACGCCCGGCGGGGCATGTCCATCCACGATGAAATGGCCGCCGATGCGGCTGGAATCTTCTCCGAGTTCGGGAAAGAAGTGGTGCTTGGCGGTCGCACCCTACCGGCCCTGATCTCCGAACCGCAGGAAACCCTCGAACTCGGGGCAGGAGGGTTCACCGCCTCAGGCAATTTCACGGTAAAGTTGTTACGCAACAACCTTTCGGCAATTCCGCAGATTGGCCAGACGCTCACCTACGCCGGGGAAACCTTTCGGATCGTTCGGGTCTCAAACCGCCCGCCGCATCCTCTCGTCACACTCACTGTGGAGCCGGTCGAATGAACACGGACATCGAACGCGGCTTCGTGGCAGTGATCCAGGCGGCCATGCCTGGCGTGCATGTGCGGGAGGCGACAAGTTCAAAGCCGCATCCCTCGGACGCCCAGATGGTCATCGTCGAGTGCCCGGAGTGCGAGCATGTGGCGGGGCCACTTTACCGGGCAACCGTGAAAGTGCATCTCGGCACACCGGCTTTCGACATGGGCGAGTCCCGGCACCGTGAGGCGGCAGGAATGCTGGCACTTTCGCTCATTGATCCAGCGGAGGCGAAGATCCTGTTCGATGCCGCTGCCGGCAGTATCTCACTTCACGGGTTCCACGTCCGCTCGCAGGGGGAGGATATTGTCGAGAACACCTGGCGTTCGACCATCGAACTCGTTGCCGGGATCTGCCTCGGTTGACATGGCCGTCGGTGCATGGCTGATACATCACCCGAGCCGAAACCCGAGATTCGCCGTTCCGCTTACGATTTCTGCGAGAAGGCGCTCGCCCAGTTTGAGGCGATCCCCGCCCAGGCACGCGCGAAAGGATTCTCGATCACCCGTTCCCAGACGATCTCCGGCGACACGGTTCAACGTTCCTACATCATCCAGTTCGATCTCAAACTGACCGGATGCGAACTCCCCTGACATGGCCTTCGCGACAATCAATCTCTTCGGCGTAACCGACCCTGCCGCCGGCTATCTGCAGGAATCCTCGCAGGAAAAGAGCGTCGAGGTCGCGACCTGCAAGGATGCCACGGGCGTCTCCAAGTTGGCCGTGCCCAAAGGGGTTGTCACCACCACGGTCACGCTCAAAGGCAAGGGCACGTATTCGCCATCGGTTTCCCGTAACACGGCTGTTGGTTCAACGGCGGTCATTACCTCCGCGAAGGCGTCCGAGAGCAACGACGATTTCCCCGACTACGAGATCACTTACCAGAAGTTCGCTTCCACCTGATATGGCCGCACCCACTGACATCGGAATCACACTCGTCACCGAGGCCACCGCCCAATCGGCGGAGGTTTCGAGCAAAGGTGACGTCAAAATCCTCACCGACAGGAGCGGCAACTACTCGAACGCCGCCGTCCAGGATCCCACGTTTGAATTCAGCGTGCGCGGCAAAGGCGCTGCGTGCCCGGTCGCGCTCAAGGCGGCGACAGCCCCGACGGGCGTGAGCGGCAAGGTCATCGTGACCACAGTGAAGGAATCCACCAAGAACGACGACTGGGAGGAATGGGAATATTCCGGCCAGGGTTACCCGTCGGCCACCTGATCAATTTCACACCAACCGATCCCATCATGACAAACGGCCAATCATTCCACTGGATTGCAGAGGAGGCAAAAGCCCAGCAGACGCCCGAGGGCAAACTGCGATTCACCAACAACCCGCTCACGAGTCCCAACACCCAACTCATCGCCGCCGCGCTGACGAGCGGGTTCAAGCTGGTCGAACCTGGCGGGTTCCGCGACACGGTCGAGCAAACCGAGAACGGCCCGCTGCGCCGGGTCGAGTGGTTCATCGACGGGGCCACACGCGGCATCTTCAAATCCCCGGACGAGGATATTGAATTTCCCGAATTCCGTCGGCGGTTCGAGAGCGAAGATTGGTGCCTGGCGAATCCCGACCATCCGATTTCGTTTCTTCGCTGGGCCTTCCGCGCTCACGGCGATCTCCGCGACCGGATCCGCACGCTCAAACCTGCCGCCCTCGTGCGCCGGGGTAACCGGCAAGTCACGCTCCCGGCAGATCTTCCCGAAGACAAACGCCAGAAACTTCTCTCCTACCTCAAATGAACGACGCCACCGATTTCCTCCGTCCAGCCGCCGAACCCGCCGGACTCAAGCTCCGTCCGCTTTCCAGTGGTTCATATGCGATCCTCCACCGCACCGGAAACGCGTTTGTCGTGCCGCCGGGTAATACTGCGCCCGACCATCTCACGGCAGCCCTCGAATACGCCTACATCCACGGCGCACCGTTGGAAGCGGTCCTGCGGGCCGCATATTCCGCGCCGGATGTTTTTCATGCCGAGGTTTTTCGGTTTTCTCAGGCGATTCCTGTTGCCGACATCCCGGCGATCATCCGCGAGGTCGAGAACGGTCTCACCGCTGCCGCCTCGCAGTCCGTGGACGTGATCCCGCGCCCCGGCAGCGAGGACAAGGACGCGCCCCCAAACTCCTAGCGCCAGCCTGGATCGCCTCGCGCGTATTCACGCTGGCCGAAAAGACCGGCTGGCCGGAAGCCTTCATCCTCTGGGAACTCCCGCTCTGGCGGGCACTCGCCTACCAGCATTGTGCGCTCTGGCAATCAGGCGCGTGGACGGTCGCTCCGTCCGCTCCGATCGAGGAGCAGATCACGAAGTTGACCGCGCTCCAGATCGAAGATGATGAACCTTGAACTCGATAAGACAAAATTCGATGCCGCCCTGAAGGAATTCCGGCGCAACGGCAAACGTGCGGCTGAGGTGGTCCTACGGGAACAGGCACGGGGCGTGCTGCGGAAAATCATCGACTGGACACCGCCCGGCGGCAAAAACGCAACAGGTCAGGGGGCCAAGAAGCGGGGGGAGGCGAAGGTGGAGCGCGACATCCTCAAACTCATGCAGCCTTACGTCCCGCCAAAAGCTCCAATAAACATTCTTCGGGCAGCAGGCATGTTCGTGGAGGAAGCCTCAAACGCATCTCCCGCTGCCATCCACAAAGCCAACCGCTCACCAACTGGACGAGTGAACCGGAAGCTCAACCCGCGAATCAAAATCAAGGCGTCCGACTTGAAACGCTACATCTCATCGAAAAAGAAGATGGTCGGGTTCCTGGCTTCGGGCTGGAAAGCGGCTGCCACAAAACTCGGCGTGCCGGTCCCGGCATGGGTCTCGAGGCATTCAGCTCCCGGTGAGGGCAAGATCAAATCAAATGCCGTGGCGATTGAGGTTGTCGCCACCAACAAGGTCAAAGGCTCGCCTGCGCTCGACATCGAGCGGAGGGTTCAAAGCGCCATCGATTCCCAGGCGGCGGCCATGGTGCGGAGGCTGGAGAACTTTGCCGTGCGCGAGGCGGCACGGAAGGCGGGATTCCGCGCCTGATTGACACGCCCCATCCGGCGTGGCCGACATCACCGCCAGGTTCCGACTCGATATTTCCGGCATTGATGCCGCACTTGCCCGTGTAGCGGCGGCGACGATAGCCGTCCAAGGCGCGTTTGCCGCCGCCAATGCGGCTCTGTCACCATTTGCGAGCGCGTTTTCCGCAATCAAAGAATCCCTCGACCTGGGCGGGCAGTTGACGGACATGAGCGCCCAGACCGGGATCGCGGTGTCCGATCTTGTCGTCCTTCGCCAGGCATTCGCCAACGCAGGTTTAGGAGCAGATCAGGTCGGGCCGGCGATCAACCGGCTCCAAAAAGCGCTCGGCGGGATCAACGAGGACGGTGAACCGACGAACAAGGCGCTCTCCGCGCTTGGGATCTCAATGGCCGAACTGCAGTCGCTCAACCCGGCAGAGCAATTTGCTCGGGTGTCGGCCGCGCTTGCGGCGATCCCTGACACGACCGAGCGGGCGGCAACAGCCATGGGGATCTTCGGGCGAAAGGGCGGCGAGATGATGGCTCTCTTCATGGACGGATCGGCCATGGACGTCGCCCGGCAGCAGGTTGGCGGGCTTGCGGACACGATGCAGGCGAACGCATCCAAGTTTGATTCGATCTCGGACGCCCTCGGGTCGGCAAATCTGAAAGGCCAGCAGCTTGCGGCAGGATTCACTGCCGCCATTGCCCCGGCACTTGAGGAAATCGGCAATGCTCTCAACGCAACCGATCTCACTGGCCTTGGTGAATCCCTGGGTGAAATTGCAGCGGCAGCCATCGTGTTTGGGCAGGCGCTCTCGGGCATGATCCCTCAAATCATCGGGGTCGTGGCCGCCATGGCCCTCTACCGCACGGGCTTCGACGCCAAAGTGGTGGGCGCAATGACCAATCTCGGCCCGGCGGCATCCCGGGCATTTGCTCAGGTTCGTGTGGCCATGGCCACGATGAACTTTTCGAGCGTGGGGACAGCGGCCCGCTCAGCATTTGCCGGCATTAGCGTTGCTGCCCGCGGGGCGGCACTGGCAATCAAAGGCGCTCTCATTTCAACCGGCATCGGAATCCTGATCGCCGGAATCGCCATGGCAATCGAGGCCGTGATTGGAAAAATCAACCAGGCCAAGGAAGCGGTGAGAGCGGTCTCCTCGGCAGGAAACGAGACAGCCAAGTCGGTTCGCTCTATCCAGGCCGAATATAAGAACGTGTCGAGCGAGGCGGATAAAGTCGCCCTGGGCAAGCGCATCGAGCAGGAAATCGAAACCGCCAAAGAATCCCTCTCCGGTCTGGCCGATCAGTTCGAAAACCTGACTCCCGAGCAGCGCGACGACATTGCGGTGAACTACCGGGTCCAGATCAGTCTGCTGGAGCGGATGCGCGATGGCATGGCCAAAATCCCGCCCGAGGTGCTGGCTCACCGGCAGGCGGAAAAAGATCGTGCAGCCGCATTGGAGGAAAGCCAGCGGAAGGCGGCGGGACTGAATGCCGAACTCGGTAAAAACAAGGACGCCCTCGACAAGAAGATCGCAGATGCCGCCTTTGGCGAACTTTCTGGAACGGATCAGAAATCAGCGACGCTTTCCGGAGCTGGGCTCTCATCCACATCGGAGGTGGATCAACAGATCGCGCTTCTGGCAGCCAAGCGGGAATCCTCCGCGCTCACCGACGAGGAGGCAATCCGCATGCAGTCGCTCATCGAAGCGCGTGAAAAACTCATCGGCATCGAACGGGATCTGTCGAGGGAGCGTGATCAGGCGACCAAGAAAGCAGAGGAGGACGCGAAAAAGGAAGCGGAAGCAGCAGAGAAGCGTGCCGAGTTCACTCGCGAAGTGAACCGGGAAATCGCCCGTGCGCAGGCCGAGGCATCGGGGGACAAGGAAACCGTCAAACGTCTGGACCGCGAGGCGCAGCTTGCCCAGGAAACCAAGCAGGGGATCTCGGCGGGATTGGACCCGCAGGAAGCTGCACGGCTTGCGCAGCAAAAAGTGGGGGCGCTCGACACATCTGCCGCCGCCCAGAAGGACGAGGAGAACCGGAAAACCCTGACCGCCTTGGATCTGGAAACCCGTCTCGCGGAGGCGAAGGCGGCAGGGAACAAAGAGGAAGCCGCACGCCTGGATTGGCTTCAAAAATACAACGCCGAGCTCGCCCGCCTTCGGGATGTCATGCCGGAAGCCGACGCACAGGCGGCAGCCACCAGGCTGGTGAACGCCCAGATGGCCGAGTCACCTCAATCGGCATCACAGGAACGCAGCGGTGCGCTCTACGCTTCCTCGCTCGCCAAGATCGGAGCGGGCGGGAATTTCGTCGGGGGCGGCTCGGATCCCATCCTGACTGAGAACAGGCGACAGACATCGATCTTGGAGCGGATCGCCCGTGCCGTATCCCGCCAAAGCAGCCAAAGCGCCGAACTCAACTACACGCTCGCTTGACACCGCCTCTTTTTTACCGATGGCCGCCGTTCTCACAAAATCCGAAACCTCTACCGATTCCAAGGGGCGTGCTATCACCACGGAAACGTGGGAGGCATTCGACGGCCCTCCTTCTGTTCCGTCAGGAGCATCAAACATCAAGCGCACGCACACCGACGGTAAGCACACGCTGGTTTTCGACAATACCCCGGCCGACACAACCGGCGACGAATACAGCGTGGAAGGCAGCATGTCGCAGGAGCCGATTGAAACGCACGAAAAGTTCAAGCAAATCGGAGCCGGAGATTGGAAGAAATGGAACCTCTGGAAGAACAACCCAAATGACGAGGGGCTCAATGGATGGAAGCCCGGCGAGCAAAGCGGTCCGATGGCCACCCTTGCGGCTCTTTACGAAAAAGGGGTGACTGATTACCTCGTGCCGAGGGCCGTTGTGCGGATCACCCGGCTTGAAGGATCGTCCCCACGGCTCTCAAAACTGGGAAAAATCGACGCCCCATCCGGAGCTCCAACACTTCCGAGCGGCGCAAACTGGATGCTCACCGGGGCGAGCGGCACCAGGCAAGAGGGTGGCAAGTGGAGCAACACGTATGAATACATGTCGAGCGGCCCAGCAGGTTGGAACTCGGAGATTTACTCATGACGATCCCTACTTTCAAAAAAGGTGAAAAGCTTCGGGCGGCGGATCTCCAAACCCTTGCCGACGCCGTGCGGGCAAACCGGATTTTACCGGGGGCAGGGATTCGCATCACGGGAAGCCCGAACGGGACGACCGTGGCGGCGAATATCCCGAGGGCCGCTCACGTCGGGGCGGCCTCGCTGCACCAAGTCGGTTTTGAGGACCTGCTCCCCCACCCCATGACGATTGCACAGGAGGTGATGGACGATGTGTTCGATGCCTTCCTTGCTGCGCTTCCGACCGCCACAGCCGTCGCCGGTGTTGTTTCCGACATCCTCTCGACCGCCCTCGTCAATGCATTGCCAACGGCCGCTGAGATTGCGGAGGCTGTGCAAGAGACGATCACCGCCATTCTTACCGGGATTGGCAGTGCTTCAAGCATTGCTGACCTGTTTAACGAGCTGCTGACAGCGGTTCCAAACGCATCCGTTTTCGCTTCCTCGATCCTGGCGCTCTTTTCCCAAGCATTCGAGGTGCTGGACCAGATCAACGAATTCGTGGACGCCAAGTTCCAAGAATACGTGAACGTGGGAGACCTCCTGACTAACCATTTTTCCCAAGACGGCGTGAAGCAGCCCCGCCCGGGAGACTACCTCTACACTGAAGAATTTGGCATTCTCTACACGCTCTTCCCGGTGGATCCAGAAACCGGGATCCCGACAACGAACCTGATTTTTCGCATCCATTTCACCCTCGGATCGCCCGCCAAGAACGGTGAGCCCGACACGCGGGCGACCTGGTGCGCCCTCACGACATTCCCTGCCCCCGATATTGCCGCGCTCTGCCGGATGCTTGCGCGCATGCTTCGCCTGGTCATCACGCAGGGGATCGAGCTGGCAGCGGCTGCCGCAACCGGAACTGGGCAGGCATTGGCCAACACTCTGGCGAAAGGGGCTGGCCGGGTCGGGGATGGCGCTGTGGAGGGCGTGGGCGAGGGAATTCTTGGAGCTCTGGGCAACGTGCCGGTTGTCACCCCTGAGGGAGACGGGGTGATCGTGAGGGCCTTCCCGCCGTTTACTCCCCTGGGCGACATCACTGAAACCGTTTACGCCATCAGCTCAGATGGACGACAGGTAAGTATCCGGGTATTCCCCGTGGCCATTTACGGCGACAACCTCGGACAAACGGCGTATGTGATTGGCGCGGATGGACGCCAGATGGAACTCCGTGTCTTCTGGGCAACCTATGGGCAGCAGCTATTTACCCACCCGACGCTCGTTGGCACAGATGGCAACGCTCACACGGTGGGCGTCTTCGGCGATCTGGTTGCAGGGTTCACCCCTGGCCACGACATCATGTATGTCGGAAGCGACGGGCAGGTCTGGAAGGCGCCGCATTTCTTTGCCAGCACCCCGCAGGGGATCACCCAGCGCTCAACGCAGGGCTACATCGGACGCGACGGGCAGGGGAATACCGTGGACATCATCTACTTCTTGGGAACCAATCAGCCGGCCGAGCTCACCTGCCCGAAGGTGAACGTGATTGATACAGCCGGGCACGACCGGGAAATCATGGTGGTTGGAACCCCGGAGGATCAGGGCGATTTCACAGCGCCCTTCGAATACCTGGACAACAATGGCAGCCCGCAGTCGGTGGATGCCATTGTGTGGAACGGACCTGCTGGCGAATCCGGGGTCACCAAGGAAGACATCGAGGTTTGCGAGAACGGCACGGCGACGACCAAGAAGTTTCTCATCGCCCCGGGTTCCTGACGCCCATGGCCATCAAGCTCCTGACTCCCTCGGACGCGGGCAATTGCGGCGGATGCCAGGCCTGCTTGGACGCCCCATGCTCGCTCACGCTCGTGCATGTGGACATGAACCGCTGCGAGGACGACATCTTTGGGATCTACATCGTGCGCTCCAACGGCAGCGAACGCTTCATCCGGCAGATCGACCTTGTTTCAAGCCCAGCCGGTTGCTGCGGGTATGACTACGAAACCGGCCAGGATTGCCCAGAAACCCGCATCGAGGTGCCAATCACCATCGAGGAGGCCGACCTCGACGCCTGCTGCAAGTTCACAATTTCCCTCCGGCTTGAAGGAACGAACTGCTGCAATACCTACACGCAATTTTCCATCAACGGGCCGGGAGGCGAAGTTTTCAGTCAGAGCTTCGGCCAGGAGGGGCTCACCCAGAGTTTCGACATCCGCGACCTCTGCAACCCGGCCCCATGATCCGGTTTACCCTCGATCAACTGCGGGAAAAGGCGGCGATGCGGCCGCCAGGATACATGGAGGACGTTCTCGCTCTCGCCACAGTTGAAGGGGAATCTATCGCCCTCGACAAGGACGCTTACGAGGTGCTCACGGCAAAATATCGAGGCACAAGTGCTGTCCTTCCCCCCAAGGAGCCAACAGCCTCAGAGTTGGCAGCAAATTTCGGCTCAGCTCTTGCCCGGTGGTCAGCAGCGGGGTTTCCCGTGGTGTCCCGCGAAATCTACGAGGCCCGCGCCTCCGCGTGCGCCCCATGCGAGTTCTGGAATGCCACAGCCCGTCTCGGACTCGGCAAATGCACCCACAAAAAATGCGGATGCACAAAAATGAAACGCTGGCTTGCCACTGAAACATGCCCGCTCGGGAGGTGGAGCGATTGACACGGGACTTCCGTGCATGAGGCTTTTCCTCAACCTCGACACCCGTTCCTTCATCGAATCCGCTCAGTTCCAGCGAGCGATTTCCTCGCTCGTGCTCAAGCGCCGCGACCGTTTGCCGGTGGACGTCCAGTTCATGCGCAATGGGTCGGTCGTTGAACTCCAGGACGGGGCAACCGGAAAACTCGGCCTCAAAGCCGACAAGGACTTCAACGGCACGTTTGCCGCCTCAGATTCCGAGTGGACGCGATCTGGCTCTGGCGATGCCACGGCCTACCGGTTTGATCTCAACCTCAACACGGTTCAGATCAATGCACTCTTTGCAGGCGTTCCAACTCCGCCCTTCGTGCCCCTGATGCTCGAAATTGAGTGGGCCGAGGGCGACCTGCGCACGAGTTCCAATACCTTGGCCGTCACGCTCGAAAACGACATCATCCGTGGCGATGAGGGCATTGTTGAAGAGGGCGGCCCAGTTTACCCCCTCCCTGGAGAACTCGAACAAGTCGCACACAAAGGACAAATCAGCGGATATGCGGGCCTGGATGAGTCTGGGAAAGTCCCGGTCGGCCAACTGCCGCAGACAGGCCCGCTTCTGCATGAAACAACAAACCGGTTCACGGCCAATCACACGGGTTGGAAGGTCGGGGACATCATCCGCCAACTGGGTGATTCAACGCCAGCCTCCTTGCAAATTGTAACTGTGCCAGTTGGTTATGACTTTGAAGTATTTCAAGCGACTTTCTATGACAAGCTAGGGGAAATTTCTATGGTAGAGGTTGTTTGTTTCGATATATCTGCCGAAGGTCTCGCTAATGAAATTGCAAATTATATAACCAGTGGCATCAGCTTTCTGAACGCCAGTGCTACCGGGAATGTGGTTTCCATTTCTTACAATTTCCCCGGCTCTCTTTTATTGCAGCCAACTTTTTCTCCCAGCAATAACCCATTAATACAGACAGTTTTTACAGATGGGGTTGACGGGGTTCCCTCAGGGACATTCCTTGTTTGCGAACTTGCGTCTCTAAGCGATTCCGCAGGATATAAAGGTCTTGGAGATACTGTAGATTTTTTCTCTGGCTACGGCCCACCAGTAAATAGCATTGGCATCATTGGAAACGGATATGTTGATCTAAATAATGGCGACTTTTACCATCGCTCAGAACTCGGGTGGACATATGTTCTAAATATCAAGGGGCCTCCGGGACCATCGGGATCACTCAGTCGGATTTACAACATGCCCCCGGGTTCCGCCGGTGTGCGCGGTTACGCCACAACAGCAGAGGCCACACTAATGCCGCCAGCCGCGAGCGTTGAGCATAACGAGAGCCGGATCTATCATCACCGGGTTTCGGGAACCATCAGTGGAGCGAGCGGAGCGGTGATGACCATCAGGGTAAAGAACAACGATGTCACTGTTGCAACGCATACTTTAACGTTTGCTTCAACTGTGACGGGGGTGCCGTTTGAAATAGATTCCTACTATGACGGAAGTGCAGCACGTAATTTTGGGGGATTTTCTAAATTCCAAACGCAGCTCCCGTCGGGAGTGGTGACTAGCTTAAAGAACGTCGAGAGCGCAGCGAGAAGCACGCCTTTTACAGTTTCTGCCAGCGTCCAGTTCTCCACTAATAGCACGTCAAACCAACTGTATGTGAGGCAAGATTACACCGAATACTAAAAGCCATATGAGATTTTTGATTACTCCCTCACCAGCAGGAATGCACGTCACCAAGAATGGTCGGCGCGTGAACATTGTCGCCGCCGAAAACGGCAAAGACTACGAATCTGAAGCGGCTTTTCTCTCTGCAATGGGAATTCAGCCCTACGCACTTTTCGTCGCCAAGCAAACATCCATTGCCGAACTGCAACTGGGCCATGAGAAATCCCTCCGCAACGGGATCACTCCTGACGGGGCAACATTCGCCCTTCCGGCAGAGATCGAGTGGCAGAACAAATTTACGGGGATGGTGACGCTTATCCAGACAGCGCTTCTTGCCGCCTCAGACAAGGCAGGGCGTGACGCCATACTTGCGGCCCCGTCCGTTATTCCCGACAAAACCGGAGTGATTCACCCGATCACAAATCAGGATCTCCTGAGTCTGCTGAGCAGCTACGGCCAGAAAATTCAGGCAAAGGAAGTTGCTCTGGCCACGAAACAAGCAGAGATCGCTGCCACGGCGACGATTGCTGACCTAGCGCCAAAATAATGGATGCCCACAACGACCATCTTCATGAACTCTCCGATCGCTGCGAACTCTGTCGGGAGTCCGTCCGTGATCGTCTCTCTGCCTTCGACCGCCGCCTGCTTGCCCTGGAAATCATCGTCCGGGGCGAGGACGGCCGCAACGGCATGAAGGCACAGCTCACCGGACTCTGTGACCGTTTCGACGCATTCGAGAAGAAGGCAATCCGCTGGATCGCTATCGGCACCAGCCTGCCGGGGGTTGTAGTGGGCGTTGTGGCCGTTTTGAAGTTCCTGGGCAGGTTGTAGTCGCTCTTGGATGGCGTTTATCAGCCTGAATTGCCGCGATTCCGGCTCGAAGGATATGGAAGGGGGTTGACATCCGCGCCGGTGGCATGAACGCCATCAAAATCCTCTCTCTCGTCGGCAAGGTTGCCGGCGTCATCGCTGGTCTCAATGCCCTGCCGTTCGTCCCCCCGGAATACGGACTCTTCATCTTCGCCGGGGCCTCGATCCTCAAGGACTTGGTGAACCGGATCGGCGACCTCGTGGATGACGGCAAGCAGAACGATTCGTTCAAAGCCTGATCCCCATGTGGACGGCCATCCTTGCCCTCCTTCAATCCGTTCCCGTCGTGGCCCGGATCGTGGAAAAGCTCACCCCGACCCGGCGGGAGCGGCAGATCGAAAAAATCCGCACCGACAAGCAGCATGAACGCCAAAAAGTTGACGATTGGATTGATCGCGGCGGCACTCCTCCTGTGTAGCCAAGGTTGTTGCGTAACAACTTCGAGCGCCCCTCCGCTTCCGGACGGCAATGTCCGCCGGCTCCTTCAATCCTATCCGCAGGAAGCCGAGAAAGCCCGCATCGCTGCCCCCGCGTTCACCCGCGACGCTTTGAAGATGCTGGCGCAAAAACAAAAATTCGGTTTCGCCCGATTCGGCTGACGCCGTGGATTTTTTCGCGCTGACGTCGCGAAAAACGCGGTGGGAGCAGCGCGGAGGTCTGACGGCGGCTTAAATCAT